>Ga0209390_10003752_pt1 | contig 23991 bp, 26 predicted proteins | sample BON01_FD_187212 | JGI IMG/M metagenome (GOLD analysis project Ga0209390, IMG submission 187212) | Freshwater microbial communities from Lake Bonney liftoff mats and glacier meltwater in Antarctica - BON-01 (SPAdes) (version 2) | ecosystem: Environmental > Aquatic > Freshwater > Ice > Glacier... | reverse complement strand
TAAACTAATTGAAACTATACAAGATTGTATCTCCAGAATTGAAAGAGAAGAAAATACAGAGTTGTTAGAAATAGTGAAATTGTATTGTTAATAATGTTAATAATCGGCGTTTGAAATGTAAAAAGGTGTAAAACAAATTATTTTATTTCGTTTTTTTAAATTTCATCTTTTTCAATTTCTAATGTCGATTCACTTGTATTAATAGCAAGTTCTGAAGACATTTGTCTCTTGCCCATATGTTTTAATGTATTGACTCGCTTTGTTGTGTCTGTGTTTTTCAAAGTAAATTTTCCATTCTGTTGGTGGTATACAAGTATATTTATTTTTTGTATTCGTCCATTTTTTTTATTATACACAATATCCTTTGCTTTATTTATTTTATTTTTATCCACACATTCTTTTAAAAATAATTTCAATTTTTCCAGCGAAACATCCGCCAACGAATGTTCTGTTTGATAGGTTTCTGCGAAATCCATCATTTTTTTAATTTTCAATGATTTGCTCAATTTAAACCACGAACCACTTGTTACATTATCTTGTTTTTCGTTTTTTAAAAATGACTCTAAATTAGACAATTTTTGTTCTTGTGTAATGGGTCCAACAAGCGCAGACATATTATATATTAACCCATTATATTTTTAACTCATTTTTAACTCATTTTTAACTCAAAATGAAATATTATAATATTTTATAATTAAAATGGATGGGAACACCACCAACAACGCAAACAATACCAATATTTTTGAAGAATCTTCCGCCAATCCTGCGGGATTAAAAGATCGATTGCTTGGACCTGACTACCCCTATTACAAATATATAAAAGCCCCAGATAAATTAGGCATGTCGGGTGCTGGTAGTTTGTCTCAATTGGGAAAAAATATAAACGGTTTAATGAGTTATACCGAGTTGCTCGTAGAAGGAACTGGAAAGGCATCGGCAACTGGAAAGCCATTGGGCAATAAATTTTTCCTTAAAACAGGTGCTAAATGTAGTCCAATTAACGGTGCACCTATTAACGAAACAAATGCAGATGAAAACAAAAAGGAAGAAGACAGATACATTTATATTAACAATGTACCCCAAGGAAACATTCCATTTATTAGTTCTGGCATGGGAACTAATTTTAAAGAAATGCGCGGTCTAATACCGGGCACAATCAGTGATTTAAACGCATTCAACCCAATGACCATTTTAAGCGGATTTACTGAAGGTTCCACTCCAAATTGTGACTTGTTAACCATGGAAACTATTGATACGTACAACAACCGTTCTACCGAAAGCCATTATGTAACGCTAACAGATATTAATAATATGGATCCTTGTTCCTTTATTAATAAAAAAAACCCACAATCTGGAACCAAATGCAAAGAAGGCTTTACGGGAAGCACAAGTATTATTTTTGACTCCACAACTATACCAATTTTATCTCATAATTATTGGACCAATCAATTATATTTTATTATGGTGGGTGTATTTAGCATCTATATAATAAAACGATTGTGTGAAAAATAAAATAAGTTATCTACGAGATGATCTTCTTTTTGTACGATTGTTTTTTGATTTTTTTGATTTGTGTCTTTTTCTTTTAATGCGTCTTTTTCCGAACAATGATCTTCCTCCACTTATTAAAGGAATACTTGGCGGAACTTCTTTTATTGGTGCTTCTGCACTTGGAACAGAAGAAGAAACTAGGTTCGGGTCATTTTCCTCTTTTTTGTCTGAATACCAAGAAGTAATAAAGGATGGTAAAGAAGTCCATTCTCCTCCTATTCTTTTGGTACGAATTTTGCGAGTTCTCATTGTTATTATATTGATATATTTAATTTTTGTTAAATATAAAAAGACAACAAATGTTATAATATCAATGTTTGTTAGTTTAATTAGTCTATTTAGTCTTGAAGTTTTATTCTTTGGTCTGAATTTGATTTTTTTACACAGTTTATATTATTATTATTATTATTTTTGTTAGTTTAGATTGAAAAAAACGAACCAATTTAAACAAAAAATGTGCAAAATTATGAAATTTGCTTCACCAATTCTAACCCAGCAAGAGCACCAGCAATTTGAGCAATTATATACGGAATTAAATCTGAATGTGGCAATTTGCCCATGTAAAACATTGCAATCGCAATAGCAGGATTAAAAATAGCTGCTGTTGAAACCGCGCCTCCTAAAAAAATAGAAATTGCTAATGCCATACCTGTTGCTAAATAATTCCTTGTCGCAAATGCAACAAATGCCAAAAACATGGTTCCTAAAAATTCTACCAAATATTTATTCATTAATATTATTGTATATTTTAATATTGTGTATAACTAATTATACATGATGAAAATCGAAACCCTGTCTCGCGCGATCATTACATGATGGCGTATGACTATTATGTGAAAGACGGACGACAATTAACCCAACGCGTGTTGTTTAAAATCTTTAATTCGACCATGCTGTTGTTGATTGCAATGTGGTCGCGCTAGATATAAAAAGACATATATTGGATTCCAGTTTGTTTTACCGCATCCAATTGAACGGATTCCGACGGATTTTATAATATTATATTGATGTGTATTTTCGCGGAAGAATAAAAGCACTAATTATTAAAAATAAATAAAATGCCATATAAAATCCATAAATTTCTACTCCAACTCCGTAAAAATTTAATATTTGCATTATACTATATGCGATTAATAATGACAATCCGAATGCAGTAATAATAGAGACATTCATTATGTATGATTACAATATTATTTATTTTACGGTGATTTAATAAAAGAAAAATAAATAATAAGTATAAGTAATTCATATAAATGCAACAACAACAACAACATACTTCTGCGTCCCAACGAACCCGAGACATTAACGAACGATTGTATGCTAGAAATATACCATCGGGACCTTTGCAGCCGTATTTAGACGCGCGATTTGTTTCCACCAAGTATTCTGTTTTTCCAGTAATAGATTATAGACGCCCAGTTTCTGTAAAATTGCACCAGGAACCGACATTTACAACTACAAAAATGTTTAATCCGGGAAATAATGTTAGTCCGTGGTCTGGGTTTGCTACCCAAGTAAATACCGAGTCAATATTAAGAAACCAAGTGTATGCTAATCAAAAATGCAGTGCGGCAGTTTATATTCCAAGCAGCAAAAGCGATTTATATAAGATTCACTGGACTAATTACAACGCTAACACCAAACTGGTAGAACATCCATATTTATTTGAGGAATCCCAATTCCCCCCAAGCAATTCTCATCAAGATGCTCCACATATAGGTGGTGCACTATTTAACAATTCAACGCGCACTCAATTGAATGATTATTATTAAGATTCAATGGACTAATACCAACGACTTAATTTTATTACAAGATATGGAATGACATCATTTGTTAATACAAACGCCCGTATTACTAAAGTAATAAAAATTCCCTAAATTTGTAAAAAAATATATTATATTAACCATTTTTTGTATTTTTGATATAAATCGGCGTTTTAAATGTGCAAATAATTCCATACTTGAGTTGTTAGTTGTTCTGTTGTGCACATTCCGTTCAACTCTACAATAGGTTTGTTATGAATATTGGAAAACATTTCGATATGAGCATCATGACAAGAAGTTAAATAATCGTATGATATAGGCTCTTCTCCAAGTCTTGCACGCCGAGTTAATCGTTCCATGCACAGTTTTACGGGGGTATTAATATAAATAAAGACATCCACGTTAAAAGCAAAATGATCGAACCATTTAAGATATATTTGATAATTCACATCTTCAATGGATCCGTTGGTATATAATAATTTAGCGAATATATCTCGGTCAGAAAACAAACTACGTTCCGTAAAAATATAAAAGCATTTGTCTTCATTATTTGATTCGGTTGCTACAGAAAGTTGTTTTATTTTATTTTGCAAAATGGATAATCTACTAATAAACGCCATCATTTGAAAGGAAAATGCATATTTATTAATATTTTTATAATATTTTTGAATCATGGTATTCCCGTCTGCGCCCCGAATAGATTCCCACTCGCCCACCGGTTCTTCTAAAAATATAATATTTGTGTTATGTTGATATTTTTTTTTTAAATCGTCCATCAAGGTGGATTTTCCAGATCCGATATTTCCGTCAATCGAAATAATTTTAAAAGAATTGGACATATACTTCACAATATATTATTAAATTATATTAATAAATAAAAATAAATCATTTTTTTACAATAATTTATTTTTATTTATTAATTGTATATTTCGCTATAATAAAACAATAATAAATATAAATGAGTGAAAATCAAATAAAAGAAAAGGAGTTGAATGGAATGGAAAATCCATTTATAAAAAAATGTGTAGAGGAGTATTTAAAAATAACATGTCCTAAAGTGATTTTTATATACACAAGCCCCAAAGTAGGTTCCACCGCTCTAGTGTCTTCTTTTCGTATTTTTACCTCTAAAAAAATAAATATATTCCACTTTCATAATGAAAGTTTATTGCCCCAAGAATATAAAAATGCGGGAGTAACCATCAACGATTTAATCCATTATTGTGCAAGTGTTTTAGGGAAAAAAATCTATGTGATAGATGTATACCGAACTCCCATTGAAAAGAAAATATCCACTTTTTTCGACCGTTTAGCAGTATATCATTACAATGCCCCAGAAAATGTAGTGGAAACTTATTCCATTAAACACATTACGAACCGTTTCAACAGTTTATTTCCATATTTGGGCGATTGTGATTATTGGTTTGACAAACACTACGGAGATGCAGTTGCAGATAGTTTGCCCCCTGTGTTTCCCCATGATTCCAAATATATAACCGTTGACTGCAATTTGGTGAAATATATTAAACTGCGTTTATCCGATTCTAAAAATTGGGGTTCTATTTTATCCACAATCTTTGGACTGCACATTGAAGTAATAGGAGACTATGCAAGAGAAAACAAACCGCTTGGAAAACTATATACTCAATTTAAAAAGGAATATAAAATACCACATGCGTTTTTAAATGATATCTGCAAACATGATCGACACTTCCAGTATTATATGTCTGCAAATGAACGATCCGCCTATATCAACAAATGGCATGCTAAAAGTACAGAAACTCCTGTTTGCGTGTATACCAAAGAAGAATATGGATTTTACTCACAACTTTGCGCGGAAAATAGTTACATGGATTTTGTACAAAAAAACTCGGAACATTATTTAGATAGTGGATGTGTTTGCGACGGATGCATGGCAAAACGAACCCGAGTTGCCGCATTAATTGTTGCAAATCCAGACAATCCAAATATTGGAAATATTCATCATTCTCATCATAAAATAGATGGTATCGGCAATCAATCGTATAAAAATAGAATGTATAAAATTGTTAGACGCAGACAACGAGGAAAAAGTAGATCACGGAGTGCAACTATTCGAATGACTCTTTTGTCCTAATTATTACACTTTGTGCATTTTTGACTTTAACATATCTCTATTTTCCAATAACTAAGTTGTATAAGAATTAACATCCACGCCCAAAACAAAAAATAACCTATTACACCAACAACACACGCAAAACTACCCAATCAATATTTGTTCGTATTGTTAATGATTTGACTAATAAAAAATATCATCACCACTAACGACCCTAACATATAAAGACGAAAAGGAGTGCATAATTCACTCAATCTTTTCGGAAATCCCATGTATTATTATTATAACGCAATATTTATATTTAACAATACCTTTTTGCTGGTTGTCATATTTTATATCCAACGAATATTTGTTAAACTAACAAATAAAATAATAACAATATTCATTTAAATATAATCTCTGGAGAAATACGAATTTTTGCGCCATGTTTATAAATTGCTTGCATATGAAACGGTCGATGTTCACAATCTTCTGCATTTCCCTTAACATGTCCGTAATCTTTAAATAATAATCTAGTACTGTTAGTTGCAAGCTTGTGTTGTTTAATCCAATTAAAAGATATTTTGTTGCTCAGTCGAATAGATGTTAGAATATCTCCGCAATAGTAGCATTCAGCAAATTTAGATGTCTTATAAAAGGCAAACCCATTAAAAGCAGAAATACACGGTATCAAACGATCGGTGGCGGCTAATTTACGGTCCATATATTGTTGAATAATGACATGAAATCGTTCATTGTTGGGAAAGTGGTTGTAACTAAAACAAAAAGGAGCAATTGATAACGCCCATATGTCATAATAATGAGGTGCAGTTTGGAAAGACAATGCATCCCACTTATTCAATAATTTGTCCGGATTAAAATATTTATGCAATTTTTTTACACAACACATTTTGCTGTTGGGGTGGTCAAAATCCATCATTGCTATATAAGGGCATTTTTGATATTTTTCTGAAACCATTTTCAAACATTTGTTTCGTGCAGCAGAGATACGATGGGTACGATACATAGATAATGAATCATCGTTTGTATTTGTATTCGTACAAATATGCATATCGATCGTTGGGTGTTGTTTTTTCCATTGTTGCAAAATAGACAAAGAATTATCCGTAGATTTGTCGTAATACACGATTACTGCAAAATTATTTAAAAATATTTTTGAACCTATTTTTTCAATATTGTTTAATACTGCAGGCAAAAACTCGGCACATTGTCGAATTGGTCCACAAAAACAACATTGGATATTATTGTTTTCTTCTTCGTTTTTTTCTGTCATTTATATAATAAATAATAAAAAATAAACTAACAAAATATATAATCAAATAATTAATGTTTGATTATTTTATGAATACAATAAAAAATGATTTCGTTTTAAAAACCCAACCAACCGAAGAATATAAAAAAATATTTAAAACAAAATGTTGAAACTGCGAGACTGGACACCATTAGATAAAATAAATTGGAATTGGTTATCTAACCTTCCAAACGCGATATCCGTCTTGGAAAAGAATCTTGATAAAATTAATTGGGATTGCTTATCTAGCAATCCAAGTGCAATGCATCTTTTGAAAAACAATTTGGATAAAATTAATTGGAGAAACTTATCTGCTAATCCAAGTGCAATGCATCTGTTGGAAAAGTATCCAGAAAACATTTATTGGTATGGTTTATCTAGCAATCCAAACGCAATCGCCCTCTTGGAAAAAAATCTGGACAAAATTAATTGGATGTACTTATCTTTCAATCCAAGTGCAATGCATCTGTTGGAAAAGTATCCAGAAAACATTAATTGGGATGCCTTATCTAAAAATCGAAACGCGATATCCCTCTTGGAAAAGTATCCAGAAAACATTTATTGGTATGGTTTATCTAGCAATCCAAACGCGATATCCCTCTTGGAAAAAAATTTGGATAAAATTGATTGGGGTGCCTTATCTAGAAATTCAAACGCAATATCTCTATGGGAAAAGCATATGGATAAAATTGATTGGACTACCTTATCTAAAAACCCAAATGCGATGCATTTTTTGGAAAAGCATCCAGAACATATTAATTGGGGTGCCTTATCTCTCAATCCAAACGCAATCGCCCTCTTGGAAAAACATCCAGATAAAATTGATTGGGGTAACTTATCTACAAATCCAAACGCGATACCTTTGTTGGAAAAGCATCCAGAACATATTAATTGGGGTGCCTTATCTAGAAATCCAAATGCAATCGCCTTCTTGGAAAATAATATGGATAAAATTAATTGGTATTGGTTATCTAAAAATCCAAACGCGATGCACCTATTGGAAAAGAATCCAGAACAAATTGATTGGTTTTGGTTATCTATGAATCCAGCCATCTTTACCTATGATTACCAAGCCATTGCGGAACGTTGTTGTATCTTCAAAAAAGACTTGATGACAAATCGGTTTCATCCTCGTAATTTGGACCAGTTGGAAAATTGGGGATTTATGTAAACTATTCAAGTTAATAATATCTATATTACATCATCATAATTTTACAACACTAATAATCTAAACAAAAGATTCTACGGTATTAAATTTAGAACCAAATTCAGACGAGGGACTTACTTTATCCGAAGAGGCAGTAGAAGCAACTGGCAATGTGTTGGATGATTTTGGTTGAATATTTTCATGAATGGATTGTTTATCTACCCCAACTTCACTGTCTTCTGCAGACTGCAATAATTTATTCACCATTTTATTTGGACTTGTATCCGTTGATTCCATTTTTTTATTTTCAGTTGCCATTGGTGTCATTCCTTCAATAATAAAAGAATTCATATTAATTTGGATAAAATACATTAGTATTAATGTAAGGACAATTCCCAATATCATACTGTGGTGTGCAATAAGCATTACCAATCCGACCATACATATTCTTCCCCATATCGACTGCAATATTTTTTGAATCGTTCTTTTGGGTGAAATAAATAACAAAGTAACTAACAAAATAAAAATACCTATAATTTGTGGCATTTTAATTGAATTTAACATTTTAGTCATCTTTTTTATATGTTAGTTTAAATCAATATTTTAAAAATAGAGGGATTATTATTATGTTTTAACAGATGGTGATTTATACATCCAATACATTCCGCACTTAACACATAGAAATGAAACATAAAACAAAAAACAATCTAGATAAAATTCATTGGGCTAACTTATCTACCAATCCAAACGCGATAAAACTCTTGGAAAAGTATCCAGATAAAATTAATTGGGCTAACCTATCTTTCAATCTAAACGCGATACCTCTCTTGGAAAAGTATCCACATAAAATTGATTGGGAATGGTTATCTATTAATCCAAACGCGATACATCTCTTGGAAAAGAATTTGGACAAAATTGATTGGATTGTCTTATCTAGAAATCCAAATGCGATATCCCTCTTGGAAAAGTATCCGGATAAAATTGATTGGTATTTCTTATCTGGCAATCCAAATGCGATACATCTTTTGGAAAAGTATCCGGAACAAATTGATTGTGACGAATTGTCTGGCAATCCAAACGCGATACATTTGTTGGAAAAGAATTTAAATAAAATTAATTGGTGGGAGTTATCTACCAATCCAAACGCGATTCCTCTGTTGGAAAAGAATATGGATAAAATTAATTGGCGGGATTTATTTAACAATCCGTCCATCTTTGTCTATGACTACCAAGCCATCGCGGAACGTTGTTGTATCTTCAAAAAAGACTTGATAAAAAATCGGTTTCATCCTCGACATTTGAACCAGTTTGAAAATTGGGGTTTTGTTTAAAATATTTAATTTAATTAAAAAATAATTGAGGGATTGTTATTTTTGATTTGAATAAAGTTGGATAGATAGTTATTTTTTCATTGTTTAATTTTCATTTTATTTTCAAACGCGTTTGTAGTATGTTCCAATGTGTCTATATTTATGTGTTCCATTACTACATGACTCTCCCAAAAATATCGACAATACGCCCATAAAAAACAACAATCCGTCTGATATAAGTGTGCATATTCAGAGAGCAAAATGGATTGTAGATTTGCGGGTAAATACATTAATCCCGCACGAGGTAACACACAACATAATTGTGTCAACTCCGACACTGGTTTGTTATTCGAATTAAATAGGATAGGCGATGATATAGTAGTAGTTGTGTTTGATGTGTCTGTTAATATTTTGTGCAAATCTTGTAAAAGTGGTGGATACGAGTATTTATAGGTCCATCGCCAATCCGGACAATGGTGTGTGTAATACTGCAACGTCCACTCTAATCCTTCACAATAATTTTGAACCACATCCTTTATTAATTCTGTTTTATTTATTTTATATGTCCGTTGAAAAAGACCCTCGTAATATCTGGGTTGCCACCCTGGGTGAATGGGGGCAATATATTTTTCTAAACTTCGTTCAATCGTGGGCGTTGCCTCAAATTTTTTGAATCGTTCGTCGGCTGTTTTTTCTGGAAAAACAAATTCGCGACGATTGCGTAGTTTATGCTCTTCCTGAATATAATTTTCTTCTTTGTCTGCTAATATTGCGATAAAACACCGCATGTTGGACCAATGTATCTTTGACACACCATTTACGACAGTTGTTAAATATGTGGTTTTTTTATCATGTTGCAAACCGTTCTTTTTTGCATTTGCATTGCATGTAAATAAATTCTGGTATGCATTCATTAGTTTATCCATTCCTCCCGTGCGAATATTTAATGCGGGGAAATGTGGCAAAAAGTCGTTGCCTAACATAAACGTCAACACAATATAATCGTGGGTATTTATATCAATTAGTTCGGACAACAACAAAATGTTTAATAAATAGTTGGCATTTGGTTCTAAATTTTTCAGTTGAAAATGTGGGCTTTCACGAAACAAAAACAAATTGGGAGCATAATCTAAATGACATATAGACAAGACTATCAAGTCTGCATCCAGTCCATAAATAACTGTATTTTCAATTTTATGTTTTTCTGGGTTTTGTCGAATATAATCAAACAACTTATGTTCTCCCTCTCCTGCATTTTTGCTACTACTTAGAATAATTGTTCTGTCGGTTTGATTTAGGATTGTTTTTTGGGGAAATGCATCATGCATTTGTACGTCCAAAATACTCATAAATTGTGTTCCGGGAGTAATTGCTAATGTGCTCCATTCTTCTTTTTCGCATTTTATATCGTATATAATTTTCATCACTTCAGATTGATACCATGATTTATATCGACGACTACGCTGTTGTTCTATTTTGGCAACTGGAGCTACCCCGTCAAAGGCAATATAAACTGTTTTCTTCGGTTCGATTAAATTAATATATTCGTGGATTTTTTGAATAGCACCCCGAATAACTCGGTCGGGCATATTTGTGGTTGGTTCCCCCCCTTTTATTTTATCTTCTTTTGACAACGCATGATAAACATCATATAAAATAGAATTGCAATCTAAATATAAGTTGTCTGTTGCATATTGCGACAAGTTATTGGGATTAAACTTGGATAATACATGTGGATAATTGTTAACAATATATGAAAAGTAACTTGGAATGCCCATTATTAACCGTATTATATTTCATACAATTTGTTTTTATTTCATTTTTGTAATATTTTATATTTTATATTGTATATTATATATAATGTTAATATTTAAAACCCATGATGGATGTTATGTTTTTATACATATACCAAAAAATGGCGGAAATTTTATTAGAACAAAAATAGTTGATAATAAAAATAATAAAATACTTAACAACTATTGGAATATTAAATTAGGATTAGATTTAGCACATATTCCTTATATGAAGAAAAATAATTTTCTAAAAAATGATATAGAATATAAGTATTTTACAAATACCAGGAATCCATATGATAGAATTATCAGTGCTTTTTTGTATAAAAATATTACAACAAACATAGATGATTTTAAACATTTTGTAAAAAATACATTAATATCATATGATTTTAATATGTCGTTTGATTATACTATTATACACTATTATCCTCAATATTTATTTGTTTGTGATGAAAACTTAGATATACCAAAAAATATTAAAATAGATAAATTAGAAGATGTAGAAACTCCAAAAAAATATGATTTAACAAAATATTTTGATGACGAATGCTTTAATATTATTAATAATATATATAGTAAAGATTTCTTATTTTTTAATTATCTTTTAATTATCAAAAGTTAGTTGATTAAAAAACGTCCAAAAGTGTAATATTTTATGAATATCGTAAAAAATGAAAATAAAACAAATAAGGCTAAATTAATTAATATATTATACTATGAGTGGGATAGTAAAAAAGGTCCCAAAAATAAACACACATGAATATTGTATCTACGATTTTAATATTATCGAACACAATGCCGAGGAAGAAACCCCGGTCTTTTATATTCAAATATTCGCTAATAATGTACAGGGAGAAGACGCATCCATTATAGTGGATGATTATAGTCCATTCTTTTATATACAGGTTCCGGACAACTGGAAAGGGGACGAAAAAACAAAATTGTTTAACAGTTTCAAGTCTAAACTCGGAACTAATTGGGAAAGTTTGCTACCATCCTCTTTGCATCAGAGCAAAACATTATATGGGTTTGATAACGGAAAAAAATATAATTTTATTATTTTGCGATTTGCGAATATGATTGGATTCAACAAAATAAAAAATTTATGGTACGAATATGCGGAAAACTCAGACGCAGAAAATCCAACGTCCAAAGAATATCAGTTAAAAAAAGACGGGTTTTTATTTAACGGGAGTTATTTAAAATTATACGAGTCGAATATTCCTCCGTTGCTCCGATATTTGCACATTAATTCCATCAGTCCATCGGGTTGGATTAGTGTAAATGCGAGAAAGATGCGACAAAATATTTTAGAATGTGATAAAGTCACTCATTGCAAGTATGAATTTATGGGAGGACAAAACCAAGTAATTTCGTTGCCAAACAAGGAAGCCCGATGTCCGTTTAAAAAAGAAAGCATGGATATTGAAGCGAGTAGCAGCCACGGCGACTTTCCAATTCCTGTGAAAAATTATAAAAAACTTGCCTCCCAAATAATTGAATTATTGATTAATACCAAAGAGAAAGAAACCAAGGAAAAGACCGACAAAAACAAGATGCAATTAAATGTGTCTGATTTAAGTCATACGTTGCGGCAGATTTTGCTGGCTGCATTTGAGTGCAAACTCGCAGGAGACGCCAACACTGAATCCTCTATCCAAAAAATCGATGTTGTGTTTCCAAAAAAACCCATTCTTTCGGAAGACTTGGATGGTTGCATTACCAAGTGGTTGTCTGCCAGGGTTTTGGATTATTCAACAGACAAACACTTGGATGATCTAAAAAAATCAAATACTATGAACAAACTATTTTCAAACAACAACATTAAATTTGTAAAAAAATGCAAAAAAGATGAATTAATCACTAAAAAAAAAGACAAAGAGGCAGAGGAGGAGGAGGAGGACAAAGAGGATGAGGACAAAGAGGAAGAGGACAAAGAGGAAGAGGACAAAGAGGAAGATGACGAAAATGAAGAAGACAAAGAGGAAGAGGACGAAGAAGACGAAAAAGAAGAGGATGAAGAAAATGGAAATGTTGGATATGTAAAAAGAGAGGAACCCATAATTCTTTGTCCCAAAAAGGCAAAAACAACCATTGTGGACGTTCTTAATAATCCCGCGTATATCAAAGAAGCCAAGGTAAATGAACTACTATTGTCCTTGAATGCACACTTCCCTCCTTTGCAGGGCGACCAAGTTACGTTTATTGGTAGCACCTTTATGCGTGAGGGAGAAAAAGAAATGTATTTGAACCACTGCATTGTGCTAAACACATGTGATAAACTTCCATTGCCCAACTCAGAAATAGAAGTATATGAGACGGAACGCGAAGTATTGCTCGCATGGACTCGTTTAATGCATCGTGAAAACCCCGATATTATTATTGGATACAATATATTTGGATTTGATTATCAGTTTATGTATTATCGCGCTATTGAATGCGATTGTTTGGAAGAATTTTTGTTGTTATCTAAAAATAAAAACGATGTATGTGGCAATTTTGACATTAAACGCCAAATATATGATATTGAACGCAGTTCAATTAAAATATCGACCGGAACCTATGACCTTGCAATTATAAAAATGCCAGGACGACTACAAGTGGATATGTTGAATTATTTTAGACGCACCGATACTAGCATGTCATCCTATAAATTAGACAGTGTATCCAGTGAAATTATTGGGGATATAGTTACGGACAAGACATTTATAAACGAAATAAATGTAAAAATAGAAACAACAAATCCCGTGGTTCGGTGCCAAACTAAAAATATGATGGGGCTAGACGTGGATTGTTGGGTTCACTTTATTTTGGAAAATCATTCTTCCCAATATTTTAACAAGGGGAAAAAATATCGGGTGGTGCAAATAAATAAAATGGATAAATGGTTTGACGTAGAATTCATGAGCAACGAAACAATGCTTGGTTTAACCGCTCAAAAAGTAAAATGGGGATTGGCAAAAGACGATGTAACGCCAAAGGATATATTTCGTTTGACGCACGAGGGTCCAAGTGCGCGCATGATTGTTGCAAAATACTGTATTCAGGATTGTAATTTGGTACACCATTTATTTAATAAAGTGGATGTGTTAACTGGGTTGTCTGAAATGTCCCGTTTATGTAGTGTTCCAATGAGTTATTTGGTGTTTCGCGGTCAGGGAATTAAATTAACAAGTTTCTTGGCGAAAAAATGCCGCGAAAGAGGAATTCTAATGCCCGTTATTCAAAAAGGAAATCACGCAGAATCGTACGAAGGTGCACTCGTATTAATCCCTAAAACAGGCATTTATTTATTAGAAGGAGTTCCAGTTGGTGATTTTGCGTCTTTATATCCATCGTGTATGCAATCTGAAAATATATGTCTTAGCAGCAAAGTATGGACGAAAATATTTAATTTAGAAGGTGCATTAATTAAAGAATTTGGCATTAAAAATGCCAAAGGAGAGTTCAAGTACGATAATTTAAAAGGACGCCAATATGCAAATATAAAATCCAAAACATATGAATGGCAAATACCTCCGCCAAAATTGAATGCAAAACCAACAACCAAAAAACCCAAAGCAGCAAAGGTTTGCACTGGATATAGAATTTGCCGATTCGACCAAACCCAAGAAGGTGTATTGCCATCTATTTTAAAAGAATTGCTAAAGGCAAGAAAAGATACCAGAAAACAAATTCCTGGAGAAGCAGACCCATTTATGAAAAATATTTTAAATCAACGACAATTAACATATAAGGGCGCAGCCAATTCTATTTACGGACAAACTGGTGCAAAAACAAGTACATTTTACGATTTAGATATAGCAGCATCTACTACCGCCATAGGTCAAAAGTGCCTTATTTTCGCAAAAGATGTGATTGAAGAATGTTATGGAAACGAAGATATAATTATGACCACCAAAGAAGACGGAGATGTTCTTATCCGCCCTTCCTATGTATATGGCGACACAGATTCAGTATTTTTCAAATTAAACGCCCGATATCCAGTCTCCAAAGAATTAATTTCAGGGGAAAAGGGAATTAAAATCACCATTGAGTTATCCCAGGTAATTTGCAACACCGTTTCTAAATTCTTGAAACGCCCCCACGATTTTGAATATGAAAAAACATTCTGGCCATTTATTCTCTTTTCCAAAAAGAAATATTCGGGCGAAAAGTACGAGTACGACCATACCAAACACAAACGCAATAATATGGGAAATGCTGCGGTAAAACGCGATACTCCCCCAATTACTAGAGATTTGCTTGGACGGGTAACAGACATTATTATGCGAGACAAAGATATGCTTGCGTCTATTGAATTGGTGAAACAATATATTCACAAATTACTTGCGGGAAAAATATCCGTCGATCAGTTCGTAATCACCAAGTCACTGAGTTCTTCTTATAAAAACCCCAACGCAGTCGCCCATAAAGTATTGGCAGAACGGATTGCCGACCGTGAACCGGGAAATAAACCCACATCGGGGGATCGAATCCCGTTTGTATATATTATTAATTCGGAAAAAGTGCGTATTGCCGCGCTCAAGGGAAAGGCGAAAAAAGATGCTCCAAAAGTATTGCAGGGGAATTGTATTGAAACCCCGACTTTTATTAAAGCCAACCCAGAATTATGTAAAATAGATTACGGGCATTATATTACAAATCAACTCATGAATCCTTTAACCCAATTGTTTGCACTAGCACTAGAAGATATTTGGACCATGCAAAAAAAGGATAAATCGTTGCGTTATTTTAAAGCAGAAGTAGATACATTAATTGCAAAAACAAAAGCGACTTTTAATGCAAAATATACCAAAATGAATAAACTTCCAAATACTTGGGATATAACGACTTCAAAACTAAAAATAGACGATGACGACGATGGGAAAACGGCAAAACAAAAACTAGAATGTGAGGCTGAATTAAACGAAAAAATAGCAAAAAAAATCACCAAATTGCGGGAAAAGAAAACTGCAGACGCTATATTTGGTCCATTTATCTTAGAACTAAAAAACAATGCATATAAAAATCAAAATATATCTTTGTTTTTAAATCCAAAAAAATAACAACATTGCAATTATTTGATATATGTTATACATTATTTTTGTTAAATAGGAACCAAGCGATAAAAACAAAAATAATGAAAATGTAAATTATTTTTTTGTGTATTAATTGTTAGTTTATTATTATGTTTATGTAAAACAAAAATGATTTAAAACTAAATAATGCAAACTTATACAATAAAAGTAGAATGGAAACGTTTCCTGTATTATGTAATGAGGGCGGTAGTTTTGTTATAAGCAAGATTGCCGTGGAAAAATATAATCAAAAATGCGACACATTAAAACAACTCCACAATGGGTATTCAAACGTAGACCGAAACGATCCTATATTGATACAAGTATGTGAAGAATTAGGGAAATTGTTTAACGGCAAAGGTGCAAAAATAGTAGTAGAACATGTCCCCGTTGTATATAAAAACTATATACATTTTGTGTACAATGAGGATGGGTTTGAATTTTTAAAAATAGACTATGATAAATATAAACTGGACAATATAAAATTCATTCTTAGTCTACAAATAAACAGCGACTATCAAATTCGTAAAATTCGAGAATTACTATCCAAGGGAACCATAGAACATGCAATAAAATAATCAATACATATAAGAAGAAAGAAGAATGTTCAAAAAATTAAAACCAGAACAAATGAAATATTTAGGGCTTTTTGTGGCATATATTATCGTGATAATAGCAATGACTATTTGGAACCCTGGTTCCGTTATGACAGAATATGGAGGAGGTATTTTATTTATATATTTGTTAGTTTCTCTTGTTTTAATGATCATGGTATTTGGGTATTCGTGGGTTGGTTCATCTCCTGTGTTGATAAAATTTGGTACTATTTTTTTATTCTTGTTTGTTTTAGGGCTTTTATTTTGGTGGATTCTTACAGCGTTTGGCGCATTTTCCAACAATGCGGAATCCAATATTGTAAGCATTTTATTTAATGTTGCTATTTTACTTGGGGCGTTGACCTTGTTGTATAAATTTTCAAATATCGGAGTGTGGATAAAACAAAACTCAATTTATCGTCTACTGAATATTTTTTTTTTGTTTATCCCTTGTCTATTTTCAGACGGCATGAATAAGTTGCGGGGAGTAAAATCAACTTCTTTTTCCCCTGCAAATCCATTAAAAGATACTCAAAAAAATGATGTAATTGGGTTGTTGGTTATAGTAGGATTCATTGCTGCGGGAGTTATTCTTACACTTTGGATTATCCCTGGGTTAAAAAAATCGTATTTCTTAAAAGGAGGAAATCAATTAGTAAAAAATCCAATATCTATCGACCAAGCACATACGATAAGTTCGTTTGCTGCATTAAACGATAGTGGTAATAGCACCAAGTTAAAACCCAGTTATAATTATGGTATTTCTTTTTGGTTATACGTAGATTCGTTCCCTCCCAGTACCAGTTCTGCATACTCTAAATACTCGACTATTTTAAATTATGGAGGCGTTCCTTTGGTAAAATATTATGCAGCCACCAACACCATGGGAATATATATACAAAATAATAAAAACACACATGATAAAAATAACGACCGATTGCTATTTTCGTACGACCACATGCCATTGCAAAAATGGAACAACGTAGTAATTAATTATTTGAACGGAACCATGGATATTTTTTACAATGGAAAATTAATAAGTTCGTCTATTGATGTGTCTCCCCCTATAACATATGACACGCTTACCGTGGGAATGGACGACGGAATTAGCGGAAATATCGCCAATGTAGTATATTATCCAATCCCTCTTTCATTATATCAAATAAATACTCTGTACACATCTTTAAAAAATGCTAGTCCACCCACTGATTAATTGCCAAATAAAAAGGCATTAAATTATAATAAATAGATATATAATAAAAAATATTTATGAGCGATAATAACACGTCGTCGTCCATAAAGGGGGGTAAAAAATTAAAAGATGAAACGATTAAACACTTGGTCATTTCTGGGGGGTCTATTAATGGTTTGTTTATGTACGGAGCACTAAAAGAATCCAACCAACAACAACCACCTGTGTGGACGCACGACAAATTAACTTCCATTTATGCAACGTCGGTAGGAACAATGATCGCTACAATGATTTGTCTTGGATTTGACTGGGAAACACTCGATAAATATATTATTCATCGCCCGTGGAAAAACGTCTTTACTATTACTGGCGAATTGTTGTTTAGTTCTTATTCAAAAAAAGGACTGTTTGATGCCGATTTAATCATTGAGATTTTTCGCCCGTTGTTGTTGGCAAAAAATCTATCATTAACAATCACATTTGCTGAATTATACGTCCAATATCCCATAGAATTACATTTTTATTCGTTTGATATTAATGCGTTTGAACAAATAGATATTTCGCGCGAAACTTTCCCAGATTTGCCGGTATTAACTGGTATATCCATGTCTAGTGCTCTCCCAGGATTCTTCGCCCCCGTTTTTATTCCCCCCGATTCTCCCCATTATGCAGACAACCGCAACAAATGTTTTATTGATGGAGGAATTCGGTTAAATTATCCAATATTCAAATGTCTTGAAAAATTCCCAAACGATCACGAAATACTAGGAATTACTATACAAACAATTAACGACCCGTTCTACAAAGATAATGACACCAATATAACGGCAAATTCGAATATTTTAGAATATTTCATTGGTTTTGCGAACAAAATCGCGGACTTTTTAGTCAAAATTGTACCATGCCCCACTATACTTTACGAAATTAAATGTTCCTCGTGTGCAACAATGTTTGACTTTAATAAATGCAGCGACATTATTCATTCGTCGGAAATGCGACAACAATGGATCGAACACGGAATGCAAGATGCAAAAAAACAATTAAAATTGATGTTATAATAAATTGTTTTTTTACAAATTTTATTATATATCCTTTAACTATAAATTATATGAGTAAAACTGAATCACACGAAATTGCCATTCCGAATATTATATTCATTATTCCTTATCGCAATCGTCCCCAACATAAATATTTTTTTTTAAATTATATGACTCAGACTATTTTATCTCCAACTAACAAAATAAATAATGCAAACAATTCAACCGACAAAATAGAATTTTATTTTTCACACCAATATGACCAGCGCATTTTTAACCGCGGTGCCATGAAAAACATTGGATTTTTAGCCGTGAAAAAAAAATACCCCAATCATTATAAAAATATGACCTTTGTGTTTAATGATGTAGATACAATTCCTTTTGCCAATATTTTTAATTATGCAACTGTTCCGGGAACCGTAAAACATTTTTACGGATTTACTTATGCTCTTGGAGGGATTGTTTCTGTCTGTGGGTCGGACTTTGAACGAATCAATGGATTTCCTAATTATTGGGGATGGGGAATGGAAGACAAAGTGCTACAAAACCGATGTTTAAAACATTCAATACAGATAGACCGGGGGCAATTTTACCCCATTGGATCGCCGGAAATCCTCCAATTATTTGACGGGGTTGAACGCTTAATTAACCCACTAGACATGGATCGGTCTGCGACGGATGTGTCTTTATTAAATGGGTTGGCTGCTATTACCATGTTACAATATAAAATTACCGACGGGGACGATAGTTTTAACAACGCAGACAATATACACACAGTCATATCTGACTCTATTTCAATTTTTATTATTAATACTACCTTTTTTTTAACTGGTACTAGTTTTGAGCGTGAAAAAAAACAATTAATGCATTATGATTTGCGTGCTGGGGCAAACCAAATGACCAAACATTATACCGTTAATTCATCTAATTTTGTGGATACTACCAATACATGGAAAAATATTCCTGTCTATCCAAATACACTACAACACCAACAGTTGTTGCAAAAATATGGAAAAGAACGTACGCAGCAAATTATTGCAAACATGTATTATAGCACTAATAATCGGGGAAAACCGAACCATGTAAAATAATGTTTTTTATACATTTCACAAGTTATCATAAAAACGGCGTTTGTTAGTTTACACAAATCCCCAATTTTCCAACTGGTCTAGATTACGAGGATGAAACCAATTTTTCATCAAGTCTTTTTTAATAATGCCACAACGACCCGCGATGGCTTGATAATCATAGGTAAAGATGCCTGAATTGTTAGATAAGGCAATCCAATGAATTTTTTCCGGATACTTTTCCAACAGGGATATCGCGCCTGGGTTGAGAGATAACCAAAACCAATCAATTTGTTCTGGATGCTTTTCCAACAGGGATATCGCGTTTGGGTTGCTAGATAAGTGTCTCCAATTAATTTGTTCTGGGTGATTTTCCAACAAAGATATCGCGTTTGGATTAAGAGATAATACATCCCAATGAATTTTATGAGGATGCTTTTCCAACAGAAATATTGCGTTTGGATTGCTAGATAAGTTAGCCCAATGAATTTTATGAGGATGCTTTTCCAACAGAAATATTGCGTTTGGATTGCTAGATAAGTTATCCCAATAAATTTGTTTCAGATTCTTTTTCAAAAGATGTATCGCGTTTGGGTTGCTAGATAAGTTATCCCAATCAATGTTTTCTGGATGTTTTTCCAACATGGCAATCGCGTTTGGATTGAAAGATAACCAATACCAATCAATTTGTTTTGGATACTTTTCCAACAGAGGTATCGCGTTTGGATTGCGAGATAAGTCACCCCATTCAATTTTATCTAATGGTACCCATTCTCGCAATTTCATCATTTTTATGAAACAATTGTTCGTATTAATAAAAGGAAATTGTAAATCATTTTTGTTTAAATTATTTTTTATTTATTTGATAAATATTAACTTATTTATACTTGTTTGTGTGCTTAGATATAGAATTATCATTATCAAAAAAAATATTACTATTAATAAAGTTTATATTATTATAATACATAATAAATGTAACTCCTACATCTTCAATTATATATGGATAACTGTTTGTAAATTCATCTAAATGAAAAATATTGTTATTTATTTTCTCAAATTCATCTACTATAATTTGACATGACTTTTTTGATAAATAATATATTATACCATGTGCACCCCATATTTTAGGTCTTATTAAATATTGATTTAATTCATTTATATTTAAATGAATTCCGTGTTTTGCATCGTTTAATTCACTTATATGATTTTTATAATATTTTAACATAAATGGGTCATATGTAGTGATTTTTAATGCGTCTATATTATCACATATATAGTTTTTTCCACAAGACGATTGACCGAAAAAATCGTATTTTTCAGAAATTAAAAATTTATTTAATATATTTTCATTGAAAATTAAATCATCACCACATCTTAAAATGCCTTCTTCTATAATAAAAATTTCATTTAAATATTTAATAGACAATGCTAATTTTTTCAACAAATGTAAATAAGAATCTTCACATCTAACGTACATAATGTTTTCTTTAATTGTGTACTCTTTATCTAAAAATAAATCTCCTATAACCGTAATAACTTTATAACCACTGTATATTTTTTGTTGAGGTCCAAACTCCTTTAATCGTGTATCTTTATGTTTATTGCAAGACAATATTAATATAATTCCCTTTACTTTTTCCATATACATTAACATATTATTTTATTTATGTCATTTTTAAACACAAATTATTTGTTATCTAGATAAAATAAAATAAAGCTTGTTTTTATTTAAGTTTTTTTTAAATATAAGCACATAATAATATACCAATGATTGACATTCAAGAATTGCTCCGCCGCATTATCAAGTATTTAATTGAGGGATTTATGGTTGCGATAGCCGCGTATGCCATTCCCGAACGTTCCCTCAATATTGAGGAAATAATGGCTGTCACGCTAACGGCTACGGCTACTTTTGCCATTTTGGATACATACATCCCGAGCATTGGAGCAAGTACCCGACAGGGAGCGGGGTTTGGTATAGGGTTGAATTTAGTAGGGTTTTAATTTAACTATGTATTGCAAATGCGGATGGTTTATTTATCCAAATACATTTTCGAAACAATATGTTATGTATAAAAATCCATCTGAATTGCGATATCTTGCATATAATGTGCGTATGGTTTGAGATGAAGAAACCATTTGCCCACAAACAATTATAAAAATAGCGACATTTTTATCCAATTTCATTTTTCCACGGATTACTTGTGTAAATTGAGCAATAGTAAAGTCTTCATTTACCAAGTATTTGCTTTTAATTAATGGTTGGTGATGGTTGGTATTTTGTTTAATGATGTCTTTAGGGTGAATTTCGCATACAATGGGAATTTTATTTGGGTGTTTTTCTCGCACTCGTTCACATTCTGCTTTACGAATATCAAAGGAAAAATCGCGTTGAAAATTGAACGATATATTATTCGACATTATATTTATACTAAATATAATTTAATATGGTTTGAAAACAATAAAAAACAAGCAGAGAAGTGTATTATAAGCATTGTAAAAACTCAAGTTATTGAAGAACAAGATGATACAATTTCAGTAAGGTGTAAACAAATTTAAAAATAATATTTTCAATATTTTTCATTCTAAACTAACAAAATTATTAAATCATTTATTTTTTTGTTAGTTCGTTCATATTTTTAAAAAAAATCATGAAAAATAAAAAATAAAACAAATTTACCAGATACATTTTTGCATTTTTTTGATCAGCAAAATGGGCGTTTGAAATGAGAAAAGGTGTAAAAATTAAGGCACGTTTATTTCCACTTCATTGCCCGCATAGTATCCTGAATTTACTAATCCTTCGGTATATTTTTGTCCTCCCCAGTTTGGATCCATTTGATTATCGCTATATAACATGTTTGCTTCTGAATTTTTCATTTGGTCCAATGGAGTAATGGATCCTTGGTAATAACTAGACTGATCGTATGCAGGATATCCGTTGTTATTATATTCGCCGTCTTGACGCGACGCGTCTACTAATTCGGTAAATTTTAGCGGCAATGGCATGGGGGTACTAGGAGGCAATCCGCCTTGCAATTCCGACACACTAGGTCGTGCTTTGTACACGACTTTTCCTTGGGCATCGTAGGTACTTTGTACATATAATACAGGACACCGAATTCCTGCACTACGTTGCCATTCTAAAAATTCAGTGTACTCTTCTAAATTATTAAAAGTAATTGGATTGACACCAGGAACTTCTGCCACATCGGTATTGTATAAATAAAAAGATGCTCCCTTTTGAATTAATAAATTGGGACATCTCATTTCTCCATTCATAGTGGTAAGACCTTCTATTTGAACCCCACCCTTATTTTTTTTGACATTGACATAAATAAAATATAATCCGAATGAAATACCTAAAATACTTCCCATCATCATTGTTGATTTTCGGTCCATTTAACTTTCTTAATTATAATATTTTATTTACACGTTTTCTTTTATCGGATAAACTTCAAACATTGCCAAAAACGGCAATAAATTATTAATCATTTCTTTTGCTACTGCTGCGGTATTGGGCGATTGTTGTAGCATTGCGTCATTCACGTTAATAATTATTTTTCCATTTTGCTGAATTTCTGCTATTTTATCGCGCAAAACATCTATTTTTGCTTGATACGCGTCCAACATATTTAACATGTCTTGTGTTTGTATATTATATGTGTTGTTAACAACAGGGGGGTCTGCTGCCGCCACATTTACTTCATCTTCTTTTGCGTCTTCTTTTGCGTCTGCTTCCACATTTACTTCATCTTCTTTTGCGTCTTCTTTTGCGTCTGCTGCCACATTTACTTCATCTTCGTCTTCTTTTGCGTCTGCTGCCACATTTACTTCATCTTCGTCTTCTTTTGCGTCTGCCGCCACATTTACTTCATCTTCGTCTTCTTTTGCGTCTGCTGCCACATTTACTTCATCTTCGTCTTCTTTTGCGTCTGCTGCCGCCACATTTACTTCATCTTCGTCTTCTTTTGCGTCTGCTGCCGCCACATTTACTTCATCTTCGTCTTCTTTTGCGTCTTTTGCGTCTTTTGCGTCTGCTGCCGCCACATTTACTTCATCTTCGTCTTCTTTTGCGTCTGCTGC
>Ga0209390_10003747_pt1 | contig 24034 bp, 14 predicted proteins | sample BON01_FD_187212 | JGI IMG/M metagenome (GOLD analysis project Ga0209390, IMG submission 187212) | Freshwater microbial communities from Lake Bonney liftoff mats and glacier meltwater in Antarctica - BON-01 (SPAdes) (version 2) | ecosystem: Environmental > Aquatic > Freshwater > Ice > Glacier... | reverse complement strand
CTCAATCTACATTGCTAGGATGGAAGGTTTGGAGCGCCCTGAACGCTTCACTCTAGCATTCTGGAAGAACAAGAACAAAAAAACTAATCAGATCATTGCAAATAATTGTGATATTTCTGTGAAACTATCTATACCATATAGGACGTTTTGAGATCCAAAATGTAAGGAAAGTAGAAAATACGATTAAAAAATAAAGCGGTAAAAACAATTTAAATTGATTTTTCCATGCATTCATACAAGAAACAGTGTATCACCCATACATTTATACGAGAAATACACCGTTTCGTTAAACAAAAAATGATGCTTTCACTGGGAATTGAACCCAGGACCCCCCGCTTACTAAGCGGATGCTGTACCACTAAGCCATGAAAGCTCCCCACTGAACCGGATCAGTTGTAGGAAGTCTAATTTAATTTTATTAAGTTCATGCACCAGACCCCCTAAACACTGGCTGACTAGACAACCTTGAGACGGTCCCCGCACCATAATATGGAGTACGACTTTGGGGACATGGCGGCTACTCTACACCAGGCCGTAGATAATTCGTCGACCACTTGTCATGTTTTCTGCTCAGACCCAGTGTACTTGGATCTCGTAGTGTTTGAGCTGTGGACGAAAGGATTGAGAGAGGAGCAAGTTGTGTATTACAAACGAAATCTGCTTGCCAAGAACACAGATTCTGAATCAGAACTCCTCCTCCTGTTGTATAGAGATACGACAGATCAATACCGATTGCTTGGGTTACTTCAGGAGTATTTAGAACAGCCTTGCTTGTTGGAGCGTCAACTGGTTTGTCAATTATCGCCACCTGTTTTATCCTATGTAGTGTGTCGTTATTATGAATTTGATGATGACGTCATTTTGGAACTCGTTTCTAGAAAGCTTTCTGGGAGGACAAGGAAAGATCTTGACGAAGTAGCTGAATGTACTGGAAGCTTATTGGGAAACTGTAGACGCCAATATGATAATTTACGCAACATCTACACATTTTTAGAAGAGAAGAGCTTTGAAACGCCCGTACCCCATGTTATTGCTGAACAATACAAGATTCCATTAGTTCTTGCTGAAAGATACACTTGCCTCATGTTTATATTGTACTCCAAGATCACCCTTCAGTCAAAGAAGAAAGCATTCTTCTTCAGGAAATTGGTCGATCTGGAGTTTTCCGTGGCTTTGATTCTGCTGCATTGGGTGAATGACTGTGGGGACGATTTGGAGAATCGAAATGGTTTTTCTGGTGACCAGTATTTTCAAATTGAATCTTTAGAGTTGGATAAATTGGATGAGGAAGTATCAGAAAAACAAGAGGATGAGGTGGCGGACGCCGATGAGGATGATGAGTCGGATGGCGAGTTTTATAATTTAGATATTTTGGATATTAAAGGAATGCGTGCAAGGTCTGGTAGTGTTACAAGGCCATCAGTGCGAAAATTGGGTTCCAATGCCGCCATGGAGCTCAGCCCGGATTTAATATTGCAATGGCGAACGATCAAAAATTATTTCTTTGTGACTCGAAACTCTGTGGATGAAGCTGTCAAGGATATACTGAGCCATATTCAAATTCGGTGGCCAGCCAATACCCGATATATATTTAAGAAGTTGCGGGGGACTCGGTTTAAAAATTGGTTTAGGTACATTTTAACAATTGGAGCTGGATTAGGTCAGGCCAAAGAACTCAGAGACTTGTTTGAAGACATAGAAGTGAGTCTCTGTGATCCGTTGCACCAAATTGATTTGGATTCAAAATGTCTTTCTATCGTTTTAGAACAAGTGCAGAAACACATGGCTAGTCACGGTTTCATCGTAGCTCAAAAACTGCAAGATTCTTGGACAACCTATTTTTCTGTGTTATCCAAAATACTATTGAAAATATACTAATGAACACCAGTTTGAATGGGTGTACTATTTTGTATGTATACATGTTTTCAAAATGCATTAATACGGTACTTCCATTGATCAGCGGCATACTACCTCAGCTTTACCTGAATCATCGCGAGATCTTCTCAAACACTGTGAGTCTACATGTCCCGCGTTTTATACGATACAATCTTCATCGATTGCCACCTTGCTATCTTCATCCACATTTTTCCAACTTGGACAGGTTTGAAGGAAAATAGGACTAGCGCTTCCATAGTTCGATCTTCAGTTGAAGAAACTATTTTACTGTGTTTCGACTTGCTTCGAATTCACCTTTATCTGTACTTTCCCATCGAGCTTTAAATTCTCCATACGATTCCTTCTTCCTGCGATGTATACGATGAATTGACTATACACGTATGATTGAACAAGTGATACCTTGGTGCGGGCGATTTAGCCACTGATCGCACTTTGAGTTTAAATGTCGTGGTACTAGTTGGACTATAGGTTTGTGAATGAAATACGATTTAGCGCGCACAGAATACCCTTGTGCAGATTCAAAAATAAATTTTGCTTTTTACACAGAGCATCTTTCTGAAGTGTTGCATCCTCGCTTTGCACGCTAGTCTGTTTCCCAAGAAAAGGATGTCGTGAACGTGTTCATCGTTCTTTAAAACCTCATTAATGACTCTTAAACCTTGACTTATTTATTGGTATTAGGCTAGCGAGCAGCCCCGCAATATCATCCATCAGGACCCAGCCGTAACATCGCTCCTCGACTGGGTTTCAAAAGAGATTGGTTTAGTGTTTAAAAACGTAACAACCATTTGTGACAGATATACTGTATTCTCTTTTGGCATGAACTGACTCCGTCTGGTTGATTTGGTTACAGGTCACGTCGCTTCATATAATATACCAAGTTATTGAAATGTGTAGTCGAAGCGGTACGCAATATGAAAACGAAGCTGTTGTATGTCATCTCTCGTTTCCGCTAGCTGCGATTATTATATTCTTGATTACCTCGTCTAATACTCTGATGGTTGTTTTCTGAACACAACATCCTTGGCCAAGAGCTTGTTCTGGTGGAAGTCTATTCCATCAAAATTACACCAAACTGGACCAAAATCATATCAATTAACCTTGTATATCATATTAAAACATATTCTGTTAAATTTCTTGCATTTCTTGTTAAGTATGGGATACTTCCGTGGTTCCGCTGTGATTCCTCGTGTGCCATCGAAGCAACTTCAGGCAGTATGCATGACTATTTTCCAAATTCAGATTACAATCAATCACATATTAACTGAAAGACCTAGAGTGAACTACTAAACTGGACTTATATAGTACCAACGTTGTGTGACAAATGTTTTTGGGAGGCAAGCCGCCAAAACGACTACAACTGATGCAATTGAATACATCTATGATAGTCATGTTCAAATGGTTTGCCATGTGTATAGGTCATACGAAGTATCCAAGTTTCTTCCTATGAATCAGTTTTGATGGATAAGATCATCCTGTTATCAACCATTGTTTTCTTTCAGGCAATATACAAAATTAAAACCAGTGAAGATTTTCTTCGTTTTTACGCTATCAACCAACCTCATATGTCATACTCAAACGTAATCTCTAATATATTTTGGTCTTTTGACAATTACAAGGCACTTGTACAGACCCTCTCTGAATCTAAATGTTATATGGAAGTCGTTACTTTCTCCATACACACTATTTTTGATGTTGCAAGTTAAAATCTATCACATAGTAACCCAAAGGTCCATCTCAAACTTTCAAACTGGATTTTTCATAGTAAAACAAATCATTTACACGAGTAGTTCCGAGACAAGTTGGAAAAGCGAAGTTTTCATGATGGATTTTGAGGTAGCTTCTCCCACAGCATTCATATTCCAATGGTTCAAAGATATCTCCATCATGTAAACTATCCAAAGAGCTCTTAGTTGATCGCTTGCATTCATAGTCTCATCACGTACCGATGTTTTAGTAGCGACATGACAATTTTGAGCGAAATTTCAGCATCATCAAAAGTGAAGGATTTTCGTGTTTCAATCCAATCAAGGAACCCTATATATGATAATAAAACATACCCAATAAAAAAATTCCCGGTTTCCGATAGATCCAAGCTACATCTGTAGAGCCTTCGTGATTTCAAATTCTCATCCAAGTTCTTCAAGTGCAAAAATATAATATTTCCAACGCTGATGGTTTTGGTTCATCACACAGTAAACTACAAGTTCAGAGTAAACATAAAAACCGAACTTTTCACTGTACAAATGTTGCGTGATACGAATATTGAGGACCAATCCAATTTTCCAAGAGTTGAAAAAAGCTTTGTATCGTATTATACTGGTATCAGATGCTATTAAGGACAAATTATTTTGGTTTATATTCTTTAAATGGAAGGCCCAGTTACACTTTGAAGTTGTTCTCGAGCAGATTACTCGCGCACTTTCCCAACATTTGAGCCAAATGTATTGAGGGGGGCCATCCTGCGGATCTGTCTTGGTGATTCTCCGAGCAAAATTTCGCGCGTAAATGATGGATGTTTCTCGTCCATCTTTTGTTTTGTACTTTCCATAGGTTGAACCCTGTGAATATCGAAACTCGCGCGAACGGAAATTCTCGATTTAGATATAGGTGTAAGTCATGGGTTCAAAGATGTAAAATAGCTGGGGTGTCTGCTTATGTTGAAACATGTTTTAAAACTTTTAATTAAACTTCTATAAAGAGCGCAAAACAATCTTGTGACAAATCCTTCTTAGGGTCCACCGGTAACTAAAATCAATTGTTTTTAAAACGAAAGATACTACAACATCCACAAGAAGCCATCAATCGCTAATTTATATAAAAGCAATATTACGAACTGTCAATTGACTGGAAGGTATTTTATTTTAACAATCTCCCGGAACTGTAATCCTCCTGGAAATCTAGCTATATTGCTTCCCTATGTGGTTGGTTATTCTATTTTTGGAGTCCGTTCGGCCAGAGTCTCCTGTGTTACAGTAGTGGTTGATCCTGATACCAATATGGTATAGGTAGGACCAAGTGTCTACCGTAGCAATATTACGACAGGAGATGTAACCGAAGCCGTTACATATCATTTGATCTGTTGTGTTTCATAGTCTTAATAACTAAACAGTTTGATCTAAGTTAACAAAGCCCAACAGTACCCCACGGTCGTAACACCTGCTGACATTAAATGATTCGGTATCTCTCTGAAAGTCGTCGGTGTTTTTCCTTTTCAGTATGCATAGTTATAGTTAAAATAATTTTAAAAAATCGTCCACGCCACAGAAAAGTAAAGCCATTAGATTCTTCTCCAACTCGGTACTGATCGCCCTGAGACCATATTCTGTACTCCTATACTGTACGAACGTCCTACTTTGGAGGCAGCAGAAGTACTCGCGACTGTTCCTTCATGAGCTCCTCTCGCAGCTCTCACTTGTTGCAGCTCTCCTAATTCTTCACGTGTCAGTTTCCTCTGTTCAAATGCTTGGGTGGTACGATCTACCACAGACGACGACCTTTCTGGAACTACAGCTTTGACTTTCAGCTTCGCAATACGTGTAGCTCTGTCAAGCTCAGCATTCTTTTGTTGAATGACGCTTCTCCGAGTTACTGCAAGTTCCATTGCCTTTTCTTGTCTCTCTTTTAAAATAGCGATTGATGTGGATTTCACCTTCGCCGGTTTTCCCGTAAAGTTCTCAGCTTCTTTTTGAAGCTTATACAATGCTATTCGCTCCTTCTCTTCACGACGACGTAATGCTTCTCCTTGATTGATTTTTCTTAGCGCATTGGATTCAGCCTGTTTTACTTTTTCATTTCTCTGCTTTTCAGCATCCCTCGCTTGTTTCCACTCTTTAACTGATACTTTTTCAGCGAGACGGAATTGTTTCGATTTCTGAAGCGGTACTTTTACTTCTTTTTCTTCTTCTTTTTCTGTTCCTATAACTACATCATTTTCCTTTTTAGAGTTTTTCCACTCTTTCACTATCTCTTTCTTCTTCGCCACATAAAACAAATATGTACCGTACCATTTGAAGTGGTCCAATATCTCATCAGAACTGAAACTCGGGCAAGCTTCCAAGAACTTGTCCACGAATCTCTCCATTTCATCTACAACACCAAACCCCATATCCTGCAACACCGATTCCGGTATCTTGAATCTGGAAATAAGTCTCAGAAATTCTGCGTGGTCTCGTTTGTCCCAATTCCCATAGAAGCCTCCTAGTTGAGCAATCGTTTCATCAATAGATTCAATTTGATGCTGCAAGTCATCTTTACTCTGTTTAGAAACAACAACGACTCTCTTTGTAGACGGAGGTCGACGAACCTCTACGTTCAAAATCTTGTCTTTATATATTTCAAGCTCAAGGTTTAACTCATTTTCGGCAAGCGCCAATTCTTCAAACTCACCCATCTGCATTAGTTTGAACTGTTTAATGGCTTTTTCAGCTTTATCCATGTAAATTTCTTCCAATGATCCTTGAAACCGTTGAACCTCCCACCGAACTTTACCTAAAGCATTTTGCAAGTCGTCCAACTCTATAACTTTTCCATGATCCATCATGTTGATTCTGTGATTCAGCTGGATGTACTTTTGTTTCCATTCATATATTTTTTGTCTTTCCTCGCGTTCTATTTTTGCCTTCTGAGCGATCTCGTGGTACTTATCCTCTTCCATTGTGCACTAATAAAAAAGTACGTTGAAACCGATTGATGTTGCTTTTTTTCTCCTTGGTGCTGTGTTTGCATCATGTACACTCAGATTTTGTATGGGATTTCATTCAAGGTGCAGATGGGTGGGCACAGTCTACATATCAAGAGATGGCAGCTGAAGTTGCCTTCCAAGGTGGTGACTTTAGAGGCAGAACTTTGAATAAGATGGCATCACCTCACATTACCTCCCCATCAATGTACTTAAACGTGGATGATAAATATGTGGTCGGTATGAGGATCAAAGTGAGCACACAGAGATCTGTTGTGCCAGAAATGATTGCCCGGTTGCATGATGCGCAAGTGTCGGTGCCATTCTCCGACAGTGTGGCACCGGATGGGGCTTATCATATCGTGTATGCACTTATGCACGCTAAGTTGCAAGGCATCTTAACTCAGCTGGAGATCTTACCGTTGGGACATCTCAAAGATAGTTGGTCTGCTTTTGATATCGATTGGATCAAAATCGAAGTTGTTCCAACAATAGAACAGGTACACGGTTGTATGAATAATCACTCTACGACATTTAATTGTCCAAGACGAGGAAACATTCCCATTCAAATATCAGGAAGACACTTTGGAAAAAACAATGCTGTCTTTATTGGTAGCACACCCTGTACCAACGCTCATCTAGTCGAAGTGAATGTGGTAGAATGTGATCTACCGCCGTACACAGGACAAAGCCAGCAAGTAAGAATTTCAAAGAATGAATGGCTATCAGACACACAACAGTATCTTCAATATGCGGTACCAGCAGCACTCGAAGAGACCCCTCCGGAGATATCTCACATACGGGCATCTGCAATTGATGTCAAGTGGCAAGCCGCACCGGTTGCACTGACGGTGACAGGATACCAAGTCAATGTATTTATGGACGACAAAGCAATCCAGCAAGTCATCGTGGGGAACTTTACCAATACTACCATAATCTCGCTTGAGCCAAATAGATTTTACTCCTTCTCCATTCAAGCCTTGGTTCACGAGCTAACTGACGATTCATGGCGAAATGTAAATATTTATGGACATCAATTGCAACCACTCTCACTAAACACAATTTTGAAAAGTGATCCGACTAATGTCTCTGATAGAGTGCTTTCACTGGCTTATGATATTGATGATTTTAGTATGAGCCTTGAGGGAGATGCTTCCATCACACCAGATCAGGTTTTAAGGCTAACAGAGTCACAACCACGATCTATAGGAACGGCGTGGTATCACGATGAAGTAAATGTCGTTGAGGGATTCAAGGCGGAATTCCAATTCGAAATATCGAATCCATCAGAAACTTGTAAAATAATGGATGATGTGTTTACCCACTGTAGAGCCAGTGCAGGTGAGGGTTTTTCATTCATCGTAAGTCATGAAGATACTTCATTGGTTGTCGAATTTGATACACTATACAACCCAGAAAAAAGTGACAGCTACGAAAATACCATTAGTATCAAAACAGATACTGACGGTGTTATTGCTTCGTCACCTGCTCCAGTACTAAAAAAATCATGGATCCAAATTGTCTTTAGAAAGCTTGAATCGATTCATTCAATGACTATTCACTCCAAAGTGCCAACCACATGGTACAACCAAGATTTGGGTAGTGTGTCAGTATCAGTAGATGGCATCAAGGTGCTCTCAACTGTAATCAACATGCCTCAAATCATTCACAGTGCAGTTGCAAAAATAGGATTCACTGCTTCCACGTCTGATATTTTCTTCCAGACACATGAAATCACGAACTGGAAATTCATTTCTACAAGAGATCCTTTTTAATTTATTATTATTAAAATCCGTCATGAAAGGATTTAAAGTCCGTCGTCAAATTGACGACTTGGAGGACCTGAATGGTCAGCATAGATATCGCTTGGAGTCGCTTGGAGATTCGCCAAACCAGAAACAGCCCCCACGAGTACTGCGATTGGAAATCTATACTGCTCATCTTTCATAAGGGCAACAAAAGAATTTCTAGAGTCTTCAATGTCCAGAGCTCCAAAGATGAAACCATAAATTGCGCCCAAAAGCAACGAGAACCCAACAAGGATAAATATCTGACTTTGAGTCTCGACGATTGATTTAGAGCCATAATAATTCAAAATCATGTTAAGCACATCCAAATAAGCAAATGTCACCGTAAAACAAATGGTGGTTCCTAATAATGTAAACATAGGTATACGTTTGGCCGTTGACAGATGAAATGAGTTGTGATCAACAATAAAACAGATAATCCCTGAAAGTATTACCATCAGAGAAAATAAAAGCAGCACCTTGCGTGCAAATGTATTAGAAGTGACACCAGCAGTAGAAATAATTCTCCAAGCAATAACAGCCCCGAGTCCAATGAAGAAGATACCGAAATAAAAGGAAAAGAAGTAATTAGTGGCAATTTCATAGAGAGTTGAATTGCAGATCCATGATACGATGATTCCATCTTAACTTCAATTTTAAGAAAGTGATCTTTTGAAATATTTTATATACTTACAAACTGAGCCGAAAGACATCGCAGCAACAACCTTCCAGGTCCTCATCAAACAAATTTGATTTTTTTTGTGATGTTACGTCAGAAAACCCTCAAGCAGTTGGTGAGGATCAAAGGCATTGGGCTACATTCCGGAGATCTATGCACGGTAGAACTTTCGCCTAGAGACAAACCTGGGATAGCTTTCAAAACAAAAATGGGGATTTTGGAAACAGACTATAGAAGCGTCCAAGCATCAGGTTTGCTTTGCACGCAATTGAACAATGTACGAACTGTGGAGCATCTTATGGCAGCGTTGTGGGCCATGGGAGTAACAAATGCCGTGATTTCAGTAGACGGTGATGAGATTCCCATAATGGATGGATCCTCTCTAGATTTCATGCAAGCTCTTGAGCCGATGATAACGGAGGAACCTATCACCACTTTACGCGTTTTGCGCCACGTGCAAGTTGAGGATAAAAAAAGTAAAGTTTCATTATCTCCACAAAATAGGACCAATGAAACCACTTTATCTATTAATGTGAACCTTGACACTTTTAATGGAAGATTGCCTCAGTGTGATACTTTTCAATATGACCACAGGTTCTGTGGTTCTAATAACTTTCTGGAGTCATTAGGCGATTCTCGAACATTCGGGTTTGAAGCTGATGTCTTTGCATTGCGCAAGATGGGTTTAGCTAAAGGCGGATCATTGGACAATTGCATTGTATTTTCTGGAGATGGCACATCGAGAACTTTGAATGAAGAGGGATTACGATCGGAAAACGAATGGGTACGTCATAAAGCATTGGATGTTTTCGGAGATTTATCTCTATGTGGATTCGGGGCTATGCATGCTATATTTCAAGGTACTTGCCCTGGGCACTTCACCACCAACCTACTGGTACGCAAGCTATTTGCTGATCCTTCCAACTATGACTTGGTCTTAAATACAAAATAAACGAAAGGTCTTGTCATAGAATGAAGCAGTTGCAATTGAGCATGTCCCTTTTCGACACACCCAAGCAGATCCATATCCTAGACTCTCCCAAAGGCCACTTTCAAAACCGTTATTGTAACAAAACGAGACTTCTCCCCCAGAAACTATTTGAAATCCTGATCTCATACAAGCAGCTAATAAAACATCCTGTTCATCAGGATGCCATCTCACGCGCCACACACCACCACCAGTATCCAACTCTTCCTTTACCGGCTGTTTAATGTTTCTTTGATCCCAAATACGAATGCAACTATCATAACTACCAGTGGCGAATTGAAACTCTTGGTGCGGAGAAAATTCCATACTACAAACGCCTGCTTGATGGGTTCGGCGATTTGAAAGTACACACGTGCGGGTTCTCAAATCCCACAATTTCAAAATACCATCGTCGGCACCTGATCCTAATAGAGTATCCTTTTCACTAAAGGCCGTGATCCACACTTCTGCTGGAGAATGATCCGGATATTCATGAGCTTCAATAGTTTCAACTATATTATTGGCATCCACAAGTGCTATCGACCCATTAGATATACTGGTAGCAAATTGGTTCCCCTTCCAACTGACCGAGAGACAATACCCATCTTCGACAATGGTTACTGACTGTGCCTCTCCCAAAAAAGCACCTTCACAAATAGTTTGTATTGAACAAGTACCATCTGCATGAGCAATTAATAGTCGATTGTTCGAATCCCACTTCATGTCAAAGACTCCTGCACAATCAACGTGGTCTTTCATACTTAGCACTTCTTTTTCATCCCATGAGTACAAAGACACATCCCCAATGCGTACTCCATCTATCAATTCATAAGTTCCAATCGCTACGCAATCCACGACATCAGAATATTCAGCCGAGTCGGCGCAATACTTGGTGGTGAACATCTTTACATGGGGACCGTATCGCAAGTTTTTGCAAAATGGTTGTTTTAGAATTAATTTAAAGGACCATTTGCAATTGCTTTTCACTGATGATAGGGATATTCAATTTCATGGCAGATTGATACTTGGCACTGGTTTCAACTGGTTTGGTTGCTCCTCCACCATATGGGGTGACTCCTGATCCAGCCACAACATATTTGGTCTTCTTGCTTACACCGGTTCTGACCAAACCTCCCTTATTTCGAATCTTCTCTTCCAAAGAACTTTTACCAGCACAAAAATCGCCTGTCAAAACAAAAGCACTCCCGGAAAATGATATATCAATCGGATCATCCTTTACAATCGGATCATTCTTGATAATTGAAAGATTCTTGACAATCGATTGCGAATTTGATGAAGTTTCATCAAAAAGAGACAAATCTTGACCATTTTCAACCGCTAATTGTCGTTCAAATGCCACTACTGCAGGATCGCACATGACACAGCTGCTTTGAAATCCTACAACTTTCAATCGATTGATATCCGATGCTCGACTCAAAGCAGTATACGCTTGACCTTTTTCAAAACAACCGGTCAGATCAACCTCCAACAAATCACAAGTCATCCCTTGGCTTTTATGTATGGTAATTGCCCATGCCAATTTCAACGGGTACTGTGATCGTGAAGCAACACCCACTGACTCCATTTCCCCACTTTCGTTTCGCTTCCTTTCAAACTTGGTGATGCAGTGTCTTTCTATTCCAACAATCTGGCCTGAAAGAAATTGCACCAAGATATGACCCTTCTCATCATCAAAACCACGCACGATTCCTCGCGAGCCATTACAAAGACCCAGACTGATGTCCACATTCTGTAAAAGCATCACCTGGGCTCCTTCCTTGACTTCAAGTACTTCAGGATAACGAGACCACTTTTTCAAATTAGTCAAATGATATTGGTCTCCAACGTCCACCGCTGTAAACGTCGACATTGCTTTGCCACCTGGAAGCTCCTGCAAACAAAGTTTATTCAAAGTGTCAACATCCTTGTTTCTTGCAAATAGCACCGTCGGTTTAATACCTAAACTGTTGTCTAAATTGTTGTACGTGGTCTTTTTTATACTCGCAACAATCTGGGGAGTTAATTTATTAACTCTCACTGCGTCCAAAATCCGGCAGAACTTTTCATCTTTCTGTCGAATAATTTGAGTCAATACAACATGTTTTTTGATGCAGGATTGCCAAGTTTTAGACTGAAATGCGTACTTCATTTCCCCTGCTGCTTTACTAACGCGGGAGACAGGGGGCAATTGGCTAAAATCCCCGATCAAAATCAGCTGAATGCCTCCAAATGGGAGGCTATTTCCTCGAACGATTTGAGCAATTTCTCCGAGCTTATCAAGAAACTCAGGTTCGAGCATGGACACTTCATCGATGATCAAAGTATGACAATGCTGCCACTGATTTCTTTTGTACTTGCTAAACAATATCATCTGTGCAAGTTCTTTCGCAGGCTTCTGTGCAAGACCCACCCCTGCCCATGAATGAACGGTCGAACCATCGATTTGGCAGGCAGCGATTCCAGTAGAAGCTGTAACTGCCACATTCTTTTCACGCCCTTGAAGATCGCGAACGATTAGTCTCAAACATGTCGTTTTTCCAGTACCAGCTTTTCCAGTGAAGAAAAAACTCTCGCCTGATAAAGCAATTGCAACAGCTCGCTTCTGTATCTCGTTCAAATCATTATACGTGATTTCACTCTTTTTAGGAACAACTTTCATATCCGCTTTTTTCTCCTCGTGCTTGAATTTCGAAAGGTCAACTACACGAACTATTTCGTTCGCAACCGCTTTGTTTTCATCAATCCCATCGGAACTAAGAACAACATTTACCTCCTTGACGGGTTCACTCAAGAAACCATCTAATGTTGGTTGTTCTTGTTTTGTTTTCTTTTTAGTGTTCTTGCCGCCATTTTTCGCCTCACGCTTCATTTCTTCAGCTTGCAGACGACGATGAGTTCTTTTTGAAAATCGTAAAAAAAAAAAGTGCATTTTTGTCATGGGATACTGGTTCTTTATATGAAATAGGTACACGAGGTTAAGCTCCATCTACTGATAAAGGTAGTATATTCGAAGTCCAACTATTAAACGAATTAACACCGGTATCGTTAAAAAATAATGGTAAAAAATCGATTTTTGTTGTTAAAAAGGTTTACTAAAAGTGTGGCAAAGGATAAAACGATTTTGAACGATGATGGTTCTGGTGCAATCTCTCGCACTTGGTCTCTGTGTTTTTGTTATAGGATACTTTTTAATACCGATAGGAAGACATTGGATAGCGGGTATGCTAGGTAAAGCTCCCTTGAGCAATGGGACAGAGAGCTCTACCGACATGATACAAGTTACTCTGGTCGCCGTCGCACTTGATGACACCATCTCATTGTTTCTTGACGAAGCTGTAGCTTGGTTAACAAAGAAAAAAAAGAAATTCGAAGTCGTTGTAGTTGGAAATGAGAATTCGAATCTAGGAGACGGGTTTGCAGTTTCCAAAGCAATAAACAGTTCGAGAGGCGAATGTATTCTATTGATGAATTCAAATGGTGGGATCAGTATTGAAAGCTTGGAGTTACTAACTCCTCATTTAGAACAGATGAAAACTAAATCTGGATATGGTATTGCTATAGGTTCTCGAGCACATAAACTTTATACGACTCAGAGTTTAATATCCACTTTGCAACTATGGGCGGTACACACCTTTTGTGATCACCATCTTTATGATATTCAGAGTGGATGTGTGCTGATGACTAAATCCACTGCACAAAAGTTGTTTTCAAATTTGCACTTGGTGGGTGATAGTTTCATGGCAGAGATTATCTTCAAAGCCAACAAATATGGATGGCCTGTTGTGGAGTTAGCGGTGCCATTTGCAGATCAACTGCCGCGATCCCCTATCGATATCCTGGATGCCATTCGCGATATACTAACCATGCGTCTTTGTTTCGCATTAGGAATATGGAGTTGAAAATAACGCATTAATTAATAGTTCGAAGCCTTTTGTTTACAGTTGAATCCACATGGGTAGTTAAAACGAGAGTGGAGAAAACCAGAAAGTGCAAAAGAAGTAAATATCCCAACAATAGCAAGCGTGTCGTGCGGGTTGACATGAAAAAACCAACAGCATTCAAAGTAAATTTTTCCGGAGCACTGATTCCTTTCATCTTCTTGGAGGTGATTTTCGTGTTTGCACTATATCGAATTTTTTGGAACAAATTGGAATTGTCATTTCTCAACGTTTCGATATCGAGGTTTTGATCCTTAATCGTTTCTGCCAGTTTATCGCGATCTACTTCAAGTTCTAGCATTCTTTTTCGGAAATCGTTCCTTTGCTGCTGAACGATATTTAAGAACGACACATCTCTCTTGGGTTGTGTATCCATTTCTTGGGTTGCTCTTCGGAGAACATCAGCAGCTGTGTTGTTTCCACCATGATCCAATACACGAACGATTTCAACCTGCTTAGATACTTTCGCCTCCAAATCCGTTTTACTTTGTAGCATGACTTGCAATTCACGGGATCGCAAAGCATTTTCCACTCTCAACTGCGAGCACGTCGATTCTAGTTGACGCATTCTACCGAAGATAAGTTTTGCGTCACCTTCAAATTCATCATCGGGAGATTCTGAATTATGCAGCATCCGGAGTTGTTTCTCCAGTTTCGCGAACGCTTCTATTGTGGGGCGCTCGGATATATCTCGTTCTAAACTGAATATAGTTGCCCAACATTTTGAATTTTCTTCGTTTTTCTCAGTTAACTCCTTTGCAGCCAGATCTTTTATTTCTACAATATCTGATTTTAACTGCCAGATTTCTTGACGAAGAATAGTCTCAACATTCTGGCGACGAAGCAACTCGTCTTCAATTTCCAAAACTCTCTTTCGATCTTCGTCGCTTGTGCAAGGTGCCTTTTCAAAAGAGACTGGTTTAACGGTAACATTTTCCATCCGCTGTATCTCATTTATATACATCTCTTCCATGTGTTCTCTCTCGGCATCTCGCTCCTCCAACAAACTCTGAGTTTGCATGCTATCATTCTGCGATATCTTCAGCTGCTTTTCAAGTTCATCGATAGTTGCGTCCTTTTCAATCAGCAATAACTCAAAATTCTGTCGGGCATCATCTATCTTAGAATTCGTTTCAATCTCTTGTGCGTTTTGCAATTCTTCCAGCTGGGTTTCCAACTTTCGAATCGTGACGTCCTGGTTCGTCAACGTTTTGAATTCATCATCATTCTCTTTCAACTCCTGTTTAAAAATTATATTCTCTCTTGACATGGTCAATGCCATTTCAAGTAGAGGTACCGGATCCGGCGTATTGTGTAAAGCTTTGTATATGTCTACAAACATTTTCTCGCTCGACTTGGCTCTCATCGTTAGTCGGTCAATTTCTTCCTGATAAGATTTCACGAGCGATCCTATGAGTTTCAACTTATCCTCCGGTTCCGTTAATTTCTTGAACGCTTTCGTGCTGGAGGCAATCTTTTTCCGGGAAGTTTGCTTTTCAAGACGTTATTTATTATTGCAGTTTCCATCATTATGCTTACACTAATTTCAAGTTGCTTCGCAAGTTCTATCTCGTGTCTGTCACATTCTGTTTTCAAATAAGGTAATTGGGTTGCTCTCCAGGCTGTCGCTGCAGAGGCCACGTCCTCATTCGAAATGGATGTAGCCATATTCGTATGAATGAGATCGACGTTAGAGTTGGACCATAAAAAAACAATCTAGTGAATATTTAAATTTCATCTTTTTTGGGTCACTTTTGGGTAACAGAACAGGCAATACTTTTAAACACAACAAAAATCGACTTTATCTCTTATTTAAATTTCATTTCCTTTAGTAAAATAGTATTTAATCGTCTTGCTGCAATACGTTGCTGTCCCGTTGCAGCTGATTGTTAACAAGAGATTTGTATATACCATCATTGGTTATCAACTCTTCGTGAGTTCCCTCTTCTGCGATACAACCTTTATCAAGTACTACAATCTTATCAGCATTCACCACAGTAGAGAGTCTATGTGCAACAACAACTACAGTGCACCCACCCCTTTGAATCAGTTTATCAATTGCATTCTGCACCAATCCTTCACTTTCAGTATCTAGAGCAGAGGTTGCTTCATCCAAGAATAGCAACCTAGGTCTGCGTAAAAAGACTCGAGCAAGAGCAATTCTTTGACGCTGGCCTCCCGACAACCGAATTCCTCGTTCCCCTACTCGAGTTTGATATCCATCCTCAAATTCAGAAATAAATTCATGAGCATTCGCAGAACGAGCGGCATCAGTCACCATATTAGTGGTGAAAACATCCATTCCGTAAGTTATATTCTCAAAAACTGTACCCGAGAATAATTGAGAATCCTGCGCCACCAGTCCCATGCAGTTATGAAGCGACTTCAGATTAATTGATTTCAAATCAACTCCATCGAGCAGAATTCGTCCTTTATTTTGATCCTCGGCATCTTCTGAAGAGTGCAAATCATAAAATCTCATCAATAAATGAATTAATGTGCTCTTGCCACCGCCGCTTCTGCCCACTACCGCGCATGTGCTATTAGCTGGTATTACTAAATCGATATTATTGAGCACAGGGTTCTTTGGTCGAAGTTGGTATGTAAAAGTCAGTTTTGATATTTCAATTTTACCAACAATATCCTTGGAATGTATAATGGTCCCAGAATTCGGATCCATCACTGGTAGATTATCCAATAAAGAGAGGACACGCTCAGCAGCAGCAGCAGCCACTGTCAACGAATTCACTACGCCGTTCAAACTTTGATACGACCTATTGATAATGGACCAGTACAGTTGAAACGTCACTAACTTTCCGGGACTCATGTGCCCTTCAATAGCGAGATATCCTCCGTATGCAAGAATCAACACACTTGCACCCAGGTCAATGTACTGGGTGATCGTCGACGTGATCGTTGAGAAAATGGCATCCTTGATTGACTTACGAAGAGCTACGTCAGATCGTTCTTCAAACTTTGCCACTTCATGTTCCTCGGAGCTAAAAGCTCTGATCGTTCTGATATTGGCCAATGCCTCATTCACTACTGAAAGCCCTTCACCCAATGCTTGCCATATCTCAGCGTTGATGCGATGAGACCATTTAGCATATATCTTGGTGACATAAATAATAGGAGCGATGGAGGTAACAGCCAGGATAGATAGTTTCCAAGATGTCACCATGCACATGATCATCGCCCCGACTAGACTGATGGAGTTTGAGGCAACATTGTTGAAAACATATTTAGCAGGACGCAGCATCGTAGATACATCACTGGATATACGGGAAGCCAATTGACCACTACTTTGACCGTCAAAATAGGCAATGTCTTGATAAATAATAGATTTGAAAAGATGAGTTCGTACGGTGGTGGATAAACGGGTTCCCGCAACAGCCATGCACGCGGATTCGATCGAAGAAAACAAACCCGTAACCAACGTGAATCCCAGCATAAGATACACAGAATTCCAAAAATTCGGGAGGTCCTTCTTATAAACGTAATCTAATATCTTGCCCTGATAATTCGGAATCGCCAGAGACGCAAATGTTGTGAGCATCAAGCATATAAACCCGCACAAGAACAGAGCCCATTGAGGCCTCGCATAGGCCATAGCTCTTGTGAAATAGACAAAATTGCTTACTTCCTCAAAATCCACCAGACCTTTGTCATTACGAAGCTGCGACTCTCCTCGTGATCGATCGCCTTTCTCAAAGCATCCCAAACAACAATCGAAATCACAACTAGAACAGGAATATACTTCTTTCGAAATGTTTCCGCGCAAACGGGTACAGCAGATATCACAGGATGTATACGGAGCACATTCTGCGCGGTAGAATATCTTGTGTTTGTGAAGAGCCTTGATTAAAACTCCGCCGCTTTCTGTATTGGAATAGATCAAAGATTTGGTCACGAAGAAGACACAGTTGTACATGGCAATAGAAACGCAAAACATAGCTCCTTCAAAAGAATCATTGGTATAATTGTATCCGAGTGACTTGATAGCAACATACACCCCCATGGATGTATTCACAGTGAATTGAAAAATTAATATTGCTGCAATCTTTTTCATCTTGCTTTGGTTTCTCTCATACTCGTGCTTCTTAGGGTTTTCCAAAAGCGGTTCCAGTCCAGGCGACACGTGCGGTGATTGGTGCCATCGAAGAGATGCGTAAATACAGCTAAAACTACATAAAGTTCGAACCAATGCCAATACATTCAAGTCGGTAATTTGATCTTTGTAAGACCACTTGATATCGCATTCACGTTGGGTGCAACTATACCAGTTCATAACCAGCAGTACTAGAAAGTCCATTGTTGTGACGCAGAGAAACAAAGTCCATGATTTCATTTTTGGTTTTTCAATGAACCTATGAACCTTGTTCACCAGGAATTTTTTTTCAAATTCTGGGGTCAAAAATTCACCAATCTTTAGCAAAATACACGTTACAAAATGTGTTGACGCATTTAGTGCTAAAATCAGAATGACTTTGAAGAAATGCCTGCGCGCACCCCTTGCATGTACGTTCAATTTGAATCCTTTTCTCCTCTCGAATTCGTTCTTTGACAGTTAAGAAAACTTCCCTGCGTCGATCGTTCCCTTCACAAGCCGCGCAATAACCTCCCTTTGAAGTGGGCTTCTGACCACATGCTTCACAATTGCTGCTTGAAAAATAGGTATCAATTCGACCCGGTATTCTACAAGTAGGTACAATGTATCTCTTTCGCTCTTGGTACCATTTATTGATTTCGAGATGTATTCTATGTTTATTGATCAGCTGGATCTCCTTGATCAAACCAAAAATCCTTTGCAAAGGTTTGTTGATCTTTTTGATTATATAATAATCGTAATTGATCTTTGAATTTGATTTTGGGGAACGTACCAGCTCTCTTAGTGTCTGTTTTAGATCAGAGCTTCGTTCAACGACATATTGCACCCGTTTCTTGTATAGGACTTCGTTCATAGGATCCATTTCCCTATTTCGTCTAGCAATCTCTGCAGCAGGAGGAAGATTTCTATACTTGTCGATCGCTTTTACCTTGGAGGAAAAGATGAACTTGTCGACACCAAATGCACCCTGCTCGATTTTACTGATGTATTCCAAATACATAGACTTCACCTTGGTCAAGTTCTTAGTATTAAACAAAACGAGGAGCATGTCGTTTATTATTTGCTGCATTATAGGACAAGAATCACGACGAATGTTTTCCAATCCTTTGCTTTCCAACATAGGTTTCCCATCAAATCGATCATACCTCATTCCACAATATCTTTTCTTGGTGACTAGGATGGATGGGAGATATATCTTTTCCATTTGCAATTTCATTGGATATGGCAGCATGTCTGAAGCAGTGTCGGCAATCTCCTGGGCCAATACAAAGGCTCCCTTCAAACTGCAATTCTTCATTTTCACAAACATCGAGTCCGTATCACCATAAAGAACCTCTCGAGGTATTGTTTTAGCTTGTTCAATGACTTTAGCGAGGACTTGACGACCTAGTAACACAATGGAATCTGCCAAACCAGACATAGGCATTCTTCCATTCATTGAGGCGGAGGTATAACCATAGGTAACATTGGCAAGCATCTTGAGTGCATACTGTCTGGCGTCCAACACACGTTTCCATGCATGCCAATCATTTTTGCAAGCTATCTTTAATGCACGCTTAACACTAAAACGAGTTTCGAGAATATTGCGGCACATCAAGGGCAATATTCCAATTTTAGTGGATGATTTGACATATACACAACCGTTATCACAAATGAACAGCTCATCGTTTTCAAACAGCTTTTTTAAAATTTGTAGAGAAACGTACTTTTCAGCCCTGTCTACGGGATTGTTCTTGAATACTCCAGCTTCATATGAAAACCCTCCATACGCTCCTATTTTGCCAATAAATGTTGAATAGCACAAGTTGTGAGATACTATTAATGAAGGATAAAGGGAACGGAAGTCAAACACGGCCACTGGATCGCAATGTAATTCCGATTTCGGTTCAAGATTAGTGGCAATGTACTCAAGACCAGGTTGTGATTTCACTTGTTCTTTGTTCGGACTCGGGAAAACATAATTAACGGGTTTTCCCACTTGGACCATGACTCCTTCCACCTGGAATTGAGATCCTCTCGTTATAGCAGAGAAAAAATCAACTCCTAACAACATAGTGTACTCTGCAGCTTTGGTAATAATATCCAAATGAAGAATAATCCTGTGTAGTAATGCAACGCGATTGTTCAAATAGTCCAATACCACAGATTGTTGCTGCAAATGATTAAAAAACATCAGAAGGTCAGATGATGAGATAGTTGGAACTGAAATTGAAAATAACTCATGAGCGACATTCTCAATGCTGTAGGAAGAGAGGTCGATTTGACCCCTAACAAATCTCCAGAAATTCAAGATCACTCTACCAGATATCCAAATGTCACTATGCCCTTTTTTACCAAACTCATCATTCATATGACGATGGTCTGCTTTGCCCCATCTTGGCACTCGTGACAGCCGCTGTACATAATCCTCCATTTTTAATATTTCTGCTCGTTTCAAAAGATACCCCAAACCATTATTTTGAATTTCCCAACCGCCGATTGCATCAGGATCAGCTGAGACAATAAACTCCAAAAATCCCTCGAGAATTTCCTCTTCACTGGAAAGATTGACAATGTATTCTGTTTCTCCCACTTCTTCGGTATCTTGATACATTGATGCTACAACGCACATAACTGGATCTCTTGACGGATCAGAGAGCAACCCGGCAGAACAGGAGGCCATAACCTCAACTATTGCGATCCTGAATATCGGAATAGCTGGTCGATTCACCACCATTCGAGACCCTTTATCCTTCCTTGACACGTAGCCATGAAAAGCAGTATCCGATGTTTCAATTGATTCCCTGATACATTCTGATTTCACAGCGGATCTACTTGGAGCGGGTTCTCGAGGACTAATCCAGCCATTATAATAATCTTCTTCAGTGATGGAAGGCTCGTACTGCGGTAGAGAATGTTCCATGTAGTACATATCATCAGAATCTACAATATTGTTTGACATGATGTCGCTTTCATCCAGAATATTTATTTGAGACACATGTTGGGAATCTTGAAGTAATTCACCTTGGGAAATATCCAAATCGAAGTCTGAATCTCCTTCGCTATCACTGTTGTTTTGTATGGAGTGACTTACCTGAGGTGCACATGCTTTGGAGTGAGGTAACTCGTGCAGGATATCCACCGCCTCCTGAGTTGAAACATTTGAATCCAACCAAGCCACAAAATGGTCTCGATACCTGGAATCGTGACACGTTGAAAACCCGCTGCGACTATTGGTGTACGAATTCGAAAAGTCGGGTGGTGTTGGCCCTACTCGTTCACATTGGTCATCTTGTAATTGTATACTCAAACTCTCACGTTGCCATTTCGTCAAAGAAGGAATTTCCAACGACCATGATTCAGTATCGTCATTAATCGACGTGGAAACCAAGATATCTGAGGCTCTAGCTGCAACTTCGAAAACAGAGCTACAATGCAGATTGATCTCGGTCACATGTTTGAGATGAATATGCCCCATTCCAACAAGACAATGATCAGACAAGAATTGAAATATATAAGGAAGATGAATTTCAAACGGCTGAAACGATTGCCCCAATGAATTATTCCCATCAAACAAGAACTTTCCCAATTGAGCCAAGCGTGTCGGGTTCTTCAATTCGATTTTAACAAAACAACTCATTTCAGTCTTGTACCCATACGCATCCATAGCATGACAATAGGACACGCTACGAAATACTCTCCTAAACAATTCCTCTCCTTTAATGACCTCTTCCAAATCTCCCAGAAAAGAAGTTTTGCTTGACCATCTAGACGGAGCTTGAATAAAAAAATACGGCAAATAATTATGCACATGCAGGCATACAGATTTACCTTCCTCATTCCTACCAAATACCCGAAGAATCGATTCCTCTGTTCGTTCATCGCAGTAATAGTCCAGAACTAGAATCGACATGCTAAAGGACGCCACCGGATCTACCTTGCGCTTTTTCGCACGGGGCTGACCAATATGCATGGCCCACTCATCTTCCGCGTCACTGCTCTCTTCGCTCTCCTCTAGAGTCAATCCTGAATCGCGACGACAACGCCAAACGTCTTTTACATCCATGTTTTTTTATTCTTGGGGAACCATGGTCTACCATTCAGTGGTTTCAGTGGAGGGGTCCACATATACATACAGTGAGATTTTCTGGCATATCGTAGTTGGTGTTATGAAGCATGTAAGTTCGTTCTTGCTGCTTCAAATGATCGGCTGCAATGCATTTGTATGCCCGCACGTAGATCGTGCATTTGAATCTTTACTTGGCTCCACGAATCTAATCGCATTGTTCATGCATCAATTTGGGGAAAAGGTCTCGTTGGGAGATACTGAGATAATAATACCTCTCAGCGATAATTCTTTCGGTGAAAACATTCTGTTTAGATCATTTGCTAAATTACATAGTTGCACTAGAACCAAGTCAGGGCGATTTGGAATACCCATGCCCGAATCAGGCCAACTTCTTGATTTGAAACTTCGGTTTCTTGCACGCGAAATGATTGGTTTAGATAAGGTGCAAATAAGACTGGTTGATCGCCATAATCTCGTACAGCGATGGTCTAGGGGTGTATGTCACTATTCTGAGGAAATTAAACTAGAGATTGTGCTACCGGAGTCTTCCCCACTTATGTTCGGTTTCATGGAACCCAGCTTTACAGGTACCTGTCAATTCAACGATGAAGAAATGAAGAGTTTTTCCATTGGTCCTTTTTTACAAAGTGGTATTCAATGTGGTTTGCCCAGCGCAAAGATGATTTCGATCAAATTGCGAGTGAAAGGTGAAACATGCGACACTAAATTCAATCCCATATCGAAACTAACGTATTTACAAATAACGAGTATCCAACTCGACAATTTCGTAAGTGTGCTTGATCCGCACTTTGATTTCAGCTTTCTGATATTTGTAGGCCTTGGGTTGCGTTTATCAAAGCTATAGGCCGTTGCAAATGATTCAACGTGCATTTATTAAGCTCATGGGAAAGTTGGAAACTTTATTTGGAAATTTCTTTTTGGGCGACTCAAGTTATATTTTAGAAACGATTAGCTCTGGTTTGACATCATGGATTAAAGCGACCTTCACGCAAAAATTGAAGTGTGAAAGAAAAGATCTCCTTGATGGAGGAAGGGACATTCATGAAAATGTTGAAGACGACTCTGTTGATGAAAACTTGGAAGAAAAATCAATCTATAAAAATGTTGGAGACGAATCTATTGATGCTATGAAACAGGATTTCATGGAAGAAAATCTGCGAGACGAACCTATCGATGAAAACTTGGAAGAGAAATCAGTTGGTGAAAATTTGAACGAGACAGCCATGGAAGAAAGTGATGAAGACGAACTCATTGACGAAAACGTGGAAAAGCAATTCAATGAAAAGAACTTGAAACAGGAATCCATTGAAGAAAGTGTTGAAAACAAACTCATCGATGAAAACTTGGAAGAGAAATCAGTTGGTGAAGATTTGAACGAGACAGCCATTGAAGAAAGTGTTGAAAAAGAAATCATTGATGAAAACGCAGACGAGGAATCCAATGAAGGAAACTTGCAACATGAATTCATTGAAGAAAGTGATGAAAACAAACTCATCGATGACAACTTGGAAGAGAAATCATTTGGTAAAAATTTGAACGAGACAGTCATTGAAGAAAGTGTTGAAGATGAACTCATTGATGAAAGCGCGGAAGAGCAATCCAACCAAGGAAACCTGCAAGATGAATTCATTGAAGAAAATGTTACTGAAGTCAAACTCGAGATGATTGAAGATGAACCCATTGGTGAAAGTATCACTGAGGAGACACATATTCTTTGAAGCCACCTAGTAATTTTGATAGAGGTAAAACAAATCTTGTTCGAGTTGCATTCCAGCAGAATGTCTTCAATTATTATTCTATGACGATGACCATGCGCTTTAGTTTTTAATTCTCTTTTTTACTTTTCTTACTTTTGGGTCTCGAAGCGTCCTATATGGTAGATAGGTTCACAGAAATATCGCCATTCTCC
>Ga0209390_10003743_pt1 | contig 24057 bp, 18 predicted proteins | sample BON01_FD_187212 | JGI IMG/M metagenome (GOLD analysis project Ga0209390, IMG submission 187212) | Freshwater microbial communities from Lake Bonney liftoff mats and glacier meltwater in Antarctica - BON-01 (SPAdes) (version 2) | ecosystem: Environmental > Aquatic > Freshwater > Ice > Glacier... | reverse complement strand
ACCATCGTTACGTAGAGAAAATACAGTTCCTAATTTAGTAAATCCAACAGGTGGCTTAATTAATCAGACGATTAATCAACCATCGTTACGTAGAGAAAATACAGTTCCTAATTTAGTAAATCCAACAGGTGGCTTAATTAATCAGACGATTAATCAACCATCGTTACGTAGAGAAAATACAGTTCCTAATTTAGTAAATCCAACAGGTGGCTTAATTAATCAGACGATTAATCAACCATCGTTACGTAGAGAAAATACAGTTCCTAATTTAGTAAATCCAACAAGTAATATACGAAACTTTTATAGAGAAAATATGATACCTAATATGATATATCCTGATAATAATCAAAATATAAATAGACAAAATACATCAATTTTTTATTATACTCCATACGGAGAAAATATATTACAGCCGTTATTAACTCCAATAATTAATCAACATACACAAAATATAAATACAGTACCATCATTAATAAATAGAATATCTTATAGAGATACATCTAGAGAAAATACAAACATTGCTGATATAGATACAACAAATCAAATAACAAATACACGATTACCTATTTATACTAATAATATATATAATATACCAAATTCTCCATATATAAGAAATCGTTTAATTAGAATTTCATTTGAAAATCAGTACAATAATATTTACAGATTACCATAAATAAATAAATATAAATAATTAACTTAATAATTTTATATATAAAATTATTAAGTTAATTATTTATATTTATTTTAGAAATTATATCGGGATCATTTTTTAACCTAATTGAAGCATATTTATAAGACATATTATAATTTTTTATAGCAACCATAACAATTTCTTTATCGTCTTTAAATGTTTCATTAACGTATTTTAATATATATCCATTTATTTTTATTGACAATAATACATAATTTCTATTATTTTTTAATTGTGGTGATACGTATTGAAATATATTAGCATCTACTCTAATGGCTTTTAGAGTTATATCAATATTATTTTTTACATTATCGCATACATATAAAAATGTTTTATAATTATAGTTAACAGCTGCCATAATTATTTTTTTATTAGATTTTAATTCATCTGATACATATTTTAAAGCATAACCATTTTGTTTTACAGATTCAAATACTATTTTTTTATTAGATAATAATCTGGAATTTGCAAATTTTAGAGAATTTCCTAAATTTTTAACAGCTTGTAATACAACATCGTTATCGTTTTTTAATTTTTTAGATACATATTTAAGTATATAACCATTTAATTTTACAAAGGTCATAATAACATTTTTATCATTTTTATAAAATTTAATTATTAATTTTATATTTTTAATATTGTAATATTTTAATAAAAATTTTACAAACTCGGTATCTATCAATAATTCATTATTATTTATTATATTATATAATTCACTAATATCGTTTTGTTTAATTTTATATATTGTATCTCTCTCTACTGGTATAAATAAAATACTATATATATTTTCCAAAGAATGATCATTTTTTTTATTATAAATGGAATGATATTTAATTAATAAATTATTATCTAATATAATAAATGAATATTGTGTATATAATTCATTTATTTTATTATAAAATTCATAGTTATTGTCAGCACTAACCGTTATAAATATATCTCCAGTTAGTATATTAATAATATTGATATACATAACTGCATAAAATATGATAACATATAAAATAGTATATTATAATATGAATGAAAGTATATAATAATAAAGATAATTATTATTATTATCATAATAATAATAATTCATTTTTTTTCACTAGTTATAGTAATATAACAGATATGGTAAGATATTCAAATAATGTTTTATGTAATGCTTTAACAAAATATTTTGATTGATTTTCTTTTTTAAAATATAGTATAGAAACGGAACTATCTTTATAATTAATTACTTTTATATTTGTTATTTCACCCCATTCATATAATAATTCCATTAATTCTATATCTGTTATATCGTTAGGAAGTTCTGATATTTTTACCTTGAATAATTTATTTTGATTAGATTCATAATATTGATTATTAGTACTTAATATTTTATTATTATATGGTTTATTAGTTATATTATTATTAATCGAAACACGCTCATTATTTTTTTTCTTGTCGCATTTCATTGTTAAATGATTATTTCCGCAATGTCTACAACGTACTTGCATTATTTTAACTATTGTTAAAATTTTCTTTACAATGGTTTTTTATAATTATTATTTTATATAAAAAAAAAATGATATATATATATATATATATATATATAATTAATTAATATATATATATATAATGACTTTAACTAATCCATATTACGTTAATATGCAATATACGAAAATTTCTTTAGAACCTCATTATTTAAATAATGAAATATATAATAATATTTTTACTGTACTGAAAAAAAAGGTAGAGGAAAAATGTAATAATAATGGTTATATTATAAAAGTTAATAAAATAATTAGTTTATCCGATGGTATCATGCCAGTGGAAAATTTAAATGGAAATGTAATATTTAATGTAAAATATGAATGTAAAATATGTATACCTATTGAAAATGATATAATTATAGGTATAATTAATATCTTAGAGAGTCATTTAATAGTATGTAAAAATGGACCTATAACTATATTTATTCCAAAAGATAATATTGATTCAGGTATTTGGAATATACCAAATTTTACAAATATTAAAACAGATAAAAAATTAGAAAGATATGATCGTGTGAAAATACTAATTTTAACTAAACGAAAAAATCAAAACGATAATCAAATAATAACTATTGGGAGATTATTAGATATACCAACTAAACAGGAAATAAATGATTTTTATGAACTCATATAATCATTTATATATTTATTTATTTTATAAATATCTTTATCAGTAATAGTGTGGGTCTGTATATCATGTATTGATAAATTAACATTTTTTAATAATTTTTCACGTTCATTTATAATTTTATCAGCGAATTGTATAATAATATTAGTAAATAAGTTATTTTCTGTTTTTATTTTTTTCATTAATTCTAATGCTATATTTGGTATATCTATGTTTTTATTAATATTATACATTCTTTGAGAAACCCACCAATACCCCCATGCTACGCAATATCCTATGTCATTACTAATTGGAAATAATATATTTTCAATATTTTCAACATATTGAAATCCGACAACTTGTAAAAAATCTTTAGGTCTATAATATAATATATCTTTATCATATGTCTTAAATTTAGTTTCTAATAAATCATCTAATAAATGAGTATCGTATGCCGATTTTCCAGAACCGTGTGGTTCAAATCTCTCAATAGTTTTTTTTTTAATATCCCAAAATATTATATTAGCGTGATGATTGCGATTATCTTTCGTACACATACCAATAGGTATGGCTAAATATTTCGATGTTTTAAGTTTCTTTAATATAGTTTCCTCAAAATAAAATGGATATGTAACTTTTTCACTATTCCATATTATATGATGATTAGACATAATATATCTAATATTAGTATAAGTTTCTAATATATCTTTATTAATTATTATATCCAAACCATTTTTTTTATGTAACTTATATATTAATAATAATCCCATCAAATAATCAAATTCGAATCCAGTATACAAACCATAGCTTTTTGATTTATCAAAACTTATAGATAAATCTGAATCATTTTTATAACTTTTTTTATTTTTTATAATAAACTTTAATAATTGTTTTTTATGTTTATTAAAATTATATTTAGAATTAATTTCTATTTTATTTAATTTTTTATCATCAATATCTTTTAATTGGTTATAATATGATATAAGTATTAAATCCGAATATTTACTAACTTTCATATGCATATCATAAAAATTTTTATTAATAAACATATTAAGTTTTTTATATTTTAATATTTCATAAATAGAATTAAATATATCAACATTACAAAGTTTCATATAACAAGTCTGATTGTAGTGATCTGGTATATTTAAATCAGACTTTAATATAAATATATTTATAATATCTATATTTATAACATATATATTAATATTATTTAGTAATATACTCAATGGAATATGTCCATTTTGATTCAATAAATCAAAATTATAAATATTTATGTCAATGTTATCGTATAGTATATTAAGATATTCTATATTGTTATTATTCGCAACAATATGTAAAATATTACTTCCATATTTATCAATTACATATATATCAATATCTTTGCGTTTTATTATATACTTATATATATCCATACAATCATCTAAGACACTATCAAGTAATATACTTGAATTATATATAGTTTCTATATTATTAATATCTGTTGTTTTATCAATTATTTTTTTAACAATATTAAAATTATAATATTTATTAGAGAATTGTAATAAATTTTTATTATTTGGTTTATATTTAAAATCAATACTGAAATTATTATCAAGTAAAAAATGAAGAACTTCGTCGTTTTCTTTACAAATAGCAATATGAAATATATTAAAGTTATCGTTTGATTCAATGTATGGATTAAACCCTATATCTATTAAAAATACAAAAGCATTAAAATTATTTAAATATACCGTGTAGTGTAAACAAGTATATCCTATTATATCAAGTATATCAAACAATGGCGATAACATATTAATATTATTTTCATGTAGTAATAATCGCAACATTTCCATATTGTCAAAAATTATACAATTATGTAAAATTGTTCTACCTGATACATCTGTTTCATCTATATTTATCAAAATAGATTTTTTATTTAACAGATTTAGTAATAGATTCATTATATCTACTCTATTATCCATAACAATATAATTAATGAAATTAATATTATATTTGCTTGTTATATTAATAAAATTAACAATTTCGCCAGATTTTATATGATTGTATAGTATATCGTATTTTTTATTTTTTATTAAATCGTTAATTATTATATTATCTATTTTATTCATATGATATATAATATTGTATATAAATGTAAAATAATAAAAAAAAATGATATAAATAATATTTAAATACTACAATAAGTTATATATTAGAATTAATGAATAATAGCATTGAGTTTAATAAAAATGAAATAACGGAAATCATATTTAATAATATTATAAAAATGTTATATAGAAGAAATGTTATTACGTCTACAGATATTAAAATAAATAAATTAAATATACAAAATGTATATGAAATTATATTAGCCGATAATAAAATTTGTAAAATATTTTATTCACCTTTCAAAATAACAAATGTTTCTAATAATTCACCCATAGATGATTTTTTAAAAGACGAAGATATGCATAAAATTATAATTTATAAAGATGTTTCGAAAAAAGCATTAAATCAAATTTTATTTGAAAGAAAAAATTCAGAATTTTTTTTTGAACATGAATTTATGAATGATATAACAGAATTAAAATTTATATGTCATCATCAATTATTGTCAATAGATGAAAAAAATGAAGTAATTTCTAAATTTCCAGAATCTACGCTGTCTAGAATATTTTTAGTAGATTTTATGTCAAGGTACTATGGGGCTAGTGTGGGAGATATATTTAGAATAATTAGACCAAGTATATCATCAGGGTATGAGACTTTCTATAGAAAAGTAGTATTAGGTAATATAAATATATTATTTGATAGATAATATAATTATTAAAGTTATCATATATGATAACTTTAATAATTAACTGTAATTACATAGTTATTTTTTTACTCTTATTAAATTAGTTTTTTCTTTAACTGGAATAGATTCTATAATCTTATCGGTAATAGTTTGTATTTGTTTAGTATCAGTAATATAAGTTTGTAATATATCCTCAATATAATTTTTTTTAATAACACCTCTAACTTTAGTTATATTTTTTTTTATTTTACCATCACTTACATTTATAATCGTTTCTCCCATATCTGTTAATTTTGCAATAATATTATCCTCAATTAGTATTTTTTCATTAGACAATTGTTTAAGACTCTCTTTCATAGTTGCTATTGAATCATCTATTTCTATATATTTTTTAACCATAATAATAAATTCAGGTGATATTTTTTTTTTATCACTAGTATTTTCAGCCATTATATATATATAGATGTATTATCTTTACAGTATTTTTCAGCAAAGAGATTTGATGTTGTAGTCTGGTTCATATGTTGAATTATTCCAAGGACTTACTGAAATTTTTGGATTAGGTATGGTTGATCTGATATCATAAGATGCATTTTTTAAACTTTGCCCAACAGTATTAACACCTATAACATATCTATCAGTATTTATCAATTTACCATCATTTATATTATGTTTAGCTTGTGAAAAATCAGTATCAAACCATTCATCGTTTGTTTCTTTAGGTAAAAAATCAGCAACATTATATTTATCCAAATTATCATTATTTAAATTAACTACAGTTGTATCTACATTACCTATTTTCTTAGATTCTCCCTTATTGATATCATCTAGTTTTGTTCCGTATTTAAAATCTAATATGGGTGTAAAACTATAATCGGTTGTGTTGTTATGTAATAATTGAGAATTTTTTATATTATCTATTACTTCTATATTCTCATTATCAGAAAATTGTTCTAAGTTTTTGATACTATCTTTATTTTCTGTTAATATATCTATAGTTTTATAAGTATCTGTCTTTTTATTTAGTGGTGTTTCCCACATATAATATATTAAAAATATTATAATAACTAATAAAAATATTTCATTACACTTTTCCATAATATATGTAATATATTAGAAAATATTATATATTAATTTTAATTATTATATAATATATAGCAATCATTAAAAAGTGAAAATAACTTACTTAAAGATATATTTTAATTATATTAATAGTAAAATGGACCTTATACGTAATAATTATTTAGACATAAGTGAAGATCAAATAGATAAAATATTACAAGAACTTAAAATAATAGATAATTCTGACAATGGTAATAAAAATAAATGCAAATATTGTAAAAGTATAAAACTAACTATTGATAATACTAAAGGACATACCGTTTGTATGGATTGCGCCACAATAAATAGCGATTTTATAGAAGAGTATATAGATTATTATAATAATGATACTAGTAATAGTGCTTATTACGGTAATCCTTCTAGTTTTTTTTTCCCAAAAACTTCATTAGGAACTAAAATAGTGTCTGGTAAATATAACAAATTAAGTTTGATACAAAAACAAGGACAGGTTCCGTATAAAGAAAAAAGTTTAATGGAAGCTCTAGAAAAAATACAAAAAGAATGTAATGAAAATAATATTACACAAACTATCATAGATAGTGCTAAAATTTTATATAAAAAAATTTCAGAAACAACGCATTCAAAAGGTAAACGCATTGGTAAAAATATTATTATGAGATGTATAAATAGAAGATCAATGATAGCCGCGTGTTTATTTCACGCTTGTAAAAATCAGAATGAAACCAGAAGTCCAAAAGAAATTGCTGATATTTATGATTTAGATATTAAAAATGTTAATAGAGGATGTAGAAAATTTTATGATAATATAGGAAATATAGGAAATAATCATTTTCATTTAATAAAAAGTTCAAAACCTATTGATTTTATTAATAGATTTTGTAATAAAATCGAAATCGCTGATGAATATTTAGAACATATTAGAAACATAGCTATTAATATAGAAAAAATCGGCATTCCATTAACCCATGAACCTCCTTCCATAGCAGCTGGATGTATTTTATTAATAGTGGAGTTTCATAAATTGAATATTACAAAAAAACAAATATCATCAATATTTGGCCTATCCGATGTAACGATATCCAAAACATATAGAAAATTAATAATATGGTACAAAATTTTGATAAATAACAATATAGTTGATTTAATTATCCAAAGATTAAAATTAAGATTATTATAAAAATAATTTTATAATAATATTACAGTCGATTTCACAAAAATTTTACAAATGTCAAATACCATTATGCTACTTAGTGGTACTTTTACAGTTGATTTTACATATTTATATAAAGTCAAATTTTTTGACATTTGTAAAATTTTTGTGAAATCGACTGTAATAATCTATTATTTATTTTATTTTTACAAAATATAAACTCTGTAAATAATTGCAATAAGGGAAATTTTATAAAATATTTTAACCATTCGATGAATATTATTTATAAGTATCAATAAATAAATATAATAAATATACAATAAATAAATACTATAACATAAAAATTTAAATCTAGTATATATAGACATTTTATAGTATTGACTAATTTTTTGACATTTGTAAACTTTTTGTGAAATTAACGGTAACTGTAAATAAATCAGATTAAATATATATTATTAATTTATTATAAAATATATAAAATTATATATTTTATAATAAATTAATAATATATCCCCAGTTCATGATGAGGATATAAGAAAGATATATGTTTGTAATTATTCATTGATAGAAAGAATCTAATTATAATAAAAACGAGTACAATTTAAACAATATCATACAATAATACACGGTCCATTATTATCAATAAAATACAATTCTTTAGATGTAAAGTTCTGATAGTTCGCCACATATATCAGCAGAAAATATACTTGATCTATGGCCAATATTGTCTTTTAAAAGAATAATTGGAGCATATGAAGATTTTCCATCACAATGTTCCTTTCCAGTATTGCTTAACCCACCAGGAGATAAAATTTTAAATGGACAAACTGTTGCAATGTCTAAGACACTTCCACTCGGGGTTGAAATCACATTTTTAATTATTTTTTCAATGACATTAAGGTAGACTAGAATATCACCGTTTTTGAGACCAATAACCAATGTATCTCCAGATGGGGAAACTGTACATACCTCCACTTTAATTTCTCTATCGGGTAATTCAGTGAGTGCCTTATCGTTTGCCCTAAGTGTGTACTTTCCGTCACAATGATTCATAAACCATATCTCAATATAACCACTTGCTGTAACAACAACAAACCATGGAATATCAGACTCTCGTGGAGAGTGACAAAAAACAGCACCCTTATTAGGATTAAACTGGATTAATTCAGTATCTTTAGGATTTCCACCAGCCCAAAGTCTAACTTTGCTGGAATGAAGACTTATTAACAGATCATCTGTACCAGAGATGAACACGAGATCACGAGGCGGCATCCTCCCTGAATCGGGTAATATAATTTCTTCTTTTTTAATACTAGTAACGCTTAGAGGTCGCCCGGTTACACTATTCCATGTCCAGTTAAGTTCCCAACGAATCAACTTTTCAAAAACACCATTTTCATGAGGATTTGATGCAACTAGAAATCGAAGATCATCGGAAATAGCTACCCTGGTTAAAAAGTAGAAAGAATTTTGCGGAATATTAAAAGTATTCATAACCTCAAGAGTATCCGCCTTCAGTATCTGAATTCTGTTGTCTTTCCTAGCAACTACAAGGATATTGCAGCAAATGGAAAGCCCCATGTAAGTGAATGCCGCCTTGTCTTTATTATCAAACATTGCAATATTAACATAGTGATTATTGATGGATAAATCGGTCACAATAAGAGCAGCACACCCACAGCATGTCCACCAAACTAATCCATTTGAACTAATTTTTGTAGAAGAACCATCATGTTGATCTATTGATTTTTTTAATTCAAACATAAAAGTTTTATTTTCCTGAACGTTTTCCCAAATTTTTACAGTTCCATCAATAGAACCAGTAACAACCCCTGAAAAGCTTCCTTTAATAATAATTAATTTATCATCTTCTTCATGATAAAGATTGAATATGTCTTTAACTTTAGTATTAGACATCAAACGTAGCGACCTTTCCAAAAGATTAAATCGTTGCTGTGTCGTAGATTTATTATTAATTGCAGAGGAAGGGGTCCAAACTAATCTTGTATATACTTTCGCAGAGTTTTGTGTTAAATTTTTGAGTATAAGAATCTCTTCTAACAAATCATTCATATCGCAAGTTATAGTCACCCCCTCTGTAAATTTGTAGATGATAAATGTTTTTATGATAGGTGGGTTAGATATAGGTGATATTTTTTCTTTATAATCATCGGGTATTACCGACAATATTTCTTTTTTATCTTTTATCGACTCCTTTGGTAAACTCCGCTGCGGTACATGTATTCCCTGTAATGGTCGCATAAGTTGCAACCGTGTTAGATGAGTCTGATGCATTTATTTAATAGTATTAATGATATAGAATCTTTTGAATTCCGTACGTTTTCGGATTTAAAAGTTAAACTTTTGTATATATTAAAATTAAGTTCTTTTTGTTAAAGAACAAAAAGGACTGTGTAATAATTTTATTATTATTGATATATTCAGAAAATAAAAAATTCATTTTTTTATCAAAAATAAAGATGTATTTTTAAATCGATCTATCTTACATGATAATCTTAGAATGCATCATTCGATAGATTTAAAAAAATATTGTAAATTGGATAATATGAATTTACTATATGTGTCTGCTTATTCACAAGAATTTAATCAAATAGAAGAAATCTTTTCTAAAAATTATTTTAATTTTTAGAAAAGATGATTATTACGGTAATTTAATATTATCTATAAATAATTCAATAAATAATAGTTACAATGGAAATTTTATAAAATATTTAAATTATTTAATATTAGTAAACTTTTTATTAAGTCGACTGTAATGAATATTATATTTATTCCCCTTCTAGTTCTGATTTGTAGTCAGACTTTTTAATTTTTTTTAATATATTTTTATATTTTTTAACAATAATTTTTTCAGTATCTCCATCTTTTATAGTATATAAAACAGGAGTTGCTAGTATTTGTCTTTTTCCAGTATATGGATATATATTTTTTGAACTATTTCTAGTTGATTCACATATGGTAAAAATAATTTCCTCATCTAAATTATTGTTTCCGTCTTCAGAATCTTTTTTCTTTCTAAAATATTTACTTAATGCTTTATTGGCTGCTTGATATGGGGTTAATCCTGTAAATCTTCCATCAAACTCTAATTTACCAGGAAGTTTAACTTTAAATGATCTGGATTTTTTAGTATCGTCATCGTCAATACCATTTTTTTTATTAGATGATAATACTTTTTTAGTATTATCGCTACCGCCCGATAAGTTATTTTTAGAATTACTTACTTTTAATTTTTTTTTATCATTTGTATTATCATCAATTTCTTCTTTATTTTTTATTTTTTTCTTTACTTTGGTAGTAGTATTAATATCATTATCATTATCACTAACTTTTTTTTTCTTCTTAACTGTTGTATCCACTAATGTTGCATTCAACGGAGCGGGGCGTGGTTTTTTCTTTTTTGGTTTATCCTTAACCTCATCCACATCATTAACTTCTGTTTTTGTATCAGGCTTAACTTCTGTTTTTGTATCAGGCTTAACTTCTGTTTTTGTATCATCTTTAACTTCTGTTTTTGTATCATCTTTAACTTCTGTTTTTGTATCATCTTTAACTTCTGTTTTTGTATCAGGCTTAACTTCTGTTTTTGTATCAGGCTTAACTTCTGTTTTTGTATCATCTTTAACTTCTGTTTTTGTATCAGGCTTAACTTCTGTTTTTGTATCAGGCTTAACTTCTGTTTTTGTATCAGGCTTAACTTCTGTTTTTGTATCAGGCTTAACTTCTGTTTTTGTATCAGGCTTAACTTCTGTTTTTGTATCATCTTTAACTTCTGTTTTTGGCGATTTCTTTTTCTTTTTAATATCGGTTGATAAATTATCTTTTGTTTCGACTTCCTGCTTCTTAATATCATTTAATTCTAAATTATTTTTATCTTCGGTTCCCCCAATCATTATATAGTTTATATAATATAACATCTTTTTAAATATAAAACACAATCTTTTTCCATTATATTTTATTATATATATAATAAAATATTATGGAAAAAGATTATATAACTATACCTTATATGAAAAAACAAATTATTATAATGAAATATATATCAGAAACAAATTATCAATTTAACAAAAAATTAAAATATATAACAATGTTAGAACTGCATAAAATTAAACATAAGTACATAAGATGTTTTTCTGATATATGGTATTCTATAAAATTTAAAAATTGTGTATATTCGAATAAAATAATAAAAAAAATATTATATGATAAAACTCAATAAAAATTAAAAAACATGCCTTGAATTATCCCAATTTTTAAGAGCTGTATAATTGTTTGAATCTGTTGGGCATGTTATACATGGTTTATTATTTATACAGATAGGTGGTTTAGGCATTGGTAATCTCCATTTATCTGTATTCAAAATAACATAATCGTTTTGCCATTTATTTAAATTTTCCCCTATTGGTTTAAAAAATTCATCAGGAACTTGATTATCTATATTATAATTAGGTATATCATTTTTTAAAATTTCTAATGATTTTATCACATCGTTAATTGAAGTTAATTTTAGTTTTAATTTCATATTTAAATTATTTATTTCATTCTTATTAATTAATTTATTTTTTTCTAATTCATTAATCAAAGAAGTATAATATTTAAGTATTATTAAATCAGATGTATTGGTATTATTTGTATTTTCGTAATACACATTATTGGGGTTAGGTTGATTATAATTAGGAATACCATTATTCATAGGAATACCATTATTCATAGGAATACCATTATTCATGGGACCATTAATAATTTCATTATTGGGATTAGGTTGATAATTATTAGGAATACCATTATTCATGGGACCATTAATAATTTCATTATTGGGATTAGGTTGATAATTATTAGGAATACCATTATTTATAGGACCATTAATAATTTCATTATTGGGATTAGGTTGATAATTATTAGGAATACCATTATTCATAGGACCGTTAATAATTTCATTATTGGGGGTAGGTTTATTATAATTAGAAATACCATTATTCATAGGACCGTTAATAATTTCATTATTGGGAACACCATTATTCATAGGACCGTTAATAATTTCATTATTGGGAACACCATTATTCATAGGACCGTTAATAATTTCATTATTGGGAACACCATTATTCACAGGACCATTAATAATTTCATTATTAGGAATACCATTATTTATAGGACCATTAATAATTTCATTATTTGGATTAGGTTGATAATTATTAGTACTTTCTTGATTTGTTTTATTATATTGATATGTTTTAATATAATTATCCCCAAAGGATTCAATTTTTTTATATATATTTTGATTAAACTTAGATAAACAAATTATAATAATACATATAAATATTATTTTTTGATTATTATTAATACATAAATTATAATTTGTATTAATATTTAATAAATATATAAATAAAATAATTATTATCAATATTAACAAATTATCGCATAACATATTTATATTACTCATATATATATAATAAATATAAAATTTATTGTATATTATAATTATTTTATTTATCAATGTTCACCTATTATAAAAAATTACAGAAATTAATATTAATATCAATGGTATTAATATTATTAAATACATTAACAAAAATAATATTATATATGGGGTTATTATCGTAATAATTAATCCAAACAACGGTTTTATTATTTTGTTTTTTATTTGTTTTTTATTTTTTCTTTTTTTTATATTTTGTATTAGGGTTTTAATAATTTCTTCGGTCATTTCATTTATCATTATTATATATAATATAATAACGATAAATCATTTATATATATAATAAAAAATGATTTTTTATTATATATAAAGATAATCTATTATATTATAATAGATTATGTCAGTAAACCCAATTTATTATTCCGAAGATGTTAAACTTATCACCGGTATAGAGTTTTCCATTTATACTAATAAAGATGTAAAAAAATATTCACACATCACGGAAGATTTAGGAATTACGTTAGCTGAATCTTATGAAAATTATGAACCTAAAGAAGGAGGATTGGTAGATTTACGACTCGGGACATGTGATATATATTTAAAATGTTCCACATGTGGTGAAAATACAATTTCGTGTCCAGGTCATTTCGGACATACTGAATTAATAACTCCGGTTTTTCATTACGGGTTTTTAAAACATTTACGAGATGTTTTACAATGTATTTGTTTAAAATGTTCAAACATATTAATTAATAAATCAAATACTTTAATAAAACGTTTATTATCAAAAACATTGAAAAGCAGATTTAAAGATATTAAGAGTTTATCAAAAAAAGTAATTACTTGTAATACATGTGGTATAATAGTACCAAAAATTAAAAAAGATCCGAAAGAAGATAATGGTTCAATAAAAATTTTATTAGAAACGCCTAATAATGGAACTGTTGTTTCGTATACAGATTCCAATAATAAAATATATGAAAATGCAAATGCTAAAAAAAATAAAGAAATATTATCAGCTGCTGATTGTTTCAATATATTAAAAAATATATCAGATGAGGATAGTATATTATTGGGATTTAATCCTAAAATACAGCGTCCTGAAGATTTGATAATTAGTGTTTTTCCAATAGCTCCTGTAATAATTAGACCTAGTAAAAAAATAGATTTTATGACAGCTGCTACAATGGAAGATGGATTAACACAAAAAATATCTGACATAATAAAATTTAATAATAGAGTAAAAAAACAATTGGAGAGAGATGCGCAAAATGTTGATCAAATTCAGTTAGCGTATAAAGATGATTTGTATTATACTTTATTACAATTGCATGTAGCTTTATATTATGAAAATAATTCTATTAATCTCCCTAGATCAGAATTTAAAATAGGTGGTAAAAATATAAAATCAATAAGTGAAAGAATTAAGGGGAAAATGGGAAGAGTTAGATCTAACTTAATGGGAAAAAGAGTAGAATTTTCAGCAAGAACGGTAATTACTCCAGATCCTTATATAGATAGCGATAAACTAAGGGTTCCTAAACGAATAGCCATGGAACTAACCATACCAGAAGAAGTAACTGTTCAAAATATAGAAAAATTATCTAGGTTGGTAAACAATGGCAGAACTAAATACCCTGGTGCTAATTTTATTATAAGATCTACATTTATAGATGGTAATCAAGATATGCAAATTGTTGATTTAAAATATAGAAAAAAAGAAATAATATTAAAAATGGGTGATATAGTTGAAAGACATATGATAAATGGAGATTTTATTTTATTTAATAGACAACCTACTTTACATAAACCTTCCATGATGGGACATATGGTCCGTGTAATCGATAATTATGATATTAATTCTTTCGGATTAAATGTATCTGTTTGTAAACCATATAATGCCGATTTTGATGGGGATGAAATGAATTTACATTTAGGTCAATCTATAGTAGCTAGAAACGAAATTGAATTCATAGCAAATGTAAAATACCAAATCATAAGTGCAAAAAACTCAAGTCCAATAATTGGTTGCCAGCAAGACACTTTGTCGGGCGCTTATATGTTATCTATAAGAAAAAATAAAATAAAAGGAATAGACGCAGCCAATATATTATGCAATACTACATGTGGATTCAAATATGATATAGATATAACAAAAGATTATACAGGTAATGAATTATTTTCATTTATATTACAAAAACATTTAAATATACTTAAAAAAAACGATGAAAAAATAATTTGTGAAATTGTAAATGGTAAATTTATAAAAGGTGTTTTGAATAAATCATTATTAAGTTTTTCCAAAAATTCAATTATTCATTTCGTATGGAATAAATACGGTGCTGAAAAAACAAGAGCGTTTATAGACGACACCCAAAGATTAATATTAAATTATTTATTACAAGCTGGTCAAACTATTGGATTTAAAGATGTTATAATTGATGATATTACAAATAATGAAATTCAAACATTAATAAATACAGAATTATTACAATCATTATATGATTTAACCCAATATGAAAATAATGGAGAATATTATGATAATGATCAGATAGACGCAAAATTATCAGAATCATTAAATGTAATACAAGCTAATATCGGTCAAATTTTAATAAAAAAATTAGATGACGATAATTTCTTTTCAATAGCTGTTAAATCAGGAGCTAGAGGAGATTTAACCAATATAGCCCAAGTAAGTGGCGTAATCGGACAACAAATTATTTCAGGAAATAGATTAAAAAAAAATAATGATAGAACTCTTATATATTATCATAAATTTGACAATACCCCAGAAGCCAGAGGGTTTATAAAAAGTTCTTATTTAACGGGATTAACAGGTGCTGAATTTTTTATAAATGCATCAGCTGGAAGAGAAGGATTAATAGATACAGCGATTAAAACAGCTCAAACTGGATATATTCAATGTCAATTAGTAAAAGGCCTTGAAGATATAACAATAAGATATGATAATACTAACAGAAATTCTAAAAATATAATAATTCAATTATTATATGGAGGTAATGGAATTAGTCAAACGGTTCAAACGGAAACAGTATCTACTATGCTAAAAATGGATAACGCTCAAATTAAGAATAATTTTGTATTAACGCCATCAGAAATTGAACAAATATCTAAAAAAATAAAAATAGATCATAAAGAACTAGTAAAATTTAATGATATATTTTACACTACTTTAAAAAAATATAGAGATGAAATTAGATGTATTCAATTAAGAGTTACTATGAATTATAAAAATTATAAAGATGAATTTATGCTGCCTATAAATATAAATAGAATAATACAAGATTATACAAAATCTAAAACACACATCGAATTAAAACCACAATACATTATTGAAGAAATTGATAATTTTTTGTATAATCAAGAAAACAGATTATTGATATGTGTGAATAAAAATGATAAATATATGAAGAACGATGAAATAAATATTAAATTTTTACTAAAAGCTATATTATATGAATATTTATGTCCAAAAAAATGTATATTTGATTACGGCTTAAGTAAAGTTGAATTCGATAAATTAATGTTAGAGGTATGTAATAATTTTATGAGAGCAATAATACAACCTGGTGAAATGGTTGGTGTTATAGCAGCACAATCTATCGGAGAGCCTACATCTCAATTAAGTGTTTCAAAAGATTCTACAATTAAAATAATTAAGTGTTTTAATGGAAGTTTGGAGTTAATTTCTAACGAAATTGGTATTTTTTGTGATGAAATTATTAAAAATAATGAGAAATTAACATATAAATTAAAAAATCATATAAACAGCATTGAAACAGATATTACAAAATTAAATTGTGAGTATTTTATTTTAGGTGTTGATAAATTTGAAAAAACCAGGTGGAATAAAATATCTCATATAAGTAGACATCCTCCTAATGGGGATATGATTACAGTAACTACTAAAAGCGGTAGAACCGCCAACACTACATTGAGCCATTCTCACTTAATTAGAAAAAACCAATCAGTAGAACCAATAAAAGGACTAGATTTAAAATTAGGAATGCGGATTCCTATATCAAAAATGATTGAAAATATTTATTATGTTAATAATCTTAATATTTCTGGAACGGACTATATATTAGATTATTTATTTGGTTGGTTTATAGGATTATATATATCAAAAGGATTTAATATCAATAATAATATTTATCTAATTAATATTCCTATTATTTTTATAGATAATATTAAATCATTTATTAATAAAATAAATGGACATATAGTATTAATTAAAAAAAGTTATTATGATAGTAATATTTTACAAATCGAGATAAATAGTCCAATATTAATTGAAATTATTAATAAATATTTAAATAAACAAAATATCCCAGAGTTTTCATTTATATCACCAAATACATTTAAATCTGGTTTACTACAATCATACTTTGATTGTAATGTAGATGAATCATTTCAATTAAATACTGATTGTTTTAATATAATTAATGATATTTCGGTACTGTTAAACTACTTTGGTATTTTTAGTATAATAATAAAAAACGACTTTAATAATAAAAATTATACATTAAAAATTATGGATAAATTTTTGAATACTTATAAAAAAAGTATAGGTACTATACTTTTATCAGAAAAGTTAGATAATATTATAATTTTTAATAAAAATATTAATACCGATACAAACGGCATAGATAAAATAAATGAAATTAGGAAAATCATGATAAATTGTTATGAAAAATTAGATATTTGTGAAGTAGATTGTTTTATAGATATTAATTATAATGGTATTGATAGAGAAAATATAATTAAGTTTGTAAATAATCTTGAAAAAAATCATAATATATTTATAGTTGATAAAGAAATTAAAATATTAAAACAAGCAATTAATTCAGATGTAATATGGGACGAAATAATAGATATAAAAATATATTCACCTAACCCTGATGAATATGTTTACGATTTTACGGTTCCTGGAAATGAAACATTTATGATAAATGATGGTATGATTGTTCACAATACTCTTAATACGAAACATTTTGCAGGATCTGCTACCAAAGGTTCTGCGAATATGGGAGTAAGTAGAATTCAAGAATTATTACATTATTCTAAAAATATAAAAACTCCGAGTATGACAATTTATTTTATAGATTCTTATAAAAATGATATTGATATGATAAATAAAATTAAAAGTAATTTTATGTATTTGACCATTAGATCTTTGTTATCAAATATTGAAATATATTATGATATCGAAACCAATGATGGTTTAAATTTATTACTAAAAAATGATAATGTAGATAATCCTTTTTTTGTTAATAATAATCAATCGGATTTATCATTATTACCATTTGTATTTAGATTTAAATTAGATACGGAAAAACTTATATCAAAAGAAATAACTTTATTGGATATAAAAATAAAATTTATAAGTTATTGGAATAAATATTATACTAATTTAAAAAATCTTAAAAAAAATGATAAATCAGTAATATCTAAAATAAACAAATGTGTAATATTATCAAATTCAGAAGAAGATCAAGATCACTATATACATATACGTTTTAGTATGTATAAATTTAGTTATGAAATTATAACAGCTTTTTTAAAAATAACATGCGATGATATAATACTCAAAGGAATAGAAAATATAAATAACATTGATATACAAGAGGAAAGATTTATAGATATTGATAAAAGTACAGGTGGTATTGTTATTAAAAATGAAAAATTAGCATATACGTCTGGTATAAATTTTGAAAAAATTAAATATATTAAAGGTATTGATATAAATAGGTCAACTTGTAATGATATAAATACAATTTTTAGATTCTATGGAATAGAGGCTGCTCGTCAAATGTTAATTTATGAATTTAATGCAGTTTATAAAGAATCTAATATTAATATTACGCATTTGTCAATATTAATAGACCAAATGTGTTATCTTGGGGAAATAATTTCAATGGATAGACATGGATTAAATAAAATAGAATCCGCGCCTATATCTAAAGTATCATTCGAACAACAGATGGATCATTTTGTTAATGCTGCCATATTTAATGAATCTGACCCAATTAAATCAGTAAGTTCTAGAATAGCAATAGGTAGAGTTTTCCAAGGAGGGACTGGAGCGTTTAATTTATTATTAGATACGGAATTAATATATAATTCAGAATATACTAATAATGTAATTAGTAGAATAACTTTTATACCACTAGAAGAAGAAGCATCTATGAAAGATATAATAAAACATGAAATAAATAAAATATCTTGTTTTATACCATATAAAAAATAATTGTTTATAAAAAAGTATCCAATACATCAGGCATTTCTTTAATATCTATATTATAATCATGTATTAATTTTTGTATAAATCTTATATTTGAATTATCTGTTAACAATAATATATTTATAGCAATACCCTTTTTATTAAATCTACCACATCTACCTATTCGATGTATGTATGTTTCTTTTTTATATGGTAATTCATAATTAATTACCATATTTACATTAGGTACATCTATTCCTCTTGCTAATAAATCAGTAGTTAATAATAATCTAGTTACACCATTTCTAAAATTTTCAATAATTGTATTTCGTTCAGATGGAGAAATTGAAGAATGTATTGCTATTATAGGAAAATTATCTTTTTCTAATTTTTCTTTCAACCAGATTACTGTATTTATAGTATTGCAAAAAATTATGGCTTGTGATGTAGAAACTAAGTTATATAAATCGAGTAAAGCCTCGTACTTTTGGTCTTCGTTATCAACATCTATATAGAATTGTGATATTAAATCAACAATAACCTCTTCTTCTTCTAATAATAATTTAATTGGGTCAATTAAAAATGTTTTACCTACATTAAATACATTAATTGTTATTGTTGCTGAAATTAATATTTTTTGCGCCTTCTTAACGTTATTTAAAATAAATTTTAAATCATCATTAATACCATTAACAACTAGTTCATCTACTTCATCCAATACGATAAAATTTATGTACTTTAATGAAATATTATTTGATATTAATAAAGAATGTATTCTACCTAATGTTCCTATAATTAAATTTGTATTATTTACTTCATTAATATTTAAAAACGTATCAGTCCCTCCTATGCATTTAGATATTTTAAAATCGGTAAATTTGGATAATTCTACAGCAACTGAAAAAACCTGAGTGGATAATTCTCTGGTTGGAGTGATTATAATTCCCTGTAATACTTTATTGGATTTCATTTTATTTAATACACCCAATAGATATGCACCAGTTTTACCAGTACCTGATTTTGATTGTATAATACAATCCTTATTAGTATTAATAATATTAATTCCTTTTGTTTGTATATTTGATGGTTCTATGAACCCATATGAGTAAGCTCCTTTTAATATATTATTATTTAACTTTAAATTCTCGAACGTATTATCCATATAAACTATTATATATATTATCGACTTAGATATATATATAAATACGTAATAATAACATAAAAAAAAATGAAAAATATATATATAAGAGTATAAAATATATATATATCATAAAAACGTATGTCTACTAATTCTAATTTAACGTCTAATTCTAAACCAGAAGTTATTCTTATTAATGATTTTGATATTTCTAAATTATCATTTATCGAAGATACTAAAGAATTATCTAAAAATCAAAAAATGTTATTTCCTAGATATATAAATAAAAATTCTAAATCTACACAATTAATGATACAATTAGAAAAAATAAATATTTCTATGTATGGTATCCCAGACTTTAATGAAGCTTATCATAAAGATGAACAAGCTAGAGCACATCTTAGATTGCCATTAGATGAAAATATTCCTAAAATTAAAAAAATATGTGATGTATTTAAAAAAATGGATGATTTTTATGGATCTGATGAATATAAAAATAAATTATTTCCTGGTAAAAAAAAATATGAATATCAACCAATATATAGATTACCTGAAGAAGAAGAACCTGATAAAGTATCGAAATATGGTAAAAAATTACCATATATAAAATTAAAACTTGCTTTAAATTATCCATCAAATGAAGTAATAACTGGAGTTATGGTAAAAGAAAATAATAAATTTATTTCAATTGATAATATAGTTACGGTAAATGATATTTGTAAATATATAAAATTTAGATCAGACATTACACCAATAATACAGTTATCTAAACTATGGTATAATCCACCAACTATTAAAAATCCTCAATACGGTATTGTATTTAAATTAATTAAAGCAAAAGTAGTTGTTCCTGAAAATACAACTGAAAGCATGAAACATTTTATGGAAGATACATCTGGGTTTATTGATGAAGAAGAAGAAGAAGAAGAAAAAGTTATTCCTGTTCAGACTATTATAAATAAAGAAAAAAGTAAAGATGAAGATGATGAAGAAGAGGAGGAAGAAGAAGATGATAACGAAGAAGATAACGAATCTCAATAATTATTAAACTAATTTAATATATATATTAATTAATTATTATTATAATAATAATTAATTAATATTTTTATTTTGTTATAAATAAATCAGGTATTAATGTTACGCATCTAAATACTTTTTTACCAAATAAATGTACTAAATTATTAAATATATACATACCTGAATTATTTTTTTTTTCAGATGTAATTGGAGAAAAATTAATATTTGCTTTAGAATTATTTATAAAATTTATAGTTTCTCCTTTATTTGTAGCAATATTGTATAAATGAGATTTATACAAGACATATAATATATTTAAGTCATTATTTTCAAATAATTTTATATTAATAAGATTATATTTTTCATGTATATAATCATATCTTTTTGGTTTTATATTATTAGCATACTTTGTGAATAACCGTATTTGATTTTCTATTTTTAAAAAAGTAGCTATATTTAAATATTGATATCTTTTTTCTTTATATAAACTATAAATATTTAATAGTGTCAAATGATCGGAATTTTTATATGATGATGTTTTAAATTTACTTAATTTTTTTTTATCAGTAGTTGTAAATAAAGACTCTATTTTTCCATCAATTACTTCTAACATAGCTGATATAATTATAAACTCTGGTTGACAATTCATATAATAACTCATTATAATACCTAAAATTAATAATACATTATCTGATCTAAATTTAAGAATATTTACCCCAATTGCTGATAAAATTCCATTAGAAGTATCTTCTAAATCTTTAATACACTGTATAAATTTTAATTTATGTAACGAGTTTTGTATTTGATCTTCCGTAGGTGGTGTTATCATATTATTATTCGCAACCATAAAATCATTTATTGTTTTATAATATTTAATCATTGATAAAGTATGTCCTATTAAATCAGTTGTTAATATAGAAGGTTTTGGATATTTGGTCAATTCATTATATAATTTTTCCGTGTATAAATGATGCGCTGTCCCGGGCGCAGTCCTACCTACTCTACCAATACGTTGTTTTATTTGTGCTTGTGTGGTAAAATCTTTTTTTACCACATTCATATTATACTTTGAGTCAAATTCACTAACTAGTTCTAATCCGGTGTCTATGACATGTTTCAAACCATCAAATGTAATAGATGATTCGGCTACATTAGTTGAAAATATTACTTTCATATCATATTTACCTTTTGATTTATACATATCTTTACTTATCGCTAGTTCCTTATTATTATCAGTCATTTTAGAATAAACTTCAGCACAGTATAATTTTTTATTTTTATCGGTAATTAATTTACAACCTTCAATAGTATCTTTTTGCGTAGGTACAAAAACTAATATATCTTCTGATAATGGTAGTAGTTTATTACATATTTTAATTGATGATTGTAAGTAATTATATATATTAATATTAGTATCATTCCAATTATGTTTAATTTCATAATTGGTTGAATCATATATATCTAATTCCCCGTAATTAATTCCATCAATATTAAAATAATTTTTAAATACTTCTGAATTAATTGTAGCACTCATAATTATTAATTTAAAATCCGGGCGTTTATGCAATATTTCTTTTATTAATAACATTAATATATCTATTTGTATTTGTCTCTCATGCGCCTCGTCTATTATTATAGCATAATATTCTGATAATATTTTATCAAGATTAACCATAATAGATAATAAAGTACCGTCGGTTAAATATAATAACCGAGTATTATTACTATATGAATCTGTTGAAGAATTTTTATATTTATATCCAACTTCTTCTCCTAAAGTTACATCGAGTGTTTTTGCTGCATAAACAGCATTTGATTTTGTAGTAAGTTGTTTTGGGTTAGTTATTGCTATTTTACCGGGAATATTATTATCTATTATGTATTTTAATATAAATTTTGGTATTATAACAGTTTTTCCACTACCTGTACCAGATGTAATTAATATTACTTGTTTTGATTTTAATAAATCGAAAAATGTTTTAGTAGTTTTTTTATTAGTATAAATAGGTAACATTCTCCATTTATTAGCTAATTCATAATACGTATCAGTATATTCATTATTATTTAAAAAATTTTTTTTATCCGATTTTATACTATTTAGAATATCTTTATAATCATCTTTCATTAATTTCAATCTATATATAATATAATATTATAATATTATAATATTATAATATTATAATATTATAATATAAGTATAAATACTCTAAAAAAATGAAATTATTTAATTATAAATTATGTAAATAATATTTATTTACACCGTGGCGCCGTTATGAAAAAGTTTATATTTCTTGATAATCAAATTTTTGATTCAATTTTTTCAAAAAATAATAACTTTTTTTAAAGAACTCAAACGGGATAAAGTCCTATTTATTATTTATATTTTATTTATGT
>Ga0209390_10003742_pt1 | contig 24066 bp, 24 predicted proteins | sample BON01_FD_187212 | JGI IMG/M metagenome (GOLD analysis project Ga0209390, IMG submission 187212) | Freshwater microbial communities from Lake Bonney liftoff mats and glacier meltwater in Antarctica - BON-01 (SPAdes) (version 2) | ecosystem: Environmental > Aquatic > Freshwater > Ice > Glacier... | reverse complement strand
GGCTCTTCGGGCACCGCGGCAGCAAAAGCCGAAGCGCTAGAAGCGGCCGGAGTAAAAGTGGGCCGTACCCCGAGTGCGGCCGCTGAGCTCATGCGACAGATTCTGTCTTAAACGCTGAAAGGACCGTCTAGCCCGTGATGGCCGATTGGACGACACTCACTTTCACGGTCGTTGCTTTTTCCATATTTCTCTATGGAGTTTCAAAGACGTCGATGCCGGTGATTGGCGTTGTGGCCGGACCGCTTTTGGCGGCAGCGCTGACTCCCACGATCGCAAGTGGCTTCGCGGTCCCGCTGCTCATCGTTGGTGATGTTATTGCCCTTAGTCGCTACCGATCATATGTCGACTGGCCGCTGATCTTCCGGTTGCTACCCGGGGTTTTGCTGGGGTTATTGATTACGGCGGTGCTCTTCACCGTGATGCCGATCACGGTTATCACCCGCATGCTTGGCGTGCTTATTCTCATGTCCGTGATTCTGGAAGTGTGGCGTCGTACCCGCACAGACCAGGTCACTGAGGGCGAAGGAAAATCCTCCCATAGACGATTATTGGCAGGATTCTTCGGGATTTTAGCCGGTATCACATCGATGGCAGCAAACGCCGGCGGCGCCGCGATGAGTCTTTATTTCGCCAATATGCGGGTGACCACGCTGACTTTTATGGGAACGTCTGCCTGGTTCTTTTTCGGTGTCAATCTACTCAAAGTACCGATCGTGGTTCAATTGGATTTACTCACCTGGGAAACGCTCACGGTTAATTTATTGTTCCTGCCCGCCTTGGGATTAGGAGCACTCGCAGGGATTTTCATTTTCAAACGCCTTGATGAGCGTAGGTTTTACGCGATAGCGCTGGGACTGAGTTTAGTTGCGGCATTATGGCTGCTGATCCACAGTTAGCCGGTTGCGCCTTAACCCGCTGAGCCTTGGCCGGTTGTGCCTTGTCCAGAAGTCGCTGCCGGAACGGTACATTGGCCTTGTGAGTCAGCAGGCGCCGCCAGCAGTACCGGTTCCCGTTGACCACGTGGATGAAAAGCCCCTTGGTTCTCGTCTCAATGTGAGTAGGGTCTGGACCAGGATTAGCGGTGTTACCGGCTCAGCTGTCGCGAGTTCAATAACGTGGCCGATCATTTATGTTGGGTCGGTAATTCTGGTGCTTGTTCTCGTTGCGGCACTTGTCTTACTACCCATCTTGGTTTTTGGTGGGGAGCGCCCTGCGAGTGTGAAGGGCTACCTTGATGCGATCACCTGGGGTTGGTTGGCACTTAATGGGGTACCGCCAAAGTTGGGGTCGGCGACCATCACCTTGATCCCTTGGGGCCTGGCCGTTATCCCGTGGATATTACTTTTTCGCGCGGGGAGGTCGTTGGCGGTGCGCAATAGGCACGGAGTCCGTTGGCAGGTCGTTGGCGGTGTGATCATGGTTGTCTTATACGTTGCTGTGGTTGTGGGTGCAGCACACCTCACCACATCCATCAATGTTTCCTTTGGTACTTGGTGGGCACTGACCGTGTCGGTAATGATGGGCGTGAGCGCCGTTTCAATCGGAATTCTTCGTGGCGCAGATGTCCACTTGGAATTGCGAATTCCAGCCCTTCTGCTTTTTGTAGCTCGAAGGGGAGCCGCTTCAGTCTTAGCCCTGCTGGGATTAGCGGCGACTTTGCTGGCGCTGCGGCTACTTGTCAATTTTGGATCCGCAATGGATCTCTTTGTTGGTTTAAATCCAGGTTGGAGTGGAATCCTGGGAATCCTCGCCTTGACGCTCGGTTATCTTCCCGTTCTCGTGGTGTGGAGCGCGGCCTACGTTGTTGGTGCGGGTTTTAGTATTGGACCCGATGTCATGGTTTCACCATTCATTGCGGTGACAGCTCCGACACAACTTCCACCTTTTCCGCCACTCGTTGCGATCCCGGAAACGGCTGGCGCGTTAGCTTGGCTGTTGCCGGTATTGGTCGTTGTGATCGGCGTGATGTGGGGTGTCGGGATCTCGAAGAGTTTGGCCAAAGAAAGCGCACTTATTCGACTGGTGATCGGGTTTGCGATCGCGCTCGTCGGGGCGGTGATCTTCGCCGTCCTGGCCTTGTTATCTCTGGGCGATTTGGGTGATGTTCGACTGGTTGATTTGGGACCGGACCCAATACTGTCGGCGTCCTTGTTCTGGATTTTGTTAGCCGTCGGCATTACACCAACGGCCATCCTGCCGGCGAAAACGTTCACTCGACATCGAAGATCCACAATTGCGGTTGTCCCTGAAGTTGACGTTCAACAATCCCAGGTAAAGCAATGAGCGGAGAGACGAGTGTGGTCCGATTCGGTGCTGCCTTCGGATGGGCGCGGGTAGCTTTCACAAAAAATATCCTGTCGTTTATTGCCCTTTCCGCTGTCGTAACGATCCTGCAATTTGGTCAACAATTCACCACGAGCCCGTTGACGCAAACTTTTAGCCAGTGCACGCAGGCGGGTGGGACAGGCCCCACGTTGGACTCAGCCGCAATGGCTGCGTGCTTTGAAAGGGAAATGGGATCATTCTTGCTGGTGGTACTCATGGCGATTGTGTTCGTTGTCGCATCCTTTTTGGCAACGGCAGGGGTTATTCGTGGGGCGCTCTACGTGACGTTGGGCCGCAAAATTGGTTTCGCAGACACGTTCACCGGCCCGCACTTTGGGGCATTTGTTGTCACTGCTCTTCTGATAATGGTCACATTTGTCGCAGGATTATTCATCTTCGTTATTCCCGCCGTATTAGCCGTTTTGCTTTTTCAGTTCGCACCGTTTTTTGCCTTGGACCGCGGTCTCTCTCCATTTCAAGCGTTAAAAGCAAGTACGCGCTTAGTTCGCCTAAATTGGCCACTGGCAATCTTGCTTCTGCTTTTCAGTGCGGCGGCGTATGCGATTTCAGGTTTGTTCTGGGGAATCCCAACTCTCTTATCTCTCCCCTTAGCCGCTTTGGTAACCGGTTACGTTTACCGACGTTTGCAAGGGGAAATGGTTGACCCAACTCCGTGAGCGCCCGCATCGTCGTCATGGCTTCGGGAACCGGATCACTGTTTGAAGCACTCCTAGATTCCACGGTTGGGGCCAACGTGGTTGGGCTGGTGACCGATCAGCCCAAGGCGCGGGCGGTGGAGATTGCGCAGCGACGAGAAATCCCGGTCCGCCAAGCAGCCCTTGGTGATTTTGATTCCCGGGAGTTGTGGGAAGGTGAATTTCTACGTTTGGTGTCGGAATTAAATCCAGACCTGATCGTCGCAGCCGGCTTCATGCGGATTCTCAGCCCGGAATTTGTTGATCTTTTCCCACACCAGATAGTGAACTCTCACCCCTCATTACTGCCACAATTTCCGGGAGCACATGCTGTGCGTGACGCCATACGAGCAGGTGCGAAGGTCACCGGATGCACGGTTCACTTCATTGATCACGGGGTGGATACCGGAAAAATTATTGATCAAGTGCGGGTAGATGTGCGGCCGGGTGAAAGTGAAGCAGAGCTGCACGAAAGAATAAAGGACGTTGAGCGAACACTTCTTCCTCGCAGTGTTCATCAACTACTTATCAATCGTGCGGGGAAAGGGCTGCAGTGACCATTCGGCCGATCAAACGGGCACTGATTTCCGTCTACGACAAAAGTGGGGTCGTTGCGTTAGCCCAAGTGCTATCACAGCACGGCGTAGAGATTGTTTCTACCGGAAGTACAGCCGCGACCATCAAAGCCGCGGGGATTGCCGTCACCCCGGTCGCAGCGGTCACAAACTTCCCAGAATGCTTTGATGGACGGGTGAAGACACTGCACCCGGGTATTCACGCAGGTCTGCTTGCCGATGTACGCAAGGCCGATCATGTTGCTCAATTAAAAGACCTCGAAATCAAGGCTTTCGATTTAGTCGTGGTGAATCTTTATCCATTCAATGAGACCGTCGCAAGTGGTGCCAAAATTGATGATTGTGTTGAACAGATCGACATTGGAGGACCGGCCATGATTCGGGCGTCGGCAAAGAACTATGCCAACGTCGCGGTAGTTGTTTCTCCCCTTAGTTACCAAGAAGTCCGTACAGCGATTGACGCTGGTGGCACCACACTTGTTCAGCGTGCCGCGTTGTCGGCGCAAGCGTTTGCCCACACAGCGACATACGACATAGCGGTTGCAACCTGGATGTCGAAAGTGATCGCACCGCAAGAGAGTGAGTTTGCGCGGTGGCGAGGAGCTGCTTGGACCCGGAGTGAAGTACTGCGTTACGGCGAGAACCCGCACCAAAGCGCCGCCTCTTACATTGAGATTGGTAATGAAGTAGGGATTGCAAATTCGCATCAGTTGCATGGAAAACCCATGTCCTACAACAACTTTATTGACGCCGACGCAGCTCGACGCGCCGCATTTGATTTCTTGGAACCCTCAGTCGCAATTATTAAGCACGCAAATCCATGTGGGATCGCGTCGGGTGCCAACATTGAACAGGCCTACCACAAGGCCCACGCGACTGATTCGGTCTCAGCATTCGGTGGGGTGGTTGCGGCGAATCGAGCCGTGACAAAAGAAATGGCAGATTCGATGTCAAAAGTCTTCACCGAAGTGATCATTGCCCCAGGCTTTGATGCTGATGCTTTGATTGTTCTCAAAGAGAAAGCCAATTTGCGGATTCTGGTTGCGCCAGGACCACAGCCAGGTCGCCGCATTGAGACACGCTCAATTTCAGGTGGGTTGCTCGTTCAAAGCGTCGACATGATTGATGACAGTGGTGATAACCCGGCCACTTGGACTCTTGTTAGTGGCGAATCGGCGTCCGCGGCAACTATGCTTGATCTCGAGTTCGCCTGGCGGGCCTGCCGTTCGGTGAAATCAAATGCGATTCTGCTTGCCAAGAATCTCGGTGCCGTCGGAATCGGCATGGGGCAGGTCAATCGAGTTGATTCCGCTCACCTTGCCGTTAGTCGTGCTGGGGAGCGTTCCTCCGGGTCAGTTGCCGCATCTGATGCTTTCTTCCCGTTCGCGGACGGTCTGCAGGTACTTTTTGATGCTGGGGTCATTGCGGTGGTGCAACCGGGTGGTTCAGTCCGCGACGAAGAAGTCATTGCTGCGGCGCAAGCAGCTGGTGTCAGCATGTACTTCACAGGAATCCGTCATTTCTTCCACTAATTCGCCGGTAGGTTCATGGCAGGCAGCCCTGCTTCCAACGTTGGCTGCATTCGTAGTCGGATCACTCACGGCAATTCAATCAAGGGCCAATGGGTCCTTGGCAGATGTGGTTGGGTCCGGGCTGCAAGCAGCTCTCGTCTCATTTTCCCTAGGCCTGATCATCGCGTCCATCATTGTCCTGTCCAGTGCCAAATTACGCCGAGGCGTTACCCAATTGCGCTTGGCGATGAGAGGGCATCACATTAGGCGTTGGGAACTATTTGGTGGCTTTTTTGGAGCCCTGTTTGTTCTTTCGCAGAGCCTGTCCGTCCCGGTAATTGGCGTAGCACTGTTTTCGGTCGCATTGGTTTCGGGCCAGAGCGCATCCGCCCTGATTGTTGACAGGTTAGGACTTGGGCCGCACGGTCGGCAACCGGTAACCCGGTGGCGTGTGCTGTCCGCCGTGATCGGAGTGAGCGCGGTGATTGTCGCTGTTTCGGGACGACTGAGCAATGCTGAGATCCCGATTTGGCTCGTGAGTCTGTGTTTCGTCGCGGGGATAGGCGTATCGATTCAACAAGCAATCAACGGTCGAGTGAGTGCTGCTGCCGGAGAGCCGATCGTGGCCGCGTGGCTGAACTTTGTAACCGGTGTCTCAATACTGCTATTGGCATTTGGAATCATGGTTGCCATCGGGACTGTACAACCGAAGACGCTTCCATCAAGTCCATTGTGGCTCTATGCAGGTGGCGTAGTGGGTGTCATTTTTATTGCGACCGCTTCATGGGTGGTTGGCAAAATTGGGGTACTACGTTTGAGTCTGTTGGCAATTGCAGGACAACTTGTCGGATCGCTTCTCCTTGATCTCGCGGTAAACGGGTACTTGGATGTGCCACTCATCGTCGGGGTTCTGCTGGCATTTGCTGCAGTCAGTGTGAATACGATCCGGGTAAAAAAGCCGAGCGCTACCGCTATTCCTGGATAGCTTTCATCTGGAGCGCGGGGTAACGCTGCCCCACTGTGGCACCAACGGGTGCAGCGAGGTCTAACTCTTGCAAGTCGTGATCGTTGAGGTGCACGTCGAGTGCTTCCACATTGTCTACGAGGTGCTTAACTTTTCTCGCTCCCGGGATTGGAACAATGTTGCCTGCCTGCGCTAGGAGCCAAGCGATTGCGATCTGTGCTGTTGAATTTCCGAGTCGATCAGCAACTGATTGAAGTGCACTGAGAATATTAGAATTCGCGGCCAGAGCATCGTCTTGAAAGCGCGGCCATGTCTTTCGTCCATCGTCTGCTGGAATGGAATCATTGGAAGCGAATTTGCCGGTGAGGAAGCCTCTGCCCAGCGGCGAATAGGGCACAAAGCCAATTCCCAGTTCCACTGTGGTTGCCAGGATTCCATTAGTTTCTACGTCACGTGTCCAAAGTGACCATTCAGTTTGTAAAGCGGTGACGGGATGTATCGAGTGTGCCAGCCGTATGGACTCCGAAGACGCCTCACTTAAGCCTAAAAAACGCACTTTCCCTTCTGCCACGAGTTCGGAAAGTGCTCCCCAGGTCTCCTCAATGGGGGTGCTCGGGTCCACCCGGTGCTGGTAGTAGAGGTCTATGTATTCCACTTTGAGCCTGCCGAGACTGGCATCACATGAAGCACGAACATATTCGGGTCGACCATTGATACTTCGCGAACCATCGGGGTGAAATTGTTGGCCGAATTTACTCGCCACCACAAGTTTGTCCCGGTGCTTATTCACGAATGGTGCGAGAAGCTCTTCATTTGTATACGGACCGTAAGAGTCGGACGAATCAAGAAAGTTCACTCCAAGTTCAAAAGATCTATTTAAGGTTTCCTGAACTTGATCGGGATCGCTTGCGCCGTAGGCAAAAGTCATTCCCATGCATCCAAGCCCAAGAGCACTTACTTCAAGTCTCGCGGTCCCTTGACCTAAGACTGTTGACAGCATTCTATTTTCCTTTGTGGGCGGTGGTGGAATGCCGAACAATAAGTTCCGGAGTCAGCCGCACTTGCTTCACTGAAGTGGATCCTTCTTCAACAAGGAGGGATAGGAGCAGCCGAGCGGCTTCCGAGCCAATGTCTTTCTGCGGGACCCTGACCGTGGTAAGTGGAGGATCCGTGATGTCCATAAAGGGCATATCGTTGTAACCCACGACACTGACGTCTTTGGGGCACTTAAGGCCCAACGACTTTATTGCTGCGATCGCACCAAGTGCCAGTTGATCATTTCCCGCGACAATGGCAGTAATCTCTGGATCAACTTTGAGCAGATGTGTGGCTGTATCTAACGCAGCGTCAATGCTCCACGAGGAAACGGCGGTTGATTTCTTCGTTGTAGTGAGTCCATGATCGCGCATTGCCCGGTTGAAGGCTTGGTATCGCTCATGTCCAGTTGAAGACCAGTTTGGGCCCGCCACGTGGGCAATACTTCGATGTCCAAGTCCGTATAGGTGCTCAACGGCTAATCGGATTCCGTGTTGTTCGTCGGTTGCAACGCTCGGCAATTGAACGCTTTCGGACACGCGGTTAATCAGAACAACAGGAAACTTTGAGCCAAGTTCCACCAATTCCGGATGCTTGCGTCGAGCGGTCGCCAGAATGAAGCCATCGACTCGTCGAGCGCTGAGAGAGGCAATCATTTGGGATTCAATTTCAGGATCGTTATCCGTGTTAACAAGTAGTGGCGTGTAACCGGCTCGTGCCAAGGTGTCCTGAATTCCTCGCACCATCCCTGGGAAAAGAGGATTCGTGAGATCGGGGATAACTACGCCGATGGTGTGAGAACGTGAGGTGCGCAATCCTGCGGCCATGGGATTTGGGACGTAATTCAAGCTAGCAGCTGCTTTACGAACTTTTATCACCGTCGCAGAATTGACTAGGTGCGACGTCTTGGGATTTAACGCGCGCGAAACAGTTGCCGGATGCACCCCGATTTTTTTGGCAATGTCTTTCAGCGTGGCTGACACATGCATAGCCTAGGCGATCGAGTCGGGTAATTGGAAGTGCCGCCGTTGCGTGTACACGGAAACAGCTGTTAGGAACACCATAAAAATACCGGCGACACCAAATAGAACAACTGATCCATCAAATTCAAGAAGGCGGCTTGCCGCATAAGCGCCTGCGCCATTACCTAGGAACATGAAGCCAGCAAAAAGCGAAACAGCGGTTGCCCGGGCTTCCTGGGAGATTGATGTTGCCCACGTTTGGAGGGTTGTGTGCATGAGCACCCAAGACATTCCCTGGAAAATCACCGATATGAAGACTGTTAGTGCACTTACTCTAAATGCGAGCAACACAAAACCTATAGTGGCTGCACTACCCCCGTAGAACAAAAAATGATGCGGCGGTACTTGCTCAGCGCGCTTGCGTACCACGATAGAAGTGCCCAGAACTGCAACGCCATACGCGCCAGTCACTAGCCCGGCAACGATTGCTGAACTGCCTTGTGTTTCAAGTGCTGCAGGTACGAGCGCAAATGCACCAAGTAGGACAGCAGCCTCAAAGAATACCAACCCGAAGAGTAAAATGGCCCACTTGTTTTTGAAGACTGATACAAATGAAGCTACAACGGGAAGCCGATCCGGGCTTGGTTTGAGATTGGGTATTGCCCGCACGTACCAAGCAATGGTGAAGCAGACCAATGCCGTTGCAACAAAAAATGCTTGCCATCCAATTGTGGCGATCCCGATACCGCCAAGCACGGTGCCAAAAGTGAGTCCCATTGCGACGCCCGTCTGCAGATTGGCAATGGCAGGTTGTCTTTTGCGACGATCACTGATGGTGTCACCAATGTAGATCACGGCTGTGGGGAACACTCCTGCCATCATGGCACCGGCAACTGCACGGGCGAAAATAAAGTAACCAATATCCATTGGAATGATGCTGACCAAATCGAAGATTCCGGCAAGTACGAGCGCGATACGAAGGGTGGCAATACGACCTAAACGATCGGAGATGATTCCCCAGACCGGTTGCGCTAAGCCGTATGCCAGATAGTAGGCGCTCGCTGAGAGCGTGATGGTTGCAAGATTGACACCAAAGTCCTGGCCCATCCCAACGAGCATCGGGGCCACGACGGACCTGTCGAACGTAGCAACAAATACTGCGAAAGGTAAAAACCCAATTACCCGCTCATGCGTCCAGTTAGGCATGCGTTGCTAGATTCTTGAGATTTCGTTCTGAAGGTGTATAGGCACAGGACTTGGCTCGGATTCGAGCAAGAATTTTTAGTTGATCGATCGATACCTTGTCGCCCGGGATCACGCCAAAATTCTTTGATTGCAATATTCCAACGTATTGATCGTTGGCTAGTTTCGGTGCGTGAACCTCAAGTAATTCCACAACTCGACTCGGCTCAGATGTGAGAATCACTTGGGTTGTTTCCTCCCACATGTCGAGGAACGGTCCAGTTGATTTATTACTCGAGCCTTTCATATTTGCCAGTACGGTGCCCAAATAATTCGAGCTGATATCAGTTGAAGTGGCCCACTTTCGTAAACCTGCGGCTTCCGCAGCTACGGCTGTTTCGGCGTTAAGAATGCTGCCCACGACCTGCCCCTCAGTAATGGCAACAAGTCTTTTGGGGGTTGCTCCGATATCTTGGAAGTTCACCTTTGCTGGATCAACGCCAATTGATTCGAGCATCTGGAGTAATAGCAGGGCGAAACCAGAGCTCATTACGTCCACGCCGAGAATAACTCCTTCAAAGGCCACAACAGAATCAAGATCTTGGCTGGTATACAGCGCGAGCCCAAGGCCATGATCAATTGGACGAAGAAGCTGTAGGTCAAGTTGTGATTTGAGTGGATTGACATCGGTGGTCGCATACATGATCACGTTGTCGGGGCTGGTTATTGCGAGTTCAATGTCACCTTTGCTCAATGATTCAAATTGTCCTGGAGAGGAAGCGACGCGCTGGGTTGTCCATTCGATGCCATATTTCGAGCCGAGGTCTAGGGCGAGAGCAATGGCCAGGTGAGCCGATTCACTAAATTGGCCAATGCGAATGAGTGGATTCTGAATGGTCATAATAGACTCCTTGCAATCGTGAGCAGTAATTTTAGTCAAGGATGCGCAAACATTTTTTGCTTTAGGGGACACCTTACCCCTCATAGATCTCAATTTCGAAACGAATTTGAAAAAGTGATTGACATTACCCTTCACGTCCATCATCCTCTGGACATGCAATCGATTGCCTAACTGGAGGTTACGCATGAATCAAAAGAAATTCGGTGGGAGAGGGCGCTTCAGCGCACTCGTCGCATCATTGGCAGTGGCTGGCTTGCTGGCGACTGCATGTAGTTCAAGTGACGGAGGTGATGCTGCCTCAGGAGATTCAACTGCTGCAGAATCAGCCTCTGAAACAGGGAGTGGTGAGCCGATCCGTATCGGTATTTCACTTCCACTGACCGGTGATTTTTCACAGCCGGGTGGCGAGGCGAAAAAGGGTTACGACGCTTGGGCGTCGGACGTGAATAATAATGGAGGCCTACTTGGCCGCCAAGTCGAACTCGTGATCTTAGACGATGCAAGTAGCCAGGAGCAGGTTGTGACCGACTACAACCGCTTGATCAATCAGGAGAAGGTCGATCTTCTTCTCGGAACATTCTCATCGTTGTTGAACTACCCAGCCTCGGCTGTTGCGGAAAATAACGAGATGGTGCTTATTGCACCTGCTGGTGGCTCACCCAAGATCTTTGAGCAGGGCTTCAAGTATTACTTCTTTGCTCAGCAGGCAGTGGCGCCTGACCAGGCCAATCCATTTGTCAACATGATTGCGGCTTTACCGGACGATCAGAAGCCAAAGACAGCGGCTTACGTCATCCAAGACGATCCCTTCGCCGCTCCCGTAATTGAGTCGATGCAGGCTCAATTGGAAGCAATGGGCGTTGAGACCGTGTATTCGGAGATTTACCCACCCGAGACCACAAACTTCCAGCCTTTCGCTAGCGCAATTGCTAACGGAAAGCCAGATTTGGTTGCTCAAGGTGCGGTCTTTGAAGATGGCGTAAACCTCGTCAAGAGTATGGTTCAGGTCGGTTTCTCGCCGAAGATCTTGTTCCAGACCTCAGCTCCTAGCAACGGCGCTCAGTTCACCGATGCAATCGGTACCGGAAATGAAGAAGGTATCTTCTACGCCGTTTCGTGGACTGAAAAGGCAGATACTCCGGGCAACGCAAAATTCCTTGCGACATATGAGGCACAAAATGGTGCAGGTGTTCCAGCCGAGGATGCAGCTGACGCGTATGCAGCAGCTGAAGTTCTTGCGGCAGCTGTTGAAGGCCTTGGCAGCTTGGACAATGTCGGACTTCAAGAATGGCTTCATACCAATTCAGTTTCGACAATTCTGGGAGAACTCTCTTGGGATGAAATCGGTCGGCCTCAGGGCGATTTCCTCTTGGCTCAATGGCAAGGTGGATCAGTAGAGATTGTGTACCCAGCAAGTGTCGCAACAACTGAAAACCTGGTGATGCCAAAGCCAGCTTGGAAGTAATTAGTTAAACAGTGTGAACCCGGTGTGGGTGGGCCAACTCGTGCGAGGCGGGGCCCACCCACACCAACACACCTAATTTTTATCAAGTCGACATCGGATGTTGAACCTTCCCAGAGAAGTAAATTTCCCAAAAAGTAAAAAGGAGTCGTTGTGCAGATAGTGCAGGTGCTTGCCTACGGAATATTGTTAGGGGGAATCTACGCGCTACTGGCGTCTGGAGTCACCCTGATTTTTGGTGTACTCGACGTAGTCAACGTGGCACAGGGAGCCTTCTTAGTTTTCAGTGCGCTCTTCACCTGGCAGATCTGGGATACGGTCGGAATCGAGCCACTCTTGCTCATCCCGGTTATGGGCGTCTTGATGGGGACTATTGGCTGGGCCATTTACCGAGGAATGCTTGTGCGGGTCGTTCCGCAAGGGCCGGGCATGACGGTATTGCTTATGTTCGGCGTTGCTTTGACCATGGAAGGTATTCTCAATATCGTATTTGGTAACAAGTTCAAGTCTGTTACCCCTGACTACTTCACTTCATCTGTAAAGCTTGGCGACATCGTGTTGCCCATGCCCCAGTTGATTTCGGGCGTATTGGCCATTGTGGTTCTTGGCGGAATCTATGCTTACTTGCGATTCTCCTGGGCAGGTAGAGCTTTACGCGCGTCATCGCAAAACCGTGACGGTGCTGCGCTGATCGGAATCTCTCATAAGAAAGCAGCTGGTTTTGCTTTCGCAATTGGTGCCGCAACAGCGGGTGTGGGTGGCGTACTCCTGGCGATAATGTATCCGATTTTCCCTGCCACACATTATGAGTGGATTGCTCGACTTCTCGGTGTCGTTGTGCTCGGAGGCTTCGGCAGCATCCCTGGCGCAGTTATCGCCGCGTTGCTCTTGGGAACCATGGAGAGCTTCGCGTCAACCTTTGTACCTCAGTGGGCGCCGCTGTTCTTCTACGGAACGATTTTGCTCATTTTGGTATTTCGACCAAACGGAATCATGGGGTCCAAGACTCGAGAGGACGTCGCATGAGGGAGAAACTCAAACACCCACGCGGCTACGTACCGGTTATTCTGCTTGTATTACTCGGACTTGCTCCATTGATACTGCCCGATAGTTCTTACGAGCAATCAGTATTGATTGCGTGCATGCTTCTTGCGATTATGGCATCTGGGTGGAACCTGATCAGCGGATTGGCGGGATATGTATCGCTCGGCCACGGTGTTTATTTAGGCATTGGCATGTATACGGGCGCTGTCCTTTCCAAGGCTTGGGATATTGAACCGATGTACCTTATGCCGCTCGGAGCGGTAACCACGGCAATTGTTGCTATCGGCGTTGGCGCCATCGTTCTGCGAACTCGTTCACACTCGTTCGTCATCATTACGATCGCTGTGCTGTGGACATTTCAGCTGCTCGCCCAAGTGGCAAAGCCAATAACCGGCGGCGCCGACGGAATCGTGATTCCGCCGCCTCCTTGGGCGCGAGACCTTGGGAACCTGCCCTATTTTTACCTGTTTTTCACAGTGTTGATCCTGACGATTCTTTTGGCATGGTTTGTGATGAATTCACGCTTGGGTGCAGGGCTTGTGGCAATCCGCAACGACGAAGGTAAGGCCGCATCGATTGGTATCAATACGACACTCTATAAAATTACAGCCTATGCACTGAGTGCTATTCCCTTCGGAGTTGCTGGAGTCCTGTACGGACAATACTTGTCATTTGTAAACCCACTCGGCGCATTTGGAATCCTGACCAGTGTGATCCTGGTTCTTGCCGCACTCATTGGTGGTCGGGGAACACTGTGGGGACCAGTAATTGGCGGATTCATTATCGCCTTGGCAAATGAATTTGCCACCGTCAGTGCGGGCGGGGTGAGCGCACGCGTCCTCATTATGGGAATTGTGCTGATTCTCACTGTCATGTTTCTGCCCGCGGGGCTTTTACCCAGCATCAGTGCTGCAATTAGAAAACGACGTTCGAAATCACAAACAGTCAAGTTCATTGATCAGTCTTCGATTGCAAAGTCGCGAACAGAAGTGGATACACGAGCGATTCAGTCACGTTCACTTGGCACTGTTGGTTCAAGTGAAATGATCTTAGAAGTTCAAAACCTGGTGAAATCATTCGGCGGAGTACATGCTGTTGACGGAGTTAGCTTGGGAATTGAGCGAGGCTCCATTACTGGGCTGATTGGTCCGAATGGCTCAGGGAAAACAACCCTGTTTAACTGCATGACTGGGACCTTTAGTCCCAAATCCGGCAAAGTTTTACTTGACGGTGTTGAAATTACAAAAGATCGAGTGTGGACTCGTGCTCACGAGGGTTTGGGTCGTACATTTCAGATCACTCGTTTGTTTAAGTCAATGACAGTTCTTGACAATCTCGTTGCACCATTGGAGAAAACTTCAGTCAAACAGATGGTGGCTGGTCGTTACGCCGGAGATGAAGTTGATCGCGCTCGGGAGATTCTGGGCTTTATGGGCCTGCAGGAATTTGAGAAGCAGAACGCTGCGGCACTTAGCTTCGGTCAGCAAAAACTTGTGGAACTTGCTCAAGTACTCATGTTGCGTCCAAGCATTATCTTGCTTGACGAACCTGCAAGCGGAATCAATCCGACACTTATTGAAAAATTGGCTAATGTCATCCGCCGGCTCAATGAGGCCGGAACAACAGTCTTAATCGTTGAGCACAACATCCCACTTGTACTGAGTTTGTGCAGTCAGGTTCACGTTTTGGCAGCAGGTCAAGTCCTGACATCTGGGACTCCTGAAGAAATACGTAATGACCCATTGGTTATCGAGGCATACCTGGGTCCGGATCATTTATTGGAGGTGCCAAATGTCTAACTGCGCATTGGTTCTTGACAAGGTTGAAGCCGGATACGGCGGAGGCTTAGTTCTGCAAGGGTTCTCACTTGAGCTCGACAAAGGGACTATCACCTGCATTGTTGGACCCAACGGTGCCGGCAAGAGCACTGTTTTCCGCGTCATAAGCGGATTGCTCAAAGTGTCTTCGGGCGGTGTACAGCTGGGTAAGGATTCGCTCGTTGGTAAGTCGCCTGCTGACATACTCAAACTGGGAGTCGCTCAAGTACCACAAAGCGGAGCCTTGTTCCCTGACATGACCGTCCGCGAGAATGTGATGCTTGGCGGTTATCCCATTCGTCGTGAGCGTGCACTCCTAAAGTCGCGTATTGGCATGGTCGAAGAAATGATGCCGATTGTTAAGGAACGTGCCGGTGACAAAGCTGGCAACCTTTCTGGTGGGCAACGACGCATGGTGGAAATCAGCCGAGCGTTGATTCTTGATCCTTCATTGGTACTTATGGATGAACCTTCGCTGGGCCTTGATCCCAAGTCGGTTGCCAAAGTCGCTTCAGTCATCCGTAATTTGTCGACAGAGGGACGAACCGTTCTTTTGATTGAACAGAATGTTCGTCTGGGCATGCATCTAGCGACTCACGGTGTAGTCATGGAGCAGGGGACTGTCCGGATCACTGGGGATTCGGCAAGTATTGCTGACAACCCTGAGGTTGCTTCCATGTACCTCGGAAAAGCAATCGGTAAATAGGTAATGCAATCCGTCGTGCCAAGGCGTGTGGAGTTATGGGATTCGGATCAATCCCGTGGGAAGTTCATGGAGCTCAATCACTTCGTTTTTCCCAACAACAACCAATTCGCCACTCTGAACTCCTGCGCTGTGATTTGGCAAAGTTACGTTGGGCTGTACGACAATCGCCATTCCCTCGGCAAGGTTGAGATTGGGGGAGTGATTGGGAACTCGGGAGATCGACGTGGCGATCGGTTCCAGGTAGCCCATACCAAATCCGTGAAAGAGGTCATCGGTGGTTGTAAAACCGGAGTCCTCAATTATGTTGGAAATAGCGATGAGTTCTGTCGTAGTTACCCCGCTGCGCATGGCAGCCTTGATTTTATCCTTGCAGTCCTCGGCAATTCGCGAAAGCTCAACATAAGTGTCAGTGGGTTCGGACATGACGACACTGCGGAGAATCTGTCCCGGATACTCGTGAGCAACCGCAGCGCTGAGTTCAAAGGTAATCACGGATGTGTCCGTGACAGTGCGACCTTCGGGAAATTGACCGGGAACGTCGCGGTCTGGTACGTGCATATCAGTAACGGTGAGATAGCAAATATGGTCTCTCGCACCAACTCGGGTATAAGCATTCTTAGCAGCAGCAAGCAGTTCCCAGTCTGTTGCACCGACTCGACACGCATCGATCAATGCCCGGGCACCAATGTCGCTAGCCATAGCGCCGAGTCGAAGTGCCTCAATTTCTTCCGCAGACTTAATCATGCGCAGCGATGCGTGTTCTTTGTCCAGCGAAATAAGTGTGGCGTTGATGCCCGCGGCAAATTTACCAACTGCAGCAGGGACAACTCCAAGGGTTCCCACTCGTTCGCCATGCGCAATGCGGGCGAAAAGATCTGCGACATAGTTGTCCGTGAAGTCGTGAATTTGGTCTGCGCTGGCAACACGTTTCGCGTAAGGAGTGTGGTTGTGAAAAGCTACCCAGAGTTCGCACGAATCCGGTGCCAAACTGCAGGCAGCCATTCGAGTAACCGGCCACTGAGTCAAGTAGGTCACCGCGGTCCCACTGCGGTTTTCGCCAAAAGCAAGCACGGACGAACAGTCTCGTTCGCCCGCCAGATCCAGAGTGCGACTGCGTCGACGAGAGATTTCATTATCACTGAATCTGAATTCCATGACATAAGTATTCAACATCGAGGGAGTGCGAGCAATTGAATCCGCCATCTAGTGACCAACGCGACAATTTGGTACAGGAAGCAACGGTGCACTGGGCACCACGTTTCACAACGAACGGTGTTGCGGTGTCTGACTTCAACACAATTACTTCCTCTGTCTTGAAATGGGAGGATTGGGCGGACGCTTGGATTGCCGCAGGTCAGGTGCAGCAAGCACTCGGTCTTGAAGCGCTCAATGAAGGACGCACCCGTTCCGCGGGAAACCATTTCAGTACCGCAGCCGTCTACTACCACTTCGGAAAATTCGTTCTTGTTGACTTCCCGGAGAAGATGAAGGAAGCACATATGCTTGCCATCAACGCATTAACCACGGCTCTTCCGTATCTTGACCCTTCTGGCGCGCGGGTTGAGATCCCCTATAAGAACTCGGTGCTGCCGGCCATCTTGCGCAAACCGCATGGTGTGGTGCACCCCCCCGTAGTAATTATGATCAGCGGGCTTGATTCAACGAAAGAAGAGTTGCGCAGCACTGAGCAGCTCTTTCTGGATCGAGGACTTGCCACCTTGGCAGTTGACGGTCCGGGTCAAGGTGAGAGCGAATACGAATTTCCCATTGAAGCTGAATGGGAAAACGTGGGGAAGACAATTGTTGACTGGATTGAAACTCAGCCTCAACTTGATAAAGATTTAATTGGCGTTTGGGGTGTTTCACTCGGCGGCTATTACGCCCCGCGCATGGTTTCTGGTGAACACCGCATCAAGGCATGTGCGGCACTTGCCGGTCCTTACGATTGGGGTTCCATTTGGGAACAATTACCAGAGCTGACCAGGCGTACATTCAAATTTAGATCGCATTTGTCTACCCAAGAAGAAGCGGCAGAATTTGCAAAGTCACTCACGCTCGAGGGTCACACCGCCTCTATTGAGTGTCCTCTATTCATTGTCTTCGGAGCCAAAGATCGCCTGATTCCCAAAGAAGGTGCTGAGCGCCTCGCTGCGGAAACAGGTGGAACTTTGCTCATGCTCGCAGATGGAAATCACGGTTGCATGAATGTTGCTGCTCAGCACAGGAACAAGACGGCCGACTGGATGGAAAAGCAGCTGAAGAAATAGCGGGTACATGGCACGTGAACTTACTCAATGGAAAATAACGAAAGGGATGAAAATGTCTATTCAGGGGAAGCCAACAGTTGGTTGGATCGGCCTTGGAAACATGGGCGCTCCGCTGGCGGGTAGATTGGTTGATACCGGCTACGACGTATCAGTGTGGAATCGGACAGCTTCGAAAGCAGACCCCCTGAAGGCGAGAGGTGCAGCAGTCGTCGAATCAATCCGTGGACTGAGCGGGCAAGATGTTGTCTTTACCATGGTGAGTACTTCAGCTGACCTCGAGTCCGTTCTCCTTGATCCTGCAAAGGGTCTGTTGACAGGTGACTCTGTTCCCAAGATCGTGGTTGATTGCTCAACCGTGAGTGTAGAGACTAGCCGCACGGTGCGTGAGCATGCTGAGGGCCGTGGTGTGCGTTTCTTCGCAGCTCCCGTGAGTGGTAATGGCAATGTTGTTGCCGCTGGCAAACTGAGTGTTGTCTGCAGTGGTGACCCGGAGACCTTCGAAATCGTGCGACCGATGATTGAGTCCTTTGGGCAATCAGTCACGTATGTCGGTAGTGGTGAAGAGGCTCGCTTGGTCAAGATTTATCACAATCTACTCTTGGGTATCTACACCCAGGCACTCGCTGAAATTTTGGTTCTGGGTGAGAAGAGCGGTGTCAAGCGTGAAGCAGTCATGGAGTTCATTAACAACAGCGTGATGGGATCAATCTTCAGCAAGTACAAGACCCCTGCATTGGTTAATTTGGACTTCCACCCCACCTTTACCCCGGTCCTGTTGCGTAAAGATTTTGATCTGGGTCTCACTGAAGCACGGAAGCATGAAGTACCTATGCCGATCACAAATCTCACTAGGGACATCATTGAATCCAGTATTGGTCACGGGTTTGCAAAGGATGACTTTGCGACGATGCTCCTGATCGCAGCTGCCAATGCGGGGGTCGAATTAACAAGTGAGAATGCCAACGTAACCGACGGCCTAGAGTAAAGGAAATAAAGATGTCAGAATCCACGATCCTCTCGCCAATCCCTCAGGATTTCATGCGGCGCAAGACTTTGACCGCATTTACCGAGGGCTCAATGAAGACAATAATTGACTACTCTGAATTCGGAATTGGAGTGACAGATGAACCTGCCGCCCACGGTGGTGAAGGCGCAGGTCCGTCACCTCTTCAAGCAGTACTAGGCGCATTGTGCGGCTGCGAGGCAGTGACTTTTAGACGAACAGCCACCGAGATGAATTTCGAGTATCAGCGCATCGAATTTGATGCCGCTTTTACGATCGACATCCGGGGTCGAATGGGTGACCGTGAAGTCCGACCACATTTTCAGTCGGTCAAACTACACATAAAGGTCACGACGGCGCAGTCCGAAGCTGAATTAATGACCGTCATCGAAGAGACAGAAGCCCGTTGCCCGGTCATGAACTTGATCGCAGACGCTGGCGTCGCCCTTGACGTTCGCTGGGAACACACCCCCACAACTTAATTTCTGGTAAATAGAACTCGAGATCACAACATATCTGGGGATGCATGTATCGTGCCAAGGATTGCAGATTCATTCTGATGTGTGCTCGTGGACTCGAAGTAGATCCGGTGCCCTATGTCCATGGATTACATAAGAATCACGTTTAATCATCAATTGCATCAAGACGATAGACAACCAATTTAATGGCGGGATAGATTCGAAATAAATTGCAATCGATTGCAAAAAAATTGAGGTGAGACCGTGATCAACATAATTAGGAAAAGGGCTTACTACATACGGACGTTCCGTACTTCTCGCGGGTGATATTTCGGCAATTATGGGGCTGGGTCTTCGGCGTCGCGGAAGGCGCGTAGTGAGCGTTCCTCGAGGTGGGTGAGGAATTCGCGGAAGCGGCGGACGTTGTCGAATCAGGGCTAGTAGCGCTGGGCTTGCTCCTGGGTGAGGGTGCGGCGGCTGTGGGTCTTGCCGGCGTTGGTGCGGGCCCGTTGCCAGTAGGGCCCCGTGCAGGACAGGCGGTTCCGCTTTGCAGCGGCCAGGTCTCCAACGCGATACCCATTATAAGGGTCAAGTTTTCTGGACACACTCCAAACTGTTCGATACCGTCCTCCGGTGAACCGTGCACGAATCCTAGAACTTGTCCCGCTACTTCTCTCTGTAGTTGCGCTCAATATTGCTGGTTGGGCCACGTACGTCTACTACTTGCACTCCCAGCCGTCCAACACCGCCTACGTTGGAGTGGGATTGGTGGCATATGTCTTAGGGATGAGACATGCCTTTGATGCAGACCATATATCGGCGATCGATGACAGTGCGAGATTGATGGTCAATCGAGGCCGTCGCCCAGTTGGCTTGGGTTTCTACTTCGCGATGGGCCACTCAACCGTGGTCATGCTCATGTGCGTGGGAGTGAGCATTGCCGCCGGATCCTTTGCCGTATCACGTTTCGTTTCCGTGCAAGATGTTGGTGGCCGCATCGCAGCTTTCGCAGCGGCAATTTTTCTGTTAACCGTCGGGTATTTGAACTTTAAGGTCCTGCGGCGTCTGCAGCGCACTAAGCGCGATCTCATGAGAGGTGCCATCAGCCAGGCCGAACTGGAATCGTCACTCTCCGGCGCGTCCCCCCTCGCTCGAATCCTGGGCGGTAAGGCGATAAACCGCCTGCAGTCGAGTTGGCAAATGTTCCCGATTGGTTTCATCTTTGGACTCGGCCTTGAGACTGCTTCGGAGGTCACCCTGCTCAGTCTTTCGGCCGCGGGAGCCGCAGACGACCGGCTGCCAATTGGCGCAGTCCTAGCTTTGCCCCTGCTATTCGCCGCCGGTATGACACTGTGTGATTCCATCGACTCGGTCACCATGGTTCACGCCTACAGTTCGGCAAGCACTACGGCAAACGACCGACTGTTCTTCAACATCGTGATGACGGCAATCACTTGGATGATCGCAACATTCGTCGGGTTGATCTACTTGTCTCAGGTTCTTGTCGACGAACTCGGGCTCCGCATCCTAGAACCGGTCGCCCAAGTAAATGAGCACTTTGAGTTGCTCGGATACGTCATTGTCTCTGTTTATGTCATCGTTTGGGCTTGTGCATTCATGCTTTGGCGCAGATCCAGGAAGCGCGCCGAATCGATTGAGTTGCCCTTGGGAAGTATCGCAAGGCCATAAGGGCACCATACGCAAGGTCCAGACCTGATGTGTGACCAAGTTCTGCGAGATGAGCACGTGATGCGTGCGCATGCCCCCTCATGACCGAGGGAGCATGCTGCCAACAGGGTGTGAAAGGGCTCGATCGACTGTCCAACGGCTGCCCAGCTGAGGAAGGAGCGCGAAATTTCATGGGTGGTCGCGGTACGTGCAATCTCCTCGCGCATCGTCCGGTCATGGGCACTGAGGATCGAGTCGACGACAAGAATACCTGCCGCTACATCGTCTCCCGCTGGGGTTAATCCGACCCCACGGCCAATGATCTGTGTGCAGGCACCAGCCAGATCTCCTTCCTGTAAGAATCTGGCCAACTCATCCTCCAGGGAGTGGGTCGATGCGGTACCCAAAGTGAGACCTGGGACGTGACCCAATACTGACGTTTCGCACTTCTCGCGCGGGCTATAGAGCAGTACGGGCGCGGCATCTTGGATGCTCTTGAGGAGGTGGTGGTGGTGGCGTTCGAGGTTCGGCTGGTAGCGGTAGGCGGCCAGGACCTCGGCATCGCTGAGCACGCGATCGTTATTGATGAGCGTGAAGCAGCCGTCGCCGACGGCATCGTAACGGTAAACGATCTGGTCCCAGGACCCAGACACGAAGCGGTGGGTGCTGGTGTGTGACCGGTGGTATACCCCGTTTCGCCGCGGGCACTGGCGGTCTCCTCGCCCAAGTTGAGGGCCGTACCAGTGCACCACCGCGATAGCGTGGCTGAGCACCCAGCCGCAGTGCTTGCGGGCGAGAATCCACCCACGTGACCATGGACCTGTCCTCCTCCTACGCCAAGGCGGTACACGAGGCGCTCCCCCACGCGGTGCTGGTCGCAGATCGATTCCATCTTGTGCAACTCGCCAACACGGTGGTCACCGAAGTCCGCCAACGAGTCATCCGGAAGACCCAAGGCCGGCGCGGCCGCAAGGGCGACCCAGCCCCGAATGTGCGGCGCCGTATGCTCACCGCACGCGAGCGGTTGCGCCCGGAAACCTTTGACAAGATGTGGAAATCGCTGATCGACACCGGTGAGGCCGGGGTGGCGATCCTGGCGGTGTACACGGTCAAAGAAGCGCTCAGGTCACTGCTTGCCCTGGCCAGGACCAACCCCGAACCTCACTAGATCCGCACCCGGCTGGGCCGCTTTTATCGGCTTGCAGCCGCGACCAATGCGCCCGAAGCACACCGCCTCGCCGCCACCATCGAAGCCCCTGGTGGCCAGCAATCGAAGCGGGCATCAGCCGTGAGAAGCACGTTGCCCGGTTAAGTCTGAAGATTCGCTAAAATACTCGTTCTGAGTCGTCCAGGATGATCGCCTGAGTCAAGAAAAATCAAAATCGGAGCGATTATCGGAATTCCAGAAAAGCATGCAATCGATTGCTATTTCCCCTAGCATGTGTATTAAGGAGGTAGCGCATGTCTGACGACCACGATCACCCCCCGGGTCATATGCACCTGGCCGATCCTGAGGCGAACGTGGCGGCAATAGTCGCCGATCTAGAGTACTTCCGTCGCAAGCGGCTGGAAGCCCGTCTGCTTTATATGCTGCGTCGCGGGTACCTTCCGTTTGCGACTCTGTTACGCGCGGCGCAATCAGCTCCATCACGAGAGCAGCCTGAGCCTCAGGTGGATCTCGATGACCGCATCAAGACACTGCAGAAACGCCTCAACGCACTGGTCACAGGGATTCTGTCTTTGCAAGTCCCGATCCGAGCTGCATCGATAGCGATCGAGGACACCAGACTTGAGCGCGGTGATTATGATGAGCGATTCCGTTTGGCTAAAAACATCTACCCCAAGCCGCTACTCGAGCGCATTGCCATTGTGGAGCAGGTCATGCTCGAAAGCGAGTTTCTAGTTGCCACGGTGCAGCTCGCGCTTATCGAATCGGGTGAAGTGGAGCCCTTGGCGTTTGATGAGCGCATCGACGCTCTTCGGGCACTTGGGTGGCGAAATGGTGCACGAATCGTTGCGCGCGCTTGGGTGGATCCTGGATTCAAGGAGCGCCTGATTAGTCAGGGTCGAGAGACAATCCGCGAGCTCGACATTCCTCCGGGCAAACTGGGGATTCTTGGGATCGCCGAAAACACGGAAAGGGTGCACAACGTCGTCGTATGCACGCTGTGTTCTTGCTACCCTCACGATCTTCTGGGAAACCCGCCGTGGTGGTATCGAACAGACGGATACAAAGAACGGGTCCTCTCAGATGCGAGGGGCATGCTTTGTGAAGCATTTGATCTAGCAATCCCTCAAGGCGTAGAGATCAGAGTCCACGATTCCACGTCTGATGTCAGGTGGATGGTGATTCCGCAGCGTCCGCAAGGAACCGAGGGCTTGAGCGAGGAAGAGTTAGCGCAACTCGTAACTCCAGAATCGCTGGTGGGAACAGCGCTCGCGGGTCAGGTTCCGGCATCTGCAACAGTAATCACACGTGGATTGGACGGTGTCTTGTGATACCCGCTCCTACTGAGGCAGGGCGCTTCCGGGTCGGCGACGTTGTGAGAGTGCGGCATGCGCCCACAGAGCCCACGATAAACCCACGTACTCCAACGTACGCGCTGGGACACGTTGGCACCGTAATCAAATCTTACGGAGTCGTGGTGAATCCTCAGGACCACCACAAGCCCTACCAACAGCTCTACACGCTGCGATTCGAAGCATCAGAAATCTGGGGATCCAAAGCTTCACATGTGATCGTAGCTGAGTTGCACGACGAATGGCTTGATCCGGCAACTCCGCCGCAGTAAGGAAGGTGACCTCATCATCGGTAAGAGCGGGCTCACCGCGGTGGCAACCATGATGAGCGCAAGTCCCGCCTCACCATCTTGATCAAAGTTGCCGAATCGGACCACCCGCGAAGTCGTCGCATGTGTCGTACGTCGACTACGGGTCACCGGAGCAGTCGTGAAATTCATCACCTGGGATCAGGGCAAGGAACTCGCCGACCACGCCGAACTGGACAGGCTCACCGGTGAGCCTGTGTTCTTCGCGCACACCCACTCGCCATGGCAACGTAGCAGCAACGAGAACTCGAACGGTGGTGCTGGTCGCTGGCATACCAAAGGAACAAGCCTTGACGTCCACCCCGCCACACATCGAGCAATCCAGCAACGACTCAAAAACCGCCCCGTGCAGAGATCAATAAGCCATAGGGACTTCATTCCGGGGGGACTATCTCTTTAACGGTGTTTCGGGCGTTTCTTGTTAGTACTTCTCCGCGGCCGGGAATCGGTCTGCGAAGGTGATAGCGAATGCGCCCCGAGCTGGCTTCGGGCGCGCTGCCCATCGAACTCGACCCTTGCCTGTTGGGCCCGGAGAGCGTGTCACTAAATACAAGCATTTGATTGCTGCCTGTTCGGTGGGGAAATGCCCTCGCGCTTTCACGGCATATGCGTAGCGGGCGTTCACACTTTCGCGTTGCTCTCGTGGAGCAAATAACTGTTCTG
>Ga0209390_10003741_pt1 | contig 24066 bp, 6 predicted proteins | sample BON01_FD_187212 | JGI IMG/M metagenome (GOLD analysis project Ga0209390, IMG submission 187212) | Freshwater microbial communities from Lake Bonney liftoff mats and glacier meltwater in Antarctica - BON-01 (SPAdes) (version 2) | ecosystem: Environmental > Aquatic > Freshwater > Ice > Glacier... | reverse complement strand
ATTACTTCAGTACTACTGCAAGTCGGACAATTTACAGCCTTATCCCATCTTTTATCTTCCAAATATTTAATGCAAGATTTTTGATTTGGAAACTTTTTAATTAATTTCAATAAATCCATTTTTTACTCACAAAAATAAAATAGCAAAACGCACTATATTTGCGTTATCCCATTTAATGGGTAATTACCCATTATTTGTACATAAATTTGCATCAGTTACTTCTATATTATAGCTTGTACTGCTTACAGGAAATACGAAAGGATTAGAAATAGAGTCATTGCTAATGTATGTCGAAGGTGTCCAATAATATTCAACACCTCCACCTACAAATATTTGCACGCTATCCCCAATACACAGCTCCGCATTTGGAATAAGTGTTACACTTGGAAGTGGATTAATAGTTACAATCACGGTATCTATCACTAAGCAAGTGCCACTTCCCACAGAATAATAAATTTCATGGTTGCCTGGAGGTAATAGACTAGGATTTAATACGGAGGTGCTAACTCCCATGCCAGACGACCAAATCCCGCCAAGGGGCGATGGGCTTTGATTCGAGAAAAGTTCAATAGAGTCCACAGATATACAAACACTAAAATCAGGTCCTGCATCAACTAATGCTGGGTCCGTAACCGTTACTTGAATGGAATCCGAATTTATACAAGTATTAATATCTGTGTAGGTGAAAGTTAAAGTGAAAACACCTAAACCATTCGGCGTAAAATCTCCAGAAGAAGTAATATTCGGTCCAGACCAAACACCAATGCCTCCAATTGAAGAACTAAAGCCGATTAAAGTTTCAGTTATGGGTTGATTACAAACAGTAACATCATTTCCTGCATTTACCACTGGTAGAGGGTTTACTGTAACCGTAATACTTGCCGTGTTTTCACAGCCATTAATATCAACTACTGTCACAACATAACTTGTGGTTATATTTGGTGAAGCTTTGGGATTACTAATATTAGGATTTGATAATCCTGTAGTTGGACTCCAGCTATAGTCTACTCCTCCGTTCGAAGTTAGTTGAGTGCTATCAAAAATACAAATGGAAACGTTTGGAGAGGTGACAATAGTTGGCAATGGATTAACAGTTGCTACAATACTATCGCTAGTTAAACATGTTCCAGTTCCAAAAGAATAAGTTAAGGTATAATTTCCCGCAAGTGCGATCAAAGGATTGAAAATAATTCCTGAAACTCCAAGACCTGTCCAGGTTCCTCCAACAGGGCTAGGATTTTGATTACTTTGTAAATTAACTAGACCCGCATCAATGCAAGTATCAAAATCAAAACCAGCATTTGCTTGAATTGGATCAACTACAAGAACTTGAATGGTATCTGTGTTTACACAAGAATTAGCATCTGTAAAGGTGTACGTCAAAGTGAAGGTGCCAGTAACATTTGGGGAATAAACACCTGTTGGGGACACATTCGCTCCCGACCATATTCCAGTTCCATTTGTTGTAGGGCTAAAACCTGTTAACGTTTGGGTAATCGTCCCTCCACTATTACATAAATTTAAATTACTTCCAGCTTCTACTAGGGGCAAAGGATTTACTGTAACTGTAATGTTTTTAGTGTTTACGCAACCATTAACATTAGTAACAGTAACTGTATATGTAGTGGTTGTCGCTGGCGAAGCCATAGGATTACTAATGTTTGGATTAGATAATCCAGTTGTTGGACTCCAAGTATAAACTATTCCTCCTGCTGCAGAGGCATTTAATTGTGTACTATCGAAAATACAAATGGATACATTTGGAGATGTGGTAATCGTTGGAAGAGGATTAACTGTGGCCACAATGCTATCTGCAGTTAAGCATGTTCCAGTTCCAACAGTATAAGTTAGAATATGATTCCCGGCTGTTGCTGTTATTGGATTGAAGTTAATTCCTGAAACTCCTGGACCTGTCCACGTGCCACCAATAGGTGTCGGAGTTTGATTGTTTTGTAAATTAACCAAGCCTGCAGAAATACAAGTATCAAAATCAAAGCCAGCATTTGCTTGAGTTGGGTTAATTACTGATACCTGAATAGAATCTGAATTTACACAAGAATTACTATTTATGAAAGTGTATATTAAAGTAAAAGTGCCGGTACTATTTGGGGAATAAACTCCAGTTGATGACACATTCGCTCCCGACCATATTCCAGTTCCATTTGTTGTAGGGCTAAAACCTGTTAGTGTTTGAGTAATAGTTCCTCCACTATTACATAGATTTAAATTATTTCCGGCTTCCACTATGGGCAATGGATTTACTGTAACTGTAATGTTTTTAGTGTTTACGCAACCATTAACATTAGTAACAGTAACTGAATATGTAGTGGTTGTCGCTGGCGAAGCCATAGGATTACTAATGTTTGGATTAGATAATCCACTTGTTGGACTCCAAGTGTAAACTATTCCTCCTGTTGCAGACGCATTTAATTGTGTACTATCGAAAATACAAATGGATACATTTGGAGATGTGGTAATCGTTGGGAGAGGATTAACTGTTGCAATAATGGTATCTGAACTTAAACAAGTACCAGAACCAAAAGAATACGTAAGGACGTGTGTTCCTGCACCAGCATTAGTTGGATTAAATGAATTGCCTGTAATTCCCGCTCCCATCCATGATCCTCCTGAAGGTGTAAAACCAGTTAGCGTATAGATAGGAGCATTCACACAAACACTAAACCCAGTTCCGGCATTTGCAATTTGTGCATTAATTACGGTAACAATCATCGTGTCTGAGTTAACACACGAATTTGAATTGGTAAAGCTATATGTAAGCACGAAATTGCCGATACCATTAGGAGTGAATATACCTCCACTTGTAACACCTTGCCCTATCCATAGGCCTCCTGTGGAAGGAGAATAACCTGTTAAAGTATGCGGAATTGCTTGATTGCAAAGGGTGATATTTGTTCCTGCATTTACAACAGGTAAAGGATTGACCGTAATTGTTCCTGTAGTCGTTGCTGGTGGACAACCTCCTGTAGTAGTTACAGTATAGTTAAATGTTCCAGATGTAGAAGGTGTCCCACTTATCGTAACAACATTTCCTGCCCATGATCCAGTTACTCCCGCAGGTAGTCCTGAGAAAGTTGCTCCTGTAGCTCCAGTTGTTACCATGGAGATAGGAACAATCACTGAGTTTATACATACGGATTGACTTGTGCCAGCTGCTATGGTATTCAATGGGGTAACAGTAATTGTTCCTGTAGTCGTTACTGGTGGACAACCTCCTGCAGTAGTTACAGTATAGTTAAATGTTCCAGCTACCGTTGGTGTCCCACTTATAGTAGCAAGGTTTCCTGTCCAGGATCCAGTTACGCCCGCAGGTAGTCCTGAGAAGGTTGCTCCTGTTGCTCCTGTTGTAGCCATGGATATTGGAGCAATCGCAGAATTTATACATACTGATTGACTTGTACCTGCTGCTATGGTATGTAATGAAGTTACAGTAATGGTGCCTGTTGTAGCTGCGGGAGGACAACCTCCGGTTGTTGTAATTGTATAGCTAAATGTCCCAACTGCTGTTGGTGTTCCACTTATGGTAGCAACATTTCCTGCCCATGACCCAGTAACTCCTGCAGGTAATCCAGAGAATGTTACATTTGTTGCTCCTGTAGTTGTTAAAGAGATAGGAGCAATCGCAAAGTTAATACAAACTGTTTGGCTTGTCCCTGTGGCTATGGTGTTTAATGGGGTAACGGTTATTATTCCAGAAGTCGTTGCTGGTGGACAACCTCCTGTAGTAGTTACAGTATAATTAAATGTTCCAGATACTGTTGGTGTCCCACTTATCGTAACAACGCTTCCCGCCCATGACCCCGCAACTCCTGCAGGTAATCCTGAGAAAGTTGCACCTGTTGCTCCTGTAGTTGCCATGGAGATGGGAACAATTGCAGAGTTGATACATACTGATTGACTCGTACCTACTGCTATGGTATTGAATGGGGTAACGGTAATTATTCCTGTAGCCAATGCTGGTGGACATCCTCCCGTTGTAGTTACAGTATAATTAAACGTTCCAGCTACTGTAGGTGTTCCACTAATCGTAGCAACATTTCCTACCCATGACCCAGTAACTCCTACAGGTAATCCTGAGAAAGTTACTCCTGTTGCTCCTGTAGTTACCATAGAGATGGGAGCAATCGCAGAATTAATACATAGTGTTCGATTTGCACCTGTGGCTATGGTGTTTAATGGTGTAACGGTAATTGTTCCTGTAGTCATTGCTGGTGGACAACCTCCTGTAGTAGTTACCGTATAATTAAATGTTCCATTTACGGCTGGTGTCCCAGTTATTGTAACAACATTCCCTACCCAAGATCCTGTTACGCCAGCTGGTAAACCAGAAAAATTGACGCCAGTTGCACCTGTTGTTACTAGAGTGATATTCTGCATTGCAGCATTAATGCAAACTATTCTATTTATACCAGATGTTATGGTATTCAAAGGGTTAACCGTAATGGTATAATTTATCGGTGTACCCAAACAACCACCTATCGTAGGGCTAATTGAAATTGTTGCGGTAATCGGACTAGAACTCGAATTAGTTGCTGTAAATGAAGGTATGCTCGTGCTTCCGCTTGCAGCTAAACCAATAGCAGTATTTGAATTAGTCCAGGTAAAAGTTGCTCCAACAGGTGTACTTACAAATGTATTTGCAAGTACTGACGTCCCAGGACAAAGGACTAAGTTGGATTCAGCCGCTACTGTTGGTGTGGTATTAATTGTAAAAGTAGTATTAGCGTTTGTTGTTCCGCATTCATTGGTTACTGCGACAGAAATTGCATGGGGTCCAACACCTGTAAAAGACACACTTCCCGGATTTTGGCTAGTAGATGTTGCCGGAGTTCCTCCAGCAAAAGTCCATAAATAGCTCAATGAAGAATTCCCACAATTCGTTACCGTAACCGTTGGTGTAGTTGAAGCTGGGTTAGTGCAAGAACTTGATGGTGAAGTACTAAGAGTAACAACCGGTGGTTTTTTTACCGAAACCGTTCTGTTAATGTTAAAGGTGCCACATTTGTTGGTTACAGCAAGTATGATGGTATAGGTCCCTGAATTATTAAAAACAAAAGAAGGATTTATCGAAGAAGCGTTTGTTCCATTCGTGAAGTTCCAAGAAGAATTAGTGCCACAATTCGCAGCTGCATAAGTAACTGTCCAGTTATAAGTTGCAGCAAAACAACTACCCAATATATTTGAAGTATTTGTTGCATTTACATTCAAGGGAATACAGCCCGTATTGGTGTTTATGGTGAAAGATGGGATTGGTGGAGACTGAATACAAACAACTCTTACTATCGTATCATTTCCGCAATTATTACTGACAATCATTGAAACACTATACGTTCCGGGTATTGTATACCGAACGCCCAAACTATTAGAACCCCATGTACTTGGATTATTGTTGGGATTGGCATTTCCCAACGCACCACTTGTAATACTCCAACCAGAAGCAGGAGAAATCAGCCAGTTTCTCTTTGATACTGTATCACAAACGCCAAAAGCATTCACAGTAGCTCCGGCAATTGATGTGTTTGTAAATGTTAAGATAGAGTTGACACATGCTAATGTATCAGGGGAAATTGAAATTCTTGCAATAGGACTAACGGAAGTCGTAATTGGATAAACAGGTTGGGGTGAAACGCCACAAGGATTTTCCGCTTGACAGTTAATATAAAAACTATTTGGTATCCCTGAACCATTTGCACTTGCCCCACATGACGAATTTATAAAATTAAAGGTATAATTTGCTGGGGGTGGGTGATTATATATAACAAAGGGTGCACCCGTATTCGTGCTTATCGTATAAATGGTTCCCGGCGGATTTCCAGAAGTTCCATTTATGGGAATAGTTAAAGAATAAGGGACACAATGAGATGTAGTAGTGCCAGGATTTGGGAAACTCACAGAAGGATTGCTGCCGTTAAAAACAACGTATGATTTTGTAGATGCGCATCCATTTTGCCCAATTACTGTTAATGTAAGTGTAAAGTAACCAGGTAAATTATATGTATGAGTTGTTATTTCATTCAATACCCAATTCGTTGTTACGAAATCAGATGTGCCATCTCCCCAATTAATATTATAACTAGCATTTGATGTGAAGGTTGTCGAAATATTTGTTACTTCAAGAGAAAATGTTCCTCCAGCGCAATTCGTGAATGGGGGATATAGAGTGGTTAAATAATCTGCTATTGATGCATCTGGTCTTTGCTTTACAGTGATGTTTTGTGAAATTGTATTAGAACAACCAAATAAATTTATAACTGTAAGAGTTATTGTAAAAATTTGATTACCATTTCCAATTGCAGAAGAAAAAGTATGACTTGGATTTGTTAAAGTTGAGGTATTACTTGCACCTGAACTTGGATCTCCAAAATTCCAAGTATAAGTTAATCCACTTCCAACTGAAGTATTAGAAAATGTTACAGGAACATTTGAACAAGGGGTGGAAGGGGAAGACGTAAAACTTGCCACCGGGGATGGATTAACCTGAACATTAACAACATCCTGTGTTTGACAAGTTCCAACAGTAACCATTACTGTATAATTACCTGCCATGGCAGTTGTTGAATTTGCTATGTTTGGAGATGATGAAGTGCTGCTATACCCATTAGGCCCTGTCCACGCATAACTGATTGGGTTACTACCATTGCCTGTAACAGTTGAAGTTAAGTTAATTGGATCTCCTTGACAAACTAAAAGATTTGATACTGCGCTTACATCAAGATCTAAAACTTCAATAGTAATATTAGCAGTAGCAGTAGTTCCGTCAGGACAAGTTCCAGTTACTGTATAAGTTGTTGTACTTGTTGGTGAAGCGGTGACCGTACTTACTGTTGTGTTTAATCCAGCAGGAGAAGAAGTCCATACCCATGATGATGATAGCCCGCCGCTTGCATCAAGTGTTGCAGCATCTCCTAAGCAAATAGTTGTAGAGCCGGGTGGCGTTATTGAAACACTACACTGCGCGTTAACTTTAAATGCATTGAATAAAGAAAAAAATAAAATAAGTAAGGTAAATCTCATTCGCTAAAGGCTGTAATTTTAAAATGAATACTAAATTAAGCCTACGTTCATTAAAAATATCTTTTTTATGAAAAAAAATTATGTTAATTAATTATTATCCGCAAAGACACCCATTATTAAAACTAAGTTTTTGAGCTTGCCTGAAACCATAGCTTATCAAGTAGTCTTTCACCTAAATATCGTCTGTTAAATTTTTAACAAACCATCGTTAAAATAGTTTTGTAAATACTTAAATTGCTCTTAAGAAGGCATTCCAAACAGCCCTCTTTTAACCCTGCTAATTGCTATATGAGCCCATCGTTGTATCTAACTTATCTTTTAGAATAACTTGATTGATGTTTTCTAAAAATGCTTGCTAAAGAAGGTATTCCTCTATAATTACTACACTGTTTTTAAGAATCAGCTTCTATACTTCAAAAAATACATCTTCTTTGGTTCTGTTTTCAAGTATAGTCATCTTTAAACAGCTATTTTGATAGCCATTTTTAGCTTTTTTTTAATCCAGTAACTGGAATAGATTCAGCAGTAACAAGCATTGGAATCGTTTTAACATCACCTTAAGATCCATTATTCAGGAAAGCTTCATCTAATTCCAAACTATCATTTGATTGTTGTTGTTGATTGCTTTTACCCATTACTAGTTTTATTTTGTGGAGCAAATACCAAATGGGCTCATATCGTTTATGACCTAATTGTCTTTGCAACTCTAAAACAGAAATATCTTCGTTTTTAACGGTTAACAGGTGTATTGATATATACCAGTATTGAAATGGCAACTTGGAACTTTCCATTACGGTTCCACTTCTAAGACCCGTTCTAAACGAACATTTTTTACATTGAAAAACTTGCTTATCCTGTTTCCAATAATGTTCCTTACCGAAACACTTTTTACAAACAACTCCAGCTTGTTCTCTTTTATTCTTAAAATCTTGTCGGCAACTTTCCTCATTCGGAAATCTTTCAAAAAAATTAACTAAATCCATAAACGGTCGTATTATACCGTAAAATTAGACTAGACAAACGCATCCTTTATGCGTTTGGGTATTTAGAAGAAGATTCTTTCACCAAAGCGTAAAAACCAACACACCCCTCCTAAAGAGGGGATTTGTCCATGCTGCTTGAGTTTAAGTAGTGCCCGAATATCCTAATTCAGCTTATTTATCTGAGTCGGGGGCCTTCCTCCGAAGAAGAAGGCTTAGCGAGGGCGTCTTTTAGTCAGTAGAAAAACATTTCCAAACTGACAAATTCGCAAATTCCTTTTATAAAATTCATTGGCTTACAAGCAGCCCACCTATAAATTCGTATTCTTTCGTGCTGCCGTCTGCATATTCATAAGTGCCATGTCCGTGCTTTTCGCCCATTACATACTCCCCTATGAATTTGATGCCATTTATATAAATGTAAACACCTTGCCCGTGCTTTTCGCCCTCACAGTATTGACCTACATACTTACTACCATCAGAATAGAAGAAGGCTCCTTCACCTTGCTTTTTGTCATTTTTGAATTCTCCCACGTACCTGTCTCCATTTGGACTCATGTACGTTCCATAACCATTAGCCAATCCATTTAAATGTTCCCCCTGGTAAATCGCCCCATTTGAAAACGAGTAGGTTCCTTGTCCCTCAAACTGGTCATTTCTAAATGCGCCAATGTATTTGCTGCCATCTGCACTAATGAAGATGCCTTGTCCATTGTACTTGCCGTCCTTAAACTCACCTACATACTTACTGCCGTCGGCAAAAGTTAAGCTTGCTTGACCATTCTTTTGATCATCTAGAAATTCACCTACATATTCTCTTCCATCTGGAAAAGTATAATCCCCATGTCCGTTACGAGTTCCGTTTTTAAATTCACCAACATACTTGCTTCCGTCTGGGAAAGTAGATGTTCCTTGTCCATTAGGTAAACCATTTAAGTAAGAACCGATATGTTTTTGCCCTGATGGCCATGTGTGCGTTCCTTGACCGCTGTGTTTGTTATCCTGAAACGCCCCTATATATATTTCTCCATTTGGCCAAATGTAGGTGCCTTGTCCATGTCTTTGATCTTCAAAAAATTCACCTTCGTAATTTTCTCCTGTGGGCCAAGTGAATGAACCAAGACCATGAGCTAATCCATTTTGATGCTCACCCGAGTATTGTTCGCCATTTTTAAAAATATAAACACCATAGCCGTTATCACAATCCCCTCTCACACATTGAGCGATTGCGTCTGAACCAAATACCAAGAACAAAAAAAATAATAGATTTTTCATAGAAATATATTTTATAGGTAGGTATACGAGGGAATGGGGTGTTATTGTTTCAAATGGCGTCCTGATAATTTCGGGATAGAAAAACAATTGAACAAAATAATATAATCGCTTGATATTTAATAGTTTAAATTCGATGATAAGCGGACGGTTCACAACAGCAGGGTCCTCTTTGAGAGACCCTGCTGAGGAATAATTTAAATTCGATGATAAGCGGACGGTTCGATTGTTCGACATGCGACTATTCGACCTTTTGGGTTACGGTCAAAACGATTCGACAACATCGCAGTAGACTAGTTGACTAGAAAATGAGCGAACTTTGCTTAAACACTTGCACGATTGCACGGTTCATCACTATCGCAACAGCAGACATCACAACAGCAGGGTCCTCTTTGAGAGACCCTGCTGAGGAATAGTAGACTAGTTGACTAGAAAATGAGCGAACTTTGCTTAAACACTTGCACGATTGCACGGTTCATCACTATCGCAACAGCAGACATCACAACAGCAGGGTCCTCTTTGAGAGACCCTGCTGAGGATAGGAGAGACCCTCATGAGGAACTCTTCAACAAAAAATACTAATTCACTACCACAGGTACCATCAATTGCCCTGCACCATTTTCAAAACGGATATAGTAAACGCCTTTAGCTAAATGCTCTTTACTGAAGCGGATGCTGTTTTCACCGGAGCTTAATTGATGTAGGGTTTGATGCACTATTTGCCCTAGATTGTTAATCATGGTCAATCTCAATTCACTCAATTCCTCAGCATACAAGACAATATTAAATGTTCCATTGCTTGGATTCGGAGAGAGTTGAAGCGATTCAAAAAGCAATTCATTCAATCCTACAAATTTGTACTCAATACAAGCCGTGTCTATACATCCATCGGAACTTGTGACCACCACACAGTAACCAGGTCCTTGAGTTGCCGTTGGATTGTAATATTGACTCGTAGCTCCAGAAATGATTGTCCAACTCGCAGGACCAAAATACCATTGGTAGCTCATGCCCGCAGGTAAAGCTTGTAAGCTTGAACCGACTTGAGTTATACTTGCCACTGGATTAGGATGCACAGATATGCTATCAGTGCACGTTGTTGTTCCCAATGAATTCGTCAAAGTCATGGTTACCGCATAAGTCCCCGGAGTGTTGTAAATAGGACTATGTAATCCGGGACCACTGCCTGCTGAAGGCGAACCACCAGGGAAACTCCAAGAGATCGTCAAACCTGTTGTGCTTCCAAAATAATAGAATGTTCCGTTTTGTCCTTCGCAAATATCCTTAGAAAATTCCCAATCACAAGGCAATGGATGTTTAGGACATTCTATAGGAAAACATATCGTGGTATCAACACAGAAATTTTGTTGGCCATCATCAACTCGGTAGCTTAAGCAAAGTACGGAATCTCCTGATGCAGCAATATAACTTCCAGTAAGGGTCGTAAGGCCTGGAGTCAAAACGTAAGGATTGCTTACATTCAATACCCCCGGCGAAGCATTCTGAATGTTCAAATTGCCGCAACCGTTCACCTCAATAGCAAAATTATATTTGACGCCAATCGCAGTTTGTTCGCACCAAACAGAATCACTCAAATAGCTGAAATAACAACACGTGGTATCACAAGGAGGTAAGACCACACATTGCGTGTCACTGTAGCAACAGAGCACTTGATTCCCTAAAGAATCGTAGGCGGTAATATGCGACTTAAAGCAAATCGTATCCCCTGCTGTTGCGCTATAAATGGTCGTGCTTAAAGGCGTTGAACTAGCCCCAGGTGCTACCGTTTGATAATTCACCAATGGTGCAGCTGGAAGATTTAAGAAAGGGGGTAAAATCTCTAGATTAATTTGAGTAATGGTATCGTCCGATTGATTTATAACATGGTAGAGCATGGTATAATTGCCCTGCTCATCGCAAAAAATAGAGTCAATCACTAACTGAGTACAGAAACTATCACAAGGAATTAAATTTAAGTCGAGTACTCCAGTGGTATCAAAACATCCAAAGGAATTCGCAACAATTACCGAATACAAACCGCTAGTTGTTGCTAAATAAGTAGCGGTGTTCGCGCCTAGTATTGGACTACTATTCATCAACCATTGGTAGGTGGTGGCGCCAAGGGGTCCATTAATCAAAAAGGTGCCACAAGTATCAAAGCATCCTTCATAAAAGGAGCATATATCTGGTAATGGAATTACTTCAATACCATAGGTAGCTTTATTAGAACATCCACTAGTATCTGTTGCTGTCACAGTATAACATCCATTTTCTGTAATGGTAATGGTATCTGTAATTTCACCGGTACTCCATAAGAAAGTGACCGTTGGATCCGAATGGGTTGCATACAATTGAGTGGAATCTCCAGCACAAATCGAATCTGCTCCAATTGCAAAAATTACAGGCGTATCTGGAAGCGGATGCACGATTATAAAATAAGGCAAGCTGGTATCAGCGCAACCCGTCAAGACATCTGTAATCATTAAATCAAATTGATATGTCCCCGCTGCAGATGGAAACACAAAAATGTTTGAACTAATGCTTCCGTTATTTACTCCGTCTGTAGTACTCCATAGGTAGGTCCAATTTGGATTGTAGTTTGTATACAAATTCGTATATTCTCCAAGGCAAAATTCTTGTTTACCATTATTAAATATATCGGCTTTAGGTTTGCTTTTTACCTCAATTGAAATATTCGTAGTATAAACACATCCATGAATATCAATAACAGCAACCGTATAGATGCCTGTTGCAAAAACTAGGATGGTGTCATTCGTAGATCCAGTGCTCCACAAATACATGCAAGATGGACAGGAAGGTGCAATCAAGGTAACAGTTTCTCCTTCACAAACCACGGTATCGGGCAAGGCGATAATGGAACCACTTCCCATTGGACCTACAACTACGATACTTCTAAAAGTGCTATCCTTACATCCGAAGATATTTTTCACTAATAAGGAATCTGAGTAGGTTCCGGCTAAGGCAAAGGAATAGTTTGGATTCTGATTGAGGGAACTTCCTCCATCGCCGAAGTTCCATGACCATTGATTGACTCCTCCTATAGAGGCATCGGTAAAGAGAACCGGGCTTCCTGCACATGCTGTATCTGGATGTGTAAAAGCAGCTGTTGGTGGTGGCAAAATTGTCACACTGCGACTGAATGTATCGGTACATAAACCATTTGAAATGGTCAAGAGGACCGTATATGTTCCAGGAGTAGCATAAATGTGACAAGGATTTGGACTTCCGGAGGTACCGAAGTCACCGAAATTCCATAAATAACTCGTGATCGAATTGCCTGCGGTATAGGTGCTTTTATCCGTAAAGCAGGTAGCGTCTCCAAAACAGCCAACTTGAGCATCAAACTTTGCGGCCAACGGAATTTCAACAAGACTGGACGCCACTAGAAGGCAGGTATCTATACCGTTCACACTGGGCACTAATCCGGTAAGGCTTACAAAGTAAAATCCAGCAAGCGTATACATGTGCGTTGGGTTGGTCAAAATAGAGCTTCCCCCATCCCCAAAATTCCATTGATAACTGCTCGCATTTACGGAGGTATTCGTAAAAGAAATAGGATTACAAAGCGTATGGGTAAAAAGAACCGAACCTTGTGGCACACAAGGATTCCCTGTTCCATTACAGACGATTTGATTCACGGTAAGCGGATTGCTAAATGCAAAGCAATTGTTGGTCGTATCCGTTACTGTTACGGTGTATGTTCCAGGAACGCTCACAATGATACATTGCGTGGTTGCCCCCGTTGACCAGAGATAACTATAGTTAACATTCCCTAAAGCACAAAGGGTATCTGCGAAAATAGTTCCGATACAATGAACCAGATTTTCTCCTGAACTAATACTGGCTGTCGGCCCCGAAACTGGCGTAATAAAAATTTGATTCAGCGAGGAACATCCGTTGGCATTTGTTACAACCACTTGATATAATCCCGGGTTAGAAATAGTCGTAGGATTAGCCGCAGAGCTAAAGCCGGAAGGACCTGTCCAAGCATAACTAACGCCTCCTGTTGCAGCTAGCTGTGCGGTTCCCCCAACACAATAAGGCGTTAATTGCGTAACCGTTGTAATTGGTACTGGGTTTAAATTAACGCTTAGAGATGAAGAATAAGTTATGCCACAAAGTTCAACATCTAAGGTCAAGATTACTGCACCGGGCGCATTATTGCCCCATTCAATATTTGTTGAGGATCCTGTGGCATTCAAAATAGCGCCAGAATTACTAGGCGTCATAGACCAATTGTAATTGGCAAAGGCTGGATAGCTTGAAGAAGTACTGTATAAGTTTGTCGTGTTGGCGCATGGCGTCAAACTACCTGTAAGTAAAGGAGCGAAACCAACAGCGGCTTGTACAACATGGCTTGTCGTATCTGATGTACAATTAGGAGAGGTATTGGTTTGCAAATACGCTAGAACAAGGTAGGGTCCTACGGCATTCCAATTGACGCTCACACAATTTCCAATAGCACTCGTTGGTGTTCCACCAGTAACAATCCAATGAACGGTATGAGGCGAAACAGCGCAATACGTTGCATTTGAATTCCCACAAATTAAGGTATCCCCCGTGATTACCGGCGGTGCAGGTGGCGCTAGTACTTGCACCACTAAGATGGAAGAATCGTTGCAAGTTGCTGTCGAATCAACAACCACTGCTTTAAGCGTATAGGTACCTGGAACTCCGTTCCAATCAACATTTACCGTAGAAGAGGGATTTGGTGGACTTAAGGTCGGACCAGATGGAGAAATACTCCAGTTACTTAAATTGCCATAAATTTCACCAAATGTGGCGAGGTCATTTAGGCATACTGGGTTTTGTCCAACAATTTCTGTTTCAGGACGCAGTCGAATTGGCAAACTAGCGGTTCCTCCACAATCTAAAAAGTCATTATAGTAAGTTACTTGTAAGGTATCATCGCAAGAGAATGCAAATGGAGACCAACAAATTTCTATTTCTTCGCAAGCGGTAGAGTCGCTGATAGTGCCGCATGATCCTCCTATGGACCATTGATAAGCAGTGCCACTAAAGGGAGGCAAAGAATAGGTATGGCATTCACCTGGACAAACTTTTGTAGGACCCAAAATTTGAGCAATGGCTGGAAGGATGGGAATATAAAAAAGACTGGTATCTGCACAAACTGTCGCGCAAGCTGTAATGTATAATCCTAAGGTTCCAATCTGACCCGCACCCCAGGCAACGGTAATATTTGGAGTCCCATTCGAACTGGTAATGGCCCCACCAATCACAAACCAATTGTAAGTACAAGAGGTATCTCCAGAAGCGGTGTAGGTAGCAGTGTCGCCAGCACATAAAGTGGCGGGACAAGATATTTGCGGACCTGGAAGGGAATCAACATTTATGGTATTCTGAAAAGTATCTACACAATGACAGTCATTCTCAACGATCAGGGCAATGGTATACGTTCCTGCCCCTGTATAGGAATAATTAGGCGCAAACAAGGTACTGAAATTGCCGTCTCCAAAATCCCAAGAATAGCTCGTGGCTCCTGTGCTCAAATTCGTAAAAGGCACGTTTGAAAATTTACAAACATTGGCTTGATTGGTGAACAAGGCAACGGGTGTATCTACTTTTTCGATACAAATACTAAAGGAATCTACGCACCCCCATTGGTTGGTTTCTATTACGGTTAAACTGCCGAAGGCTGAGTTATCCCAATGTACCGCAGCGATGTTCGTCGCAGCACCTGCAATAAAGAAGGCTCCCGTGCTGGTCCATGAATAGGCACTTCCCACATTAAAAGGTGTACTATAAACAAGAGTGACGTTTTTGCAAACTTTTTCACAATTTCGTCCTTCACCTTGCGCACCCATTGCACTATCCTCGCCCCCTGAGGGACAGGTTGGATATGGCGCATGAGTTATTATAGGTTTTGGTTTAGGGTGAACGGCAACATTAAGTAAATAGACCACTGGACCTGTAAAGGTATTGACTAAAACACTAAGCGTTCCTGTTCCAACACTCCCCCATTGCACCACAAGACTATCATGATTTAAAGCACTGAGGCTTGTACCTCCAATGATAGACCAAGCGTAGCCAGAACCACCGCTGGCGTAATAGGTCATAATATCTCCTTTACATACGGAGGTGTCTCCAGTAATTTGAGCAAAACTGCTTTGAAAGAGGAATGAAATAAAGATTGAGAAAAGTAAATATTTAGACCATTTCATAATCAAAGATTTAACGAATGAGAATCTAAATACCAATTAATATAATGTTAAACAAATAACCCTAGGACGGAGATACGGGAATAATAAAAAATTAGTAGTTATTTAGATCAATAAAGGAAGTTGCTTCTTAGTAAAGTTATAATTTTTTTTATAACAAAAGAAATTATACTATATTAATTTTGGACATGTTTTTTTGGAATGATTTGGCTTCAAAGTACTGACTTTAAGATGTTTAGATGTTTCTGAATAGTTCAATTTGACCGCTCGACTATGACAGTAACAGCCGATTGAACGATTGAACAAAAAAAATGAGCAGACAACATTAAGTCATCTGCTCATTTTAAATGGGGAGTTAGTAACCCATTCTAAAGTTTATTTCAAAAGTAATTTTTGAACGTATTGCGCCTCTTGTGTCCTTAGTTCTAAAAAGTAGAGCCCTTTGTTTAAATGGCTTAAATCAATGGTCGTAACATGTAAATCCAAAACTTGATTGTACACATTTTGCCCTAAAGCATTCAATAAATTTACGGAATAATTACTTGGTGCATTCTGAAATTCGATAGCGACAATTCCCGTGCTTGGATTTGGATAAAAACGCATTTCAATTTTAGAAAAATTTTGAATCCCTGTGGTTACATCTATATTCATACACGCTGTATCTTGACCACAAACATCGACAACGATAAGACAAACCTCATAAGAAACTTGGCTATTTGCAAAAGTGTGATTTGCATTTTGCAAAGCGGCAAATCCTCCATCACCGAAATCCCAAGCGTATGTTGCAGTTCCTGTAATCGAAGAAGTACTTGCAAAAATAAAGCTTGGTGAATATGTTCCATCAGAAGTAAAACTTGCCACAGGATCATTGCACAAGACCACATCAACAGTTTGACATATGGTATCCGCACCGCAAATATTGCTGACAATTAAACAAACCGTATAGCTTCCTGTGCTTGCATAAGTATGAGAAGGACTTTGAACAGCGGAGGTATTGCCGTCACCGAAATCCCATGCCCAAGTGCTTCCCGCAAGAATCCCGGTAGATAAATCTGAAAATATTGAGGTGAAAGCGCTAGACGAGGTATTGAAATTAGCAACCGGTGCTGCGCAAGAAACTGTTACGGATTGACAAGTTGAATCCGTTCCACATGGATTTGTAACCGAGTAGCAAGAGATATATGTTCCTGGAGTTGCATAGCTATGCGTTGGATTAGTTGCCGAAGAAGTCGTTCCATCTCCAAAATCCCAAGAACGCAAAACCGCATATTCGGAAGAATCATAAAATGAAGCACTTAATGAACTGGTGCTAAAACTAAATTCTGAAATAGGAGCAGTTCCTAAACTTATTACGGTATCATGAAAACATGTTGAAGTCCACCCATAAATAGTATCTGTTAGCGTTACGTCATATTGTGCAGGACCCGCAAAATTAACTGAGGTATCTATAGCATAAGCAGGGCTCGTTCCATTTCCAAAATTCCAGCTGTAAGATAAGGACCCTAAATCTAGAAAAACTGCTTGATTATACATTCTATTGGATAATACCCCCGAAGAAGTATTCGTAAACGAAACGGTAGTGGAAGGTGCCACAATACAAGCAGGACTTGCTGCAAAGCTTGCCGTTAAACTATAATTTACTAAAGGATGAAACAACCAATCCGCATCGAAGGTTGTAGTACCTGTATTTACATTATATCCATTTAACCAAGAAGCCCCAATCAATAAACTAGCTAACCACTCTTGCTGACCATCCGCAGTGGCGTAGGAATTGCTGACTAATCCCATGGCGTTAGCGGAATTATTTGACACTACTATAATATAAGGAACACTCAGAGTAACCGCTGTTGAGAATACGGCTGTTTTTCGAAGTACCTCTAAAGCACCTCCACCAAAAGTTGAATCTACGCTTACACTTATACTTGCCAGAGGGACACCTGTAGGCAAAGAATCAGGGCCTGCAAGGTAAAGTTGCGCTAACACATTCAAAGACGGTAAGGTAATAGAGTAGGCGTAAAAATCAAACCCCGTAATAGTGATGGCTTGAGGCGCGTCATAATACTGCCCTGCAGCTCCCGCTGATGTTGAACTGTTAATATTCAAAGCGGCTAAGCTTGTGGCCTTCGCTAAAGGATATTGAACGGTATCTAATGCGCATGCAGTGGATTTATACTGATTATGAGTCCCGAATTGCGGTGCATAAACGTTTTGATTCCAAGGTATTGCTGCTATCTCAAGAACTTGAGCTGCTAAAAAATTGAGACTGCAAATAAGTAGTAAAAAGGATAAAAATGATTTCATATGGGCAACTTTTTAGTGTGAGTTGTTTATTCTTACCCAAGATATAAAATTTAATGTAGATTAAAAATATATTATGATTTTTTATTTTTAATATGGTTCTTAGCAAGGGGGTAAGACAAGAAGAAGGCTTCGTATTACACCTAATTTTCTCCCTTTCCATTAAACTCTTCAATGGTTCTTTATGGTAATGAGTGCATCGTATATGGTAGTTCTCGAATACTATTTCTAGAATGAAGGTCTGCAAAGCCACCCATTATTCGAAAAGAAGCATGGTTGGGTTAAAAAGCAGAGTTCATAAGACCTTCCTCGGCGTGCGGTTTGGGTATTTAGAGGGATCGACATTATTTTAGTATCTCTCTTCTAAGTCGGTCGCCTTCCTCTCTGGTTTCAGAGCTAGGAAGGAGAACTACATAACATAATTCAATGGCTAGTCAGGCTCGCAAAGCTTAAGCATCAGGAAAGGTTTTATACAATATTGGGATTTAAACCTCCAAATCCTATCGTTCAAAATTTTATCTCAATACGCTGGCTGCAGTACTTTTTTAGTTCGCCATCGCATCAATCAAATCGAATTCTGTAATAATATGAACTGCTCCAGCCACATCTTTTACGAGTACTGCAGAATTTGATTTACTTATCAATTTCGAAATGTCTTTTGCTTTATCATTTAATTCTACATAAGGGAAGGATTGCAGCATCACTTCACTTACTGGCGTTTTATGCGCATCTGCTCCATCCACCAAAGAAGATAAAATATTTCTTTCGGTAACACTTCCTACAACAAGCCCAGCACTACTTACAGGAAACTGAGAAATGTCGTATTTTTTCATCAACTCAAACACTTCACTTATCGTTGCATTAACAGCTACCGTAATAGTAGGTTTACCCGTTCTAGATTCAACAATAGTTCTAGCAGTTGGTGCTTTATCTAACCAACCGCGCTCACGCATCCACTCATCGTTGTAAATCTTTCCAATGTATCTACTTCCATGATCGTGCAGCAAGATAACAACCATATCTCCAGCTTTGAATTTATCTTTCATTTGTAAGGTGCCCGCAATAGCACTACCAGCAGAATAGCCTGCAAAAATTCCTTCTTCTTTGGCTAGTCTTCTAGTCATAACGGCACCATCTTTATCCGTTACTTTCTCGAAGTAATCAATCACGCTAAAATCTACATTTTTAGGTAAGATATCCTCACCAATCCCTTCTGTTACATAAGGGTAAATTTCCTTCTCATCAAAGACACCTGTTTCGTGAAATTTCTTTAACACAGAACCATAGGTATCAATCCCATAGATTTTCACATTTGGATTTTGCTCTTTTAAATATTTTCCTGTTCCTGAGATGGTTCCACCTGTTCCCACTCCCACCACAAAATGTGTAACTTTCCCATCTGTTTGACTCCATATTTCAGGACCTGTTTGCTCATAATGCGCAATGGTATTGTAGGGGTTATCATACTGATTTACATAGAAAGAATTTGGGGTCTCTGAAGCAATTCTAGCAGACACAGAATAGTAAGATCTTGGGTCGGTTGAATCCACATCCGTAGGGCAAACAATCACTTCTGCACCTACTGCCTTTAAAATATCTGCCTTTTCTTTCGATTGTTTATCTGTTGTTACAAAAATACATTTGTATCCTTTTACAATTGCTGCTAAAGCAAGCCCCATACCTGTGTTGCCACTTGTACCTTCTACGATAGTTCCGCCTGGTTTTATACTCCCATCTTGCTCTGCTCCTTCCAGCATGCGCAAAGCCATTCTATCCTTAACTGAATTGCCCGGATTGACGGACTCAATTTTCACATAAACATCAAAAGGAAGTCCTTTAGTGATGTTGTTTAATTTCACCATTGGAGTATCTCCAATAGTTTCTAGAATGTTGTTATAGACTTTATGCATGGTTTTGGTTTTGTGTTGCAAAGGTAAAAAATTTGATGGTTTAAACTAAGTAGAAACTTATATCATTTTTTTGAAAGTTTAATTACTTAGTGTTATAAAAAATAGCTAATTTTAACTTTAATAACTTTAAAGAGTAGCAAATCAACTTATAAAATTTTACTTCTCTTTCCTATTTAAACTATCCATTATGGGTGTACGTATTTTATGCTCATTTGTGTGCTTCGTCGGTCTACTTTCCAATCTATTTGCTCAAGTTCCTAATGACAATCCTTGTAATGCAATTGCGCTTGCGGTAAATACAAATTGCAACTTTGCAACTTTCAGTAATGCTGGAGCTAATGCTAGTGTCGGCGTTCCCGCTCCAGGATGTGCCAATTATTTAGGTGGAGATGTTTGGTTTAATGTCACAGTTCCCGCAAGTGGAAGTCTATCTTTTGATAGCAATACAGGTGTTATAACTGATGGGGGCATGGCTATATACTCCGGAGCATGTAACGCTTTAACCCTTATCGAATGTGACGATGATGACAGTCCAAATGGACTAATGTCTTTCATTTCACGAACTGGGCTTACGCCAGGAGCTACTATTTGGATTCGAATGTGGGAATATGGAAATAATAACAATGGTACATTTGGTCTTTGTGTTTATGATCAAAGTACCCCTCCTCCTCCTCCTCCTTGTACGACACCAGCATGTTCAGCACCTATACCTGATGTTTGTAATACTGCTTGTGCCCTTGGAACACTATCTACCCCACCTCCATGTCCAGCAACAACTGTTGTAAATAATAATTTTTGTCTAACCAATATTGGTGCAAATGCAGAATCTCCATACATCTACCTAAGCGATTGTCAAGGTATCATAGGGAATGACATGTCAGCCCCAGCTGCAGATACATGGTATAGTTTCACCGCAACATCTTCAGCAGCAACATTCACAGTTAGTGGATTAATCACACCAAACATAGCATTGTACCAAGGCACAAACTGTAACAATTCGTTTGGACTTGGCTGTAATATAGGGGCTGCTGGTTCTGTGAGTTTCACATACAATTCACTTACAGTGGGCCAATCCTATTTGGTAAGAATAAGTGGAGGTAATTCTACAGATACAGGTAATTTCAATTTAGGTATAAGTAGTTTCAATAATTGTGACGATTGCCTTATCAATTCGAGTCTTGTTGTGAATCCAACACCTTTTAATGGCTTATATTTGGCAGGTCAAACAGTAGAATTTTGTTATACAGTAGAAGTATGGGATCAAACTGGAGTAAATTGGCTGCATAGTGTGGTGCCTTTTCTTGGTCCAGGTTGGGATTTAAACTCATTGGCCCCTAGTGTAACACCGCCATCATGTGATATGAATGGAGACTGGGATTGGTACAACTCCGTAACTAGCGATAATACCGGATTAATTTTTGGACCAGGATTCTTCTATGATTCAAACTTAGGCGATTTCCCTGCGGATTACCCGGACAGCAACCCTGGAGATAATTTTGGCGATAATTGCGCGGGACCATGGACTTTTTGTTGGGTAGCTACTGTTGGAGATTGCCCTCCAAATACAAATGGAGAAAACTTAAATGTTTCCATAGAAACCTTCGGTGATAGTGAATCTGGATCTTGGACAACACTAGGTTGTTTAACTGATCCAGTTTATGAATTTTTTAGTACTGCCTCATGTTGTCCCGAACCACAGCTTAACAACAGTAATCCATTATGTGTCGGAGGAAATGACGGAGAAATTTATGCGGAAACAACGGGTTTGCCTCCTTTTATCTTTACATACGAAAGTCCTCTTGGCAATATCATTCAATCTAATACACAGAACCAAACGATTGATACGCTAATAGGGCTCAGTGCAGGTTGGTATTTCGTTACTATTCAAGATGATGCAGGATGTACAGGTGTCGATTCTATCGAATTAATCGATCCAGCTGTACTTAACGGAACATTTGATACTACAATTTGTCAAAATTTATCATTTAACTATAACGGAACAAACTACAGTGAATTGAACACAACCGGAGTTGAAGTGCTTACTTCTATTGGTGGATGTGACTCTTTAGTTACCGTTACGGTTACCATATCCCCTTTACCGTCAATAGTAGTTGATCGAGGGGACACTTCGATTTGTGCAAATCAAGTTCCGATTGATATCTTAACTACCGTTAGTGACGCTACAGGAATTCTTTGGGATGATCCTGCTTCAAGTACCATATCGGATATCAGTGTTAGTCCAAATACGACTACCAGCTATATTATTACAGCTACAAATACTTGTGGCTCCGTCAACAGAAACATATCAATTACACTATTTGACACCACTAACCAAACAATAGATACAACGGTTTGTGAAATGTTTACTTTTAACGGCACGGATTACTTTAGTTCAACCACTATTAGTGACACCTTCATTTCACCGCATGGCTGTGACTCGATTTTAAACTATAATTTTAATGTAATCTATCCTGTTTTCACCATAGAAAACCTTGATAGCTGTAATTCAGTTACTTATCAAGGAAATACCTACTCACAAGACACTACCGTTAGAGATACCATTCCTGGAAATTTAGGGGTAGCTTGTCCAACGCTATTTATTTCTGAAATGTTAGAAGGAAGTGGCTTGAATAAATGCATCGAAATTTTTAACGGCACAGGTTCAAGTGTCAATTTAGCGACCTACTCGCTTCAGTTCTATTTTAACGGCTCAGCAAGCGTGGGAACCACGATTAATTTAAGTGGCACCTTGTTAGATGGAAATACTTACGTGGTTTGCGATGATGGAGCCAATGCAAGCTTGTTGGGCGCAGCGAATCAAACCAGTAATGCTAATTTTTATAATGGGAATGATGCAATCGCATTGTATGATGGTTCAGGTTTAGTAGACTTAATTGGAAATATTGGATGTGATCCTGGAACGGAATGGACAGGTGTTGGAAATGGAACTCAAGACAATAGTATGATAAGATTACCTTCTTACGTGGCGGGAGTAACATTCGACCCGATAAATATTCCTTGCAATTTCCCAAGCTTTATCCCTTCAAATTGGGAAAGTACCAATTCGATTTCCAGCTTTAGTAGTCTTGGCTCACACTTGGCATTTTGTAATACTAGTGCTAGTTTTACCCCCTATTGTGATTCAATCTTTGAAACAAACATTACAATTAATCAAAGTGATTCAACTTTTGCCAACGCAAGTTCTTGTAATCCTGCGGATACGGGTGTTGCAAGTGTAACGAATCCAAATCAGTTTACTTGTGATTCAGTGCATACCATTACGACAAGCTTATTACCGTCTGATTCAACTTTCGCTAACGCGACTTCTTGTAATCCTGCGAATGTAGGTGTTGCAAGCGTAACAAATCCAAATCAGTTTACTTGTGATTCGGTGCATACGATAACAACGACCTTGTTGCCTTCTGATTCAACTTTTGCTAACGCGAGTTCTTGTAATCCTTTGGATACGGGTGTTGCAAGTGTAACAAATCCTAACCAGTTTACTTGTGATTCAGTGCACACCATTACGACAACTCTTTTACCGTCAGATTCAACTTTTGCCAACGCAAGTTCTTGTAATCCTACTGATACGGGTGTTGCAAGTGTAACGAATCCAAATCAGTTTACTTGTGATTCAGTGCATACGATAACAACGACCTTGTTGCCTTCTGATTCAACTTTTGCTAACGCGAGTTCTTGTAATCCTGCTGATACGGGTGTTGCAAGCGTAACAAATCCAAATCAGTTTACTTGTGATTCAGTGCACACCATTACGACAACTCTTTTACCGTCTGATTCAACTTTTGCCAACGCAAGTTCTTGTAATCCTGCTGATACGGGTGTTGCAAGTGTAACGAATCCAAATCAGTTTACTTGTGATTCAGTGCATACCATTACGACAAGCTTATTACCGTCTGATTCAACTTTCGCTAACGCGAGTTCTTGTAATCCTGCGAATGTAGGTGTGGCAAGTGTAACGAATCCTAATCAGTTTACTTGTGATTCGGTGCATACGATAACAACGACCTTGTTGCCGTCTGATTCAACTTTCGCCAATGCGACTTCTTGTAATCCTGCGAATGTAGGTGTGGCAAGTGTAACGAATCCAAATCAGTTTACTTGTGATTCAGTGCATACGATAACAACGACCTTGTTGCCTTCTGATTCAACTTTTGCTAACGCGAGTTCTTGTAATCCTGCTGATACGGGTGTTGCAAGCGTAACAAATCCAAATCAGTTTACTTGTGATTCAGTGCACACCATTACGACAACTCTTTTACCGTCTGATTCAACTTTTGCCAATGCGACTTCTTGTAATCCTGCGAATGTAGGTGTGGCAAGTGTAACGAATCCAAATCAGTTTAGTTGTGATTC
>Ga0209390_10003740_pt1 | contig 24068 bp, 22 predicted proteins | sample BON01_FD_187212 | JGI IMG/M metagenome (GOLD analysis project Ga0209390, IMG submission 187212) | Freshwater microbial communities from Lake Bonney liftoff mats and glacier meltwater in Antarctica - BON-01 (SPAdes) (version 2) | ecosystem: Environmental > Aquatic > Freshwater > Ice > Glacier... | reverse complement strand
ACACCCTGACGCTCGAGGGCTACCCCAAATCCGATGTTGCAAAATACGGGGTCGGAATCGCTGAGCAAATCGGTTCAGTGGTGCAATTCACCAAAGCGTTCGTAACATCGTACTCAAATTCAAGCGAATTCGAAATCGCAATTAACGACATCATCAAGACCGGAACAGCGTTGACAAGTGAGCGTTATCAGAACGAGCTGCTATTCACGGCAGGAATGCAGTACTCAAGACGTGATGCCGCTCATATTATTGGTTGGCCACGATCCACACACTCAACTATTTATGGATACAAGACCGACGGGCAACTTGGCGTCTGTGCCGTCTTCGTCACTCTCAAGAAGTCTGACGAAGTTGAGGCCAGTACTGCCTATCAGGACGAATTGCTTGATACCTGGACGATGAAGTGGTTCTCACGAAACAGAAGAACACTCCAAAGCACAGAAGTCAGCCTTGTCGCTTCAGGTGAGGTCAAAGTACACGTTTTTGTCAAGAAGGACGACGCGGAAGGTACGGATCATTATTATCTTGGATCCGCTTCAGCTCAGCAGGCTGTCGAGACAACGATGCCAAATTCAGTCGGTGTACCTCTTCCAGTCGTGCAACTAATTCTGAAGTTTGACAAACCAGTAAAGCAAGGACTCTTTGATTACTTTCACGATCTTGAGTTGACCTGACGTGGCGTAACAAATCTCCTTCAAATCAGCCTGCCACAACTCTCAAAAACAACGGCCACATTCAGGGGTCACATCACTTGGACCGAGTAATGGGGTCCTCTCAACTCCCACAGTGGTCAACAGTAATGGATCCTGATGATGGGGTCTTTCACGAGAATCACCTGATCACCCAGCGCGCGTATGGAGCAAGACTTAATTACATAGGCAGGAAGTACCCGCTAGTAGGGCCGTAAACGCACCATGTCGGTCGTTAATTCACGAACCGAAGTGACACCCATCAATTGCATGGTGACCTTAATTTCCTTCTCCAAGATATCTACCACGCGCGAGACTCCGGCGTAGCCCCCAGCCATCAAGCCGTATAGATATGCCCGCCCAACGAGCACACCTTGCGCACCGAATGCGAGCGCAGCGACAATGTCTGTACCTGAAGTTATCCCACCGTCAATGTAAACCTCGGTTACCTCACCGACTTCTTTAACAACCGCTGGTAAAAGTTCCAAGGGAACCGTACTGTGATCAAGTTGTCTGCCTCCATGATTAGATAATACGATTCCATCTACTCCAAGGTTTGCTGCAATTTTTGCATCCTGAACGCTTTGGATTCCCTTAATCATGAGTGATCCATCCCATTGGGATCGAATCCAAGAAATATCTTCTGTCGATATGCCGGGGTCAAAGACTCTCGTGAGTAGATCCCCGACCGTGCCACCGGTGCTAGAAAGGCTTGCGAATTCAAGTGGTGGGGTGGTCAAAACGTTGAACCACCAACGCGGATGCGTCGCCATTTCGGCCATAGTGCGAATAGTGAGTTGGGGCGGAATGGTTAGTCCGTTACGCACCTCCCTACGTCGGATTCCGCCAACCGCTGTATCAACTGTGAGGATCAGAGTGTCATAACCATTCTCGCGGGCACGTTGAATGAGTGCTCCAGCCTGTTCACGCTCACGAGATACGTATAGTTGAAACCACCGTCGAGTGTTTGGATTTGATTGAGCGAGATGTTCAATGCTGGTGGTGCCTAACGTTGAAAGGGCATAAGGAATATTGTGTTCTGCTGCGACAGTTGCAACCGCAGTTTCGCCTACATAATGCATCATGCGAGTGAAACCAGTCGGTGCTAAAACAAAAGGCAGGGCACTCGCGGCGCCCATCATGTCAACACTGAGATCAACCTCGGTAACATCACGCATCACTCGAGGTGTGAACTCAACCCGCGCGAATGCATCGCGGCTCCGATGGAGAGTTGTTTCACTCATGGCTGCACCATCTGTGTAGTCGAATACTGCGCGCGGAGTCTTTTTCCGAGCAAGTTCCCGGATGTCAGCAATGCTCGCACAACGCTCGAGTCGACGCTCGAGTCTTGACTTCTGGAAATCGGGGCTTCCTATGAGTGGCAAAACCTCGGAAGGTCGAGGAAATCTACGCTGCATTCTCATGTAATCTCCCAATCGAGCGTTCGCGCATAATCTTGCCATTGATTTTTAGAACCATTTGGTTCAAAAGTTCGGATTTCGGGCATCAACGCAATTGCTGCTCGAGCCTGGCTAATGTTCTCGAATACTCCCTTTGCGCACCATTGCACTGCTGCATTTCCAACGCACGCTGCTTCGACTGGTCCCGCGATTACTGTTTTGCCAGAGGCGTTCGCTATCCATTGCATAAGAAATCCATTTCTCGAACTACCGCCGACGATGTGGACTGTGGGCCGGATGTGACCTGTAAATCGCTCTATCATACACATTTGACTGGCAAGTCGCGCCGTCAAGGATTCGAGTAGTACGCGGACGAGACCCGCGCGAGTGTCGGGGCTGAGGCCCACCACATAGGTCAAGATCTTGTCCGGTGTTTGTCCTGGGGCTGCGAGTTCAGGTCGATCAACATCTACTATTCCGGAAAATTCGGTGAAATTCTGGGCGAGGGCAAACAGCTCTGGAATGTCTGGCAGCTGACCATCTGTATGCTCCCAGAACCGACGACACTCTTCGAGCAACCACATGCCGGTGACATTCTTCAAACACCGCACCGTCGAATCAACCCCAAGTTCATGAGTCAAATTAATATCCGCGGCCGCAACCTGTGGCTTGGCCTCTGTGGTTTCAAATCCCACTAACGCCCACGTACCCAAAGAGATTATGAAACTTGTATCACGATCTAGGATCGGAGTGCCCGCGAATGCACTCGCGGTGTCATGGGTGGCAACACTGATGAATGGTAGTTTTTCGAGTCGCACGTCTCGACAGAGTCCCCTAAATCTACCTGGCTCATGAACTGGGGAGAAAAATTCGACCGGAAGTGTGAGTGATTCAAGGACTTCCAATGACCAATCCCGAGTTACCGGATCGACTAGAGCTGTTGTTGAAGCATTTGACAACTCGGCTCCCATCTCACCGGTAAGCATGAATTCCAATGCATCGGGGACCAGCAAGAGTCTCGAATCAACTGAAATTCGACTTGGATCTTCTGCGAGTAATTGATAGACCGTGTTGAAAGGTAATTCTTGAATCCCCGATATTTCATAATGTCTAGGGCGGGGAAGTTTTTGGCGAGTGAGTTCTATTCCTCGTGCATGTGCTGGATCTCGATATGCGTAAACGGGCCCAACTTGCTTCCCTTCAGAGGTAAACACGACGTAATCAACGGCCCATGTGTCAATGCCGCATGAACTGGCGCCGAGCGCAACTGCTTTTCCCAGGCCAAGTATCACTTCCTCGCACAGGGAATCAAATGGCCAGACCCAACGGCCGTCAACTTCACGTGGTCCATTACGGAACCGGTGAATCTCGCGTAAGCGTGGCACACCTGCGTCAAGTTCGGCGAGCATTACTCGACCGCTTGTCGCACCAATATCTACTGCTGCAACAACACTCATCATTTACCTCAGAAACGCCGCTGTGACACCCGAATCAACTGGTACCAGTAAGCCAGTTGTTCGAGAAAATTCGTCAGAACAAAGGGCAATTAAGGCTTGGGCGACATGTTCGGGCAATACTTCGCGTTTGAGCAACGTTCGGTTTGCGTAGAATTGGCCCAAGTCTTCTTCTTTGACCCCGTACATGGCGGCTCTATTCGCGCCCCATCCACTTGAGAAAATTCCTGATCCTCGAACAACCCCATCGGGGTTGATTCCATTGACACGAATCCTAAATTCTCCCAATTCAGCCGCAAGGAGTCGAACTTGGTGGGCCTGATCAGCCTTGCTTGCGCTATATGCGATGTTAGAGGGGCCCGCAAAGATCGCGTTCTTACTCACGATGTAAATGATATCCCCGCCCATGCCTTGAGCGATCATTATTTTCGCTGCCTCACGGCTCGCAAGAAACGAACCCCTAGCCATCACATTGTGTTGTGCATCCCAATCATCGATGGAGGTCTCTACAAGTTGCTTACTCAAAGACAAACCTGCATTGTTGACGAGTAGATCTACGCCACCAAACGCAAGACAGGCGGCGTCCATAATTGCGCAAATATCGGCTTCAATCGTGACATCTGCGCAAATTCCAAACGCGACGTCAGGACCACCCAAATCCTCGGCAACCTGGAGGGCAAGAGTCTCATCGAGATCCGCGATTACGACGCAGGCACCTGCGGCTACCAACGCTCTCGCGGACGCCAGTCCGATTCCACTTGCGCCACCAGTGACCACTGCGACTCGGGTTGCCAGGCGCTTAGGCTTTGGCAACCTCAGAAGTTTAGCTTCTTCGAGTTCCCAATATTCAATACGAAACTTTTCGAATTCATCAATCGGTTGATACGTGGAAAGAGCTTCTGCGCCGCGCATAACGTTAATCGCATTAATATAGAATTCACCGGCAACCCTCGCAGTTTGCTTGTTTGCACCGAAGGAGAACATTCCAATTCCCGGCACGAGCACGACGGTGGGGTCCGCTCCTCGCATTGCCGGGCTCGAAGAGTCCGAATACCTGTTGTAGTAGGTGATGTAATCCGCACGATATTCCTCATGTAATTCCTTGAGCCTTGATACAACAATGTCCAGAGCAGTTTCTGGTGCAATATCAAGCACCATTGGGCGAACTTTGGTACGAAGAAAGTGATCAGGACATGAAGTGCCCAATGCGGCAAGCCGTGGGTGCTGGTCATGATTAAGAAATTCAAGTACTGCTTGGTCATCAGTGAAATGGCCTACCATGGGGTGATCAACCGATGCAATCCCTCGGATCACAGGAGCGAGCAGGGAAGCCCTAGCGAGACGTTGAGCCACTGGTAACGGGTGGTATGCGCGGATCTGACTCCCGAACGGATCCTCTTTCCCATTCTCGTCGATGAACTCTTGAGCCCGTCTAATAATTTGTAGTGAATTCTCCTCACAGGACTCACTGGTATTTCCCCAGGCAGTGACGCCGTGTCCCCCAAGTATGCAGCCAATTGCTTGCGGGTGATCCCTTTGAATTTGCGCAATATCGAGTCCGAGTTGAAAACCGGGTCGACGCCAAGGGACCCACACCACATCCGTTCCAAAGCACTCCCTAGTCAGGCGCTCACCATCCGCGCTCGTCGCAAATGCAATTCCTGAATCGGGATGAAGATGATCCACATGTGGCATTTCGATAAGGCCATGCATTGCAGTATCGATGGACGGAGCAGCGCCACCCTTCCCGTGTAAACAATAGTCAAAGGCTGCGACCATTTCGTTTTCGTGCTCGATGCCCGGATACACATCGACCAACTGACGCAGTCGGTCGAGCCTGAGTGCCGAAATCCCTGCAAGAGTGAGTGTTCCCAGATCACCCCCAGACCCCTTGACCCAGATAAGTTCTACTTGTCCTCCTGAAACAGGATCAATATCAATTCCTTTGGCAGAGGTGTTCCCACCGGCAAAGTTGGTATTGCGCTTATCACTCCCCAGTCGATTTGATCGATCGATAAGTTCAGAAAGTGCCTGATTTTCTAACATGATTTGAATGCCCATCTGTATTAGTAGGTGACGTCCCCTGGTGTATTGGCTTCTCGTCTTCCTGATTTCGTGACATAAATACTTATGGTTTTATGAGTTGCGTTCAATTTGACCTGGGTCATGCCTCGTTCCATGGAGTATCGGTGGTCAGTCACTGACAATTCATCGCGTGGCTTGACCAGAATTGCGCCGACCAAGCATTGGTTTGCTTTGATCTTGGGGCGTAATCCAGCGACACCGTCGCGTGTTTCTGTTTTTTTGTTCCCCCTGCCCAATAGATTCGCCGTCAGGTTTGTCAACTAGTCACACTCATGCTCTAGAGTGCAACATCAAGCACCCCAACCGGCTTGGATACCGCCCATGCGCTGTTGCACGATTCGCTCGGCGTAGCTTGATACAATATAGGCTGTCATCGGGTCTGCCTCCGCCCCGTTATCAGCTCGCCAGTCAGCAACGAGTGGTCGAACATCTGAGTTGTAGGCATCCATGAGAACTGCGTTAGCGCCAAGTACATCTCCTGACTGCTGTGCCTTAGCCAAGGCCGACTGATCTACTATTGAGGCCTTAGCAACCGCCTCTTGAACATTCATGATTGATCGGATCTGGGCTGGAATTTTGGGCTCAATGTTATGACATTGATCAAGCATGAAAGCGACTTCAGATGCAGGATTTATTGCATCCACCTTGACGACCTCGTACATGATCCTGAAAAGTTGGAAAGGATCGGCAGCTCCCACAATTAGATCGTCATCTGCATAGAAACGTGAGTTGAAATCGAATGCTCCCAATTTTTTCTCACGCAAGAGGAATGCCACAATAAATTCGATGTTCGTCCCGGGAGCGTGATGACCGGTATCTACAACTACTTTCGCTTTAGGTCCAAGCTTCAAGCAGTGAGCGTACGCTACACCCCAATCCGGAACATCTGTTGTGTAAAAGGCAGGTTCGAAAAGTTTGTACTCCAACACCATGCGCTGCTCAGACCCAAGTCTGTTGTAAACTTCCTCTAGTGATTCGCATAATCGGTCTTGGCGAGCGCTGATGTCATCCTGACCGGGGTAGTTCGTTCCGTCGGCGAACCACAACTTTAAATCGCGGGAACCCGTGGAATCCATGATGTCGACGCACTCCAGCAGGTGATCGGTTGCCTTGCGTCGCACCTTGGCGTCTGGGTGGGTAACACTGCCAAGCATGTAGTCGTTGTCCTGAAAGGTATTGGAGTTAACCGTCCCAATTTCCACACCTTGATCTTGAGCGAAACTTGCCAACTTGCCAAAGTCATCAACCTGATCCCATGGAATGTGAATAGCAACCCGACCGGCCGAGCCCGTCATCTGGTGCACCATAGCTGCGTCAGCTACCTTTTCGAATGGATCCCGCGGAAGTCCCTTCTGAGGAAAAACTTTAAATCTCGTCCCCGAATTTCCATACGCCCAAGAAGGCACTTCAATATTTAACAGATTCAGTTGCCGCTGAGCGGATGCCACGTTCATTGCGATTCCTCCATAGTTGAGACTTCAATTTCGTCGAGGGGTCAGAACCAATCTCCTAAACCACTGGGCCGGTGCAGTAAATGGCTCTTGCGTCCACCTGAGCCGCCTAACGAACCTTTGGAGAACCGCACTGGTTAGTCGTTTGATTAATCCCATTTACGGGATGAACCAAACGGGTTCGAGGAACTCCATCGAGCCGTTACTGATATCTCCTCCTGTCTCCATCAAGGGAACGATGCCCGCTGACCAGCGTTGGTTGACTTCGCTGCCAGCCAGTTCACTCCAAACCCGCTCCAAATTTGAAGTTTCAAAATAACCAACGACAAGTCGCCTATTAGGGCCTCCAATAAATCCAGTGTAATTGTGCATTCCCGCTATTTGAGATGCCTCGACGATTTCAGGCCACAGTTGTCCTGGACTATGCGCATGTACATACTCGTCCTGACATCCATCCTTTATCCACTGCATAAATGCAATTCGTTCCATCGTTATTCCCTTCTAACTAGTCTCCAGCCACCAACAACTGTTGCTGGCTTCCCAGACCTGTGATTTCCATCTTCATGACATCCCCAACACTCAAATACGGGAACCGACCTGAGAGCGCGACACCTTGCGGTGTGCCCGTGTTGACGATATCGCCGGGTCGTAACACTAAATATTGACTCAGGTGCCATATCAGATAATCAACCGAGAAGATCATGTCGCGGGTGCTTGATGATTGGCGACCTTCATTGTTTACCCAAGACCGCAATTCAAGATCTTGCGGATTTGGGATCACATCAGGAGTCACCAGAAATGGCCCTAGTGGATTAAAGGTTTCCGAACACTTACCTTTAGACCACTGACCACCTGACTCTTCAATTTGAAAAGCCCGCTCACTCACATCGTTGGAAATCGTGTATCCAGCGATGTAGTTGATCGATTCAGTTGGATCATCGATATATCGCGCCTCCTTACCAATCACAACGGCAAGTTCTACTTCCCAGTCGGTTTTTAATCCACCGCGAGGAATGATCACATCATCGTCAGGTCCAATAACGCATCCAGGATGTTTGAGAAAAAGCACAGGGGTCTCTGGTGGTGCCGAACCGGATTCAGTCGCATGCGCTGCATAGTTCATTCCAATGCATACAATCGCTTGACTACCAACTATTGGAGGGCCGATGCGTAAACCAGAGATGTCGAGACTCTCTAGAAGACCACGTTGAATTGCCCGAGATACCTCTTCAATTCCATCACCCGAAAGAAACGCCGGGTGGATATCTGGAGTAATTGGCCTTAAATCAAAGACAACGCCATCGTGTTCCACGGCGGGGGATTCTTCGCCTATTTTTCCGTACCTCAGAAATTTCATACCCAGTCCTCTTTTCATTGTGATAGCGATGGCAGAAGCAAAATCTTATGAGCATCAATCGAATGGTCGCCCAGTTGACGGAAAATCTCGGGGCCGTCCGAGAGAGGAACAGCGCGATCAACAAGTGGGGATACTTGATCTTCATGTGACGCCACCCAGTCCGCTGTGTCTCGAAAGTCGCTGTTGCTATAACAGAAACTCCCAACAACAGTGCGCTCGTCAACACTCAAACGATAGGCAGGTATTGAAATCGACGGATCCGCCATTCCCACCAGGGTAACTCGGGCCCTCGTTGACGAAATATTTAATGCCGTCGTCAAGGACTCTGAACTTCCAACAGCATCGATGACAACGGATGGCTTTGACATAGAGGCTTCAAACGTTGCGGAGAGAGCGTTGGGATGCACGCACGTGAAGCCTAATTGGGTGAGTAAGTGAATTCGAGACTGGACTATCTCGCTCACAACAATGTGGCCAGCGCCAAGACGGCGGGCCGCAATAGCGCAGGCCTGACCAATTGGCCCGCCGCCCAAAACTACAACATCTTCATCTCTGGCAATATCTGCTCTACGAGCAGCGTGGTATCCAACGGCGAGCGGCTCAACTAGGGCGCCCAACCAACTTTTCTGCAAAGAGGGGAGGGGGATGACATTGATGCTGGGAACGGTCACATACTCCGCAAATGCTGCATCGTGCTCGGGGACCACACCAAGCACGCGCAATGAGGCACACGATTGTTCGGCTCCGTGAATACAGTTTTCACAAACGCCACATGCCATGACGGGATTTATCGTCACCAAATCGTCTTCTCTTAATCCGGTCACTCCATTTCCAATGGCGCTAATCCGCCCGACTGTCTCATGCCCCATCACTTGACCCTCATGCCGGCGACCCGTGTGTCCCGTGTAGCCGTGAATATCTGAACCGCAAATACCCGTAGCTTCGATACGTATTTGTACCTCACCCTTGTTAGGGATTTTGACCTGACGATCCTCAATATCCATCTTCCAAGGACCTCCAAAGACTAAGGCTCTCATATCTTCTCCTTTCTTGCGTTTCACTACTGAGACCAATCAATACACGCGGCGACATCGGTGAGCGATCCACTTGAAATATTCGACAACAGGTTACCTATTTCAGGTGCGGAACTCTCCATAACAACAACAAATGGGTCGAGGTTCAATCGGCCGTCGCGAAGCAGTCCCAGTGTCCACAACATTCGCTGGCGAGTCCAACCTGAAACAAAATGAACCGTCGTTTCCTGCTTTTGTAACGAAGCCATATTTGCCCATGACGTAACTCCATCAGGGCTGTGACCAGCGAAGACGACTTCAGAAATACCTATGCGCTCAAACGGAAGTTCCGACGAATTCCAGGTGCACGGCAGCGCATAAAGGTACTCTTCTATAACGTCAACATTCTGAACCGTGTCAATGACTGCCGTAGGAGCCCACTCCACAAGGATCTCTTTCCATCCCTCGTGAGTATTCACCGTAGAAATCTTTTCTTGCGAGGTAGTAACCGCTGTGAGACGGGAGGTGTGGTGGCCAGCGAGCAAAACTTCGCAACCGCGCTCTTCAGCCGCGAGCGCCGCGCTCACCCCAATAATCCCGTCTCCCACCACCAGAACTCGTTGCTCTTGGGGGCGTGTGAGTCGTGAGGCAGCGTTGACGCCCACCTGAAGACTTACAGCAAGTGCGCCCGAGTTTCGAGGTACATCATGGGCCTGGAAAACTTCTCGCTGCTCAGACACAGCCCATTCAGCATGGGCACCCCATCCAGCAGTAGCGTTTAGAAAGTTCTTGCTACTTGTCGCAAAGACCACGTCGTCTACCCGCGCAGATTTAACTTTCGAACCAACTGACGCTACTACTCCTATACGCTGATATCCAGGTACAAGTGGAAAGACAAAGCCACCCCATTCAAATCGCCCATTAATCACCCATTTATCTGTGCCTGTACTAATTCCGGAAACCATCGTCCGGATGAGCACATCGGTCTCACCTATTTCTGGAACTACCACCATTCCGATGGTCGCTTCACCTGGTTGGTGACAGATAACGGCTTGAGATTCGGGCATTTGTGAAAGTCTCACATCTCTTCCATTTCAACCATTGGAGTTCATCAGAATTTCGCGAGGATTCCGCCATCGGCCACGAGTGCCGATCCGGTAACAAAGGTGGCATCTTGAGAAAGCAAGAATGAGATCGTTCCAGCTATCTCTTCTGCCCCGGCAATTCTTCCGATTGCGTTAGTGCTGGTTGGAAATCCAAGCTCTTCTAAAGTTCGGCCCTCGCGCTCAGCATGGAACTGAAGCATGGGAGTGTCAACGGCCCCAGGTATCAAAGCCACGACTCGAATATTGTCGTTGGCAAGGTCCAGTGCCATAGTACGAGTCAACGCCAATACGCCACCTTTTGCAGCCGCGTAAGGAGCAACTCCAGGAGATGTAGAGAATGCGTGAATTGAAGATACATTTACGACCGCGCCTCCGCCGGCCTGCCGGATATGAGGTACAAAAACCTTACTCATAAGAAATACGCTCGTCAGGTTTGTTTCGATGATCCGGTGCCAGTCGTCAAGACTCGTCGATTCGACGTCCATGTGAAACGCCCCAACCGCCGCGTTGTTCACTAGCCCCTTGAGCGGCCAATCACTGGCCATAGCGGCTGATTCTACCGCGTGGCAATCCTCAAGGCTAGTTACGTTTGCGACCACTGAGGTACACACACCACCCTGGGTCTCAATTTTCAAACAGGTACTTTCCAATCCAGCTGAATCCACGTCGCAAAGCACGACCCTAATACCTTCCTTGGCCAATCTAATGGCAGTGGCTGCCCCGATCCCTCGGCCAGCACCGGTCACTACTACGGATGAACCGGCTGGACAGAAAGCGCTCATTCTCATGCGACGACACCTTTTGGAAATCGCTCAAGATTCTTAGGATCATAGAGAGGAAGAATGATGTCAGCTTGTCGTGCTCGCTTATGCGCCTCTAAACATTCGTAAATATTTTCCGAAATCCCTATTGGATGATCTTTTTCAACATTCTCTAAATAGAAAAACGAATCAGAGAGTACCGCTATGCCTTTTGCTGTATCCACTTCGACAGCAATCGAGGCTCGATGGTGACCCCCGGACCACCAGGTTCTAATTCCATCGGCGATCTCATCCTCATCCTCCAAAAGTCGAACTCTGTCCCACGAATCAGTGACCAAACTCATCAAAATCTCTTGAGGAATACTTGTTTCGCGATTATCGTGCGGGTGAGTGTGCGTTGAATGGAAATGTATCCAGCCTCTACGGGACAGGCAAATCTCCGCATTCGGAAAGGCCAGAACGTTGCTCACAGAGTAAAGTTGAAGTGGCGTCAATATAACGTGCGTCACATCACTTGCTTTAATGTCATTCGCGGCCAACTGGTCCAAAATGAATTGACCCGATTGCCGAGTCATCCGAGCGCGATCACCCAGGAAATCTGCCCAGCTTTTGTTCATTGGTTCCAAATCTTCCGCGGGTCCCGTGTTCACCAATGCCACGACTCCTTCGGCTTGGATTAGTCCAACCTGGAAAGTTAGCGGAAACCACCGATCCCACTCACTCATCCAAAATAATTCGGGGCCTGGAATTTCACATGCTCCTACGACGAGCATAGAAAGTCTATTGGTCATAGTGTCATCGTTCCCTTCGTTAATTGATGTTCCATTGCGTTGTCCAATTCCCCTCGTACCTGAGTAAGATGCAATCGCATAGCTGCCTCTGCTGCAATCGGATCACGGCTCTCAATTGCAGCGAGAATTACGCTATGCCACTCAGTTGCACGATGAATGGCGCCAGGGACTTCAGCGTTTACCACGCGCATCAGATATCCCAGTTGCACTAGTGAGTGATGGAGTGAATACAAAACAGCATTGCCCGTTGCCGCGGCTATAGCTTCATGGAATTGGATATCCAATTTTGCATGGACTTCTGGATCTTCTCCCAAACTTCGCATTTCATCTGCAAGCTCGCGCATTGACAGTATCGATTCATCCGAAGCTCTACCGGCCGCAAGAGCAGCGATGCTCGGTTCGAGTTGCTCACGGGCCTCCTGCAGTTCTCGCAGATGTTCACTACCACCAGCAACCATGAGGAACTCGGGATCAAGAATGTTCCACATATATCGAGGAGCTACAACGGTCGTGGCTCCCTGGGAGACAAGCAAGAAACCCTTTGCGGAGAGTGAGCCAAGCGCCTCGCGGGCAACTGAGCGGCTTACGCCAAAGGAGGTGCACAAAGCCGACTCAGCTGGGAGAGCAGATCCTTCTGTTAGCTCCCCGATACTGATTTGGCGCAAAAACTCCTCAACTATTTGAGAGCTAAGTTTGCGCTTGACCACTGTGCACCTCCTTCAAGGCTTGTAACTAGCCGGACTTTCGATTCAAGTTAGAAATCGAAATCGTCAATGTTAGACGCATCGAATTCCTGGGGATCACCAGCGATAATTATTCGATCCGCACCGGCCATGGTGCGCTCGCCAACTCCAGGAACATCAAACTTGACTTGTTCGCCTGCCTTTATCGTCCCATTTTGCAGACCTGCGATTAGATTTGCAGCAATCACGCCTTGCAATGAAGGATCCCAAAGAGCGAATTTCTTCACGGTTCCGTCTTTGATGAATTCACGCATCTGGTTGGGTGTACCAAGACCAGTCACTTGGATTTGGCCCTTCTTGGGAGACTGTGACAGGACCTGCGCTGCCGCAGCGATACCTACGGTGGTCGGGGCATTAATCGCTGCAAGGTTTGGATACTTCGTGAGGAGAGCTTGAGCCTCGGTTGAGCTCTTGTCTGGTGCGTCATCGCCGTAGACGGTATCAACTAATGTGAGGCCGGCTGGTGATGAACCTCCGGCGATATATTCTGCAGCACCTTCAAGCCAACTGTTCTGATCAGGTGCGGTCGAGGTCGCCGACAGGAACGCCCACTCACCTTCGCCACCGGTAACTTCAGCGGTTAAATCGACAAGATATTTGCCAAGTTGACTGAAATCAACCGGAGTGATCGAAGCATCTCGACAGTCCGGAGCAGTATCTCCATTCACCGTCAAGACCCAAATTCCCGCTGCCATAGCTCGCTTGAGCGAGGGGCAGAGTGCATCTAGGTCGTTCGGGGAGATCGCGATCGCATCCACTTCCTGCTGGATAGCCGCGTCGATGAAAGGGATTTGATCTGTTGCACCCGCTTGAGCGGGAGCAACTACCTCCACCGTCATATTGAGCCCCGGGGCAGTTTCATTGAGGCCCTTAACAATAGCATCAAAATACGGATTACCAAGATTCTTCGGGATGTAGGTCATCCGAAGGGCCTCTCCGCTGTTCTCTTCCGTGGCTTCCGCAGAGGTCTCCTCCACAACGACAGCCTCTTCAGTAGCAGTTTCTTCGGTAGATGATTCACCCCCGCTACAAGCTGCCAGAATCATAGTGGTCGATGCCGCCAATGCGACTATGCCAGTTAGTCTTCGAACCTTTCTCATCTTTTTCCCTTTCTCGATTCGCTGCGACCTTCGCTAGCGATCAGGTGAGCCTTGAAAAATCACCTGAGTCTTTTGGTGGAGACCCGTTCTCGAAACCGAGTCACTGTTTGTGGGACTACGATTGCTACTATCAGAATCACGCCGACTAAAGCGTCTTGCACCTGTCCATTAACGTTCGAAATGACTAATGACTCGCGCACAGCCATGACCGCAAAAAGCGCAATAATCGTTCCAAGAACTGTTCCTCGACCACCAAAAATACTCGTTCCCCCAAGCACCACAACGGTAATCGCGAGCAATTCAAGTCCTAGTCCTACATTCGACAGTGTTGATCCCAATCGTGAGGTCATCATGACTGCCGCGGCGCCCGCCATCAGGCCAGTGAGCATGAATGCCGTTGCCCGCGTGCGGTCGATTCTAATTCCGGAAAACTTTGCTGCTTGCTGATTGCTGCCAGTCAAATAGCACGAGATGCCAAAGTTTGTTCGACTTAGAAGAAATCCGAATAAGAGCGCAAAACCGATTAACATCACAAGTGGCATCGGGACAATGGCGATGTCGCCTAACAGAGAAACTTGATCAACCCCAATGAATTCCTCAGGATATGCAGTCACCGCGTGGTCACCCAGAATGATTTGAGCTAGCCCACGGTAGAGAGCCAAGGTGGCCAAAGTGACGACAAGGCTGGGTAGTCCCATTCCCACAATGAAAACTGCATTAATTGCCCCGAGGCCCATACCGACAGCCAGTGCAGCCAAGGCTGCAAGTTGGATCGGGACTCCCCCTTCCAACAGGAGACCCATAGTTGCCGCGCTTACAGCCAAATTGCTGGCAACCGACAGGTCGATATCCCCATTGATGATGACCAATGTGAGTCCTAGAGCTAACATCCCAATCTCCACGTACCGCCCGGAATTAACGAGAATGGCACTAAAGTTGAGGAAGTACGGAGATGAGACTGTTCCATAGATCACAGCGACTACAAAGATGGCAATCGAAGGCAGGTACGGAACGAGAACGGCACTCCTTCTTGAATTCGAAGCAGGAACGGTTTGTGGTTCATGCGGCTTAGCGTCGTTGCTCATCGCACCCTCGCCATCGTCTGGTTGGATTGCCGTCGCTCAATACGTTTTCGAACGAATGAGTCAGCGATGATTGCAATGAGAATGATGGCTCCGGATGCGAAGCGTTGCCAAAAACCACTAACACCGACAACAGTAAGTCCATTTGACAGAATTCCAACGAGCATGGTTCCCAGCACGGTACCAATAACCGTACCCGAACCCCCGAAAATATTCGTTCCTCCGATCACCACGGCACTGATGACTGCAAGTTCAAATCCCAGTCCTGCGTCTGCTGGATTTACTGTCGCAAATCGAGCCACGTACATGGCCCCTCCAAGTCCCGCTAGCGCGCCCATCAACACGAAAACTCCAAAGGTCATACCAAGGACGTTGAGCCCTCGCATCTCAGCTGCCTCGGGGTTACTCCCAATGGCGTACAGCCGTTTTCCGCTCATAGTTCGAGTGGTGAACCACCACGCAAGAACCACGACAATGGCAGCAAAAATGACCAGCCAAGGTATGCCTAGTGGCCCGCTCGAAGCCAAATCTTGCATCTCATCTGCAACGTCCTCTGGATCAACTTGAACATTGTTTGACACGAGGAAAGTTAAGCCACGAAATATAGCAAGGGTTCCAAGTGTTGCAATAATCGACGGTACGCGCGCCACCGCAACTAAAATTCCGTTTACTGCGCCCGCAAGTGCCCCGACGAGCATTGCAATCAGGATGAGTAGATACGTAGGCATCTCCGGCAATTCTCGACCCACCATGCCCATAACCATTGCCGAAAGTCCTAGAACACTACCAACCGATAAGTCAATGTTTCGCGTGATGATAACGAGCATCTGCCCTATGGCTAGAATCATCAGAATGCCTACACTCACCACAATTGAACTCAGGTTATCTCGATCTAAAAAGAGTGGATTTAGTGAGCCAAAAATAACAATCAGTAACACAACCACACCAGCAATGCCGGCTTCACGCAACCGCCCCAGTGATCTCCAAGTACTAGTTACAGTGAGGGGATTCATGCGGCAACTCCGGTCGCAAGTCGCATAACGGATTCCTCCGAAGCCCCTGAAGACGGTATCTCGCCGTTCAAACGACCCTCTCGCATCACTAAGATTCGATCTGGAACCGATAGAAGTTCTCTCATGTCACTGCTAACCATGAGCACCGCCTTACCGGAATCAGCAAATTTCCTCAGCAGTGCATGAATTTCCATCTTCGACCCGATGTCAACTCCGCGAGTCGGCTCATCAACCAAAATCACATCCAGATCTCGAACCAACCACTTGCCAAGACTTACGCGCTGCTGGTTGCCACCGCTCAATTCACCTGCGAGTTGACGCACGTCCGCTACCTTGATCCGTAATCGCGAGACAATTTCATCTGCATTGCGAATCTCCTTGAAGGGACGTCGAACGCCATGCCATGATGTGATTTCGAGATTCGGTGCAGAAATGTTGTTCAAGACGCTCGATAACAGGATGAGGCCATTTCGACCCCTGTCTTCTGGAACGAGTCCCATTCCGCCAGAAATTGCTTCATGAATTGAAAAAATCTCCTTGCCATTTAACATTACCTGACCCTGGGTTCGCGACCTGGCACCGAAAACCGTCTCTAAAAACTCACTGCGTCCAGAGCCGACTAATCCCCCCAACCCCAAAATTTCTCCACGCCGCAACTCCAACGAGATGTCCGAAAAATGTGCCTCGTCGGACAGATGCGACACAGACAGGAGGGTTTCACCCAGTTGCGGGGACGCACTTTCAACTGCAGTATCTATGTCTCGACCGATCATCAGTCGAATAAGTTCATCTTCATTCGTTTCTGACTGATTTAACGTTCTGACCAACTTGCCGTCACGAAGCACGGTGATGCGATCGCTGATCTCAAGAATCTCTTCCAGCCTATGACCGATGAAGATAATTGCAACACCTTGATCCCTCAGACCACGCATTACACGAAAAAGATTGGTCACCTCCGACGGTGTCAACGAAGCTGTTGGCTCATCTACAATGAGGAGTTTGAGATCTCTACGCAAAGCTGCTGCGATATCAACCATCTGTTGGTCCGCAACAGACAGGAATGCAACACGCGCATTGGGGGACACCAAACTGCCGAGTCGCGAGAGTAATTCTTCGGTTCGATCGCCCATCTTCGATAATCGAAAACGTCGCCCTCCTGACTCACGCAACTTTTGATCGATCCAAATGTTTTCCATGACTGTGAGATCTGGAAACAGTCGCGGTTCTTGATGAATGAGAGCTATTCCCAACGATTGCGCTGCGGCTACAGACCCTGCGCGGGACTGAATCCCATCAAAGAACACTTGACCGCGATCGGGGCTCACGAGCCCAGCGATTATCTTGACTAGCGTGCTTTTACCAGCGCCGTTCTCACCCAAGATCGCATGAATCTCGCCCGCTTCAATGGTGAGATCAACTTCGTCAAGGACCTTTGCTGTCCCGTACCACTTTGACACTTGTTGGCATTCCAAGAGGATCACAGCGGCCTCCAATTTGACTTCTGCATCACATGAAGATTTTAGTACTTATAAGATATGCTTGTTGAATAAATGCCTAAAACGTTATAAATATATACGCAAATCAGACATTTTATACCCAAGTTATCAGAGGAGTACGCATATGCGAACCAGAGTGCTCATAACGGACAACAATTTGGGCGACAGTGCCCTTGAGCGAGAGCAGTTGGAGCGAGAGCTCGATGCAGTCGTATTTGTTCGCCAATGCGAAACTGAGGACGATGTGATTGCAGCGGTTCACGACACTCAGCCGGATGCGCTGATAGTTCAGTGGGCATCCATAACCTCCGCGGTAATGGATGCCATGCCCCAATGCCGATTCATTAGCCGATTGGGGATTGGCATTGAGATGATAGATCTACGAGCAGCCGAAACACGAGGCATCACCGTTCAAAATGTTCCGGACTACTGCATTGAGGAAGTCGCTACCCATGCTTTCGCATCGGCTCTAACGTTGTGGCGGGCAATTCCTGCACTTGATGCTCAGGTGCGAGCGGGGCATTGGTCAGCAATCGATTTTGCGCCAGCCATACAGCGCCTCTCGGCGGCTACGGTTGGCATCATTGGCTTGGGACGAATCGGTCGAGCTGTGGCGCGAGGATTTCAGGCTTGGGACGCTCGAATTGTTGTTTATGATCCTGTTGCTGATGTGTCAGGTTTCAGCCAGGTTGATCTCGCCGATCTTTTCAAAGAATCCGATATTATTTCCATGCATGCGCCGCTTACAGATTCAACACGGCACATGATCAACTCTGACGCGATTCAACTTATGGAACGCAGGCCAATCATTGTAAATTCCAGTCGTGGGCCACTCATCGACGAAACAGCCCTAGTAGATGGCCTGCGGTCAAACAAGATACGTGGCGCAGCACTGGACGTGTTCGCCACAGAGCCATTACCCCTCGAGAGTCCACTTCGGCTATTGCCCAACGTCCTTCTAACTCCGCATGCCGCATGGGCCTCTGCACCCGCGCTCCCGAATTTACGCACGCTGGCCGCTCAAAACGTGATTGACTTCTTCACACTGGCTAGCGCGTGAAAGTTCGCTCCTCCAGATGAACCCATTCGCCAGACACCACAGTCAAATGCGAGGCAACTTCTTCATTGATGTCCACGCCTAGTCCATGACGGTCGGGTAACGAGAGTGCACCGTTAAAAGATTTAGCGTTCCCATTAAACAATTTCCAGAATAATTCGTTACCTGTGTCGGGATCGACAGGTGGGAAGTACTCAACAACCGGGCACACATGCGCGGGCTGAGAGTAAACCACTGCAAGATTGTGCGCTTCATTAGAATGAGGATAAACGGGAAGCCCCGCAGCTTCAGCAAGTGCACAAATCTTCCTGGCCTCAGTCAGACCCCCCGCACGATTGAAATCAGCCTGCAGAATGTCGACGCTTCTCTCGCGGATCAATTCAGCAAAGTCCCATTTGGTATAGCTATGCTCACCACAACTCCACCGCTGGTCAGGGCGCGCCCGACGCAGATCCGCGTACTGATGCACCAGTTGAGGCATGAGCGGCTCCTCAATCCACGAAAGGTTAAAAGGCGCCAGCCGCCGTGACATTTCCAACGCGTATCCGTAATCCCATCCCATGTAAGCGTCCGCGGCTAGTTCAACATCGTCCCCGACCGCCTCTCGGACTGTCTGTACCAATCGGACGTTGGCAGCCATGCCGGCGTAACCATCTTTAGGGCCAAAACCAAAACGCTGCTTGAGAGCTCCAAATCCTTCTTCAACATAACCTTTCGCTTCTGTGGCTAGAGCATCAAGGTCCTCTAGTGCATATAAGCGGCTCACATAACAGGGGACGGTGGTTTGCGCCCAGCCTCCTAGTAATTCGGTCACACTCCGTTCTGCAATTCGCCCATGCAGATCCCACAGGGCAATATCAACTGCCGAGAGCGCCGAAATCGCAGGGCCACTGCGACCGAACCGAATTAAGGATCGGTACATCCTCTGCCAAAGACCTTCGTGATTTTCAACTTCTTGGTCAACGAGTAGCTCAGTCAAATACATGTCGATGACAGATTTCGCTGCTCCATTGAAGGCCCCGGCCGTTCCTACGCCAATATTTCCAGCGTCGTCTCTCACTTCGACTAGGGTACAGAATGCGGGCCCAAACCACCCTCCCTGCTTAGTGTGGAAGTCAGGCAGAATGGAGGTGTTCGTCACAAGATTTCGTCTAAGAGTGCCAGGGCTTTGCGAGAAACCTATGACTCTTGAACGTATCGCTCGAATCCGCGTCATCTGAACTCCCTTGTCTAAGACGGATTTTTTGTAACTTGCTCAATCATGCCGCTAGATGCCGACCGGTACGCCGCCGCAATGGCGTCGGTCACCCATGCACCTTCAATGGCAGGTGCCTTATTCCGTGTCGTCCGCCCTGAAATCAGGTCTGCCAAATGGCGCGCAGGTGCCTGTGCGGGGTACGGATCTCCGGCTTTGTCACCTGAGATTTCAAGGGTGGATCCGTCCTTACGTTGGATGAAGACCGTCCCAGCGACTAGGTCCTGAAGTGCATATCCTTTCGATCCGTAGTAGCGAAACTCTTGTTGATGCGGTTCACGAGGGCGCATGTTTCCAGTTGAGCACATGGTTCCGATACCCCCATTCCAAAACTCATATGTTACTGCATCTGCAAGATCTACTGGGAGATCTTGATAATCCATGAATGCGAAGATCTGTCGAATCGGGCGGGCACAGCTATGAATCACCATTCCAAATGCGTGAGATAATTGAGTCGCTGCTTGGCCCCCGCCCGCCGATTCCTTTGAAGAGTAAGTGCCACTCATGGGCCCGTTGATACCCCACTGAAAGACCTCCTTGTAGTCCTCAGGTGTTCCGCGGTAGTAGGCCTCAACCATCGAAGTAAACAATCCGGAAACCGAAATAATATCGCCGATTTGTCCGCTTCCAATTTCCTGATGCAGGATTTCGGCCGCAAGCGTGTGCTGGAACGTGAAACCAATTGTTAAATGCAAGCCTTGTGTTTGAGCCAAGCGAGTTAACTCCCAAGCGTGTTCAGGTTGAATAGTCATGGGCTTTTCCAACATCACATGTAATCCTGCTTTAAGACATTGAGAGGCTACTTCGTAATGAGTGCCTGAAGGTGTCGCGATTACTACCCCATCTGCAACATCCGCAGCGATGAATTCTTCCACAGATGTAAATTCATGTGAGCAGGCAAATCGTTGAGTTGTCCTTTCCAATCGTTCACAGTCCAAATCGACGAGAGCAGTCAGGTCTGCACCTGAGTAACCAGCAAGGCTTGGGATATGAAACTCAGTGGACCACCATCCAGTACCGATGACGGCAATGCGAGGTGCATTCATTCAGTCAACACCCCTGATGTCGCATCCAAGAGAACTCTGTGCTCAGCATTTGGACTGCTCGGGAACGTTGCACACTAAACCGTTCCATGAGTGCCGATTTCCTCTACGACCATCAATACATTATTGATTAGCCCCGTGAGATAATTGAGTCTTGAATCATCAATTGGCTTATGAGGTTCTCGACATGTTAAAGAATCCAGAACTCCTCGGTGGATGAGTACGCGTTTTTGCACTTCGATAAATGTGTCCAGATCCGTCAACTGTGCGGCCAGAAGTGGCAAGATCTTTTGGTTCAACGATTCAAGTTCCCAGAGCCTCCCGTTGCTTGCAAGATGCCATGCGTGGACCATGACTTCAGGAAAAGCACAGCCTGGCATGAATCCATCTATGGAGCCAAGGTAAACATCTTCAAATAAATGGATCGCCCCATAGCCAGCAATAATTGATAGTCCCGACTCACGTAAATCTATTGATTTACGTGAGATCGGAGGTGACTCGATTTTTATCGCACAGATTCGGGAATCTGCGGCATTTAATTCACGAATCTGGTCTGTCGAGATCGACACTCCAGTCCACTCGGGCGCATCCTGGATAATGATCGGTAGGTCAGCTGCCTCTGCGCACCGCAGAAAATAGTCGCGAACACTTGCCTCCGAGGGTACGGTGAAACTGGGAGGGAGCAACATCACAGCTGCCGCACCCATTTTGGCCGCCTGATCACACCGTCGGGTGGCCGCTAAAGTGCCGCTTTGTTCACAGCCTACGATTATCGGAACTCTTCCCTGAACCGTATCCATGATGACCTCAAGAATCTTCAGTCGATCCCCGTCATCAAGCTTGTATAATTCACTCGCTAGGCCAAAACATGTGAGCCCGTCTACGCCGCTTCGGATATTTAATTCGATGATTTTTGCAAGTCCTTTTTCGTCAACGAGTTCATCGCTGGTGAACGGAATTGCAAGAACCGGAAGGCAGCCGGTGATGCTCATGCAGTCTCCCAGGGAGTTGCCAACCCTCGGGACAGTCGGCTCGACTCCATCTGCAGCGATTGCAAAATCATGAGCCGTGTCCCTGGGAAATTTCGCACTATCGGGACGCTCACGCTCATGGATGCAACTATGTCGCCCTGAGAATTATGAATGGGAACAAATGTACAATAAAGGCCCTGCACGTATTCACATTCATCGATGGAGAATCCCGCATGTCGGATCTGATTCAATTGGGATATTAAGTCATTCACGTTTGTAATTGTGCCTTCCGTGAAATGTTCAAGTTCCCGACCTAACGAATGCGGACTTTATCATCACTCAGTCCACAGAGCAATACTTCGACGTCCCTCACGTATTTTGCTCGCTAAATGTTTCCCGGGCCTCATTTAAATATGCTCGCGAATCGAGCACGATCTATGCATGGGAAATGGACTATCTTTGACGGCGAAACACGAACTCACCCGGATGCCCCGTATATCTCATACTTGGGGCATCGAAACGGGATAAAGGGCGGTGACCAGACACAACATCCTTCTGGTAAGGACGAACCCTTACACGACTGGTGTCTACCTCTTGGGGTGAACCTCAGTGCGCCACTTGAACGACCTGATCGACATCGTGTAAGCATAAAACCATGTATTCCCGCCACTTTCACGCTCATTGTTCTAACGCCGATTTTGGGTGCTTCGGAAGTCAGCGGGGTCTAGCGATCTCGTTGAAATGGCGCGGTGAGACCCTTCCCCGGGATTCGTGTTCGATTGCGATCATGGTGGGCCAAGAAACATCCATAGACCCATCACGACCCGTGGAAACGTGACCCTGCGTGCTCTCAACAAGTTCATGAGCGGTCACGGTGCGCCGGCCAATCGCGTGTTTCCGGCGGCGGGAATAAATATCAACAATGGTAAAAATCAATCCAACAAGGTTTCACACTCGAGGTTTTGCTTATTGCTTCTACCCAATCGGGTCTACCCCCGGTCTGGTTGACACTTTGACCTGCCCCTAGTTTTGTTGCCTTTTTCTTGTTGACTTTAGGCGGGTTGTTGATGTAAGCGCGCAATTCTTTTTCCTCGAGCCCTTCGAACTCTTCATCTGTGTAGGTAACTCGTTCTTTGTTCATAAGACTCCGGTTATTGCCTAGCGTTGCTTCTTCTCATGACACCAAAATATCAATGGGCTGACAAATTCCTTGGTCAACTTCATACATTCACTTACTTGCACGACTTTGATCAGGTATCCGCAGATCCTGTTTTCTGCGGAGCAATCAGGTGCTCGTGAAATATGCGGACTGCGATGACGGCGTCACCAGCAAAAGTTGCAAAGTCCAGTCCAGGATTGTCTGCACGCATCTGTTCCGCGTAGGCGCTTGCGCCTTGGTCACGCTCGGAGTCAAAGTTCGCACGAAGATCCTCGAGCGCAGAGTGGATCGGCCCGTTCAGTTCACCGGCGAACCGGGCGCGCACGGCTTGAGCGGCTGCACGTGGTCCACCTAGATCGTTGTGCAGCAGTACGAACGCGATGTCGTACCAGTCCTTCGCTGCTCGGCGTGAGCGCGCAGCCGCAACTTTGGCGAGAAGGAGACCTGCGATTCCTGTGACATTTACCTCGACGGCGTGCCAATCTTCTCCAACTCGCGCGGTCAGTGTGCGGATCTCTATGTCCTTGGAAGCGAATCCAGTGCCCCGCAAGTTGGCTGCGCCGAGTTTCTCACAACCATCGAAATGCACGGTCGCGCCCTCAGGTTGATCCTCGAGGTCGGTGAGTAACTCGAACTTCACGATTGCCGGTGCCGAGTCTCCCCCGGCTACCCAGCGCCACGCACGTTCGCTATCAGGCTGGAATTCCGCATTCATCAGTGCTTGCTCCAGCCGTGCTGCATTGACCGCGCCGGCCGCGACCTCAAGGTTGACCTGCACGTCGATGTCTGTGGTTCCCGCGTGCTGCCATGAACTGGCAGAGCAGAGCAATTCCGGTACCAAGCCACCAAGGACCACAAATTCCGGTCGAGCGCCATAGTGATGAACAACTCGCACCAACGCCGCCTCGGCTGCGACGCGCGCGTCACGCGAACGAATATCTTCAGACACCAGCCGTCACCTCGCGCAGATGCTCAGCAGCTTCCTCTCCCCGCACGCCGCTTACGCGCAAGTCGGCGTACACGCGCGGCCACGGCGCGACAT
>Ga0209390_10003739_pt1 | contig 24071 bp, 24 predicted proteins | sample BON01_FD_187212 | JGI IMG/M metagenome (GOLD analysis project Ga0209390, IMG submission 187212) | Freshwater microbial communities from Lake Bonney liftoff mats and glacier meltwater in Antarctica - BON-01 (SPAdes) (version 2) | ecosystem: Environmental > Aquatic > Freshwater > Ice > Glacier... | reverse complement strand
AATAGAAACTCAGTTAAATCATGCAGCCGCAGTTTTTTTAGCATACGCTCATATTGTTATTGAACAAAAAAAGAGACGATTAAAAACGCCTGAAGAAGCTCTAAGAGCTCTTAAACGTAAAAATGCGTCTCTTTTAAACAATTTAAAAACATTCAATTAGTTGATCTGGAGAGATCTTTCAATGCATTACTTATTAACTATTGCGGAAGTCATGTATTTATTAACAGATAGGTACTATTAATAAATATAAATTTATATGAATACGATTTCTATCGTAAGTTTTTGAGTTCTCTGTGTGTGTCACGAGCAATATCTCGCTCTTTGATCACTGATTTTTTACTTTCAGATTTACGATGACGAGCTAAACCAATTTCAACTTTTACTTTATTTCTTTTGTTAAAATAAATAATAGTTGGTACCAGCGTTGTTCCTTTTTTAGAAACTTCGCCAATAAGCTTATTAATTTCTTTACGATGAAAGAGTAATTTTCTTGTACGGAAAGCAGCTTCAACATCTTTTGTATAAGCATGAGAATATAGCGGTATGTTACAGTTGAGTAAAAATATTTCTCCATCTTTAATGGTAGCAAAAGCACCAACAAGCGAACCGCGTTTGGCGCGAAGAGTTTTTACTTCATCACCACTTAAGACTATACCAGCTTCAATGGTTCCAAATATTTCATAATCAAAATGAGCTTTTTTATTTTTAGCAACAATGTTCATAAACCTGCTCTTTTTATATCAAAATTCTTTTTTTCTATTACTATTATTATACTACATATACTATAGTAATGAAAATATTGGCTTTTCGTCAAAAAATTTAGGAGAAATTATGAAAACAAAAGTAATATTCTTATTTTGCATGATATATATTAATTCTTGTGCAGCTATATTAAATTCATTAGAGCATTTTTCAGAACCAATGGCACTATCTTTAGGCAGTGTGATTTTTCCCGAAGAAATTAATCCTGATTTAAGTATTTACTACAAGGGCAACAAGCTTCCTCTTGATGTTAAAAGTAAAGATGAGGTTAAAAATGTACCTTACTCTTTAGTTGAATCTAAATCAACACAACAGTTTCGTATTTTAATTGCTGAACAGGTTCTACACGCATCTCAAGACAATACGGTACAATATTTATATGTTCCAGAAAAAGTATCGTATAAGTTTTACACATTGTCTGCGGCTCGACAGTACGATAAAAATAATGAAGTCGAGGGATATTGCTGGACGGTGGTTGAAGAGTTGTTACTTGAAGACCAAATTGTTCCAGAAAACACGGTGATTTTTTTATTTGATGCAAATTACATCGAAGGCTTAAACGTTAAGAATTGGTCACAAAATAGTAATACTCGATTATTGCCAGATATCATGATTAAAGAAACAGTTCCTTATGATAACCTTACACGCGCTATTATAATAGCTCGGCTTGCGGCAATGGATCTTGATGCTATTCATAATCATAATATAACGTGCGTGAGAAAAATTGAAAAACAAGCAGTCTTAAGTATGATTTCATAATGAAAAACAATTTAATAACCTTAGGGATAGAATCTTCATGTGACGAAACCGCAGCTGCGGTTTATCATAGTCAAGATGGTTTGCTATCGAATGAATTATATTCACAAGTTGATTTACATGCTTGGCATGGAGGTGTTATTCCAGAGCTTGCATCACGTCTTCATATGGAAAAAATAGGCATTATTGTTAAAAAAGCATTAGATAGTGCACATATGACACTTGAGCAGGTAGATGTTGTTGCAGTTACCAGCAAACCTGGACTACCAGGAGCTTTAATGATCGGCGTTTCTTTTGCAAAAGCTTTAGCCTTTGCCCAAAACAAAAAATTAATAGGCATTAATCATCTAGAAGGACATGTTTTTTCTGCATGCATAGACAATAATGTTCCATTTCCCTTTTTATGCTTAACTGTTTCTGGGGGCCATACTTCATTATACCTGGTTACCAACTTTGGAGAATATAGTGTCATCGGCCACACAATTGATGACGCCGCGGGCGAAGCTTTTGATAAAATCGCAAAAATTATGAATTTGCCATATCCTGGCGGACCGGTTATCGAAAAATTAGCAGAACAGGTAAATTTCGAAGATTTCTTTAAATATACACGCGGGTCGATGCCTGGGCTTAATTTTAGTTTTTCAGGCCTTAAAACCTCAATTTTGTACGACATGATTAAGCGTGGGGCTTATGATCTTGGGGCTAAGAAGTTTTTAAAATCAGACGATAAAGAGTTTCAACAAAAAGTAGCAAGTTCACTTCTTGTTTGTATGGGTGATATCTTTGAGAAAAAGTTAGCATTAGCTATAAAAGAATACCCAGAAATCAAAGCCATCACTTTTGTAGGTGGTGTGGCGTGTAATAAATACTTACGACGTCAATTACGAACATTTGCTGATAAACGCAATATTCAATTGTTTTATCCATCTCCAAAATTATGTACCGACAATGCAGGTATGATTGCATTTGTCGGCAATTTTAAAGCCCAACAGAAAAAATTTAATGAATTAGATTTGTCTATTTTTTAGACAGTTTCATTAGAATTGTTTCGATAAGTTTGCCAACCTATATCAGAATTACCAACTACTTCAAAGATAGGGTTTCGTATATCAAAATCAACAACTGCTTCAAATCGTTGTTCTAGCAGAATTTTAAGCTCATCAACATCCATATCTAGTTGATCTTTATTGAAAAAATAAGGAGGAAGCTTGATACAGCAACACGCTCTTTTGTTAAACTCTTTTTGTATTGAGTTCATTTTATTTTCAATTGCTTCCTCAGCTTTATTACCAGGCGTTAAAGCAGTGTTAAGACTTTTTGTAACATCCTTTATTGCTTGAATATATTTTTCATTTTTATTTTCGAGATATTTATAGTCTGTTTGTAAAACACCATTAAGTTTTGCGGCTGAGCATGATAAAACAGTTTCATAGTAAATCTTTTTTGTTCTATCCAAATCTAAATCTATATCTGTTTGCAACTTGTTTTTATCATAAATTTCACTCATCTCACCAGCATCACCAATTAAAGGTTGTCTGGCTTCGTTTGAGGTCGAAGTTTGTAAAAAATTGAAAAAAAACAAGATGCTATAAAATCCAAATTTTAATTTTTCATACATGTGATTCCTTTTTTTAGATCAAAGAATATAGCTTTTCGGTTGTAATATGGTTAACCGTAACAAGGGCTATCATTTATTTTAAAGAATCTTTTAAAAACAGCCTTGATACGACTGTCTAATCAATCTATTACTTTTTAAATTAAATAACATCTTTCTTTAAAAGTAAGATGTTTTCTGATGTGTAATTTTTAAACATTACCCATTTGCTTTGCATGCACCATAGTGGTAGAATTGTTACATATAGATAATTTAAAAAAAGGATAATGGCTATGAAAATGAATATTATAATTAAAAAAGTTATGGTAATTTTGCTGATAACTCAGAGTTTTTCTCATCTAGTTGCTTCGTCGGTTGTGTCATCAGCTCGCCTTACAGGGCGCGCATTAGCTCCAATGTTTGCAAAGCAGGGATTTAAATCGACTCCAATGATTGTCGCTGCCGCAGATCAGTCGAATAAGTTGTCATCTCAGCCTTCTTTTAATCAACAATCAGCAAACTCTACACCCTATGCTTTAGCAGCACAAAAAGTGGTGCCCTCGGCTCAGGAATCTCATCTCGATATGGCAAAGTGGTTAGCCGTAGGTGGAGCAGCAATTGCAGGGGACATGGCATACGAAGATTATAAAAATAAATATGATTTTTCTGATATTGACCCTGAGAGTTTACCAAGTGATAAAAAGACCTTAATTGCATATTTGCAGTATAAATTTAAAGATATTGAATTTATGGATCTTGATGCAGAATATATTGCACATCCAATTTCATCAAAAAACACTTATAAAAAACTTGATGTGGTTTTGAAATTAAGTAAAGAAATAGCACAAAAAAATGGTAGATATTTTGTAATATCAGAAGATGTGTTTGAAGCTTGTGTAGGAGAAAGAGTAAGTGAAAAAGGATCTTTATCAACAGCTTATCATGAAGCAGGTCACGCTTTAATTAATGCGTTGTATTTAGATAAAATTGAACGTCTTGCAATTGTTACTACGCAAGCAGAGAAGTTTACTGAGATACGGGGATCGAATATTTTTTTTAAAATAAAATCGAAATATCCTGTGCTCTCTAAAGAAACTATGCATTTTATTAATTCTTTTAAATTATAAAAAATGAAACTGGTTTCATTTTTTGCTGGTGGTATCGCTGGTCAATTTAGTTCTTCTGACTGCCAAAAATTTGATGAAAATGATTTAGATGAATTTATTGCAAAAGAATTTAAATTAGGAACAGTAGGAGATGTTGCTGAAGCTTATAATCTTGCTCATAAAATTGCGACTTTGTTAATTGCTTTTGAACAGGTTTTATCTGGTGATGGGGTAATTGCTTTGGAGTTACTTCTGAGAAGTGCTGCTATAATAGAAGATAGTCAACTAGAATGCTTTTTTGTTGATGCAGATAAAGTGAAGAAAAAAGAACGTGAAATTTTAGAAGAAACATTTGCTCAAACAGTTCGATTAATAAATCAACATCAAGCAGAAATAAAAAAAATAGCTGATCCTTTATATGAAAAAGGAACTATTACTGGCCAGAAAGTTTATGATATTCTTGGTAAAGAAGTTCCGTTATTAGATTTCCAGTATGACCGTATGGTTAATGAAGTTGAGCAATACTTTAATTATCAATAATATTTTCAGCAAAAAATTTAAAACAAAAAAGGTGAGCGCAATGCCCACCTTTTTTTATAACTAAAATTCTAAAATAAGTTAATAACGATTGTTACTATTTATTTCCACTTGTTGAATTGCTCATGTGCTTTTTGCTCATTGTGGTAAAAAATTCGTCATTTGTTTTCGTGTTCTTCATTTTATCAATTAAGAACTCCATACCATCAACAACATTCATAGTTGATAATAGTTTGTGTAAAACCCATGAATGATTTAATTCTTCGTCTGACAGTAAGAGATCTTCTCTACGAGTTCCTGAAGGAACGATATCAAATGCAGGATATGTACGACGATTAGATAGTTTTCTGGTTAAGTGTAATTCCATATTACCAGTACCTTTAAACTCTTCAAAGATAACTTCATCCATACGAGAACCAGTTTCGATTAAAGCTGTTGCAATAATCGTTAAAGATCCACCTTCTTCTGCATTACGAGCTGCACCAAAGAATCTTTTAGGCCGTTGTAATGCATTTGCATCAACACCACCGGTAAGAACTTTTCCTGATGTAGGAGCAATAGTATTATAAGCACGAGCTAGACGAGTTATAGAATCAAGTAAAATAACAACATCATGACCGTATTCAACATAACGTTTTGCTTTTTCAAGAACGATTTCAGCTACTTGAACGTGTCGTTCTGGTGATTCATCAAATGTTGAGCTGATAACTTCGGCATTTTTATTTGTGATCGATCGTTTCATGTCCGTGTTTTCTTCAGGACGCTCATCGATAGAAAGCACAATTAACAATATGTTTTCATTTTGTGATAAAAGACTTTTTGCAATTTCTTTCATCAAGACAGTTTTACCAACTTTAGGCGGAGCTACAATAAGCCCACGTTGACCTTTACCGATTGGAGTAAAGATATCCATAATTCGAGTTGATATAAAATCTGGTTGAGATTCTAATTTAAATTTTTCATCAGGGTGAAGTGGTGTAAGTCTATCGAAATTAATTCGACCAGATGTTCGTGCAGGGTCTTGACCGTTAACGCTTTCAACATTTTGCAATGCGAAATATTTTTCACTTTCTTTTGGAGCGCGAATTTCACCAGAAACGGTGTCACCAGTCCGTAAGTTTAAGCGACGAATTTGAGTTGGTGATACATAAATATCATCAGGTCCAGAAATATAGTCATACTCTGGGAAACGTAAGAATCCAAAACCATCAGGAAGTTTTTCTAGAAGACCGGTAACAGAAATGACTTTTTCTGCAATTTTTTGATTTTCAAGAATTGCTTCTATAAGCTGATCCTTGGTCATCATACTCGATCCAATTATACCAAGACGTTTTGCAGTGAAATTAAGATCATGAGTGACCATCTCAAGCATGTCTTTTTTCGAAAGCTCTTTAGGGTTGGGTAATTTTTTTTGTGTGCTCATAGGTCGAGCGGGACGTTTGATTTCTTTTGGATTTTGCAATGTCTTTTATCCATGGTAAGAGAGGTTATAATTTAAATAAACGGTAAGCAGCCTTTTTAAAGACTGCTTATACGTCTGTAATAGTTCTGTTATAAATCTCTTATAAATTTAATTATAAAATTAATTTTCTTCTTTGTAGAATATCATCATGATTGAACTAGCAATAAATATTGAAGAATATGTACCAATGACAATTCCAAGAAGAATCGCTAGAGAAAGATCACGAATAGTGCTACCACCAAAAACGAACATTGATCCAACTACAAGAGCAGTTGAGAAACTCGTTAATAGAGTTCTTCGTAATGTTTGATTTATACTTGTATCAACAATAACAGCTAAAGGTTGCCCTTTAAGCTTTGTTAAATTTTTTCTAATTTGTGTGAAAATGATAATCGTATCGTTGATAGAATATCCAAGTGTTGCAAGAATAGCACCAACAACATCGATTGAAATTTCACGATTTAAAATCAAGAAGCAAGCCAAAATAGCTAAAGCATCATGAAATAAAGCTAATACAGAACCAACCGCAAACGCAAATTTAAATCGAAATGCAATGTATAAAAGCATTAAGAATAGAGCAATGACAATAGCTTTCATTGATGAATAAAACAATGTATCACCAACTGAACTACTCAAACTATTAATTTGAATTATTGTTCCAGGGTTATCAATAGAAACAGCATCTACAGTAGCTAGTACTTTTTTGTCTAAGTTTTCAACAGTTTCAGCTGTACTTTGTATTTTTATGATGATTTCATTTGCATCAACAATATTGTAAACAGTACCTTTCCACTCATCTTGAATTGCTTCTTTAATTGCAGGAGTGTCTTCAGGTTTTTCAAAACGCATTCTAATATCAGTTCCGCCTGTAAAATCTACGCTATATTGAAAACCTCCGTTACGAATATATGAAGTCATACCAGCAAAAATAAGAATTGACGATAATAATACGCTTTGTACGCGATATTGTGAAAAGTGGAACATTATACTCTCCAAGGGCTTAGGTTCTAACTTTAAAAATAAAAATACAGACTAAAGAAATATGAGTTCTTAGCTAATTAGCTAAGAACTGGTAAAACTACAGACACAAAGTGTCTATCTTTTTTTCCTTTATGAAACTTGATAACACCTGCTGACAAAGCAAACAAGGTATCATCTTTTCCACGACCAACGAGTAATCCAGGATGGAATTTAGTACCACGTTGACGAATTATAATTTGACCTGCTAAAACTTGTTGTCCACCATAAAGTTTGACACCAAGTCTTCTACCTATACTATCCCGGCCATTCGAGGTGGAACCGCCGGCTTTACTGGTTGCCATAGTAAAAATCCTTAAATTTAGTTTTCTTGTTAATTGAACTTTGATTGTAGCTAAAATAACTACAGACTACAATTTCAATTGTGCCTTGTAACCAATGAAAAGTCAATCTCTAAATTGTGCAATACTTTACCGGATTTAATTACTTTGCGCTACTGGAAAATCGATCCAATTGATCCAAGAAAACTTTTATTTTGGGTCAAATCATATTTAATTGTTTGTTTTAACCATAATTGGTCTGTTTGAATTGCGTGAATTGACAAGTCAACTGTAGGTAAAGATGATTTTGTTGTATAAGCAGTATCAAGTTTTTGTAGCATAGCGTCTCGGCTTGTACTTCCTTTAAACATCTTAACCGATGCGTCTTGTTGAATGATAAATATCATTTTCTCATTAATTGGAAAAATGTCTCTTTTTAAAACATGATGAGCCATCGATGAAAGTGGGTGGTCTTTATGTTTTTCATCTTGAATCATGATTTTAATAATAGATGTATCAGGTAAAAATACATCCTGAACAGCACCTGGATCAAGACAAAGGCCTGTAATATGGCTTTTTTCATTATGTATATGGACAAAGAAGTGTTTGTTAGAGTTATTGATAAATACTTTGACTACCGCATTTATTGGTAAAGAAAATAGAATGAGAGAAAGATAAAGCATTTTTTTCATTATATTGATCCTTTTATGTATAACAAATTCATAAAAAAGATAATTTACTCAGCAGAGCAAAAGCAAGAAAAAATCTTACTAACTCTTAATAAGAGCTTGTAGTGCATGTTTAATTCTCGATGATCTCTGAGTTTATAATAAATATATTGTTTTTTCTTCAACTTCATTAAATTTTTCGCTATTTCTACTATTTCGAACTTTATTAAGCGCAATCTGTTTGTCTTTTTTATTTACAAAGTGATAGTTTTCAAGCCTATTGTCAGTATTAAATATAAAAACAGCAAAAGTATTAAGTTTTGATTGAGGTAGGGTTGTAGGTTTTGCATGTATTTCATTACAAACAACCTGCTTCAATTGTTTCGATTCGTGAACATACTCACGACGCTGGCCACCCAATATTGATAGATGTTCTTTTTTTCCATTCATTTTTGTAATAACCAACATGATTGGATTAACCCTGCCATTAACAAAAATTTTTCTTTCACGATATTTTTCAGGAATGATTTTTTTATCAGATGCTTTTTTTGATGCTATCTCATTTTCATTTGAACTTGTCTGGATTTGTCCGGTATTGATGATTATAAGCGATAAACTTATTAATAATATTTTTTTCATAACTCCCCCTTTTTCTCATTTTACTTTCAGCTTGTCATAAGTTTACAAAAAACCAACGCCTTTAATCAATGGATTATTGCAAGGATTCTGTTTTTTTGTGTGTGTGGGGAGAGTTCTATTTAATAAAAAAAGCATGATATCTAAAATATCATGCTTTTTTAAATTATGTTTATTTGGTAACTTGATGCCAGTTTTGACCAGTTTTTATTTTGACGGTGAGTGGGATTTGCCAATCAACAACTGATTCCAGTGTTTCTTTGACGATGACTGAAACTATTTCTACCTCTTCCTGAGGAACAGATAAAATTAATTCATCATGAATCTGAAGTAAGATTTTTGTCTTCAAGTTTTGACTTGATAGTTTTTTCTCTAAATTGATCATACCTATTTTCATAACTTCCGCAGCAGTTCCTTGAACCGCACTGTTGATAGCAATTCTTTTAGCCAGATCATAGAGAGTTCTATTCTTTTCGTAGATACCAGGAATGTATCGTTTTCGTCCGTACAAGGTCTGAGTGTAACCATGTGTTTTGGTGAATTCAACAACAGAATCCATCCATGTCAGAATCCCTGGGTATTGTTCAAAATAGGTAGAGATATATTTTTGGGCATCTTTGTATGGAATTTCTAAATCTTTAGAGAGACCGTACGATGTTAATCCATATAAAATACTAAAGTTAATTTTTTTACCAATATCTCGTTGCTCGGATGTTACATCATCTTGAGTAGTGTCAAATATTTTCGCAGCTGTTTGCGTATGAATATCTTTATCATCTAAAAAAGCCTGCTTTAAAGTTTCATCTTGCGACATGTGGGCTAAGATGCGTAACTCAATTTGTGAATAATCGGCAGCAAGAAATAGATGGCCTTTATCTGCTTTAAATGAAGATCTAATATCAAATTCATATCCAAGGTTACCGGTTGGAACATTTTGTAAGTTTGGATTTGAGCTCGATAATCTACCTGTCGCAACAAGTGTCTGATTAAATGAAGTATGAATTTTGTGAGTAACTTTATTTATGTAGGTTGGTAGGCTTTCGATGTAGGTACTTTTTAATTTAAACAGTTCTCGATATTTTAAAATCAATCCCGGAACTGGGTGAATTTTTGCAAGAGTCGCAAGTACTTGTGCATCGGTTGAGTATCCTGTTTTCTTGGCGCTCTTTTTTTGTGGCGGTAAGTTTAATTCATCAAACAGTAATTCTTTGATCTGTTTTGGAGAGTTTAAGTTAATTGGTTCAGGTGTGAATTCTGCAATTTCAAGTTCGATCATTACAAGATCCGCAGAAACTAAAACATTAAGCTTTTCAAGAACCGTTGCATCGCAATAAATTCCCTGAAGTTGCATATCGACTAAAACATCATTAACTGGCATTTCGATATTGTAAAAGATGGCTTCAAGGTTTTCTTTTTTCAGCTCTTCTTTAAATAGGTGTTGTAGTTTTAAAGTTTGATGTGCATCAGACGCGGCATATTGTGTTGCACGGTCGAGCTCTACGTAAGAAAAATCTTTTGCTTTATGTTCTTTTACAATTTCTTCGTAGGTAAGCATTGTTTCATTTAAATAAAACTCAGACAAAACTTTTAGATTCTTTTTTTGCCAATCTTTAACTAATAAACTTGCTGCAATTAAAGTGTCAAAGGTAACACCTTTAAGTGGTAAACCAGCTTGATGTAAAACAACTTGATCAAACTTTGCATGGTGCAAGAATTTCGAAATGTTTTCATCTGCAAATAGAGGTCCCAGGTGATTTTTAATGTCTTGCAAATCTAGTTGCGGTGTTTCTACTTGATGACCAAAAGGTATGTAGTATGCGGTACCGGTTTCAACTGCAATTGAAACACCAACACAGTTATCTACCATCGAATTAATACCAGTTGTTTCGGTATCAACTGCACATGATTTTTTTTCTTTTATTTTATTACATAAAACTATAAGATCTTGCAGCTTGTTAATAAGAATAAAGTTATATATTTCGTGCAAAGCAGCAGGTTTTTCTTGAAAGTTTTCTTCATCTGTTGCAAATAAAGAAGCTTGCTCCGGATTTTTTTTTCCAAAAGTTACAACACTACTTCCCAATTTTTCGATTTCTGCGGCCAAGGATTTAAATTCTAATTCTTGCAAGAGGGGTAATGTTTTTAACCAGCTTTTTTCATAAAACAAAGCATTGTCAATGGTGATAGAAACCGGGTAAAGCTCTAAGGTAAACAAACGTAAACTTAAGTAAGCATTATCTTTTTGATCAATTAAAAGTTCTTTGGTGCGGCGTTTATCAACTTTATCAACGTTTGCATATAAATCATCAAGGTTCTCAAACATATTGACCAAGGCGGTTGCGCCTTTAGTTCCAATACCTTTTACTCCGGGAATGTTATCTGAGCTATCACCTAAAATTGAAAAATAAAAAGGAAGTTTGTGAAGTGGAAATCCATAAACCGCTTCTAGCATATCCTGGTCAAACATTTTGTTTTTAAAAGGATCAAACATTTTTATAGTATGATTAACGATTTGTGCTAAATCTTTATCTCCACTGACAATAACAACATCCTGATCTTCTTTGTGAAATTTATCTGCAAGTGAATAAATAAGATCATCAGCTTCAATGCCAACTTGAGCAAGTTGTTCCATGTTGATATCAGTGATAAATTGTAATATGAGCTCTTTTTGGACAAATAAATCAGCCGGAGCTTTTTGACGATTTGCTTTATATTCAGGGAAAATTTCGTGGCGAATATTTTTACCCTTGCTATCCCAAACGATAACAATATGTTCAATTTTAAAATCTTTAATAATTTTTCTAATCATGCGGCAAAAACCATATACAGCTTGAACGCTTATACCTTTTGATGTCTGTAATGGACGCATTGCATAATATGCACGATATAGAAAAGATGACCCATCAATAATGAAAACCGGAGATTTTTTTTGCATGCTTTCTTTCTTTTTAATTGCATTAACGATATCATATTTATAATGCATTACAAGCATTTTTATCAACTTTTCCCCTTTAAAAATGTGAATTTAAATATGATACAGAGAGATTTAATTACAGATTTTTTATTAAAATCAGAAGACCATTTGATTATTGATGTACGCTCTCCGCTTGAGTACGAAAAGGGACATGTTCCTGGAGCCAAAAACATAGCACTTTTCACGAACAACGAACGATCAGTTGTTGGAACATTGTACAAACAAGAAGGCAAGCAGTCAGCAATCTTGCAAGGGTTAGATCTTGTTGGACCAAAATTAGCTGATTATATTAAACTCGTTAAATCTATGACAGATAAAGAAACAGTCTTTGTTTATTGTGCTCGTGGTGGCATGCGTAGCGGAAGCTTTGGATGGTTGCTCAGCACATACGGTTATAATGTTATTGTTTTAGAATCAGGCTATAAGGCTTATCGTAATTTTATATTAGAACAGTTTGATAAACAACTAGGTTTTATAGTTTTGAGTGGAAAAACAGGAACCGGGAAAACTCTTCTTTTGCATAAATATAAATTAGAAAATAAACAAATTATAGACCTTGAAGCCTTGGCTTGTCATAAAGGATCTGTTTTTGGAGGCATTGGCCAAGAGCAGCCAACCCAAGAACAGTTTGAAAATTATTTAGGATTTTTAATTTCTCAGTTTGATGCAAGTCAAAAAGTATGGATTGAGGACGAGAGTCGTCATATTGGCAAAAGAATGATACCAACCGGTTTGTGGGACCAGATGCGCAAAGCTCCATTGCAAATTATTGAAAAAACAAAAAAAGAACGAGCTACTTTGTTAATGAACGAGTATGAATATTGTTCAAACCAGGATTTATTAAAAGCTGTTTCTTGTTTGGATAAACATTTAGGGTCATTACGTTGTCTTCAGGCTCAAGAGCTGTTAAATCAAAATAAACGTTATGAATTTTGTATGATGTTACTTAATCATTACGATAAAGCGTATGAGTTTAGTTTTGCAAAACGACAAAAAAATAATGGTAACGGTCGTACAATATAATATAAAAAAATGGATTTGATTTTTTAAAATCAAATCCATTTTTTTAGTTTCTTACAAGCTTAAATATTTAAATTCCAAGCTCTAATGTAGTTTTCGTATCATCTTTATCTGCAACAAGAATTAGTGTGTCAATTTCAGTCTCTTTAACTGCCACTCGTGCGGTAGTTTTTCTTTTGGCAGCAAAGTTTAACGGAGCAGCTATGTGTTGCTGTAAGTTTATTTTTGCTTCTTTATAGCCAGGAACATCTACAACAGGAATGATGTATTTACCATCTGGTTGTTCTAAAATAACTGATTCAACTGCTTTTTCGATATCATTTATATTTTTTCTAGAAAGCAGCATGTTGGTTGCGGGCTCAGGATTGATTTGAGTTTTTTCTTTCAACCAAACCAAAGGTCCTTTTTTATCAATATCTTTAAGGTGTCGATCTTGAATAGTAAATGTATTAAGTACCAACTCTCTCATTCCAGCTTCTTCAGATTGAGCTTCTATTTCAGCTACAATAGTTTGAACTTCTGCTGATAATTTATCTTTGATCGATTTGTGAAAAGCTTCTGGCATTGGTTTGCAACAGCCTTTTTCGCATTTTACATTTGTGCTTTTTTGAGCAGGTTCTTTCATGTTCATAGCAGGTATGATGATTGTCATACTTATGAATAATAAAGCAACGAAAGCTTCTTTTAATTTCATACTAATTTTCTTTCTAAATTCTATAATTTAACAATTGCATCCTGTGTCATCACAACATTTTCTTACATCAAAACCTTGAATGTTTAATTGAACAGGTTTTTGTGTACCACGTAAATAATAGTGAGAGTTTTCAACTACATCATCTGCTTGTACAGTTGTATATAAATTGTTAACACCTACGTTATAAGGTCTTAAATTTTGTACTTTTGGCAATTCATCTCGATACGAAGGAACATATGCCAATTCTTGATTGTTTGATGCTGTAAATAATGTAGCAAAACTGATCAAGCCTTTTATGCTAAAAGCATTCATATTGTTATAGTTTGTTATTGCGATTAATAGGCACATTACTATTTTTTTTGATCTATTCATTTGTAAAAATCTTTCTTTTTCTATGTTTTATATATAAGGATATCTTATTTTTAAATTATGACAAAGAGTGACTTTTTAGTCAATTGCAAAGTGACTTTTTGTTCGTATTTGTCTTGAAATTTTTTCTTTTGGTTCTAATTAATCTGCCATAATTATTTAGATGTTTCTTGAGAGGCCAACTGAACCTTGAGTTTCAGGCTTGGTTCTAAAATTTGAGCAAATTCATTATTTTTTTCATAATTATTTTTCTTGATCTTGATTGTTTGTATTAAAATCTTTTTCTAGTTCAGACTGACGTTCCATTAAGACTAGATTTTCAGCATGCCAAAGCGATTGGTGAGCTTCTTTTTCTTGTTGAATAATTAGTAACTCAGCAGAAATATCTGTAAGTTCAGTTTTGTTTTGGAGTTCTTTGAGAGCTTCATCATATTTAACAAGTATAGCAAAAGATAATTTGTGAAGATCTTTTAAAGATTTTTGATTTTTTTTAGGTAGTTGAAAATTCTGAAAAATTAATTGATAGTAAAATTTATCATAGCCGTTTAGATAGTCTAAAGGTGAATTGTTATGGTTATTTTTAATATAAGGATTTGCTCCGGCAGATAATAACAACTCAAATGCTTTTCTTTTAAAAATGCGATAATTGACAATGTCATTTTCGCTCATTGTGAAAACATTTTTCTTTAATGTGGCAAAATGCCTTGCTATAGATAATAATGGAGTTTGACCATTGTTGTTTTGCTGATTTAAATCAACTTTGGCATTAATTAAAAGTTTGATAGTTTCAGTTTCATTGAAAATTGCCATGAAATGTAAATAAGAGTTACCATTTGGTGCAACAATTTCATTAATATTTGCTCCATGCTTAATAAGAGTCTCTATGGCAAATTTATTATTAATTCGAATTGCTAGCAATAATATTGGTATGCTTTCAACAAACTTTTGACTTTGCTTGTTTAGGTTCCAATTTTTCATATACCTGTGATTCATATATGATTCTGTATTGGTAATTTTTATATTCATTAATCTTGGTGAAATTTTTTCATCTGAATGTCTTTGATTATGAAAATTACAAAGAAATTTTTCTTTTGCAAGACAGCTTTTTAAAAGAGGATGATTGTCAGTTAGAACTGCTTTAATAAAATTCTCTTCTAGGCTTAATGATTCATCAAGAACACCATCTTCAGGGTAATTTACAACAGTGTCATCAACGACTACATCTTTTTGCTTAGATTTTGTGCATGCAATTTCAACATTGGGATTTAAATTGGCTAATTGTTCTTGCAGAGATCTCTTGACTGGTTCAGAGGTGAAATCTTCTTTGCCATGGTGCGAACCAAATATGATTGATGGAGATATTAAGATGCTAAGGAGAGTAGCTGTTATTGTTTTTTTCATAATTATTTTTCTTGATCTTGATTATCAATATTGAAATATGTTTTTAGATCAGACTGGCGTTGCATTAAGACTAAATTTTCAGCATCCCAAAGTGATTGTAGTGATTCTTTTTGTTGTTGAATAATTCGCAACTCATTAGAAATATCTTTAAGGGGAGTAGTCTTATTTTGAACTTCTTTTCGAACTTTATTAAGTTTTTTTAGTACAGTAAAAGATAACTTATTAAGATCCTCTGAAGGTATTTGATTTTCTTCAGGTAGTTGAGGATTATGAAAAAATAATTGACAGTAAATTTTATCATAACCGTTGAAATAGTCTAAAGGCGAATGGCCATTAGATGTTTCTTGAGATGCCAACTGAGTTTTGAGTTTCAGGATCGGTTCTAAAATTTGAGCAAATTTATTAATTTTTTCTGAGCTTATTTTTTTTGTATTATGTTGTCGTTCATGCATTTGTTGAGTATGCATTAAAGTATAATTACTTGCAGTTAACATCATATTTACAGCTTTTTTTTGAAATGCTTCAAATAAAAAATCAGCTTCTCCTGTTTTCTGATAGTTTAAAAGAATCTCAAAAGCAGTGAATCCTGAGTAATCTTTAATGCTGAGGTCAGCACCTGCTGCAATTATAAGTTTTACGCATTCAAGGCTATAGTTAAAAAGATCAGCACGTTTACTAATGTCAGAATGACTTTTATAATGGTCTTGAAATATTGCACATAACATTGTTTGTTGTGGTGCATCATTAAATAGATTGTTTATATTTGCACCAGCATTAATTAATGCTTCGAATATAGAAATATCTACTTGACGTTTAAATGCAATCCATAAAACAGGCGAGGAACAGTATTCATCAATGGGAATCATTAAATTAGCCAATTCAGAAGTAAAGGCAGGATCATGTTTTGTTGAAATTTCTCTCTCGGTGCGATATTGAAAATTATGTTTTTCAAGCACAAGATAATTAATTATTTTTTCTTTATTTATTTTTCGAGACTTAAAAGCAACAGTAAAAATCCTCCTTAAAGTTTCTATTTTACCGTCTAAATCATCTTTAGTATAATATAATTTATCCTTATAAAGGTAAAATACAGGACAATATCTTTTATCAGACTCAGAGGCTGCGTCTTCTTGCTTAGATTTTTTACATGCAATTTTAACATTGGGGTTTAAATGGGCTAATTGTTCTTGCAGAGATCTCTTGACTGGTTCAGAGATGAAATCTTCTTTGCCATGGTGCGAACCAAATATGATTGATGGTGATATTAAGACGCTAAGGAGAGTAGCTGTTATTATTTTTTTCATAATTATTTTTCTTGATCTTGATTGTTTGTATTAAAATCTTTTTCTAGTTCAGACTGACGTTGCATTAAGGCTATATTTTCAGCACGCCAAAGCGATTGTAGGGATTCTTTGTGTTGTTGAATGGTTAGCAACTCAGAAGAAATATCTTTAAGCTCAGCTAGAACTTTGTCATGCTTTTTAAGCAAAATCAAACATAATTCATGAAGCTCTTCTAAATATTTTTGATTTTCTTTAGGTCGTTGATAGTTTTGAAAAATTGATTGATAGTAAAATTTATCATAACGGTTGAGATAGTCTAAAGGCGAATGGCCATTATTATCCTTAATATAAGGATTTGCTCCTGCAGATAATAACAACTCAAAGACTTCTTTTTTAAATTTACGATCACTATCAGTAAGCCCTTTGTCTTGTTTTAATTGATAGAAATGCCTTGCTATTGAACATAATGGAGTTTGCCCATCATTGTTTTGATCATTTAGATGAGGTTTGGCATCAATTAAAGTTTTGACCATTTTGATTTCATCAAACAGCGTGATGAGGTGTAAATAAGAATCACCTTTTTTTGTTACAACTGCATTAACATCTGCTTGAGCATTAACTAAAGTTTCTAAAGCATGGCCATTACCTATATGTAATGCTTGCAACAAGATTGGTACTGTTGTGTTTATATTTTCAGAATAATTAGTTATATCACTCATTTTTATGTAATTATGAACCCTCACAGTCACCTTTCCAGAAGTCATTTTTAGATCAACTAATTTTTGGAAAGTTTTTTTATCAGGATCTCTTTCATTGTGAAAATCACAAATAAATTTCTCTTTTGCTAGGCAACTTTCTAAAAGTGAATGATTGTGAGTTTTAATTGATGTGATAAAATTTTCTTCTAAACTTTTTATTTCATCAATAATGTCATCTTGAGGACTATCTATTCTATCAGGCTCTATTGCTACAACTTTAGCAGCTTCAATCGCTAGATTTTCTTGTTGAGGCTTTTTGCATGCAATTTCAACATTAAAGTTATGAATACCAGCTTGATCTAAATCTGCTAACTGTTCTAGCAGTGTTTTTTTGATTAATCCAAAAGTATAATCCTCTTTGCCCTCGTACGCACAAAAAATGATTGATGGTAGTATATTAAGTAGGAATACAAATTTGAATAATAGTTTCATTTTTAATCTTTAAATTGAAATGTACAGAGCTTTTAACTCTAATAGAATGATTTAAATTATAAACATTGTCTAATTCTGACATCCTTGATTGCTTTTTGTTACAATGATAAAATATTTTTTTGGTTGTGGATTATTTTTTCTTCTATGAGGTTTTCGATAATTGCATCAAAGTCATGAATGTTTGTAGGTAGTTCGAATTTGAGAAACTCGATTAAACTTTGATATTCTACCTGTTTTGATTGTGTTAATATTTTGACGATAGCGCCACGAACCTGTCGCTTAGATCCTTCAAATCGTGATTGACGAGTATAATGTTTGCTTGCAGCATTAATCTTTGGTAATTGTTTTTTGAGATAAACACCGTAGTCCATAAGAGCATAATACCATTCTCGTGATTTTTTATGATCTAGAGTTGCTTTGATGAGTGGTAGTAGTTGTTTATCACTGATATCACTTTGTCCTTTGAAGAAGAAATCAGTAAAGACTGTCCTGATATTTGTTTCGATAAAAGTGATAGGTAGGTTAAAGGCAAATGCGCAAATTGATCCCGCTGTGTTTGGTCCAATAGCAGGAAAAGTTTCTAAAACTATAGGATCGTTTGGTAATTCATGGTCATATTTATCAGAAACAATTTGAGCTATTTTTGCTAAGGCAAGCCCTCTACGATTATAACCAAGTCCTTGCCATGCAGTTAAAACTTCATGATTTGATGCTTGCGCTAAAGTTTTAAAATCAGGAAATTGTTCGAGCCAGTTTTCAAACTTTGGAACAACTCGAGCGGTTTGAGTTTGTTGGAGCATTACTTCTGAGATTAATATTTTGTAGGGTGTAATATCATCACGCCATATAAAATCTCGTCTGTTTAAAGCAGAAAATTCGTAAATGATTTTTTGGAATTGTGCGATTTGATCGTCTTTTAAAATTTGCATGATTATAATTAAGTATATCTGACTTATTTCAAACCTCAATAAAGTCTTCACGATCATGGATAATTATCTATGAACATCTGAATATTACTTTAATTTAAGTTGATTAAAAATTCATGAGACATCTATATAAAACAAATTTTTATGTTGAGTATAGATTTTGATAATGACTTTCATATAATTTTTTTTGTAGTGAAAATAAGTGAGAAGCAGGAGTCAAAAATCTTGTAAAATTGTAAAAAAAATAGAAGAATTCTTATTATTTCAAATCTGTATTGTATTATTGTGGATAGGTGCTATTTTATGCACAAGATAAAAAGAACCTAAGACATTTTCTTTGAAGGGCAATTTGCATGAAAAAAATATTATTATCACTTTTGATCATTACATCATCTTTAATGTCTCTTTCTAAGAGTTTGGATGATCGAATTAATAGATTGTTAGTACCTTATCATGATGAAATTAAATTTATAAATTCTTTAAACTCTATTGATAAAGTAACTGATGAGCAAATATTTAAATTTTTCAGTAATAACGACTTTTCAAAAAAAGGTCGAAACAGAAAGATTGATGGATCGTTACGATCTCTTAATACTTTTTTTTTGAATAAAAGTTTATCGAATGACCTTAAAGAAAAATTAAGAAAATCTATTCATGAAATGCATAAAATCAAAGAGTTCATTGAATTACACTCAGCACCCTATAACGCCATGGTTAAGTACTGTCAGATCGTATCATATTATAAAAATGTGAATGAATATGATTCGTCTTTAGATGATATCATTATTAATAACCCAGAATCACTTGGCTTGCCACCAAAAAACAGTCGTAGTTTGTATCAATTTATTAAAACTCTTGATGGTGATGTGCGCAATCTTAGGGCTTTGTGGAGTAAAGATGAGTTGCCACAGGAACTAGAAACAAAGATTAAAGCTATCCAAGTTAAGTTATTATCGGTTAAAAATCGATTAGTTCCAAACCCTCTATATAAAGATCAATTATCAAGAACCAGGTGGATTAAATCAGCAGGTATCATAGGATTTATTATTGTTTTTGTTGTGCCTCTACTCTATACGATTTTATTTTCGGTAACAACAAGTGCTGTTGCCCCTTCATTGTTTATTATTGCAACTGCCTGTATAGCCGTAGGTATAGCCGGAGTTACTATTAAAGTTAAAAAAACACACGAAAGAGCCAAGAATAAGACAGAGCTTTGCCAAGATCTAAAATTCGTATAGATTTATCTATCAGTAAAATTGGTTGATTTTGAATCTGAAATAACGCAAGACCTTCATAAGCTTCTATTTATGAAGGTCTGTTTTTTTGTAAACATTCGATTAAAAGACAGCTGGCGGCAGCTTTTATTGTTTTTTTTTCTGAAAATGTTACAATTGTAAAATAAAGTAAAAATAATATTTCAATTTAAATCGATATCAAATACTATATGAAAAAATCACTGTTTGTTTTAGCTCTTGTTTCGTCATCTTTCATGTTTGGGTCTTCTAAGGTTGAACATAAAATTCAAAAATTAGCTCAGCCATATGAAAACGCGGTTAATTTTATTGTAACTTTAGATTCAGCGCGAACAGTTAATGACCATGATATTTTTCAGTTCTTTAATCAGTGCGGTTTATACAGTAGAAAAGATGTTCGTGTTTTTAAAAGATCTTTAAGTAAAATAAAAAAACTTACGTATAAAAATAAAGCCTTACAAGGCAAGAGAGACCAGTTTGTGGTTTTGATTAATAATTTACAAAAAATTAATAATTTTATTGTAGAACATTCATCTACGTATTATGCTTTATGTACACATTATGAAATATCTGCATTCTATCATTATATTGATGCAGAATCTGCATCTGTCGTAAATTCAATAATTCAATCTCCATCAAAAATTGGATTATCTTCGATGCAAGGTCGTGGATTATATAAATTAGTGAAAAAAATAGATTTAGATATTCGCAGACTTACAGCTCTATTTGTACAAAATATAGTATCAGACGATGCAATCATAAAAATTAATCAAACAAAGAAAAAACTTGTAACTTTAAAAAGTAAAATTATGGTCAGTAAAACTTATAAATCTCAGTTAACAAAAACAAGATTACTAAAAGCTATTGGAGTGTTTATACCTCTATGTTTACTTGTGTTTCCTTTCTATTTAGCTGTCGTTGGTTGTGAGGTAGTTATTTCAGAAATAGCACTTTATGCTATTTTATCCGGTTTTGGAATTACAATGATTGCTATTACGGTGCAAGAAATGCAAGAATCTGTAAAATACAACATTCCAGTTCATAGTAACTCATTATTCTCATGGTTTAGACCTGTTTTTTACCCATTAACTTGGATACCTCGAGGATAATTAATTGAAATTGAGAAGAAATATGAAAAATTTATTACTATTGTTTTTGTTATCCATTCCGTCTGGTATGATAGCTCAGAATAGATCTATTATTCATTCTTATGATTCATTAGATAAGTTTATTACTGCTGAAAAGCATCAGAATACATTAACTCATGAGACAATGATCTCGATATTTTCTTATGTTGCAAGAAGTTATAATGCTTTTTTAAAGCTCATTAGAGTTGATATTGCTCGTTGTAAGAGATATATTCGAAATCATAAAAATGATACAACTGAACAAAAAATTCTGTTAGACCAGTTACGTAGATTTTATTTTTATGCAAGGGAGCATAAAAATTGTTTTCTTGCCATAGAGATACACAATGATTTGAATCAAAGATATGCCATAGCTTTCAACGATCCATTAATTGTTCAATTGATTGAGGAATATCCTACTATTTATGGCTTGTCAGAAAATTGTAAAAATAAGTGCACTGCTTATTTTAAGAAAATTCAGTTTGATTTAGCAAAGTTGGAAAAGTTAGAAGATATGATTCATGGAAATCATAGTATTTTAAAAGCTCATAATTATGTATATAAATTTGAACTCATAAAAGTACGTAATCATGTTTATCATAGTAATAGATATAAATTTGAAAATTGTTACTTTCAATAAAATGTTTATTTTTCTGATTTAATCTTTTTCAAAAAATTAATAAAAATAAAAATGCCCCATGAAAAACTGGGGCATTTTTATTTTTTACGTTATACTTTTTATATGTTTATTACCGTTCGACTTCTCAATAATTTTTCTAAAGAGCTTACTTACGCGGTACCTACTGAATTAAAAAATCAGATCTATCGTGGCACATTAGTTCAGGTACCATTACAACGTAGGCTAGAGTCTGCGATAGTTGTTACGATCGAAAATTCAGATAAAAAGTATGAATTTAAGATCAGGCCAATTGATTCTATCTTTCCATTTCCTGCGGATCTAACATATCGTCAATTTGCAACACAGCTTGCAGCTTTTCACCAGATAGACTCTTTATATCTTTTTAAACGAGTTAAGAATTTTTTAACTGAAGCTGAAAATGAAGATGTTGTTTTGGAGGCCGAAAAAGAGTTTGTAACAAACAATGTTACTTTGACCGACGAACAGATTGCGGCTTGCAAATCGATTCAGCAGGACCTTGATGAGAGCCGTTATCAAGCAACTGTTTTGCATGGCGTAACAGGATCAGGTAAAACTGAAGTTTATAAAAAAATGTTTTCATCGGTTTTGTCACAAGGAAAATGTGCAATACTTTTATTGCCAGAAGTTTCGCTTGCTATGCAATTTGAGAAATTATTAAAGTTACAGATGCCAGGTGTAGAAATATTTGGTTTTCATAGCGCAACAACCGTTAAGCAAAAGCGACTTTTGTGGCAAGCTTTACTACAGAAAAAACCATTTATTATTGTCGGTGTTCATTTGCCAGTTTTTTTACCGGTGGCAAATTTAGGAATTATTATTGTCGATGAAGAGCATGACCCTGGATATCAAGAAAAAAGTCATCCTAAAATTCATAGTCGTAATGCAGCTTTGCTTAAAGCATCATTGTTGAAAATTCCAATTGTTTTAGGTTCTGCAACGCCATCAATTTCATCACTTTCTAATGTAAAAAATAAATCTTGGAAACTTCTACAATTGAAAAAACGCTTTGCCGGAGAGTTTCCATCGGTTCAGGTCGTTACCTTGTCAGATAAAAAAGAACGTAAAAACTTTTGGATTAGTTCTGAACTATACAGTGCAATTCGCCAACAATTAATTAACAAAGAACAGACAATTGTTTTTATTAATCGTCGAGGGTTTAGCTTTTTTGTTCAGTGCACAACATGTACTTTTATTTTTTCATGCACCAACTGTTCTGTGAGTTTAACGCTTCACGAAAATGGAAAAATGGTTTGTCATTACTGTAATTTCACATTACTTACACATGAAAATTGTCCGGATTGTAAGGGAAAAGATTTTTTAAAGAAAGGAATTGGAACACAGCAAGTTGTGACAATTTTAAAAAAAATATTTCCGCAGGCAATTATTCAACGAGCTGATCTTGATACCACATCAAAGAAGAAAGAGTGGCAAAAAACAGTTCAGGATTTTTACAATAAAGAAATTGATATATTGGTTGGAACTCAATCAATTACTAAAGGATATCATTTCCCACATGTTACTTTAGTGGGTATTTTATGGGCAGATGTTAATTTACATTTTCCTATTTACAATGCAGCAGAGACAACTTTACAGCAATTGATTCAGGTTGCAGGGCGTGCAGGACGTCAATCTGCGGGTAGCAAAGTTATTGTTCAGACCATGACGCCTCACTCAATATTTAAATATATTCACGAGCAAGATTATCTCAAATTTTATGCGAGTGAAATTTGTAAACGAGAAGAGGTTGGTTATCCACCAGCAAAGCATATTGCAGAAATTGAGATTCGCCATGGAAATCAATGCACAGTAGAAAAAGATGCAGACATTGTAGCTGATTTTTTAATGGATAGAGCATCGGAAGATATTTTAGTTTTAGGACCTGTTCCGGCAGTTATTTATCGTATACAAAAAACTTATTGCCAAAAAATATTTTTAAAAAGTATTAATCGAACTGCAATGATTCAATTATTTGCATCAATTCAAAAAAATGAACTATTATCATCACTTTTTTTTACTATTGACCCGGTAGCTTAAAAAAAGTTTTAGATAGTATAATTATAAGGACTTTATACATGAACAAAATAAGAAAATTTATTACCTGTATTCTCATTGTCAATAGCATCATGAGTTTTACAAGTGACCAAGAAGATGATGAAAAAATCACACCACGAGCTTATATGGCCGGAGCATTTATTCTTGGCACTGTAATTTCAAAAGTTATTGCTGACAGGACTTCCGCAATAGTTAATAAGTAATTCATTGAAAGATCTCTCCAGATCAACTAATTGAATGTTTTTAAATTGTTTAAAAGAGATGCATTTTTACGTTTAAGAGCTCTTAGAGCTTCTTCAGGC
>Ga0209390_10003736_pt1 | contig 24079 bp, 16 predicted proteins | sample BON01_FD_187212 | JGI IMG/M metagenome (GOLD analysis project Ga0209390, IMG submission 187212) | Freshwater microbial communities from Lake Bonney liftoff mats and glacier meltwater in Antarctica - BON-01 (SPAdes) (version 2) | ecosystem: Environmental > Aquatic > Freshwater > Ice > Glacier... | reverse complement strand
AAGCTGGAATTGCCAAAAAGGCCAAGGATTTGAAATTCATCGGTGAGTGGTTTGGGTAGAATGTAGATTTGAAATTTAAGGATTATCTGCTATTAATCCAGATCCATAAAAAAATCCCACTAACCCCTTTATTCAACAACCAATTCCAGAGGAACAGCCTATTTCCAAAGGTGGAGTTAGATCCGAAATCCTTCATAATCCGAACCCAAACATCAGACATCTGAAATCTGACCTCTTAAATCTCCAATCGGTCTCATCTCCTTTTACTGGCGTTTCCCCCGCCACCAAAAAGTATTCCTGCTCCAAGTACAAATCCGAAGTCATACCAGCCTCCTGTATTGTTGACTGCATACATGGCGATGTCTTCAAAGAAAACCGAAAGCACAAAGCTGACAGGTGCAATCACTCCGTGCCAGAGGCCGAAGAAGAAGCCATAAGGTTCGGCGGTCACACAGTCCTCAATATTTGCGACTTCGGCGCAGGAGGAAAAAAGTAGTCCTACAGCTAAGAAGGTCAATGATGATTTAAGAATAGTTTTCATAGCGAGTAGGTTTATTGAATCGTTGAATTTAAAAAAAATTACTGTTTTGATCTCCATTTCGTATTTAACAGAGAATCTCATTTCCAATCTTTTTATTTGCTGAAATTCAATAAAGAACTAATGAAACCTTTTGGGGAAATCTTAGAATCCTAATATCATTTCTAAATTTGCCTCGGGCTTTTTTAAATCAGCTCTACGAGTCCCAATAGCCATCGCGGATATAATCTCAACGCCTGATCTAAAGATTTGTAATCGGCACCCTAAACAATCTCCCCTACTCCAAAGGCTTTTTGTTTATATATTCGGGTTGATAACTCTCTTATGAAACTCAAAATATTCTTTCTCCTGATCCTTTTTTCTGGATTTCAGAAAATCTCACTGGCCCAAGAAGTACTCAAAGTCGGAGTCGCAGGATTAACTCATGGGCATGTGGGTTGGATCTTGGAAGCAAACAAGCGGGCAGATATTGAGATTGTGGGAATCGCCGAGCCCAACCGAGAACTTGCCGAACGGCTCACCAAAAACTATGGTATTCCAATAGAATTGGTTTTTGATTCCTTGGAAGAGATGTTGGCGGCTACAAATCCAGAGGCTGTAACTGCTTTCGGGAATATCTTCGATCACCTCGCTGTAGTCGAAGCTTGCGCGCCAAAAGGAATTCACGTAATGGTCGAAAAACCATTGGCTGTCAATATAGAACATGCCCGGAAAATGGCAGAATTAGCTAAAGCACACAATATTCATCTTTTGACCAATTATGAAACGACTTGGTATCCATCAGTAGAAAAGGCTGGTGAACTCCTCGAATCGGGCAAGATCGGTGCAATGCGCAAATTGATCGTCCGAGACGGACACCGAGGGCCAAAGAAAATCGGAGTCAATGGAGAGTTTTTAGAATGGTTGACTGATCCGGTTTTAAATGGAGGAGGAGCAATCATCGACTTTGGTTGCTACGGAGCCAATATTGCAACCTGGCTGAATGCAGGCGAAAAACCAAGTTCCATCACCGCTGTAGCACAACAATTTCAACCGGATAATAACCCTAAAGTTGAAGATGATGCTACAATTATCTTGACTTATGAAAACTCCCAAGCGATACTAGAACCTTCTTGGAACTGGCCCATTGGCAGAAAAGATATGGAAATCTATGGCTTGACAGGAGCGATATATGCTGACAATGGCAAAGATCTTCGTGTACGAATGGCTAAGGGATATGACGGCTATGAGGAAGAAAAATCTAGAATCGAAAAAAGGAATGCACCTTTCGATGATCCCTTCACATTTCTAATCGCTGTGATTCGAGGCCAGATACAGCTGGAACCTTATGATCTAAGTTCTCTGGAAAATAACTTGATAGTGGTTGAAATTCTTGAGGCAGCTATAAAAAGCGCTAAAGAAGGAAAGACTATTTATCTTCAGAAATGATAACGCAGATTCAAACTACCAGTCTTTTTGCCATACTTTTCCGATTCTAAAATGGCCTCTACGATTCTGATATCCCGAAGTCCTTCTTCGCCTGGAACTGGCAGCGGTTTGTTGGCCAGAATTACAAATGCATCCCGATCCAATTGATTGGCTTGCTACCAAGGCAACATCGTAGGGGAAAGTTGATGCCAATTGGACTCAAAACTGAGATTCAGTCCCTTTTGGCAATCGTTGTAAACCCTTTCTAAATCTTCTACCTTAAATCAAAACCTTAGCAAAAGTAAATTTGCTTAATTTCCCAAACAAATAAATCCAATTTATATTCACCAGAAATTGAATATACCCTCTCATAACCTGAATTGAATGAAAAGGATCACAATTTTTGATCTTGAAATCGAGCCAAACAGCAATAAGCTGATGGATATCGGAGCAGTCAATCTTTCAGGAGATCAATTTCACAGTTGGTCTAAACCCGACTTTTTGGAATTCGCCAAGCGAGGTGATTTTCTTTGCGGCCATAATGTCTTCAAACACGATTTCCCATTTTTGAAACATGATTTTAAAATGCACGGATTTTCAGAGCATCAGCTCATTGATACCCTGTATTTGTCACCACTTCTATTTCCGTCCAGACCTTATCACGCACTGGTAAAGGATCATAAGCTTCAACATGATGGAGCGAATGACCCTCTGACAGACTCAATAAAAACAAAAGAGCTTTTTACAGACATTTGCGAAGTCTACGAGGCTTTAGATCAATCTTTTAAAGAAATTCTATCTCGGCTCCTTTCTAACCAAAGGGAATTTCAGGCTTTCTTCAGCTATATAAATACACCATGTTCAAGCGCAGATGTTTCCTCTGAAATACATGACTACTTTGCAGGTAAAATCTGTCGGAATTCGAATTTGCTTTCGATTTATACCAATTCCCCGATAGAATTAGCCTATTGTCTGAGCCTTATCCGAGCGGATAGCAAGTACTCCATCACTCCTAGATGGGTTTTGAAAAGCTTTCCTGAGGTGGAGCAAATCATGTTTAGACTCCGAAATACTCCATGCCTGACGGGCTGCAATTATTGCGATGAAGCCTTGGATATTCACAGCGGACTAAAGCGATTTTTCGGGTACGATACCTATAGAAGTTATGGCGAAGAACCTTTGCAGGAAAAAGCGGTCAAGGCTGCGATTCGGCAAAAATCCATTTTAGCTATTTTCCCAACGGGCGGAGGCAAATCAATCACATTCCAAGTACCAGCCTTGATGGCAGGCGCATTGGTCAAAGGGTTGACAGTAGTGATCTCCCCGCTTCAATCCCTGATGAAGGATCAGGTGGATAACTTAGAAAAACTGGGAATCACTGATGCCGTCACGATCAATGGACTTTTGGATCCCATTGAGCGGTCAAAATCCTTTGAGCGCGTAGAAGATGGTTCGGCTTCAATATTATACATTTCACCGGAATCACTTCGCTCCAGAACCATCGAGCGTCTGATTTTGGGAAGAAATATTGTACGTTTCGTCATAGATGAAGCACATTGCTTCTCTTCTTGGGGTCAGGATTTTAGGGTGGACTACCTCTACATAGCAGATTTCATCAAAAATATCCAGATCCTTAAAAATCTATCAGAGCCTATCCCGGTCTCGTGTTTCACAGCAACAGCCAAAAGGAAAGTAATTGAGGATATAGCGCTTTATTTCAAAGAGAAACTAAATCTGAAACTCACTATTTTTTCTACCAAAGTGTCACGGACTAATCTCCACTATAAAGTTTTCCTGAAAGAAGATGAGGAAGAGAAATACATCGCTATCCGTAATCTGATCGAAGAAAAAAATTGTCCCTCCATAATCTATGTCTCTCGGACTCGGAAAGCTACCAAACTTGCCGAGCGTCTCTGCAAAGACGGCATAGAAGCGAGATGCTATCATGGCAAAATGGATAAGAAAGAGAAATCTCAGAATCAAGATGACTTTACCCAAGGCAGCGTCCAAGTGATGGTGGCTACGTCGGCTTTTGGAATGGGAGTAGATAAAAAAGATGTCGGAATGGTTATTCATCTGGATATTTCGGATTCGCTGGAAAATTATGTGCAGGAAGCAGGAAGAGCCGGCAGAGATGAAGCTATCCAAGCGGATTGCTTTGTCCTGTTCAACGAGGAAGATCTAAGCAAACATTTCATCCTGCTCAACCAAACCAAGCTTTCGATCAAGGAAATTCAGCAGGTATGGAAGGCAGTAAAAGACATTACCAAGTTTCGATCCACTGTTTCTAATTCCGCATTGGAAATTGCCAGAAAAGCGGGTTGGGATGACAATGTGATCGATATTGAGACCAGAGTCACTTCTGCTATCGCTGCTCTGGAGGATTCAGGCTACCTCAAAAGAGGGCAAAACATGCCAAAAATTTACGCCAACAGTATTTTGGTGAAAACTGCCCAAGAGGCCATCGACCGGATCAACAAATCCGAACTATTTGAACCAAGCAAAAAGGAAAATGCCATCCGAATTATTAAAAAGCTGTTTTCAAATAAGCATAGAAAGTCATCCGATGATGAAGTAGCGGAGGCACGGATAGACTACATCAGTGATCATCTTGGGATAGTCAAGGAGGAGGTTATCAATATTGTTCGATTGCTACGCGAAACAGGTATTTTGGCTGACGCCAAGGATTTGACTGCGTTTATCCAACGTGATAATTTGAAAAACAAGTCTCTGGAGAAAGTGGAAAACTTCTCAAAGCTGGAGAATTTTCTTCTAAGTAGATTTTCTGAAGAACCTTCTTTATTCAACCTCAAAGAACTGAATGAGTCTGCGATCTTGGAGGATTGCGACTACTCGACACCAGTTCAGATCAAAACCATCATCAACTTTTGGTCGATTAAAAACTGGATCAAAAGACAAAATCGATCCAGTTCTAAGAATCACTTTGAAGCCAATTTGACGCTTTCTCCAAATGATCTGAAAGAACGAATGCGCAAGCGACATGCTCTTTCAAGATTTATCGTGGACTACCTTTCTTCCAAAATATCGGACTCTGAAATCCCCAAGTCAACTGAAATGCTGGTTGAGTTCTCTGTCTTGGAACTGAAAAAAGAATTTGATGCCAGACTCAAGCTTTTCGACATTGACGTTTCGTTAGACGACGTAGAGGATAGCCTTTTTTACCTGTCCAGAATAGATGCGATCTCCATCGAGGGCGGGTTTATGGTGTCTTACAACAAACTGACTCTGGAGCGGTTGGAGCAGGATAATAAGCGACGCTATAAAGCTGAAGATTACCAGAAACTGGATCAATTCTATGAAAATAAAATCCAGCAGATCCACATCGTAGGCGAATATGCCAAAATGATGATCTCCGATTATCAGAATGCTTTGCAGTTTGTCGAAGATTATTTCCAGTTGAACTATGCCTCTTTTCTCAACAAATATTTCAAGGGATCCAGGCAACAAGAGATCAAAAAAACACTTACTCCAGCCAAATTTCAAAAACTCTTTGGCGAGCTTTCCCCCACCCAACTTAAAATAATCAAGGATAGCCAAAGCAAATACATTGTGGTAGCAGCGGGGCCGGGAAGTGGAAAAACACGTGTTTTGGTTCATAAGCTAGCCTCCCTTCTTCTGATGGAAGATGTCAAATATGAGCAACTGCTGATGCTGACTTTTTCCAGAGCTGCCGCTTCTGAGTTCAAAAAAAGACTGATCGAATTGATAGGCAACATTGGGAATCTCATTGAGATCAAAACTTTCCACTCTTACTGCTTTGACTTGCTGGGGAAAGTAGGAAGCCTCGAGAAGTCAGATAAAATCCTTCAGACTACCGTCGAGAAAATCCGCAATAGAAACATCGACCCGTCTCGAATCACCAAGACAGTCCTAGTCATCGATGAAGCTCAGGACATGAATAAAGACGAGTTTGGGCTCATAGAAGCGATCATGGAGTTCAACGAGGAAATGAGGGTAATCGCAGTGGGCGATGATGATCAGAATATTTTTGAATTTCGTGGTGCTAGCTCAGATTTCCTGAAGCTTTTCATTGAAAAAAATAAAGCGACTTTCTATGAACTTGTAGAAAACTACAGAAGCAAAGCGAACTTGGTGGATTTCAGCAATCGATTTGTTCAGACAATTTCTGAGCGTTTAAAATCCACGCCGATTTTTGCAATGCAGAAAGATTTGGGTGAAATAAAATTGATCAATTATAGCCTTCCTGATTTGACGGTTCCTTTGGTCGAAGAGCTGCTTGAATCCGACCTTTCGGGTTCGATTTGCATTCTTACCAAGGATAATCAGCAGGCAGAAAATATTTTCTCTTTTCTCCAAAAGAAAAATCAGAAATGCCGACTCATCCAAGATCATTCCCATCTGAATTTGTATGACTTGGTTGAATTCAGATTCCTGTTGGATCAGTTAAAACCGGAATTTTCCACTTACGCCATTACCGAGGAACGAATCGATGAGGTAGTGAGTGATTTGATAAGCGTTTTTGAGAAAAGCGACAAGCTACAAAGCTGCCTCAATCTAGTCAGTGAGTTTAAGGCTACCCATACCAAACGGAAGTATCATTCGGATCTTGAAGTTTTGGTTCGGGAATCCAATCTTGATGATTTCTGGGAAATGGACTCCTCTACCATCTATATTTCTACGATTCACAAGGCGAAAGGAAAAGAGTTTGACCATGTCATTCTCCTCTTGAGCAATTTCAAACTGGTGGATGATCGCGCTAAAAGACTTTTCTACGTGGCTTTGACTAGAGCAAAAAATAAAATTACCATTCATTCTAATTCGATTCCTTTCAAGTCTTCAACCATTCAAAATCTTGACGTCTACCGAGATGAAAAGTCGTATCCAATATTGGAGGAAATTTTATCCAAATTAGACCATTCCGACGTGTGGCTCAGCTATTCACATCGCCACCAAAAAACTTTGCGACAGTTACACAGTGGAATGGAATTGGAAATATTCGAGGATGGATGTGGCCTGAAAAGTGGCGAAGTTATTCTGAAATTTTCCAGAAAATTCAAATCTCACCTCGAAGAGCGCAGACTGAAAGGCTATTTCCCCAGCAAAGCTAAAGTCAATTATATCATGCATTGGCAGGATGACAAAACTCAAAAAGAAATCCTGATCGTACTTCCAGAAATCTCTTTGAAAAAAGCCAACGCTACTATTCCTATCCAAATACCATCTTTAAATTTGACTTAAAGCAGATTTAAATTATGACCCGATTCCCAGTTTTTGCGGATTCTAAGATGGCCTCTACTATTCTGATATCCCGAAGCCCTTCTTCTCCCGGAACTGGCATCGGTTTTTTGGTCATAATTGCCAATGCATCCTGATCCATTTGGTTGGCTTGCTGCCAAGGCACATCGTAAGGGAAGTTGATCTCACCGAGTGGACTAGTCCCTTTATTTCCAGCATAAGAAGAAAATGGAGCCATTTCGATCACTCCACTTTCGCAAGCAATATCCAAGAAGTTGAATCCTTCTGCAAACGAGGTTTTCATCGTCCCAATCACACCTTCCGGAAATTCAAGCACGGCCTCCACATTATCCGCTAAGCCATCCTTGTAGATTTCGGGACGATCGGTCCAAGCTTTAGCCGAGCGAACAGCTATCGGTTCCATGCCAGAACCCAGCCTCAAACCCTGAATGGGATAGACTCCCATATCGTAGATCACTCCTCCACCCATTTCGGCTTTTTGTTTCCAATGATCCGTTCGATTGTCCCGATAACCGGCAGCACAATCGAGACTTTTCACGGCACCCAAACTCTTTTCTTTGATGATTTTTTGAAAAGCCAAAGTATTCGGTTCATGCTGACAACGGTAGCCAATCGAAAGGGAAACTCCTGCCGCTTTGCAAGCGTCAATCATAGTCTGACACTCCTTAACTGTCATAGCCATGGGTTTTTCACACCAAACCTGCTTCCCTGCTTTAGCAGCTCGTACCACATATTCCATATGCATGGATGGTGGGAGCACGATGTAGATCACATCGATATCCGGATTGTCCTTGATATCATCAAAAGATTTGTAGTTGTAAACGTTAGACTCCGGAATCTGATATTTGGCTTTCCAAATCCCCTCTTTAGCTGGAGTTCCTGTTACTATTCCTGCCAAGTAACAGTGCTCGGTTTGCTGCAAAGCGTGTGCTAAAAGGTCTGTACTATAATAGCCCAAGCCTACAAGAGCAACCCCAAGTTTTTCCTTTTTGGGAATCGAATTTTCCATAAGTGTCAGAGGAGAAAATAAACTTGCGCCGGAAAAAAGAGTCAGCGATTTGATCGTATCACGTCTGGAGATGGATTTCATATAGTTTGATTTGGATAGTCCCGTTTAAGTTAGGGATTTTGAGTTTTAATGTCAATTTTTGATATGTCCCAATTCAATTTCATCATCTAGAACCAGCCATTTTCTCGTTATCACGCGACTTTTAAAAGTGATTGTTTTGAACCACTCAAGATACAATGGCTCCAAAGAGGGGGCGGGCTTCCCTGCTTTCCCAAAAACGCCTCTTATTTAGCTCCAGAGGAGCGACACCTTTTTAGCCGTCAAACGCTATAAACCCAAACCAAATCATTTTTGCCACATCTATTTTTCACCAAAAGACCTAACTTCAAATTAACCAAATCCTTCAAGTCATGAAAAAACTCATTCTTTCCCTCGCCTTTTTTATCGTTTGTTTAGGCTTTGCTTTTGCCCAAACTAAGCCTTACCTAAGTCTCTCTGATGCGCAACTAATCACTGCTGCCGCCGCAGAAAAGGCAAAAGCTGAAAACTGGAACGTGGTCATTGTTATCCTCGATGATGGTGGAAATCTAATATCGCTTCAGCGAATGGATGGCGTACAGGTAGGAAGTGTAGATGTGGCTCAGGCAAAAGCAAAGTCTGCCGTTTTCTTCAAGCGCTCAACCAAAGTCTTTGAAGACGCTATGAAAGGTGAAGGAGGAGCCAGAATAGCCACACTACGCAAATGCTGTCGGGATCGAGGGTGGACTTCCAATTTTTAAGGATGGAATTATTGTCGGCGCAATCGGCGTCTCAGGAGTGACCTCCGCTCAAGATGGCATCATCGCAGAAGCTGGCGTAGCGGCATATTGAAAATCCGTGAAATAAACGGTTCGATGTAGTTCAATGATGTACTTCAGAGTTACAAATCTGAATCATTTGCGTGGATTTCCCTGAAGCTAGGAAACCATATTTTCTATATCCTTCACCCGAGATAAGTCAGATCCGCACTTCAATAAACTCCATGGAAAGATACCTATGTAGGCCAAATCATTATTCAACACCAACCTAGCTCAAATGGAGCAGAGCTGATATGGAGAAAAAAAATTGTAGAAAGAACCCTAATTAGTTGGAAAAACAGGGAGCATCAGGATTGAATCTAATCAAGGAATCATTATATTTTGGAGTTTTCAATATTTATACAATACTCCATTCCGCATGCTTTTAAAGCAGTCCAAAACTCTTGGTAGTTTTTTACCAAAATTTGCCTTAATTATTACCCTAGTATTGATGACTTCTTTGAGCGCTTTTGGAGCTGAAGAATCGGATGTAGAGACTCCCTTTTGGCTTTGGGAGATTCTGGGAAGACTTCATCCCATCATCACCCATTTCCCTATTGCTCTACTGATTTTTGCCGGATTTCTGGAGTTGCTGACGCTGAAAAATTTTCAACATCCCATGCGACAGGCCATTCGATTGATGGTGATTTTTGGGTCTGTTGCGGCAATTCTTTCTGCGGCTTTTGGTTGGCTACTAGCCGAGAATGAAGGAATCTCAGGAAGCACACTTGATCTACACAAGCAAATCGGAATCGCTACCGCAGCGCTTAGCGTCCTTTTACTTTTTTTCCTATGGAAAACTGAATCGGATACAACAAAAACCAACATCAAAGGCTACAGAAGCCTTTTATTTATTGCAGGACTGGGAGTCGGTTTAACAGGACACTTAGGGGGTTCACTGGTACATGGAGAAGATTTCTTGACTGAAAAGCTTCCTTGGAATGAAGACGTGGATGCGCCCGAATCTCTGACGATCAACCTTGCACAATTCACTTCTGATCTATCAGAAAACCAAGAAATGCTCCTAGTGACGAATGTCAGATCTGTCCTTGCACATAATTGCTATAAGTGTCATTCAGGCGCCAAAATTGAAGGGGAACTCAGACTTGATGAGAAAAAATTCATTTTCACAGGGGGCGAAAACGGTGAAGTTATTATCCCTGGAAATCCTACTCAAAGTGAGCTGATTCGGCGGATTTCCCTTTCCAAAAATCACAAAGACGTCATGCCCTCCAAGGGCAACTTACTCTCCAAAGATGAAATTGCGCTCCTCACACTTTGGATAGAAAAAGGTGCCATTTGGCCTGAAGGTGTTCCTCAGCAGTCCATCTATAGGGTTGCAGAATTAGCTCCTCGAAAACCCAATCTCCCAAGCGCAAAACCCGGTTTGGAAAATCCGATAGACCATTGGGTGGATTCCTATTTTCAAGAGAACAACATTAACTGGAGCGGCAAAGTCGATGATCGGACTTTCTTACGGAGAATCTACTTGGATGTCATCGGACTTTTACCAAGTCCTGAAGAATTGGAGCGCTTCCAAAAGGACTCAAACCCGCAAAAAAGACAAGCGGTAGCACAGCAACTTTTAGATCAAAAGGAAAATTACACCCAGCATTGGCTGACGTTCTGGAATGACATTCTGCGAAATGACTACACCGGAACAGGATACATTACCAAAGGCCGATTTGCGATCACCGACTGGCTCTACACCTCGATTCGAGATAATAAATCCTATGATCAATTGGTCAAAGAACTGATCAATCCCACCGAAAAATCGAAGGGTTTCATCGAGGGAATCCGCTGGCGGGGAACGGTCAATGCCAGTCAACGCACCGAAATGCAGGCAGCTCAAAATGTGGGACAGGTGATCTTGGGTTTGAATCTGAAATGTGCTTCATGTCATGATAGTTTTATCAGCGATTGGAAGCTGGAGGAAGCTTATGCTTTTGCAAATGTCTTTGCAGACTCTACCCTTGAAATCAGTCGCTGCGAGATTCCAACGGGCAAATTTGCCAAAACTGAGATCCTCTGGGAAGAACTTGGGTCTATTGATAGTGCTGCTAATAAAGCAGAAAAACTACGTCAACTAGCCGATCGTTTGGTGCAGCCTGCCAACGGAAGAATTTACCGCACAATAGTAAACCGAGTTTGGAAGCAGCTTATGGGTCGTGGGATTATTGAGCCGGTGGACGAAATGGACAACGCGCCTTGGAGTCAGGATTTACTGGATTGGTTGGCTGTAGATTTTGTGGAAAATGGCTATGATCTGAAGCATTTAATTTACCAAATCACCAGCTCAAAAATTTATCAAAGTGAATCTATTCCGGTCGCTTCGCCTGATTTATTATTGGCAGACGATTTCAAATTTCAAGGATTAGTTCGGCGGCGAATGACCGCTGAGCAGTTTTCGGATGCAGTGAGTCATTTGGCTTTCCCACTGTTTGATTCTGCAGAAGTCAGATTCCGACCCTATGAATTGATTCCGGAAGCAACCATCAGGCCTGAGTTTGCCCGAGCCTCTTTGGTCGCAAACAATCCATTCCTGACTGCACTGGGCAGGCCAAATCGTGAGATCGTTGCCACCAGTCGAGACTCTCAGGCGAGTTTGCTTCAAGCGCTGGAACTTACCAATGGCGTGAAGTTGAATTCAGCTTTGGAAAAAGGTGGTGAGCGATGGGTCATGAATTATTCCGACCCCATGGAGCTGACCGAAAAGCTGTTTACCCAAGCTTTGCTCAGAGCACCCACTACGAAAGAACTAGAAGTAGCCAATCGGCTTTTTGACAGGAAAACTGAAGCTTCCAAAACACAGGATTTGCTTTGGTCAATTTTCCTTTTACCTGAGTTTCAAATGATCTATTAAGCTATGAGCCTATCTAACAGTCGTCGAGATTTTATCAAAAAAACAGGAACCGCTACCCTTGCCACTATGGGAATGGGCAGCCCATTGGCGGGTTTGTTATCTTCCTGCGAATCCAAAATTCCAAGCACCGCTGATTCGGTGATCCTGCTTTTCATGGCAGGTGGAATGGCCCATACGGAGACTTTTGACCCCAAAAAATACACGCCCTTTCGCAAAGGAATGGAGGCCAAAGAAGTGTTAAGCACCTTCCCCGCCATCCCAACCAGTCTGGATGGAATCAATTTTTCCGAAGGACTGGAGAATATCGCATCAGTGATGGACAAAGGCACCTTGATCCGATCCTATCAAGCGGCAGATCTCGGACATATTCTACATACCCGACACCAATATCATTTTCATACGGGCTACGAACCTCCACAATCCGTCGTAGTGCCACATTTGGGAAGTTGGATTGCAAAAGAAAAGGGCGCTCTGAATCCGGTGATTCCGCCATTTATAAATATTGGACAACGGTTCACAGTCGGTGAAGGCGAAGAGCTGAAAGCCTTTCACAGTGCTGGATTCCTGGGTTCAGAACACGGCCCTTTTCTGATTCCTGATCCTACGGCTGGACTGGATGCCGTCCGACCTCCTGTGGGAATGGACACCAAGCGATTTGAGAGCAGAAATAAACTTTACGAAGAGCTGATGTCGGCAGGTCCCATGGGCGAATATGGCTCGGACTATCAAAAAGAATCACTCAAACGCTCCATGGAGCAAGCTTATATTTTGCTCAATTCACCTGAGGCAAAAGCCTTTGATCTGAGTCAGGAACCCGAAGAAAGTTATGCTAAATACAACAATGGGAAGTTTGGGCTGGGTTGCTTACTCGCCAAAAGGCTGGTAGATCAAGGCGCTCGATATATTACCGTGACTTCGGAATATGAGCCGTTTTTTGGTTGGGATACGCATGACAATGGTCATACTCGACTGAAGGAGATGAAAAAAATGATTGACGGGCCAATTGCCCAATTAATTAAGGACTTGGATCAAAGTGGTAAATTAGACCGAACGATGGTGATTTTGGCAAGTGAGTTTAGCCGGGATATGCTTACCGAGGGAAGACCTGACTTGAAAGTCAAAGATCAAGTTCAAGTGCCAGATATCATCGAGGAATTGAAAAACTATGGGATGCATCGGCATTTCACTGACGGTTGCTCCATCCTGATGTTCGGCGGAGGTATCAAGCGAGGACATGTCTTTGGGAAAACTGCAGACGAGCGACCATGCAAGACTATCGAGAATCCGATTAAAATTGACAGCATTCACCAGACGATCTATCACGCGCTAGGAATCCCAGCGGACAAAAATTACGAAATTGAGCAGCGACCATTTTATACCACCCCTGACGGGAAGGGAAAGGCAGAGATGGGGTTGTTGATTTAATGGACGATATTTTACCTTAGTCAAGTAAGTGCAAAAAATCTCTCGTGCTTACAAGGATCAGCCGATTAATCTGATTTGTTGGGGACATAGATTGGTATCCATAGGTTTTTAATCCGTGCTTGGGAGAGTAAAATACATTCTATGATTTTGGCAGAATAACTGATTGGACTTAGGGAGCTCGAATTAAAAATTCAAAAAAATATTAAAGCAGAGTTGCAAACTACGCTTAAGGCTATGATACTTTTTTCTACTGTAGAGGGGGTTGTGATACTAAAAACTCAATTTTCCCCTTAACCTTTCATCGCAATTTTATTTTTTACGCTCAGAGCTTTCTTTACATTAAGTGAGCTAACCACCTTTTTTGCCAGTTTTAGACTCGAGTTCCTTTAGTGCGACTTTGGCCACATTTCCACCCTATTTTGCTACCTCTTTACTTTCTTCAAACTCCTTAGGCTCCGTCGCTGCGGAATTGTCTTTGGTCGAAGCCTCTGCCAGCATATTTAGGATAAGCTCAGTGTTGGTCATATTATCTCGAAGGTTTTCCTTTTTCAGACCTTTAAAAACCTTGTACTCTTTGGTAGTTTTCCTGGCCCAGGCTTTTAAAATAATGTCGGTCAGCGTAGTAAACTGTTGCCCCTCTTTTTCTCCATTCATCCGTCAGCTCTTAGCGGATTTCAATGCTTTTCAGGCTCTGATTGATCCAGTTTTTAGAATAACCAAGTTTCAGGTATTGTTCCAAAGCTCGATCAATCCTCAACTCAGAATCTTGCATCTCATCCAAGCGCTCACTTGCTACTTGAGCCAACCAAATTTTAAAAGGTTATGCTTTAAGGGAAGGAATGGATTGGATTAAACGGAAAACATCTTGCGTTTCTAAGCAATCTGTTGTATATTTTTCACATCTGAAGCTTCAAATTTCAGTTGTACGATTTGCTCGTACAACTCACTTCCTTCTAGTGAAAGTTTCTTTTTTAAGTCGGTCCAATATCTTTTTGGGATAGTGCTTTCAGTCAAGGTGCTGTTAATATATATGGCTGATAAGTACCACTTTCATCATCCCAAACTATCCTGACTTTTTTCTCCTCAAAAATCTTAAAGGCTTCTGTCTGTTTCATTTTTTCATTCTATTTTGAATTTGATATTTTTTACATAAAGATAATCCATCACGGATTTACTGTTTTCTGCCGTTGAACACTATTTAAAAATACACTTACAGTCAGAGTTTTTGAACTAAGTGACAAATCAAAAATTCCGGAAATAAAATTCCATCATCAGAAAATTATTAAAGTCTAGTGGAGGCCAACTGCTTTATAGATTACCCTTCGGCAAGGATTCTAGAGCTACAGCCAGGAAAAGGTGTGTTTTATTTTTTTGATTGGTTCAGCCATTTTATTTAGTGGGAATGATATGTCTCATAAGGCTCAGAAATCTTTCGACATAGAGACACTAAGTTCACAAAGCATAGCACAGAGAGAATTCGATTGACAATATCTTCGCACAGTTTAAGGTAGGGCTATTTATGTTGGCTGCTTCTCTGAGGAAAAAGATTTCGCTTTACACAATATCTTAGTATATCCATAAACTCGCTTTGAAACTACTTTCGACTTCACTAATCCCGATTCACTATTTACTCCATTGAATTCGAGGTAGTACCATTCAATCTAAAATCAATTTTCTCTCTCTCCCTCAATCTATTCAAGACCATCGACTCCACTTCCTCTTTACTGATCCGAAATGGATTCAGATTTATAGCCGCCAGCCGGATACAATCTTCCAGTTCTTTTTTGGCCCATTCTACCTTAACATCTACTTGGTTGAATTGGAGTTCTGCCTTGGAGTAGCCTTGGTAGTCCAGTTTCAGATAGTCGAGCGCTTTGGGCTTTGCCGGGAGTTGTATGCTTCTGAGAATTTGGTCGGTTTCAAAAAAAGTCGTTCGAACCCGAACCGTTACCCGACCTACCATGGCCTCCCCTTCGGAGACGACTACCTTTATCATTGGCGTAGTACTGCTTTGGAATAATTCGTGCCAGTGAATTACCGGGACGACCAACTTACAGCTTCCGGTCGTCAGGGATTTAATTTCTCGGATAAATCCATTCCCAATCACTTGGACCAGACCATCAATAACCGTCAGCTCGATACTAGTGGAGATTTTCCAGCTTTTGGCAGCAGTAAAGAACTTCTTAATCTCTTTAAAGACTTGCTGAATTTCTTTCGTGTTCAATTCAAAAATGACCATACACTAAATTTTTATCCAAAATAGAAAAATATCACTGACGAATACTTAGCATTATTTGAAATCGACAAAAGTTGTCGAGAAATGCTTAGGATCAAGGGATTTGATTTACATAAACGATCAAGGCTTTGTCCCTTCTTGAAATAATATGTGTATCGGCAAAGCTGCACGTATGCTCAGCATGGCCTCGACTTCGCCCAACCCCCAAGTTATCTGGGTTTTTGAGGGAGGCGGAGACATATTGATTATTCTCGAAATTAGATTTACGCCGCCCCAAACTTTCTTTTAAATCAAAATAGTCCCCAAGCGAAACCAAGGGGGAATATTTTTCAGTATTTTTATTTTGACAAGTACAATGAAGCAAATACGCATATGAAATAAAAACCAAAAGGTTCAACCCTTCAAAACACTATTCATAATATTTTCTGAAAAAAAGCCATATCATATTTCAGCATCGTTTTCCCAATTCAATCTTCTACGTCCGATCCATTTGATCATTGAAACCCCAAATTTTCCGATCATCAAAAACAGAAAACCTTATTTGTGAGTTTCGTTTGAAATTTATTCAAGCTATTGCTTATCAACACTTTCATCACTTAACCCAGAAATCAAATGAAACTCATCACCACTATCTTAATCGCCTTGACTTCCCTGATTGGATTATCAGAGAGTCCAGCACCTGCAAAAGTCAATATCTCCGAGAGTAGCGTCACTTGGCATGCCTCAAAAGTGACTGGTTCGCACTTTGGCAAAGTCCCGATTTCTTCCGCCAATATGGACTATGCCAATGGCAAAATCACCGGTGGCACCTTCGAAATGGATATGGCAAATCTGACTGTAGAAGATATTACTGAAGCAGGTTCCAATCAGAAACTTACCGGCCACTTGAAATCAGATGATTTCTTTTCAGTTACGAAATTTTCTAAGTCTAATCTAAAGATCAAAAATGTAAAAAGCACCGGTGGAAACAATTACGAAATTACTGGAGATCTGACGATCAAGGGAATTACCAAACCAGTAACATTCCCAGCTACCGTGGTGGCAAGCAATGGCAAAATCACTACCACTGCTGAAATCAAATTCGACAGAACACACTATGATATCAAATACCGTTCAGGTTCGTACTTCGAAGATTTGGCGGATAAACTGATCTATGACGAAGTAAAGCTTGATGTGAAATTGGTAGCAACTCCTTAAGCTTAGAAACCATAAAATAACGAAGGCTGAGAATATATTTTCTCAGCCTTTTTTGTTTTTAACCGCCAAGGACGCGGAGGTAACAAAATCAATTAAAAAACTAGAACTGGTCCAGGTCTTCAGATTTGGACTTTTTTTTGGAGCTATTTTCTCAACAGAATTTACCACAGATGTAAGGGCGAAAAATCTTTTGCCCATACTACAAATCCCATTTGACAGTGAACAAGCCATATCGAGGCTGGACCAAATAGGAATAAGTACTGATCAGGTTTTCTGAAAAACTATCTCGCCGAATCGATCGCGTATCCAAAATATTCCAAACCGTCAGTCGGAATTCCCAAGGACTGGACTTGCCTTGATAGCTTAGGAAGGCATTCAAAAATTCGAATTCACTTCTATTTCCCGCTTGCTGATTGAAGTAGGCATTATAGGTATAATCCGCATTCAATTTTAAACCTTTCCAGATATCTAGATCAATTTCAAGACTTGGGCTATGTGTGTTGAAGGTATTTTTAATATTAGCTGATTGGTAAAAATTCTGATTCCATTCATACTTTAGATCGACTTCCAGCCTTTTGAAAAAAGTCGCCGTAATTTCGAAATCGTAAGTATGTGAGAACTGACTGTTTTTATTCAACCGATCATCTAGAAGCGTATTGGTGGAAAAATTATTCCAATTCCCTCCGGCACTAACTTTGAATTTTTCGAATCGCTTGTCGGCGTTTATTCTTCCAGTCAAGGTCTCATTGACTGGATCAATATTTTGAATGCTAACCAGTCGATTGATGCCTTGGAAATTGGTAGAATTGACCAATTCATTCCGCTTTCGAGTCCAGTTTAAGCCCCCGGAAAGATTGAACGCAGAAAAGAAATCGAAATGGGAGTATTCTAAATTATGAGAATAATACAAGCCATTTTCAAGCATCCTATTTCCCCGAAAAATCGAATTATAATCCTGAATGATCAGTCCTTGGGCCAATTTCTGAATATCCATGAAATTCACCGAGCTGCTAAATCGATACGTCAAGGAGCGATTGGTAGTGATGGCCCATTTGGAATACAAGTTTGGAAGTACCAAAAACTTACGTTGATCCAGTTTTTGACCAAGCTGATCGTCCTGCCAGGCATAGCGATGAGCGAAAACAGAAGGGCTAATAATGAGCGATTTCCATTTCGTTTTCCAAGACATTCCGAGGTAAATATCCTGGAAAGCAAAACGGTTGTTATTTTGAAAAACAGTAAGGTCAGCTAGAGGCAGATCTTCATCCAATTCCACTTGGGAAGTCATTTGCTGATTGGTCTGGTTGAAACCTAGACTCCAATTCAAATGGTTCGTCGGATTTAAGATTTGGTAGTAGTTTAAAGCCCCTTCAAAAACCCCGGTATTAATCTCCTGATTCTGTATCAGCTGGTACCGCTCTTGATCAAAAACAGGGAAAACCCCTTCAAATGGTTGCTGATTACTTGTTAGTTCGTAGATCGGATCAATATACTTCTTTTCCCAGTTGACTTCCATCGAATACACACGCTTTGCGGATGGGGCATGATACCATTCTGCTTTTTGCTGGATGCTGTAGGGCTTTCGCTCCTGAATCGTCCCGATGAGTTGATTTCTTTGGTCAAAATCAGAATTGAGCAAGCTATTGGTTGAGATGTCTGCCACTTTTCCAAAGACGCTATACTTCAAATAAGTCTCCTCTTTTGGAGTGTAGGTCACAGCATATTTCATTAAACCTGAGGCATTTCTAACTCGATTGGCTGAAGTAAGGAATTCCTGATTATTGATTTCAGAACTTAAATAAGTTCTTAACGAAGCGCTGCCAAGTTCGTTTTTCGAAGTGGAACCTATGGCAAAACCGGTATGCCTCCATTTTGCATTCGGTGAAAAATTTAAGTTCAATGCCGCAAGATTTGTGGTCAGATCACGGGCATTGTTTCGCTGCGCCATCGGGATTCCCAGATCGTCACCACCGATACTTATGGTGGAACCCGTGCGACTGCCTAGCCCTGACAACCCACCGCTAAATCGGAAGAAATCCTGAAGAGTAAAAGCCAATTCACCCACGTTATTGGCATCAGCGATCAGATTGACATTGAGCTTAGGCGCATAGTAAAATGCATTTGCGTGACCGAGGTAGCGCTCTTGTAGTCCTGCACCAGCGGTTAGATCTCCGAAGACCAGATTCTTCTTTCCCTCTTTCAATTGGATATTCAGCGCTAAAGTCTCATTGTTATCCAGCCCTCTAGTTGGTGCTACTTCACTGAAATTTTTCAAAACCTGAACCCGATCTATAGCATTTGCAGGGAGGTTTTTGGTAGCCAATTTGGTATCACCATCGAAGAATGGCTTGCCATCCACCATGACTTTGTTTACTCTCCTCCCTTGAACTTTCACCTCACCGTTATCATCTACTTCGAAGCCGGGAAGCTTTTCCAAGACATCACCAAGTTTTCGTTCTGTTCCAGTGGTGAAGGCATCCGTCTTGTAGGTCAATGTATCACCCTTCATCGTGATCGGAAGCTCTGTCACCACCTCCACCAAATCCAGCATAGTCTCATCTTGGGACAGAACAATTTGAATCTGATCATTAGCTGACCATTCCTTGATCACGCGCTCAAATTGCGTAAAACCTACGAATGAAACCCGCAGCAAATACTCGGCATCAGGAGTCAGTGAAATCTTAAACCTGCCAGACACATCAGAAATTCCAAAGCCGCCGATTTTCTGCGTAGTCTGATTGATTGCAATCACATTCGCATAAGGAATCGGCTGATTCAGTGTATCCAATACCTGACCAATCAAGAATTTATTTTGAGCAAAAGAAGGTATGGAAATCAGCAAAAAAAGGCTGATCACAAGTAATTTCCTTAAAAAAGACATGTATGTTGGTTTAGTTTTCTACTATTTAAATGGACTGGCAATTGGCTTATTTTCAAAGAAATCCTACACTAGGGTTTTACCTTTAATCATTTATCATCGGACATCAAGCATCAAGCACCGGACGTCCTTCCCCAGTCTTCGGTCTCCCGTCTTCGGGCCTAATTACTAATCTCTTACCTCCAATCTCAGAACATCGGACATCCGGCAGCGGACATCGGTCATCCCTAATTACTAATCCTTATTTCCATTCGATTCCCGTCTCCCGGTTTGCCATTATAGCGCTTCATCATATCCTTCATTTTCTCATCCGCCAAAGCGCGATATTCTTCACTGGAGATTTTCTGTCCTTTCTTAGGCACTTCGATTGCGACCGGATCAGTTGGGTTGAGGACTACTCGATCAGCTATATAGGTCATACCTTCATTTTGAAGTTCCAAAATCAATCCCGGTAAGCCCCAAAAATCTGCCGGACCATGACTCACCGAAATTTGAGGGGCAAACCAAGCCGTGACATTAATGGTGTCTTTAGTCGCCTCCATTTCTTCCATACCCATGGAAAAATTTTTGCTATCCACAATTCGGGAGTATTTCGCTTCCTGAACATCGTATTCACCAATTTTCTTACTATTTCCAGTCAATTCCCAATCGTAAACCCGCAGGCTATCCATGACCAAAAAGGATTTTCCCATCAAGTCTTGCTCTTCTAAATAGAATTGCTCTCCCACATTTTTAAAAAGTAATCTGCCTTCACTTCCAGTCTGAATCATGATCTGTGCTCCACTTGAAGACGCCGTGGCTGGCCCCGAGCCCAAGCTCTCAATCTGCTTCCAATTGGACTCGGACTGTGTAAATGATAAAGTATATTCCTTTTCCATCTGTTGTTTTAATTGCTTCAGGAGGTCTTTTATGACATCGAGTGACATCTTGGTGCTATCCATTGATATTTTTATTGAAGCTGAAGTTTTGTAATTTACCCTTCCGGATAGGCCCTGAGCCTGAACTGTAGCCATACTTCCGATCAGGGAAAAAGTAAAGGCGAGATGCAAAATTGTTTTTTTCATGACGGTTTTTGTTTGATACAAACCAATAAAAGAAAAATCCGACTCTTAGTTAAGCACTGTTAACGAGTGTTAACCTTCGGGAATCAAACCAATGAAGCCACTAATTTAGCCCTGTGAAAAAGTTGCAATTCAAGCGTGTAGGAATTTTAATCGGAGTCACTCTATTGATCAGTATTGGCGTGCAGGTCTATCGGAACGTCTCCCAGTTTCAGTTGATTCAGAATCAATTGGTCAGTGACATCCAGGGAAGTCTTGACACGGCCTTGGATGAATATTATGCAGAAATTGCGAAAGATGATGTCTTTACCCTCACCGATAATTTTGAGAAAAATGAATGGGATGATACTAATTCCTCGAAGGAAGGCTCCTCTTCGGAAGAATTAAATGGCAATTTTTTTCTTAATAAAACTATCGGTGATACTCTTCTGAAAACTGATTCCATACCTGGAATCGATGATTTTTTCAACCGGGTGGGCAAGAGTAAGATTCTACTTAAAGCATTATCCAGCGCAGAAGAGGCGATTACTGATAGCACATTTGGCAGGGCTGAAAAAGGATTAAGATTTAATATGGACAGCCTTAAAACCTTTCAAGTGGATGAAATCAATAGCATTAATATTTTTAGAGGGTTAGAAGCAGCTGATAGTCTAAGCAGTCTGAAAAGATTAACCAGTCAAATCATCATTTCCATTACTCGAGATTCACTGGATTTTGAAAAAATAAATAATTACCTCCAAGAGGAATTGATTCGAAAGAAAATAGACATCAATTATGGACTTCTTCACTTTGATCGTGACAGTTTGAATGGTGCATACAATGAATCCGAAACTTTCAAAATGCCATTTAAGACTGTCTCCAAATCGACCTTCCTCCCTAGAGGTCAGAAGCTGGAAATACATTTTGAAAATACTGCACTGACCGTTCTCAGGAGAGGAATCTTAGACATCTTGACTTCTGTGGTTTTTTTGGTGGTCATTTCCTTTGCATTTTATTATCTCTACCAAACGATAAAAAATCAAAAAGAATTAGCCGACATCAAGGCTGATTTGATTGGTAATATTACCCATGAATTCAAAACTCCCATCGCCACCACGCTTTCTGCGATCGAGGGCATCGAGCTTTTTAACCCGAAAAACGATCCCGAGAAGACTAAGCGATACCTCGGAATCTCCAAAATGCAGCTCCTCAAACTAAACCAAATGGTAGAGAAACTACTGGAAAGTGCCACGCTGGATTCGGATCAGATGGGGCTGAAGGCGGAGCAATTTGATCCGGTGCCTGTGCTCAAACAATTGGTGCAGAAGTATCAAACTATCGATCCTGAAAAGTCTATCGAATTGATTTTACCAAGCAGTACACAAGGCCTATTTGCGGATCCTTTCTACTTCGAAAATGTGATTTCAAATTTGCTCGACAATGCCCAGAAATATGGAGGAAACGATATTCGAATCATATTAGAACAAAATGGAGCTACAAAAATCCGAGTTTGGGACGACGGTGGCAACATTTCATCGGCTGACCAAACTAGAGTATTCGAACAGTTTTATAGAGTGCCAAAGGGAAATCTCCACGATGTGAAAGGATTTGGGATTGGGCTTTATTACGTCAAAAAAATAATTGAAAAGCATGGTGGGCAGATCACGCTAGAATCAGGCAAAGGAGCTACTACTTTCACCACAATCTGGCCATGAGAAAAATCAAAGTCTTATTAGCAGAAGATGAGCTTTCGCTCGGAATGATCATTCAGGAAAGCTTGGAGAGTCGCGACTTCAAAGTAAGCCTTTGCACTGATGGTCAAAAAGCCTGGGATGAATATCAGCGATGTAAGCCTGATGTGCTGGTGCTCGATGTAATGATGCCTAAAAAAGATGGCTTTTCGCTCGCCGAGCAAATTCGAAAAACTGATCCTTATACACCGATTATTTTTCTGACCTCCAAAAGCCAGACCGAAGATGTGGTCAAAGGATTCAGGATCGGAGCCAATGATTATGTTCGGAAACCTTTTAGCATGGAAGAACTGATTGTACGGATCAAAGCTCAGCTGGATCGACTTCGCATCCGCCAAAATCAATCAGACTGGATTGCGGTTGGTAATTATTCGTTTCATCCGACGAAGCAATTACTCAAATTCAAAGAACAGGAGAGTACGCTGACCGCGCGTGAGGCTTCGTTGCTTCAAATTTTGGCAGAAAATGCCAATCAAGTTACCGACCGAAGTTTGATTCTAACTCAGATTTGGGGTTCGGATGACTTTTTTAATACGCGGAGCATGGATGTCTTCATCACAAAGCTCCGAAAGAAACTCCTAGAAGACCCAAGTATCCAGATTCTGAATATCAGAGGCTTTGGTTATAAGCTGGTCTGTTAGGATTTTTTCAGGATTTTTTTTACCGATAAGGTTGCAGAGGTTTCGCAAAAAAACACCAATCCACTGACTTGCTTTTCCGGAAGCGGGACTTGGCTTATTATTTTCTCCACTTTGGTGATTCTTAATTAAATAGTTCATCTATTTCGACCAAAGAATAAAACCAAAACCTCCTTTTAGAAATCAGCTTTTCGCCTCAAGATTGAGCAATAGTCACCTTGGAGTTTCATCTTCAAAATCCTATCTTTTTGATCATGAAAAATAAGGCCCAATTACCCGTTTTATCAGGTCTAGTCCTGTTGTTTTTTTGCTGGAGCCTCCCCGGATTTTCGCAGTCAATTCCAGATGATTGGCTAGTGGACACTAATCAGCGGCCAGCTCAAGTCATTACTGATTCTGACTCCCTAATCCGGCTGGAAAATGGACTGATCAGCAGATCATTTCACATAGGGGAAAATCTGATTTGCTACGATTTCACCAATCAAATGACCGGTGCGCAACTTCTTCGAAGTCCGTTGCCAGAGGCGGAAATCACCATACATGGTAAAGTGTATCAGATAGGAGGAAAAATAAACCTTAAAGAAAAAGCATTTTTTAAACCAGAATGGCTTGATCAAGTGGTTTCCCCTTCCAATCACTTTCAATATGATCGGTTTACTCAAGAAAAAATAGAATCTCCGCTTGACTTCGAGATCTTGCATTGGCCTTATGAGGCAAAATATGGCACAGGTATCAAGCTTACTTTTTGGTTCAACCATATCGATTTGCCAGGATTCTCGGTCGCCGTTCATTACGAGCTTTTCGATAATCTACCTCTAATTTCCAAGTACCTGACTATTGAAAATAAATCCAACACAGATTATCTCATCGATCAAATCGTTTCTGAGCAATTAGCCATTGTCGAGGAAGAATCAGCCGTAGTGGGCAGTACTTCCAAAATGAAAAAGAACCATCAAATCTATTTTGAGAACAACTTCGCATTCAATAATGCAATGCATGCCGAACTCAGTGATCAGGCTACAC
>Ga0209390_10003734_pt1 | contig 24090 bp, 15 predicted proteins | sample BON01_FD_187212 | JGI IMG/M metagenome (GOLD analysis project Ga0209390, IMG submission 187212) | Freshwater microbial communities from Lake Bonney liftoff mats and glacier meltwater in Antarctica - BON-01 (SPAdes) (version 2) | ecosystem: Environmental > Aquatic > Freshwater > Ice > Glacier... | reverse complement strand
GAATGAGAGAATCAGTGTGTCATCATAGTTTTCGTGAATCATTGTGCTTCTTCGTGGCCAAGAAAAAACAAATGGACAGCCCGAGCATACAAGTCTTGCAGAGGTCGAGAGATTCTGGACATTCGGAGCCTGAACCAGTCGGCATAGACAACCCATTTTACGCGCTCGATTTTCGACAACCCTCACTAATCCAAAATCCTCAGGCTGGGTGCCTAGCCTCTACGATGATATACAGAAGAAAGAACCCAGATTTTTAACCGCTTAATCACGCTTAATGAACGCTTAACCAGCACGACGCAGACAGAAAATTGAATTTATATTTTAGCGTAAATTAAGCGAAGTTAAGCGGTTCCCAGCTCTGCTTGTCAGCGGCGTTTTAAAAGTGGTGTAATCGTGGCGGTTTGAAACTACCTCATTTTAGGCCATTATTACCCTATTTTCGTCATAATCTCTAAAAGATCTATTCTTCTCTTATTTTGTTAGGCTCTAAGGCACTCGAAGGTAGCGACTTGCTACGCCATAGGTGAGGTATCCAATTTTCTCCGCCACACTCCCGTAGGAATATCAAACCGCCCGTATCAGACCCTTTTCACGCCGCCGCCCACACCAAGGAAGCAGGAGATATTTTTTTAATTCTTTGGTTCATTTTTTTTTGCAGAACGTCAAAGTGAGGCACGTAGTGAAGCGCGGAGCGCGTAACGGAGTTGTCTTCTACTGTCTGGTTGTGCTCTTAGATTAGGTGTTCGACGGATATGTTGCCTCCCCATTTCTCGTTCAGATACTCAGCGACAAGCCTTCTGTGGCAATGGTGCGGCTTGTGTTCACTGCAAAGAAGGCAACCACCATCAAGAATCTCTGGCTTCACTGATTTCTCAATAGATCGCTTTTCCATCAAATCGAAAAACTTATCTTCATAAACCCGCCAATCTCCTCCGTGCTTTTTATACGCATCTAGAATATCTTTCGTCGGGGCTAAATCTGGAATATGAACGTAATCCATATGACAGATTTCTTGGGCAAAAAACTTCAAGTCGTCACGTTTCGCAAATCCCGCTAATTGCGAAACATTATTCAGGCGAACGTCCACAATGCGCTTTGCCCCTGAACCAGTAAGCAATGTGAAGAACTTTTGTGCACCCTTTTGGGTAAATCCTATCGTATAAATCTGAAGCTTATCCATATGCTATCTGTTCGTCGTGTTCTTCGTATGCGATTTTTTCGGCGCGTTTAGAATATGCGAGATTAAGTCGATCTTTGTATGGACTAAAAAAGTCTTCCTTTTCTAGTTTGTATTCCCTGAGGAGTCTCAAATCCGCATCTGCTCTCGATTCGATGCTCCCATCTTCCAAAATGTGTAGTGTGTCAGAAAACTGATCTCGGGAAAAATGTGCTACAAGCACAGTTCTGTGACAGGTCAGAGGATCTTTTTCGGCACACATGATAGCTACCCGCATCTTTTCTGTTCCTTCTCGCAAACGTGAAATGCCTGATCTGAAACTGGGAAAGTCTGCTACCTTACTGTAAATAACCTTATTGCTCTCGTAACACTCGAGTTCGCTCCGACGAGCACCTAACTCATCTCCTAGAAAAACATAGCGGATTCCATGACCTTGGAGGGTTTTCTTAATGGGTTCACGGTTAAATTGAGGGGTAAATTTGCTGTAGGGTGATGATCGGACATCAGCAATCGCTTCAATCCCGTTTTTCTTTAGGATATCGATGAAATGATCAATTGGGTGCACCGAGTGGCCAACTGTAAATAAAATTGGTTTACTGCTCTCCATTACGCATATTGGCGAATTTCCTTCGGATAGTCTGGAAATGAATAAATCCCATTTACTTGAAGCCAGCAACCTTTTCTTCCGTCATCCGCCTCAAAACTCCTGCTTAAGCCTATTCTAAGGTAGATTTCATCTTGGCTGGCAAGAAGTCTCTGAACCTTAACCAGTTCCGAATCGTTCTGATGCCTTTCAGCAAAGTCGTAAAAACCTCGGTCAGTAATAGACAAATATGGAAAATGATGACCGCTGCTATCCTGAAAGCTCAATTTGATCTTGCCCGGCTTGTATTGGTCTTCATGGATCTGAATCTGATTAGGTTGAGCCTTAATTGTGAGTATCGATTTTTTGGCAGGCGTTTCATCGGAAATGTGCTTCTGTTTTTGATCAAAAGATACTCCAAACCCCTCGGATACGCTCGGGGATAGAGTCATCTCAAGCACATCTCGAAACTCTTCCGCCGTAGATGGACCTCCGAATTTTAGTTTCCCATACGATGCATCCTCAACATGCGGTCTAGAATTGTTTCCCTTAAGGTTTAGTTCTCCGATGATTTTAGCCCCTGGTTGGATGTTCAGTTTCGCACACGCCTCGCTGGTAAGATAGGGAAGAGGCCTGAAGCACTGACCATTCATTGGGTCAATTAGTGCGATACATACTTTATCAGGTTTAGAAAATCTTGTGAGATCTGTGAGTATGTAAGTTTTCATTTTCATCTATATCGTCGAGTATAAGAATTCGGCAGCGATCGTCGTAGAGCTATCTCCGTTGCCGAGGTAAGTCCTCGAACCGGAGCTTTGTTTGCCTAGGGAAGGCAAGTTTTGGGGCTATGCTTCGAAATTAACAGCAGTTTAGATTGGTCCGTTGTGGCGACTTAAATATGTGGGTGTCCTTTAAATCTTTTTCTGGAGTTGATTCTGGCCCGTGCCCGGGAAAAGGGCCAAAGCTGGTTGAAAGGGCAAAGTGGTAGCAGGCAGCTCTATCACCGAACAAAGCAAGCCGCTTAGCCCGGTGTTCCTTCCCCGAGGGCATCAAAAGGGAACCAAATCGGCAGCGATTGTCGTAGAGCTATCCCCGTTGCTGAGTAAGCCCTCGAACCGGAGCTTTATTTGCCTAGGAAAGGCATGTTTTGGGGCGATGCTTCGAAATTAACAGCAGTTTAGATTGGTCCGTTGTGGTGACTTAAATATGTGGGTGTCCTTTAAATTTCTCCTCTTTAAATTCCTCCTTTAAATTCCCCAATACTTGGAAGCCGCGTCACGGGTCAGAAAGCTCCGCCGCTCCGGCCCTCTGAGCATAGCTCGAAAAGCGCACTAAGATACTTCGCCGAACCAATTTAGGTGACGGCACGCAACCAGTCAGCGCAATGGTCCGGAGTCTCCAAACGGCGGTTAACCTACCGCTCCTTTGAACCCTCCTGATACGCATCAAATTACGACTTTAAAACCACTCAAATTTTGAGCGGAAGGCGGAGCATGTACGAATTACAACGTCAGAAAAAAACTCACATTTTATCTTGATACTCTGACCCCATTGGCGGACGACCCCATTGGCGGACGCGAGCTGATCGAGTCATCACGCACAATTGCGGAAATTGCTTTTCATTGCGGTTACGGCAGTCTCTCCAACTACAATCGGTGCTTCAAGCTCATCATGGGAGTCTCTCCGCGTGCTTTCCGAGCGAAGCATGCTGCTTGAATCCATTTTAGATGCCCCTCTGTTTTTCGGGGTAGATATATCTGGCTTCAGCCTCAATACGGTAAGCTTCCGTCCCACCAGTGAGGGTCTTGATACATTAAGCCTTCGTCTGGGTTTGAGGGCACTTTCTTTACGGAATATGCGAGCCACTGGCCTTTCAATCCTTCCAACGGATACGGAATGTGGAGCGCGAAATCGCCAGTTCCCCAAAGATTCCATTGGTTTCAAATGTTTCTGCCGTTACACCTTCTTCTGGCGGGTCAATCGTCCAAGAGAAATCGACATAGGATAGAGGAGAAATGATCAACGTATCACTGTGAATGGCTTCTTCTCGAAGCCCAGACTGGATCATTAAATGGCCAGATTTTTGGACTTCGCCTAGATTATATAGCCGCATTGGAATTTCCAAAGGTTTGCTTCTGGTTGCAGTGTAATCCCGTGGTGCCCAACGCGACGCCATGCCGTCCCAGTTTTGCTGAGGTGAACCGCCGTCTCGGCTGATCAAGGCTTTTGCCAAACGAGGTTGAAGGACTATCCGCTTTTCTATGACTTTGCGGGCTGGAGCTTTCAGAGCTTCCAGAGGGGAGATGAGTTCTTCATTGTTCCATTGGCTGCCCTTGATGAAGATTGGGAGATCATCAAGCATAACGGATACTGGATACCCATCAGTGGAATCAATCGCTACAATCTGTCCCAGCGCATCCTTCGCCCGCCAATCTGTGGCTTTCCCGGGCAGATCTAGGCGTTTGTGTCCGAACATCGACCAAGCCACTGTCAATTGTTCGGCACCGGCCTGAAAGACGAGTGCGTATGCGCCTTCTGTTTTTAGCTTGCCCAAGTAGCGATCAGCATTCGCCAGCTCATTGGTGGTGACGGCATAACTTACTAGCGCGGGGAATGGGCTTCCATCGAGGCGCAATAAACCGAACTGCGAAGGCCCGCCGCCTAGGTGTGGGCGAAGTAAGAAAATGAAGGTGTGCCCGATGCCTCGGCTCAGTGAGATAGACAAGTCCTGGGCTAGATATACCGCATTGCTGCGCGCTGCTTGCATGAAATCTGGCGTCCCTTTTCGAGAGAAGGCTTCGCCAGTTTCCGAAAGCCAAACAGATTCCGGGCCGAACCCCTCGCTCTGAGCTAGCTTGAGATTCACATCAAGCACGTGATCTAAGAGACCATTTTTAATCGGCGCATAAGTGTGAAAAGCATAACCGTTAAGGTAGGGCGTTACATCGCTGGCGAAGAGCAGCTCGGCATAATCTCCCACATTAGGGTCGCGGGCAAATGGGCCGAGGATGCGTTGTGTCTGCGCATTGCCATCAGCCAGACCCAAGGCGGCCGCTTTGACTATGCTTGCAAAGTAGTCTGGGGTGCGATCGCCAAAATGTGCGATGTCCTGCTCATTCCAAATTTCCCACGCATGGACGTATTCCCCTAGGTTTTGCGAGGCACGCTTGAAAAACTGATAGACCGCTAGGAGATCTTCAGGCATTATATCGTCAGGCTCGGCTGAGTATCGACGAGGAAAACTGTGGAAAACCTGTAGGGTGGACATGCCCAGTTCCTTTGTTTGCTTGGCGTATTTTTCGTAAAGGGCGAAGTTCCAGACGTCATCCTCGGGCCAGCTTGAGCGGGGCGAAAATCGGTCGCGAATCCAACTGGCACCGACTTTGGCTGCGGTGTCTATTAGCGTCTCAGCGGGGATGGTCTGTGATGTGGAGTAGGCGACGTCCAAGCCAAAATATTCATGGGTTCGCTCCACGCGTTTGGGAACCACGGCGTAGGTGACGAAGGCCCCGCGATCGAGACCGGACTCATCATTGGCGTCATAGCGGACTTGCAGGTTGGCATTGGTATCAACCGGGTTTACGGTGATGGAATACCAACCGACGGAAGCGGGAAGATCCTCCAAGATGAGGACTGCTTTGTCATTCGCCACGGTTATTGTGGATTTACCTTCGGCTATGGTCTTTCGTTCAAAGTTTTGCACTTGCCAGTCTAGAGCCAAGGCTTGCCACGGGTTGGCTCCGGATTCCTTCACCAGGAGTCTCAGTCGAACGGTTTCCCCCTCAGTGAAGACATTCGATTGCCCAGTTTTCTTAGCTTCGAAATAGTCAGGGGCAACCTGAAGTATAAGGGGAGTGAGTTCGCCGGAAGTTTTCGCAAGGAGTGGTATACTTCCTCCGCAAGTGATTGCCGCCGCCAAAAGAACGTGTAATGTTTTCATGTGTGTAGTCGGGGGGAGGCTATTCCGCCACGTTGGGTAGAAAATCGTGGGAATAGAGAAACTCGTCATCGACTTGAACTGATTGGATGATGCCGTCGAAAAAACCGCCTTCGTCCTGGCTGTTACCAAGACGCCCGAGAATGAGCACCTGGGGGGATTTGATGGGTTCTAAGTATCCGGCACCAGAGCGGTGCACGCTCACGTCATTGAGAACCAGATCTAGGTGGCCTTGCTCGTCGCGCCGCACGGCAACATGGTGCCAGACATCCTTTTTTAGCGGTTCAGGGGAAGTGAGAAATACTTCGCGCTCGCCTAAATCCACAAACGCTCCGACGCCATCTGGGATATTCGAATTGTCGCCGCGCATGAGAATGGTGAAGCCAGGCATATTCTTATTCTGACTTTTAAATGCGCGATTGCTCAGGATCGAGCGGCCTACATTGGAAGTCGAGTGGAACTTAAACCAGACCTGGATGGTGAAGGTTTGGCCCTCGCTAAACTTCATCGCTTGGACGGGCATTGCCGACTTCACCATTTGCCTTTCGCCGGGGCTGAATTGAGCGGAAACTGTGCGCCCTGTTTTGATGGCCATAGGCTCCATGGAAACAGGTGCGCTTAGTTTGGCCTCGGGTAAAACGCTGCTACTAACCCCCTCGATGGGTTGGTTTGGCATTGTATTAACGAAGTCGTATCTTAAGACGGTTTTCGCTGGGGAAGCGGAAGCAAGTAGAAGCGTGCAGGAGATAGCTGCGAGGGCTTTTAGGTGATTGTTGCGGGTGCTTAATTTGGTGATGAGGCTCATGGATTCTTGTATGGTGTTGGTTGGTGGTGCTTCGAGTTGTAGATGTAGAAGAAGTGACGTCAAAAGAAATATCGGGAGATATATCAAAAGATTAGCCGTGTTAGATTTTGTGATATTTTATTTGACATTTCAGTGGTTGAGTCAAGCTTCGTTATATCCGTATGATGAATCCATTGGTCTGCGCCGTGCAGGCTCGTGGCATATCCTTAATCATTTGTACTACTAATATGAAGAATTTCCCTCGCTTTACCCTTATTCTGCTATCTGTCCTGTTTGGGTGCAGCTTCGCTCGCGCTAATTCTTCTCAGAACTTTGAGGGGAGGGGATGGTCGGCCGAAATGGATGGCGCATCTCTGATTGGGTTCATCGGTTCTGATGGTCAATCGTATATTGGAAATAGTGGGGTGAAACCCGGCCCCGTCGTCATGTACCAGGAAGGGAATTACCCTGCGGAAGCTAATCAGAGCAACTGGATCAAGCCAGGGCAATTGAGCAGCAGTTTCCCGGTAGGCGACGCGAAGGCGGAGGTGCTCACTAGTGTGTCTGTGGATAAGGAAACTGATGAGCTACTGATCCGTCAGGAGGCTGTCACGAGCGAATCAGGGTTGGCCGGCGTCGCTTGGACATTGGGGCCAATCGATCTGGACGCCAAGATTATCGTGCCCGCGGGTGGGGGCACTCAACTCGACATTGAGTCACCGGAATCGAATTACTCTTTCAATTACCCGCAAATTTGGGAGGCGCAACTTGTAATCGTGGACGCTGGGCAGGGTCGGGGCTTTTACGTTTGGAATGATGATACCACCCTGCAATTTAAGCGGCTACAGGTGATGCGTCAGGATGATGGATGGTATTTAACTTTTTGCGTCTTTGCGATGGCACCGTTTGAAGAGGTAACGACGCTGAGTACGCCTACTTGGCGACTTGGACTCTACGAGGATGGATGGCGCACACCAGCCAGCCACTATCGTCAGTGGCGTGACGCCAGCGTGCATCCCACATTGCTAGTTGATCAGAGTCCGGATTGGGTTAGAGAGGCGCGAGTTCAGGTGCTTACAGATGGCGACCTTCCGCGGTTGGAAGCACTCGCAGAAAAGGTCGACCCAAAGCAGGTTCTATTATACTTACTCCATTGGCGTAAGCAGGAGTTTGATCGCGACTATCCAGAGTATAGTGACATGGCGACCACCACGATGCCATTGATCAAACGTGCACATGAACTAGGTTTTCGCGTGATGCTGCATGTGAATCATTTTTCAGTTAGCGATAACCACCCGAGCATGGAAACCTACGCGGACGTTATTGCCCGCAAGCCTTTTGGTGATCACGAGCGCTTAAAATACGCCAATACCCGGGTCAACCCGCCCATCATCAATTACTACGTCAACCCCGCCAGTAAAGTTTGGCGCAAGGACTTCATCGATCGCATGGCGGCGCTGGTGGAGCAGACCGGTGTAGACGCGTTGCACTTAGACCAGAACGTCCACGCGCACAATGATTTTAATGGGCTCATTGACGGCATGACTTACCCCGAGGGCGTCGTTGCCCTGCACCGAGAATTGCGGGAGCGTCTACCCGATGTCGCCCTCTGCGGAGAAGGCGTCAACGAATTGACTTTTCCCTACTTGGCATTTGCTCAACGTACTGTTTGGACGGCTATGCGCGGTACTATTGACCGGCTCTCCATTGATAATGGACACCCCATCAGCAGCTTCTTGCTTCGCCCATATGTTAAATTTGTAGGTTGGCCTGGCTATCCATCCGGTTATGAGCAACCGCAAGTATATGCTGCGTGGTGGGAGGACTACCGTGACTGGGGCGTGTTGCCGTCTTTAAAAATCCTGCGCCGTGCGCCACAGGATTTGCTCGAACCTCAGGGCTTCTTTCGCCAACAGCTTGATGAGGCCCGATTTTGGACGGAAAATTGCGTCGACCAGAATGTCAATGGACCCTGGGCGGATGATGTTGCCTTCCCCTTTGTAACTCAGCATGGGCTCCCTGTCTTGCGGATGAAAGACCGCTCTACCGTGAGTGATGGCAAGGAAATCAGCCGTACGATCACTGGCGTTAGCTCATCGTGCTTACCGGGTAAGATTGATGGTTGGTTGTTTTACAATGAGCAGGCGATCTTTGGCCTGGACCCCGACCAGTGGTATCCTTACTTCACCGAGCCGCGTGATTTGCAGCAGTTCCACATTACGGGCATTCCCGCAGGTCGGCGCCCAGACTTGGTGCTACAGAGCTCGGATGCACTTTTGGTCCGCTTTGCTTACGATGCAGACAGCGTGATGGTCGATCTGGGTGACGCCCCAGAGGGCATTACGGGTGGACTGCGTTTGGCCAATGGCGAAGAAAAAAAGCTGACCTTGCCGATTGAGCGTCAGCAGAACGCATCACTCTTCGTTGGTGCTGGTGTCTTGCGCCTGACGCCGCCGGGGACGGTAGAAATGAACGAGGACAAGGAGGGAGACCTGATTAATACCTCGATAGGATTTGGGGAGGTTTTTCTGCGCTACGCATTCGACGTGCCGACGGATGGATTGACCCACTTTGTCTCTGATGTCGGAATTGACGGACGTGCAGAAAAAAAGAGCGATGGGATGGATTTTACAGTCATCGCAACTGCAGAAAGTCAAATTCTTACAGCAACCGCTTTCAATGACCATGGCCAACGCAAGAAACTCAACCTGGATCTGACTCTATTGGCAGGCGAACGGGTGACGTTGACTCTCCTCGCTGGTTCAGGGCCTGCTGGTGACGTCACTAAGGATGAGGGTCTGTGGTATCATCCTCGCGTTATTAACGCATCGAGCGAGCAGAGCGAGGCCTTGGCCTTTGTACCCGGTGAGTCTCCTTGGCAATGGTTGGCGGCAGACGGCAAATTGTCTGCCACTAAGGATCTTCCGCAAACGGAATTGCAGAACTCATTGAACATCAAACTGGACGACGATCAAGTGTTGTTCTTGCGCAACCGGCCTTATGAGATTTTGGAAGCGGGCGTATTAGATCCGACCAATATCTCCTATTCCGTATTGGATCGCTACGATTATGTTAAGGCCTCGCGTGGCGGCATGAGCTTGGGCGAAGTTGGCCAAGGCGTAATCCCACAGGCGTCCATTGTGCGTGTTGATATTCCCGTTATAGCTGCGAAGCCCGATCAACTGGCGGGGTGCCGTCTGGAGTTCACCGTGCATTCGATAAAATCGCTGGAGGGGCTGAAATGCCGACTACAATTTGACGGCAAAGAAATTCCCCTAGGGTTCGTCGCCAAGGCCGCCATAGGATCGACATGGTCCAGCGAGCCGCTGAAGCTGAATAACGTGCATTTGTTGAGCTTGATTTTTGATAACTCCCGATCTCGGAAGGATGTTAATTTAAGCAGTTTATCTCTTCGCTTGAAGCCATGATTTGGGCTACTATGTAGATTGGTTGCCCACGGTCAGCCGCGAGTTTGTACCACTTGACATATTCACTTATATATTTTTTGATAGTTTATATGATGTCTCAAGTAAAAACCAAACAGTCACGCCCCCAAAGTGGCGATCCACATATCAGCTTGTCGCAGCAGGCATACGACTACCTTAGCTTAAAGTTAATGAGCAATGAATTGGCACCGGGTGATTTGTTGAATCGCCGCCAAGTTGCGGAGGAGTTGAACATCAGCGTAGCGCCCGTGTTGGAGGCCATTGTCCAGTTGGAGTCCGATGGCTTTCTGGAATCGATCCCGCGCAAAGGTACTCGGGTTCGCGGGATGCGTATGGACGACCTCAAGGGGCAGCTAATATTGCGTGAGGCGTTGGAGTGTGAGGCTGCGCGAATTTACTCTGGCGAGCGTGTGAAGGCGGAGCTTGATAAACTGCAAAAACTCGCGCTTAACGCGGATGAATTTAAGGAAGACGACCGAGAAGCGTGGCGCGTCGAAAGCGATTTCCATTGCGCTCTGGTCGAACTGGCGGAAATACCTGCGCTGATGGATGCGTTTCAAGTGGTGATGCGTAAAAAGCTTTTCATTGGTATCCAGCTATATCAGCGGGCTCATCCTCAGGACATGTGCGATTGCCATATTCAGTTGCTGGAGCGTTTGGTGACGGTGAACTCCGACGAAGCTGAGAAACTACTGCGCAAACATATTCGCGTCGGCCGCGAAGCTCTTTTTAGAAATATTTCTTGAGTGCGGGCTTTGCCCTCTCTGCGCAAAGTTTTTTGCAAATGACTTAATTTTCGACTTGGCACAAGTGTTATATTCTGTGAAATATCACAAATGAATATTCAATACCCTAGTTCTGTCCCTGTAATTGACTCATACGATGTTGTGGTGTGCGGTGGAGGTCCTTCGGGCATTCCTGCAGCCCTTTCCGCCGCCCGCGCCGGTTGCCGAGTTTTGTTGCTCGAAGCTACTGGGCAACTCGGCGGAGTAGGCACCAGCGCTGGCGTAACTGGTTTACTGGGTGGTCGCACTCGCACCGATAGTCGCGCCTGCATTGCCGGCATTTTTGAGGAAGTTTCCCGCAAGCTGATTGAGCAAGGTGCCGGCGTGGATCCCACCAAGATAAAGAACAGTGCCTACCAGCCGTTTGGATGGGCTAAAGGAGATTTGGCGGTTGGTTTTTATTTTGAGCCCAAGGCCATGGTCAGCCTGCTCGATCAACTTATGTTGGATGCGGGTGTGGACGTTCTTTACTACACAGGCTTCGTTAATGTAGTTTCCGAGGGCAACCGAGTTCAGCACGTGCTTTATTTTAATAAGAGTGGCCTGCAGGCCGTGGAAGCGCGCACCATCGTCGATGCCACCGGTGATGCGGATGTGGCGGCGCGCTCTGGCTGTGATTTCGTAAAAGGCCGTGACGAGGATGGCTTGATGACCCCGGCAACGCTGATGTTTCGCGTGGGCAACGTGGATCAGCAAGCACTGGAGGCGCACATGCGCACGCATCAATCCATTCGTCTGAAGGACATTATAAATCGTCTGCGTGAGCAAGGTGAATGGCCTTTTGACTTCGATATTTTTATCAGTCAACAATCACCCGAACCGGGCACATTCATGATCAACACAACGCGAATTTGCGGCGTTGATGGCACAGATGGCCGCTCCTTATCGAAGGGCGTAATGGAAGGGCGCTCTCAGGTCATGCGCTTGTTTGAGATTATGAAGCGGCATTTTCCGGGCTTCGCCAAAAGTCGTATCGTTGAGGTGTCTCCATCGCTTGGGATTCGTGAAACGCGCCGTATTCGTGGAGAATACTACTTTACGGTGGAAGACGTAATGAGCAGCAAGACGTTTGACGACACCATTGGTTTTAGCGGATACAACTTTGACCTTCCGGATCCAAAGAAACCTAGTCATCAGCCGCTGCAGGGCGAGGTCAAGGTCAGTGCACCCGAACTCGTACCGATTCCATACTGCATCATGGTTCCGCGTCCCATTGATAATGTTATCTGCCCGGGCAGAGCAGTCAGCGTCGAACGTGATGTGCTGGGGCCGTTGCGAGTCATGGCACCGTGTTACGCCATGGGCGAAGCCGCGGGACTCGCCGCATCTATGGTCGTTGCGGAGGATTCCACTTTTGCCCAGGTAGACCCCACAATGCTGCGCCAGCGTTTGAGAAAGGCGGGTGCAATTGTGGATGTGAACGCAATCTCGCCAGTCACAGTCTAAGCGCGTTTTTCGTATTCCCCATTAATCCCCAGAGATTCTTTCCGCGTAGGATGTATCCTATATATTATGAGTACAATTGATTGGAGTATTCTTCTTTGCTTTCTGCTGACATTGATTGCCGTTGGCATCTTCCTCCAGCGTTTCACCCGAAGTGTGGCAGATTTCCTATCTGCAAATCGTTCGGCGGGTCGCTATCTCGTGACCATGGCTGAGGGGGCCTCTGGCTTGGGTGCCATCAACCTAATTGCCTACTTTGAGATGTATTACCTAGCTGGTTTTACGCCTGCTTTCTGGCACTTGATGCTCTTGCCAGTGGCGTTGATTATCTCGACTAGCGGTTGGGTTATATACCGGTATCGTCAAACGCGAGCCATGACGCTTGGGCAGTTTTTCGAGCTGCGCTACGGGAGGAAATTTCGGATATTCGCCGGGTGTTTGGCATTTATTGCTGGCCTGATCAACTATGGTATTTTTCCCGCTGTGACAGCCCGTTTTTTCCTCTACTTTTGCGGTTTACCGGAAACCGTTTACCTTGGGGGCCTAGCTATTCCGATGTTCCCGATTATCATGTTAGTGCTGCTTTCTCTGGCATTGTTTTTCACCCTGACCGGCGGGCAGATTGTGATCATGGTGACGGATTTTTTGCAGGCGCAATTTGTCAATGTCGTGATGGTTGTCGTACTCTTTTTCTTTCTGATCAAGTTTAGCATGCCGGATGTGAAAGAGACTCTGCAGTCCATGGGCTCAAGTGGTCATTCCTTAATTAATCCCTTCGATGCGGGGGAGGTGAAGCACTTTAACGCTTTTTACTTTTTTGTGAATCTCTTTGGTGCCTTTTACTGGACAATGGCTTGGCAGGGGGGGCAGGCATATAATTCTTCCGCCCGCTCGCCGCATGAAGCGCGGATGGGTAAGGTGCTCGCGCAGTGGCGCACCGCAGTCACCACTCTACTGCCGATTTTTTTGCCCATTGCCGCATTGGTGGCTATGAATAGCAGTGCTTTCTCATTTGAAGCAGATTCGGCGCGCGCTGCGCTCGATGGTATTGCCAATGAACAAATACGCGGTCAGATGACCACGCCGATTATGATTCGAGAGCTGCTGCCAGTGGGACTGCTGGGATTGTTTGCTACCGTAATGTTGGCCTCGGCTATTTCCACGGATAACACCTACCTGCATTCCTGGGGAAGCATCCTAATACAAGACGTCATTGTGCCGATCCGCGGCAAACCCCTGAAGCCTGAGACCCACCTGAAGGTGCTGCGCTGTGCGATCATTGGTGTGGCGGTATTCGCTTTTTTCTTCAGTCTGCTGTTTCGGCAGACGCAATACATCCTACTGTTTTTCTCGCTCACTGCTGCACTCTTTCTAGGGGGTGCTGGCGCCGCGATTATTGGTGGTTTATACACACGGCGGGGCACGACTGCGGGGGCCTTCCTAGCCATGGTCACGGGCACGATCATTGGTTGCGGTGGCATCATTATTAAGCAGGTGAACCCGGACTTTCCCTTTGATGGTCAGCAAATGCTCTTTGGCGCAATGGTGTCTTCTCTTGGCATCTATACGATCGTCTCCTTGCTGCAGAATAATTCCTTTAACCTCGACCGAATGCTGCACCGTGGAGAATACGCGGAACTCACGCCACACCCTGAGAAATATGCCAAGCGCAAATTTCGCTTTAATTGGCAGGCGCTGCGCCCGGACAAAGAATTTTCCCGCCGTGACCGCTTTGTTTTCTATCTGACCATTATCTGGTCCTTGAGCCTTTTCAGCGCTTTCGTCATCATTTCGATGCTAAATCTACACGAACGCTGGAGTGATGATTGGTGGTTTAGCTTCTGGATGATCTATCTTGGAATTGGCATGGTCAAGGCCGTGATTATGACTGTGTGGTTTCTAGTCGGAGGCGTTATCAACTTGCGTGAAATGATGACGATTCTTCGCGAGACCAAGCGCAACCCATTGGATGATGGTACCGTGACTGAGGGGCTCAATAGTGATGAATCTGACTCGGCTCCCAAATCAAACGTAAATTAAATTATGAAAAATCAAGCATCTCCATACACCCCCGCCTCGGCAAAGCAAATCCGGCTACTCGACCAGATCACGATTACTGGCAAGCAATATGCAACCACAGAACTGCCGGAGTCGCTCGATCTGCATCCTGAAATTGGTGTAGCCGTTGGCAAAGGTCTACTCGCGCGGAGTATTCACTTCGGTGAATTTATCTGCCATCCGCGCAGTTGCATTACACCAGGCGGCGACTACCTGCTGATGCATGCTGCTGGGCCGATGCACTATGCGTGGGCGGGGCACGGCAAAGTCGGGAATCAAGTATACCAATATCGATCCACCGATCAAGGGGAAACGTGGTCGTCTCCGAGTCTAGCTTGGGAGGCTCCCCATAGCTTTCATGCGGCTGTGCCTTTCATACCAACTGGGAGCTCCACGATTTACGCCTTTGGCACCGAGCCATCCATCGATTGTCATGACGGTTCTGAAAACGCCATGATTGGTTATCGGACTTCCAATGATGATGGCCACACGTGGAGCGACGCGAAAATCATCCGACCCGAGAACGACCCGGATTTTCGAGGTATGTCTGCAATGCGTCTCTGTGAAACCAGTAGCGGCGCTTGGTTACTAGGCTCACACAGCTCTGCCTGGAAACAGAATGACGACGGCAAGGAGTATGTAGTGACCGAGCAATATGTTTTGCGTAGCGCCGATCAGGGAGAAACCTGGCGAGTGCTGCCAGGCCCGCGCCCTGGTGGGTGGCAATGCCCGGGGACACAGCGCATGGACGAGGGCCGTCCGATCCTACTGCCAGGCGGGCAAGTGCTGTTCATGGCGCGTACGCCCGAGGGACATCTTTGGCAGAGCCGCAGTGATGACGACGGCTTGACCTGGTCGCCATTTGAGTGCACGTCGCTGCGTCACCTGGATGCTCCTCCCATGTTATTCATGCTAGGCGACGGCGAAACACTGGTTGCTTTTTTTCACAACAAAAAGCGGGCAGAGGGTGCTGCCAGTCACCTCTTTGCCCACGAGGCGCGCGTGGAGTTGTGGTGTGCGCTATCGCGCGATGGCAGTCGCACTTGGAGTGAACCCCGACTGTTAGCTGTTAACGCCTGTGAGCCCGCGGTGATGACTGGCTGGGGAGGGGTGACGCCAATGGTTTCTTACGCTGACCTCCTAGTCAACGGTGATCAGCTGGACATCTTTATCGACCACCAGATGCGGCAGGTCATACAGGTGCGCCTTAGCATGGCGGACTTGCTCACTTTGCCTACTCGGGAAGATTTACTCTAGAATGCCGATAGGTTTGTCTTTTATTGAGCTCATGGCAATGCGACTGCTGACGCTAGATTATCGACTGCGGTGTCAATGTGCTGAATCCAGTCCTCAGGAGTGGTGCCTTCTGGGGCCCGGACTAGCTGCCAGACCGAGCGGCTGGAGACAATCTCTCCGGGCTGCAAGTGTTGGTTCGTGCTGAGGGTTTCGATTTCGGTAAAGTCTTCACTGGCGTAGGCCTGCATAGAAGTCCCGTCCGGATAGCAGCCGCCAGGCTGTATGGGCACGCTCTTCACCAGAGCCAGATCCGGCCGAATAACCGCCGCAACCCAGTTCCCCAGAGTTCCGATTTTAGGATTGTCCATTGGCGACTTGGGAGCAAAACGGACGGCTCCTTCGAGCGGCTGGCGCATGTAGGTCTGGAGACGTCCGGGACGGCTTAGTTCCTTCCAGGGGAGGCCGTGTGGGCCTGTCATTTCAACGACGTCAAGAAGGACGTAGCGCGGGCGCGCCAGTTGTGTGACGGACCAAACGTGTACGGGGTAGGGATTGGGGGCGACACGCTCTATCAGCGTCTTAACTTCCAATGCAGGTTTGCCAGCGATGAGGTGATAATTGCGTGTCACCTTAATGCTAAGCAAAGGGCTGATTCCGCTTTCGAGGACGAGCTTGTCCTCACTTTGCTCAAGTATCTTCCAGGGGCTGTCCCAAAATGTGGTGTCAGGCTGAAGTGAGCCGGGCCCAGTTAGGAACCACAGCTGCACTTGTTGCAGGGGGTGGAATGCCTCGCCGCCGAGGTCGTCTTCGCGCTCGTAGAGCAGGTTGGTTTGCCCTAGAGCCGCAATAAAGACAGTATGTCCGGTCTTTGTGGAAATACCTGCTTGAATGGCTTCGTTGTGAAGTGTGATCACGTCCCCTTTTGATGAAAGACAGATGGAAAGTATGACTGTGATAGTTAAGAGAAACTTCTGGGGCATCATGATAGTGTAATGGCTAAGGGACTTACAGGGCTTCGGATGTTTTCAACACTATGGCACCCGTCCATGAAGACTTCAGTGTCGAAGTGAAGTCTTGTCCGGTGGGCAGAACCAACTCATTCACGGATAACCTCGATGCCCCCGGGAATGTTCATCCAGCTTTTCAGCTCACCGTCTTCGTGCCAATAACGGATTTCAATCAGACCGTAGGGAGTGGGTATGCGTCCTTGGATATGTTCAAGGTCTATAGCAGTCCGACTGATAGCGATTCGCTTGAAGCCTGGGCTGAGTGGCTTGATGCCGAGAATGCCGGTGCTGAGAAAAAAGGTCGGTGCGCTCGACCAGCCATGGCAATGACTGCGTGTCAGGCGCCCGCTGCTGAGCGACCACATTTCCCAGAAGGTGGTCGCACCTTGGGCGATCATGAAACCCCAGTCCTTGCGAATCTGCTCAAGGATGCGCTGCCAGTTTTTCTCGGCGGCGAAGAGCTCCAGCATGAAGAAGGCAAAGAAGGGGCTCCCTGCGCAGACGAAGCCTTTGGGGGGATTGGCTACCAACTCTCGGCAGTGTGTATAACGCGCTCCCGTAGCAACTCCGGAGCACACGGCGGCAGTTTGGGTTTGCTGACTATAGACTTCACTCACTCGTCCACTGTGGTGGATGCAGTCGATGTAGGCCTGACGTTCGTCGCTCCATAGATGTGTATTAATGTCGGCAGCGAGTTCGTTGGCTATCTTGCGAAATTCGTCTGCGGTGGCACCTTGTTCTAGCCATTCGGCCAGCTCGGCGCAGTCTCGTAGACCATGAACGGCAAGGCAGTTCTGGTGAGTCACAACGCCGCGCGTGGGGGTATCCATGGCTGCCCAGTCGAAGAGATTCCAGGCTTCGATCTCAAAAAGGCCGTCTTTGTTGAGGTGGTCTTTGATCCCATTGACGTTACGCTTGATCCAGGGTAACAGCTCTCTCGCGCCTTCATAGTCGCCAGTGTAGAGCAGGTATTCGCGGCAGGAGCGCATCCATAGGAAGCTCCAGGCGGGCAGTAGATTCTCCCAGGAGCTGGGTAGGTGGCTGGATGTAATGGGAAAGCGTTCGAGACTTTGCCCGATTTGCAGCAGGCAATGAAACCACAGGCGGGGGTCACCGTTGACTACCCAGTCGACCAAGGCTTCGTTGCGGGCGTCGCCAACCCAATGAGTTTGTTCATAGGTCGGGCAATCCGTGTAGGTGTCTTCAGCGCAACAGCGCAGAGTATGGGCTCCGACTTTCCAAATGGTATTGAGCAACTCGTCATTGCAGTGGAATCCACCGATGTTGCGTTGCGGGTAAGTGCTCATTATTGCGGCGAAGCGAAATAACCGCACGGGTCTAGTATGACCATGTACAATGATCCAAGAATAACGGAAGCCACGACGTTGCAACGTCTCATACTCTTGAAACCCCTCACGGCAGATATAACGGAAGCTGTTATTCATGCCGAACGGCAGGTTGTGATGGCCATCCGGCTGGATGAACTCGAAGTTATGTACCTCGATGATAGTGCCTTCGGATGCATCAAGGGAGAAGGTCTGCGGCCCGACAATCTCGTCCCCGAAATCGATCAGTAGGCGCATGGCATTTTCGCAAATTGGCAATACCAGAGGTTCGCCGGTGTCATTCAGAAAACCCTCGGGGTTTTTCAGCGTAAGTGCCTCAGTGGGCAGATCGCCGAGAGCCTTGGCAAAGACATCGTTCTCGTATAAGCACTCTCCCGGCAAGGGCTGAAACCATGGAGCATTGCATTCGGGTTCGGTAGGCTCGCCAGCGTCCCAAACGGTTCGAGCTGGTTCGTGTGGGTAGGTGTATTCCGCGAAAATAGCGGTCGAACGAAAGGAGTGTTCGGCCATGTGCTCCTCCAGTAACGGGGGGAGATCAAATGGCCCGAGTAATGCCCAGGGCGCGTCACCGTCCTGCTTGTTGCAGGACCACCGTAGCGGCTGTTCCGAGCGGATCGTCAAAGTAAACACTGGCATGTGGCTGTCGCCGCCGGGGTATTGCGTACCGTCTTTTTCAGTAAAAAGCCCGGGGACGGGGAAGAGCAGGTTGTTCCAGCCTTCCTCCAGAGTCACTTGATGACGCAGTAGATCGTTGCACATCCCGGCGGGGTCGGGCACGCGCTCCTGTCGCACAGTTTTCCTGTTGAGCTTGAAGTCCGATTCGTGGCGGTGCGGTCGGATGAGCTGGATAGTTTGCCTCACTGGGCTATAGACCCAAGAGTGGACTAAGGCTGAAAACATCATCGCATTCGAATTATGGTCTGAGGGTGTCAGCAGGGGCTTGAGGTCGAGCGTCCAGACCTGGCAGCGTGGCCCGAGGATGTCAGCAGTCACTAGTCGCTTGGGCAGGACAGGTTCGCGGGAAAGAAAAGGAATGTCACGTGGACTGACATCGCGGTCGGCTTCCGGGGCTAGCACTGCCGCGCTCCAGGCTGAATCATCGTAGTCGAAGTGCTTCCAGGCGTCCTCTAGACGGGCATCGACATGTTCCTCGAAGCTCTCTTGCAAGCTGACTCGGACGGTATGCGACTCCAGAAAAGGGCAGGGGGCGCAGCGCCAGCCTGTCAAGGGAAGCGTCGTCTCCGCCAAGTATTCAGCGGCGAGACCCGCCGGGGCGTTGATATATTGAAAATTGCCTTCGCCAAAGTGCTGTGCTAGCACGGCGACAATATTACCCTTGGGCTTGAGCAAATGTCCGATCGCGTATTCGTCCACCTGCCAGTGCTCGGGCCAGCCACGCACGGGGCCGAAGCCAACGTAGTGCCCGTTAACCCAGAGCCAGTAACGGGAGTCAGCCGTGATACGCAGGCGAGCTTGCGGATGATTGTCGATATTGCAGCGAAAGCGAACCCAGCGATTCCTCCTGTTGCTGATGTCCGGAGTCCAAAACCAGTGCATGGGGGGTATTACTTGTTCTTCCATTGTAGCAGCGACATGAAGATGATCCGATGTGTTGCGATGACTGTCAGGGGGTCAACCAGCGTAAACCCGCAGCGCAAGGCTGTTTCTTTAGGCCTAGGCTGTTTTTCGGTTAATAACATTCTGAGTAAGGGGAAATCGGGAGCCTTTGATATATCAATAGAAATTATCAAGGAAGGTTCAATCTTTAATCACTCCTATCGGGCGAACGCTTGAAGTATTGGCCGAATAATATAAGTTTATAATACAGGCATTACCATGAAGCTGGAAGAACCCTTAGGTTGTCCCAGTAGTTCAAGACGACCTGATTCCCGCCATTATTTGAAGGGCTGATTAATGAGATACGGTCGATACTGCTTGCGGAATTTCGAAATGGTAGTCCCTCGAATCGCTGTTCATTGAACTCCAGAACAAAGGTGTCCGACTGGATGTCGATTTCTAGTCGTAGATGGTGCCATGTTTCATTCGCACAGGCAATGCCCAGACTGACAATGCTGCTACCGTTGTGGTAGGACAGTGATGTGGGACCGAGATACAGGCAGACGCTGGTTCCTCCCACATAGAGATAGGTGCTGCGCTCGTTGATCATGCTTCCTTCTACGCCGCCGTAGTAGTCCACTTCCACGACACAAGCGTCCGTTTGAGCTGGAAAAGTTTGTATACCCTGAATGGTGTAGGAATCAGTTGCGTCGTAGAGTCGCAGGACTGACTGCCTGTCATCGGTGCCGGTTGGGTCGTCTACAACCCCGAGTGTGGCCGTGCCTGATGTCGTGGAACCGAGCCAGCCGTCGGGCAGTGATCCTGAAGTGGTGTCATTGAAGCTCTCGCGGGCGAGGGAGAAAGGCGCATTCCAATAGCTTACGCGAACGTTCGACCAGTAACAATTCAAGACTTGGTTGCCCTGGTTGTCGGAGGGGCTGATGAGAGAGATTTTAGAAATGGAGTTGATTTGCTGTCTGAATGGAAGATCTTCGTAACGATCATCATCGATGTTTAGATTAAAAGTATTATCAGTGATATCGACCTCGACACGGAAGTTATACCAGTGGTTATTGGAAAAAGCTGTGTCGAGTTGAACAATGCCATCTCCATTGTGATAGGAGAAATTAGATGGTCCGGCATAAAGGCAGATTCCGAGATCCTGGATATAGAAATATGCTTTACGGGAATTGACCAGTGCCCCGTCATCGACTCCATAGAATTCGAACTCAATCACCAATGGTTCTGTTTGTGCAGGGAAGGTGTGTGTGGCCTGGGTAGAGAAGCCGTCTGCGGCATCGAACATGCTCAATACGTTAACACTACCTGAGTCTGTGGGGTCGGCAATTACCTCAATAACTGTTGTCGTTCCATTGCCTGCCGAGCCGCTCCAACCTGAGGGAAACTGGCCAATAGTCGCATCTAAAAAGTTATCGTTAAATAACGCAGAGGGCCCGTCCCAGCTAAGTCCGGGGATATCGAGCACCAATATCCAGTCATTATCCAGACCACTAGAGGGGGGCGTGAAATTGACTGAAGGACTGCAAGCAACACTTCCGATGGCCGTAGGTGCTCCAGTTCTTGGATTAAGCCAATAGGCCTTTGCGTAAAATCCTGCCAGGGGTGTTAAATCCAAGCTTATGGATTGACCCTCTGCTATATAGGCAAGGGCGTAACTGCCTTTTACATCCCGAGTGACCCAGATAGTATGATAGTCCTCTCCCAGGCCGCTAACAATCATGTTCTGGTCTGGAATCCTAGAATAAAATGGCCTGCCGTCTAGTAGTAGGTCGCGAAGGTAACCCAAATGGATCGAAGCAGGTCTTTCCAGCGCGTCTTCCCAATCAAGATCAGGTGCCCACGTGCCAGAATACGGTGTTTGGGTCGCTTGGAAGACGCCATTTGAGCCATACCCGTACCCTGCTGCGCCACTGAAAACGGTGCAGTAGGCCGCAACGCGCACATCATGCGCTGTAATACGATCATTCATGTCGTTTTGATCAAGGCCTTCTACGATTTGCTCATAGCCTGACTCGTCATCCAAAATAGGTTTATTGGGTATGCGTGTCCAATTATCGCTGATCAGCGTTTCTTTTGGGTTGGGAATGCTGATTGTTGCTGGATTTGAATAGCGTCTATGGCCCGACTGATTCATGTTGAATGCTAGCCAGTCCTCTGTGTGATACCAGCTTGCTGATGATTGGCCGCCTCGTGGGTGATAGGTTATCAATTGCTCGCCACTCCCGCCGTTTTGCAAGCCAGCCCATAAGTCATCCCAGACATCAAAATAGCCCGTGGGGTTCTGGTCACCTCCCAGAGACCAAATGACGTCTTTACCGGCAAATTTAGTTCCGAGGTAATCACTATAGTCGTAGGCATTGCTGAGATTAATTTCTTGGGAGACGGTTACGTTGTCACCCCATGTTGGCAATAACATGACCCAAAGCCCAAGGCTATTGGCATAATCTACGAGATCGGCAACGCGGTCAAAATAATCGTCATTGGGAATGAGGGGCGATGTGTCGAGCCAAATGTCATTGCCATACGCGTCTGTGTTATCGAATTCACCTCCTACGAGTGCGAACTGGACGACAGTGAATCCCTTTTTAGATCGGTTTTCCAAGTAGGTTTCCGTTTCCGTGTTTGTCAGATTATAGAACAATGACCATGCCGTATCGGCAAAGAAAAAGAATGGCGTGTAGTAGGTTATTCCATTCGATTCTGACATTATCGAGAAATAATGACCGGCATCGTTTTCATTCCAGATACTTAACTTATCGATAGTCACGCTGTGTTGTGTCGTGGTTCCCTGAGTCATGATTTGAAGGGTGTCGATTGCGTCCTCTGTTCCATTACGAAATTGGAAGTCGATGTGGTGGCCCCCCTGCTGCAGGGGTGTGCCATTTATATAGACGTTGAATTCCTGCTGTGGGATATCCACAATCAACTCGACATGATAGGTTTGCTCCAGGATGATTGGCACCTGCGGGGATGGTGTTAGGATGCTGCCCCCATTGAAGGCTGAGAAACCGTTGGAATCATTGGCAAACAGGCAAACTTCAGAGACAAGTCCTCCGTCGTTGTTGAGCAGATAAAAGCCAATTGAGTTTCCCAGCGTGTAAGCAGTGAAATCAAATTCTACCGTTATGATTCCGTCTTGCCGCGTCAGGTTTTTTGTCAGAGTTATGTTATTTGAGATGTCCAGATCATAGATCCGCAGTATCTTGTTATTCTCACTCTCAACCTCTACCCCCGCATACAACAGTGGGCTCGGCGTTTGATTGCTGGGAAAATCGGCTGGTAATTCGCCGGTGCGAACCAAATTGAAGTCCTCTTCTGCAACGGATGGAAATACAACCAGTTGCTGCGCACTTAAAAAGGAAAGGATTGGAAACGTGTAGAAACTCAAGACACAAGCGATTGTTCTGAGTGAGGTGAGGTGGGGTAGGTGAGATAAGAGCATAAACGTTTAATTAGAATATTCTAAAGAATGTCAAGTAATAGATTGAGTGATATAATAGAGGGTTACCTAAAATATCTTTGAACATGTAAGATTTTACTTGACGTCAATCCGCGCTGATATAATAGTGAAAATATCAACAAGAAGTTTCTCCTTCATTAGCAAAATGCAAAATAACACTAACAAAGTATCGATATGAATATAAATATGAATACCCCCCCTCTGCGCAAAATGCGTTTATTGTCTGTTACCATCCTAGCATTCGCTGTGGCCGAGGCTGGCGCGGCCACACTCTCACAATGGACTCTTTCCTATCCAAGCAGCTACGGCAATGTCTTGAGCGTCACTAGCTCAGGTGCTAACTCAACGACATTGACTCCGACTGGTTTGGCTCCGGTTGGAGGCAACTTTACCGATACCACAGGGACCTATGCAGGTACTGATTTCCCTGCCACCGCATCGGGTCAAAATCTGGCTTCTTCCGGGGTCGTCCCCTATCTCAATTTTGGCGCGAATACGGAATTTACCATTGAAACATGGGTGTTTGCGGAATCCATTTCGAGTGGCGGGCGAACAATTTTTAGCACCCGTGACACCGCCACAGGGAATCCAGGCTTTTCCCTACTCCAGCGTGGGACTGCCGCAGGTACGGGTGCTGGTGAATTATCCTTTGTTATGGACCTTGGCGCCAGTTCAGTATCGATGAATTCGACCGGTACTACGATGGCGACCAATGAATGGCACCATATCGCCGCTACCCGTGACACGGGTGGTACATTTCGCCTCTATTTGGACGGAACTGGAGTTGCGGGTACAAGCGCAGGCAATACTGGCAGTATCACTTCGACTGGCGCAACCTATATTGGCCGTCCTGGTAATTCTGCAGCAATCGACTTTCATTGGGACGGGGGTATCAACGTTATCCGAGTTTCGGACGCAGCACTCACGTCAGGTGATTTCATTAGCCTGCAGACTGCCATTCCTGAACCTGGCCAATATGCAATGGGTCTAGGAGTCGTCGCACTCTTGTTTTGTGGGCATCTGCGCCGCCGACGTTAAGAATTTTTCTCAGGTAATTTTCGAAAGTCTGGGTGTTATGTAGCGTCCAGACTTTTTTATGTCCAATGCTCCAGGTCACCCTCCGCGTAAGCACTTCAAAATTCACCTTATAGACGTTCGGTCAGATCGCTGCTATTTTGTTTAAATGACGCGATACACCGACGATGAAAAGCGAGCGATTTTGGATGAACTGGCTGCGAGCAGGCAAAGCC
>Ga0209390_10003732_pt1 | contig 24096 bp, 11 predicted proteins | sample BON01_FD_187212 | JGI IMG/M metagenome (GOLD analysis project Ga0209390, IMG submission 187212) | Freshwater microbial communities from Lake Bonney liftoff mats and glacier meltwater in Antarctica - BON-01 (SPAdes) (version 2) | ecosystem: Environmental > Aquatic > Freshwater > Ice > Glacier... | reverse complement strand
ACGCCCGGGGCGACGACGCCCGCGCGCTCGAGCGCGGCGAGGACGCCCATGTAGAAGAAGATGAGGAAGCCTTTGATTTTTGTTTGAGGTGGCGGGCGGGAGGGGGGGGGGGGGGGGGTGCTCGTGTGGAGTGGAAAAAAAAGGCGGGGGCGGGGGGGGGGCGGCGGTTGGGTGAGCGCGAGTCTGGCGCGGAGGGAGAAAAGAAAACGGGCGCCGTCGCGCGCACGAAAATGCGAGACGCCGGAGAACGCCCGGACATGGAAAAACAGCAACCCACCGGACCCGTTCAGGCTGACGACCAGCCCGCCGTCGCGCAAGGCCGCAGCCGCTGGCGAGAAGGCGACGGCGGCCATTGTCGGGGCGGCAGAGGCCGCGGCCGCGGCGAGCGTGCTGCCGGCGGCGCCCGCCGTCGCGTTGGCGGCGGCGGCGAGCACGGCGGCGCCCGCGACGGCTTGGCTCATATTTATTTGCTTGGCTCTCGGGGGTGCTTGGGAGTGGGCCTGGTGGCGCCTCTTGAGGTGGTGGGGGGGGGGAGAAGGCGGGGCGGCGCCGGCACGCGCGTGCAAGGAGGGGAGGGTGGGGGGGGGAGGCTCCGCGCGCGCGCGTTTGCGGTGTCGGTGCGTAGGGCGGCGCGTTTGTTGGGGTGCTGTGCTAGCGGCGCCGGCGGCGGGTGCGGCGGGGGGTGACAGATAAGAGGCCAAAGGAAAGGTGCTTGATTCGGCGGCGGCACGGACGGCGCGCGACCGAGGAAATGGGGCGTTGGGTAATCGCGCAAGCAAGTGCCGACAGAGGGGCGCGCGTGGCGTTGTGTTGGGGGCGCGTTTGCGAAAATGCGATGACGTAAAAAAAAGAGGGAGGGAGACGAAAGCTCCGCAACGCCTGTTGCAAAAGTGCGATGAACAATGCCAATGGGGAGGGACGGGTGCCCTGTCTACGAGTAGAGCTGGGCGCTTGGGGGGGTTGCAGGGCGCGGGCAAGGGGGGGGGGGGCGATGAAGAACGGAAAGGAAGCTGATTCAAGAGCGGCGGTCACCCGGCGGCGGCGGCCGCGGTCGTCGGCAGCACATCGGGTGGCGGCGCGCGTTCGCGCGCCAGAAGCCTGTACAAGGGAGGCCCGAGAGCCCGCGCCCGGCCTCTCCTCACCTTCCACGGCAGAACTCGACCACCAGAATCGGACTGCCTCTAGCGTCGTCACGTCACGAGAGGAGGCAAAAGACAAACTCGCACACGTTGGATTGGAGGAGCCCCCCCCGCTCCAAAAAATGGCGACAGTGATGGCGCGGGCACACGGCCGCGCGTCGTCCGCTTGCCCAATGATGGCGGGCCGGCATCCTGCGCAGCCCAAGCTGCGCCTGCACCCGGCGACACAGCGCGCAGCAGCAGAAAGCAGCAACGGCAACGGCAACAACGGCAACGGCAACAACGGCAACGGCAACAGCGCCGCCGCAAGCGCCGCAAGAAGCGCCAAGGCCGCCAAGGCCGCCGCGCCCGCCGCCGCCGCCGATGACGCCAACCCCGCCGCCCTGCCCCCGCCCGAGCGCCTCGAGGTGGAGATCATGGCCATGGCGCGCCGCGCTCTGGAGGCCGACCCGGACGCCGCCGACCAGGTGCGCCGCTACCGCGACGCCGTCGCGCGGCTCGAGGCCGCGCGCGCCGCCGAGCGGCAGCTCGAGCGCCTGATGGAGGAGGGCTCGGCTGACGCCGCGCGCGCGGACGCCGAGCAGCGCGCGGCCACGCGGGTCGAGGCCGACCGCCTGATGGCGGACGCCGAGGTGGCGGCGGCGGAGCGGCTGGTGCGCGCGGCGGAGATCCAGCTGGGCACCGCCGAGCGGTCGGAGCGCGCGCTGCGGCGCGAGGCCGATCGCGGCGCCGACCGCGCCGAGTCGGGCAAGGCGGCAGCGCTGGCGGCGGCCGGCGGCGCCCTCGCGGCCGTGCCCCTGGGCGTCGCCGACCCCTTTGGCGCCGCGGGCGGCGGCCTGGCCGCCCTGGCCGTGGCGGTCGCGGGCGCGGCGGCCTCGTGCGCCCTGTTTGGCGTCACCTATCGCTACGCCGCGCGCGGCGGCGCCGAGGCGAACGACGGCCACCTGCGCGGCGGCGTCGTCGCCGCCTTCGGCCTGGTGCGCGGCGCGGGCGCGACCGAGGCGATGCTGGCGCTGCAGCAGCATCCCGCGGCGGCGGCCCTCTCGGCGAGCGGCGGAGCGGCCGCCGCCGCCTCGGCGGGCGACGTGCTCTTTGGCCTGCCGTTCGAGGCGGTGGCGCGCGCGGCGCTCTACTCCGGCGAGAGCGTGCTGATGTTTTCGTTTGCGGCGGCCGCCGTCGAAGCCGGCTTCAAAGCGGGGATGGTCCGGCCGCTGCTGCCGCCGTCGTCTTGACTACGAGGAACTGATCTCTCGCTGTCTCGTCTGCCGGTCTCTCTCTCCCTCTTAAAAAGCGGTAGTGACCAGAGTGTTACGTAAAAGCGGCGCGGCGCCCTCTTTCCTATCTATCCCGCGTCAAAAAACCAAGAAGAGCCATCGCCTCGCCATCACTCACTGGCCGTCGGTTTTCGGGTGCCGTGCGAGGAGCCGGGGGGGGAAGATGGCGAGGAAAAACCAAAAGGACATTCACAAAAAAACGCCGCCGCACGATCAAAACCGAGCGGGGGCCGGGTCGGACGGCGGGAGAGGGGAGGGCGAGCAAAGGACAGGAGGGCGGCCAAGTGCGGCGAGGCGGTCGTTTGTTGCGGGCGGCACCGGCAAGACGTTGTTGGGTTTTGCGTTTGCCCAGAGAGACGGGAAGCAAAGAGGAGGACAGGGAAGGAGCGGCGCGGCGCCGCCCGCCCGCGTCGAGCGATCAAGAGAGGGAGGGGGGGAAAACAAACAGCCCCGCCTCCTCGTCCCTTCTCCTCAGCGCTGCCTTCCCCGCGGGTCGAACGACTGCTCGTTGGCCGCGTACTCGTCGTCGATCGCCTCGTCGATCATGTCCTCGTACTCCCCGTCGCCGCCCTTGCCGTCGCCGCCCTTGCCGTCCTTGCCGTCGCCGCCGCCGCCGCCGCTCTTGCCGTCGCCCCCCGCGCCGCCCGCCCGCCCGCCGCCGCCCTCCCTCCGCCCGCCGTCAAAGTTGTACTTGCTCGGCCCGGGCGTCTGCGCCTCCGACAGCAGGCGCCGGATGTCCTCCACGCTCTGCACGCCCGAGTAGTCCTCGTCGCGCAGGTAGGCGTCGTTCATCGACACCGCCTCCACGGGCAGATTCGCCAAAAACCAAGGGTGCCGCTGGATTCCGCCCATCGTCGCGCGCTCGTCGGGCTCGCGCACGAGCATGCGGCCGAGCAGGTCGCGGCACTCGGCGGAGACCTCGACGCCGGGCGGGATGGCCCAGGGCTGCGAGACGATGCGGTCCATCATGCCGCGGACGCGGGTGCCGTGCGCGTCGCCGCCGGCCGCGGCCGCCGCGCCGTTGCCGGCCGCCGCCGCCGCGCCGCTCTGCCCCCGCTGCTGCTCCTGCTGCCGCGCGGCGGCGGCGGCCGCCGCGGCGTGCGTGTTGGCGTCGAACGGGTACTGCCCGCACAGCATCACGTACAGCATCACTCCGCACGACCAGATGTCCGCCTTCTTGCCGTCGTAATTCCCTGTGGCGCGGATGATCTCGGGCGCCATGTAGGCCAGCGTCCCTACCTTGCTCTTGGGCGCCGACATGAAGTGCGCCTTGCTGTAGCCAAAATCGCAGATCTTCAGTAATGGTAACGGCAGGCCCTGGACCATCTGCAGCAGCGTGTTCTCGAGCTTGATGTCGCGGTTGACCACGCCGCGCCGGTGGCAGTAGTCGAGGCCGATGACCAGCTGCTGGAAGAACCAGCGGGCGGCCGCCTCTTTCAGCCGGACCGCGCGCTGCACGTAGGTGAAAAGGCTGCCGCCGGACGCGTATTCCATGGCGATGCAGATGTGCTCGGGCGTCAGGAACACCTCCTTGAACTCGATGACGTGCGGGTGCCGCAGCATGCGGTGATTGAGGATCTCGGCCTCGACGTACCGGTTGACGCGGTCGCCGCGCTCGATGAACTTTACGGCCACGAGCTCGTTGGTCGCCAGGCAGCGGGCTAGCTGCACGAACCCGAACGACCCGCTGGACAGGTCGGCGACTTTCACGTAGCGGTCGCTGCCGCGTAAAGGGTCGGGGTTGGCGGCGGCGGCGGCGGCGGCGGCGCCGCCGGGGGCGTGGGAGGGAGGGGCGCCGCCGTTGGCGTGCGCGGCGGCGGCGGCGGCGGCGGCGGCGGCGGCTGCCATAACTTCCCCTCTTGTCGGCGTCGGCGTCGGCGTCGGCGGCGGGCGGGCGACACCCGGGCACGCAGCGGCGGCGGGTGAGGAGAGGGCCCTGCTTTCAGTGGTGGTCCTTGCCTATTGGTGCGGCTGCGTCAGGCGCGTGCGTGCGCGTCTCGCACGCGCGGCCCCGTACACGCGCGCGCGGGTGGCGGGTGGTGGTTGTGCTCTCTCCGCGGTCTCGCAAAAACCACCCCTCCTTTCAACAGCTTCGCCTCTGTCTGGCTTTTGCGACGGGCGCGCGCGCGCGGGTCGGGCGCGGCGTTCGGCGCCGCGGCACTCGAGGTGCGCGCGTGACCCGAGAGAACCGGCGAGCGTCTTTGTTGGGAGCAGGAGGAGCTGTGAACGCGAGGGAGTGAGAGCGAGACGAAAGACAGAGCCGAAGGAGGGCTCGACAAGAGGGACCTCGTGATGCGGTGCGGTGGGCTTGCGTGCGCAAATGTGGGCGAGTGCGTGTGCGGGGACGGGGCTAATGGTTGTGTTTTCTCCTGTGTCGTTTTTAGATGGCTGGCGCTCGGCGGTTTGTCGTGTTGAGTGGGGAAGGAGAGCCCGAGGGAAATTTCACAGAGAGAGGGGCTTGGGGGAAGTCATTTCCCGAGCAGGCAAAAACACGACGACACGCGGCAACCACTCAACCCAGCAATACCCTCGTCCCGCACCTCTGCGCATCACCACCACCACCACCACCTTGCGAAAGAGAGAGAGGGGCGCGCCAAAGAGCAAGAAGCGCGGAACGAGCAAAACACAAGTCCATCCCTCGCGCCGCGCGCGCGTCGTCCGTCGTCGCCGCACCGACCGCTGGAGGCTAGGGGCGCTCGCGCTCGCCGCCCGCCAGCGCTTGCGCGCGCTTGCGCCTGCGCGCGCGCTTGACGAAGAGAGCGGCGCAAGAAGAGAGGACGAGGAGGAGTGAGGAAATCATGGTCCTCGTCCGCCTCTCTTGAGAGAGAGAGACAGAGAACAGAGCGCGCCGATGAGCGGCAGCGCGGCCAAGCGCGGAGGCGGCGGCGCGAGCAAGGCGGCAGGCGCGGACGAGGAGGACAAGTACGCCGACCTGCTGTCGCCGCTGCTGTCGCGCGACGGCGCGCTCGACGGCCCGCGCGCCGTCGCGCCGCTCGTCGCCGACGTCATGCCGCGCCTGCCGACGGCCATGTCGCGGCAGCTCGTGTGCATCGTGCTGCAGATGTCGGGTGCGGACGTGCTGCACGCGTTCTCGGCGTCCGCGGGGCCCGAGATCCTGGCCGACTGGCTGCGCGAAGCGCTCGAGCGCTCGCCGGCGGCGGCGGCGGCGGCTACGGCGGCGGCGGGGATGACGGCGGCGGGGGCCGACGCCGACGCGCCGCCGCCCGCCGCAAAGCCCCCTTTCTCGGCGGCCGAGGCGCCGCGCGCAGAGGCCATGGCGCTCGCGGCGCTCAAGGCGGTGCGGCCCATGCCCGTGACGCGGCCCATGCTCAAGGCGTCGCGCCTGCCCAAGGCCATCGGGGCGCTGGCCAAGCGCCACCCGGCCGCGGGCGTGCGGCTCGCGGCGGCGGCCGTCATGGACACGTGGAAGGGCGCGCTGCAGCAGTCGGGCTCGGGCGGCGGCGGCGGCGGCGGCGGCGGCGGCGGCGGCGCGGGCTCGGGCGGCGGCGGCGGCACGGCGGCGGCTGGACAAACGACGGCGTCGCAAGCGACGAGCAACAACAGGTACGCGCGCTCGATTTGTGTTTGTTCGTCTCAAGCAGCGCCTGCTCCCGTGGCTGGCTTTCTCATCGTCCTTGCTCCCCCACAACCAAAACAAAAACAAACAAACAAACCAACAAACCAACAAAACCAAAAAACAGGAGCGCCAACGCCGCGAAAAAGGTGAGACAAAGAGCGAAAACAAAAAACGTCCCCGCCCAAAAACGCAAACGACCCTCTTCCTCGCTGCCGCGCTGCCCGTCCTCGCCGTCCACCCCGTCGTATCTCATGCGCGCGCGCGCGTCTCTGTCTCTCGTGCATCTCCTGTTTCAAGGATACCCTCCCGCCACGTGTGGGGACAGCAAGCGACCAACGGACGAAGACGAGAGAGAGGACGAGAGTCGCACAAGCGCAAGGAAGAAACAAAAACCCGACGACGACGACGACGACGACGGCCAGCGGCGGCAAGAAGGAGCGCGAGGTGCCTCTTTGGCCCGCTGCCCTAAGAGCAACAACAAACGTCAAAGCCTCTCTCCCGCCGGCGCTGCTTCTTTTAAACAAGAAAATGTCGAGGCATCTGAACCCAAGGGGCAACGGAGAAAAGAGAGTCTTGGCGCTCCGCGCGGCGGCCGCCTTCCCCAAATTCTAAATCCCCCGGGAGCGGGGGGCCCCGGGGCAGTCACAAGGCCGCGGCGTGTGGTTTTGGGGACCGATGGCGAGGGGGCGCCGCTGCTGGCCAGCGGCCTCCGAGCCCCCTGTCGTTCTTGCCCGTGCGCCCCTCAGAGGGCTCGCTCAGGGTCGAGGACATCGAAACCAAAAGCGGTGCCGATTGTTGGCGCCCGCTCGCTCTTCCCGACCGGAGGAGCGACAAACGGCTTTTCGACAAACGGCTTTTCGGACCCGGCGACGGACGGGCCGGACAAACATTACCGCGTCGCGCCGATTCTTGGCGCCGTAACGCCGTTGGGCCAACCGTGCAGAGCGCGTGGTCAGAACGAGGGGCGCGTGCCGCGAGAGAGGGGGGACGGTCAAGGGGGGCCCTTGCCGCTGCTGCTGCTGCTGCTGCCGTGTCCGCCAGCCCCGTTGCGCTTTCCGATCGAATCGCAAAAAAAATACGCCGGCCTCACGCGTGCCAAAACGCCGCAAACATCCACACACACGTGTCCACGTATATCTCAAACAACAACAACGACAGGCGCCGGTGGGCATCACGCTCGCCGCCGAGGGGTCGCTGCTTGCACCGCGGCCCGCAGCCGGGGCTTCGGCGCGGCGGCCTGCCCCGACTCCCGCCGTCCCCGCCGCGCCCGCCAAGAAGTCGCGCACATCGTCTGCGACCGGCGGCAGCGGCAAGCCCGACCCGGCCCCGGCCACAGCGGCAGTCAAGCCAGCAGCGGCAGCAGCAGGACCGACGACCTCAGCAGCCATGCCAGCAGCAGCGGCAGCCAAGCCAGCAGCAGCAGCAGCGCCGACGACCAAGGCCAAGGCGGCCGCGACGACGACGGCGACAGCGGCAGCGGCAGCGCCGGCGCCGGCCCCAGAGAACGTCGTCGTCGCGATGGAGGTGGACGACGCCAAGCCGCCGAGTGCAGCGGCCGCGACTGCTCCCGGCGCCAATGGGGTTGACGAGGACGCCGTTGTAGGCGCAACGGTGGTGGCGGTGGGCGGGGACGGCAGCAAGGAAGAGCAGAAGGCAGGGGCAGCAGCAGCAGCCGATGCCGCTCTGACGGCAGCAGCAGCAGCAACAACAACAACGGTAGAAACGGCAGCAAAAAGTCGAGAAGACGCAGCAACGGCGGCAGCAGCAGCAACAGCAACAACCACTGAGCCTGTCGAGCCGCCCCCCAAGCTCCGCAAGCGGGTGTCCTGGGCGCCCGAAAAGTTGGCCGCCGCCGCCGCCGCTGCCCCGTCGTCCAAGGCCGCAGCCGCCGCCGTCGTGCCGTCCGCCGCCGCCGCCGCCAAGAAGAAAAAGGACGCCGGCCCCGTCCCTCCCTTCGGCGCCGCCCGCCCGCTCGAGTCCGTGCGCTGGTTCAAGCTGGACGACCCGCCCACGTCCGTGCGCGCGGGCGACTCGCTGTACACCGAGGCGCAGGTGCGGGCGGAGGAGCACGTGCGGGCGCGCCTCGAGGCTGGGTTCGGGGCCGGCGGCGGGACCGGGGACCCCGACGGCTTTGGCGGCGCGATGGGCGGGGCCGGCGACATGGCCCGCCGCGAGCACCGCGAGGAGGCGCGCGACATGCTCCTGCGGCAGCGCGAGGCGCACGAGGAGGCCGAGCGCGTGTGCCGCGCGCTCGTGGCCATGTCGCCGGGCGGCCCGTGGCGCCGCCCGCCGCCGCTGCTGCTCGACCCGTCGTGGACCGTGGCGTTCGGGGAGGCGAGCTTCGTCGGGCCGATCGAGGCGCAGCGCGAGCTGTCGCAGCCGCGGTCGGCGGCCGTCTGGGCGCTCGGCACGGGCGGCGGCGGCGCGAACGCTCCGGCGGCAGCGCCGGGCGCGGCCGTCGCCGACCTCGGCGGCAGCGCGCCCGTCGACCGCGAGAAGCTGCAGGACGTGCCGGAGACGCCCATCATCAGCGACCCTTACGTGGACCCGTACGCGCACGCCCCTGTGGTCATCCCCTTTCCCGTGGAAGGGGCGCAGGCGCAGCAGCAGCAGCAGCAGCAGCAGCAGCAGCAGCCGTACGGGGCGGCGGCGGCGCTGCATCAGCATCACCAGCAGCAGCAGCAGCAGCAGCAGCCGGCGGCCGTCGGCGTCGGCGGGCCGGCAGCATCGACTCCTTACGGCGCGCCTCCGCCGCAGCAGCCGTACGGGTACGCGTCGCAGCAGCAGCAGTACCAGGCGCCGGCGCAACAGCCCATGCAGCACTACCAGCAGCAGCAGCCGTATGGTGCCGCCGCCGCCGCTGCCGCCGCGCCTGCCGGCGCCGCCGCCGGCCTCTCGCAGGCGCTGGGGGCTTTGCTTGCCAGCGGCATCTTGGGCGCGGGCGCCTCTCAGCCGCCGCAGCAGCCGCCGCCATCCTACCACCAGCTCCAGCAGCAGCAGCCACTACACAACCCCTACCAGGCGCAGCCGACGGCCTACGGCCAGCCCCACCAGCACCAGCACCAGCACCAGCACCAGCACCAGCAGCACCAACAGCAGCAGCAGCACCAGCCGCCGGTGCTGCTCAACAACAGGCCCGCTCGGGCGCTGCGGCAGCGGCGCTGCATCTTCTTCGGCTCGCAGACGGGCTGCCGGCGCGGCGACACGTGCGGCTACCTGCACGCCAACGTCGGGTCCAACGAGGACGTGCGCGGGCCGCTGCAGGGGGCCTGACGTCTTGGATAGACGGGGGGCTTTGGAAGCGAGGGGGGGGGGGTTGGGGAGGGGGGGGGGGGGGGGGGTCGGCAGGCGGCGCTCCGTTTTTTTTGGTTTCGGCTGTTTCACAAGTAAACGTCGGGGGGCATCCCTTTCGCTCTTGTTTTCGAGTGTAAACAAGACAGACACACGGCATTGCTTGTGTTGTCTTCGACAAGGGAACCAACATTCCTTGTCGGGAAGCTGGCGGCCACGTCGGCGCGAAGCTCCTCGACGATCCAAACAAGAAACCGACTTCGGGGCGACGGCCACACGCCGACGCATTCAAAACCCGCTCCGCGCCGGGATTCCGTCACTCTTTCCGCCTGCCCTCCCCAAAGCTCTCTCCCTCACAACCAACCCAATAACCGCGACCGTCCTTCGCCTGCGCACTTCTTTGGAACGAGCACCAGAGCGAAAAACCATGCACGCGCGAACGATACCACCACCAAGCGGCCGTCGACACGTCTGCACGTCCCCCGCCACCACCGATCGCTCGCGGCCCGCGTCGTCTGACCCCTTGGTGGCCGCCGGCGATCGGGCCCGGCGATCGTCCGCGAGGAGAGGGTCGCAGGCAGGCCGCACCGCCACCGCCATTGCCGCCCGCTCGGCGCCAAACGCGGCAGCATCCCCGCATCGCTTTGTCGTCGGCGCCCCCGCCGCTGCCAGCGCATCGACGACGACGACGACAACGACGGCGACGACAAGGCCGCCGCAGTTGGCCCTGGTCGCTGGCCGAATCTTTGCCTCACGAAAGTCGCGCGCCAGCATGGCGCCCGCCCCAGCAGCCACTCCCGGGAGCGGCGGCGACGACCGCGACCCCAGCAGCAGCAGCAGCAGCCAGCAGCAAAACCAGCAACAGCAGCAACAGCAACAGCAACAGCAACTGCCGGCCGCGCTGCCGCTGCCCGCGAGCATCGCCCTCGGCGGCACCATCGTGCTGCTCGCGGCCGGCACGCTCGCCGCCCTCGCGCACCACGGCGTCACGGGCGGCGGCGGCGGCGGCGACGCCCTCCCGGACGCCTCGGACCTCGTCAGCGCCGTGCAGCGCCTGCTCGCCGCCGCCGACCCCTCCAGCCCGGCCGTGGCGCTCGCGTTCGTCGGCGCCTACGCCTCGGCGGCGGTGCTGATGCTGCCGGCCGCCCTGCTCACCCTGTTCGCGGGCGCGGCCTTTGGTCCCTTACGGGGCACCGCCCTGGTGTTCGTGGGCGCGACCGCGGGCGCGTGCCTGGCCTTTCTGGTGGCGCGCTACGTCGCCAGGCCCTTGGTGCAGCCGCGCCTGCCCGAGCGCTTTGCGGCCGTCGACGCGGCGATCGCCGCCCAGGGCGCGCGCGTCGTCCTGCTGCTCCGGCTGTCGCCGCTGATCCCCTTCGGAGTGCTCAATTACTCGCTGGGCCTCTCGCGCATCGGGTTCGTGCCGTACGCCCTGGCGAGCGTGGGCATGCTGCCCGCCATCGTCGCATACACGTTCATCGGCAGCACGGCGGCGAGCGCGGCGGCGGCGGGCGGCGCAGCGGCGGGCGTGGCCGGGGCCGGCGCCGGGCAGGCGCAGGTGATCAAGTTTGTGCTGTACGGGGTGGGGGCGGCGGCGACGCTGCTGGCGACCAAGCTGATCTCGGACGCGGCGGGCAAGGCGCTTGCCCAGGCGGAGCGCGAGGCGGCAGAGGGCGGAGGAGGGAGCGATGCCGAGGGCGGCGACGGCGGCGGCAGGCGCTAGCGGGAGGCGCGCAGCCGGCTGGCTCTACGTGCGCGCGCACGGGGAATCACGATCCCCCTGTATAACTACAACACAACCATCACTCAATCCTCGGATCTCCATTCCCCATCGTGAACACATCGAGCGATCGCCTGCGATCGCAGAGAGGAGCCACACACTCCAACCCGTCTCTCTCTCTCTCTCTCCACACTGCGCGCAGAAAGAACAAGCTCAACAATCCGTGTGCGCCCTGGCCGCGCGCGCCATCCTTGCTGCCACCGGAAGGAGCCTTAGGGAGCCCGCGAGCCGAGCCACATTCGCAGCAGCAGCAGCAGCAGCAGATCCCCGCGCCCCGCTCGCCGCCGCCGCCGCCATCGCCGCCGCCGCCGCCCGTTCCGCGACGCCGACGACGCCCGGAGCAGCCGCCATGCACGCCCTCGCCACCGCCCGCGCCACGGCGCGCCGCGCCGCCGCCGCCGCCCGCCCCCAGCCCCGCGCCCAGCCCCGCGCCCGCGCCGTCCTCGTGCGCGCGGGCTGGGGCGACCCGGTCGAGTTCCGCAAGGCCACGCTCGCCTCGGCCGGCGCCGCCTGCCCGGACGGCGGCCTGCGCGCCCTGGTGCTGCGGCTGCCGGCCGAGGCCGCGCGCACCTTCACCTCCCCCGGCCAGTACGTGCAGATCAAGTCGGCCGGCGACGCAGACGCAAAGCCCGCGTACATCGCGCTCGCGAGCGCGCCCGAGGCCGTCGCCAACAACGGAGGGATGGTCGACCTGCTCATCAAGCCGCAGCCGGGGCAGACCGCCGAGGCGCTGTGCGCCTTGCCGGCCGGGGGCGAGGTGCTCGTGAGCGACGCCCAGGGCAAGGGCTTCCCCATGGAGCGCTGCCCGGCCGACCGCTACCCGACCGTCCTGCTGTTTGCGACGGGCAGCGGCATCTCCCCTGTGCGCGCGCTGATCGAGAGCGGCGCGCTGGCGGGCCGGCCCGACGTGCGGCTGTTCTACGGGACGCGCTCGCCCGCGCACACGGCCTACGCCGACCTGGCCTCCGGGAGCTGGGCGCTCGAGCACGGCGTGCAGGTGACCCACGCCTACAGCGAGGGCGAGGCGGGCGTCTACGTGCAGGAGGCGTTTGCGCGTGCCGGCGGGCTGGCGGGCGCCGACCCGGCGGCGACGGCCGTCGTGATGGTCGGGCAGAAGCCGATGGCGGAGGCGCTCAAGGAGGCGTTGGGGGCGGCGGGGGTACCGGCCGACTGCATGCTGAGCAACTTTTAGAGATGCGGAATTTGGGTGGGTTGTTTTCGAGGAGAGGCGAGGCGAGGGTGGAGAGCGCGGGACCGATGCAGGAGGAGCGGCGCCCCCGGCGTCGCCCACGCCCGCTCGCAGCAAAACGCCCGAACAATTTCTCCGCCCCTCTCTGCACAGTAGTCTGTCAATCCCCTAGCGCTGTAACCTGCGACCTGGCGCTCGCATCCAACGGGTTGGTGTTTGTCTGATGGGCCGCCCGGGGTTGCTGTGCGTGTCCAGGCAAGGTTGACGCGCGGGGGGGGGGGACAGGCGACGGAGCGACGGCGGAACGGCGGCCGTCTCGCCCCGCCGCCCGCCGCCGAAACGGCGAGGCGCGCTCGCCGGCAAGACCCTCCCCTCCCATCCACGCTGCCCCTCCTCAAAGGTAGCGCGCCTCGATCAGCCGCCCCATGCGGACCCAACCTGAGTAGCAGGACCCTCCTTTGGACTGTCGTTGTTGTTGCTCCTCCCTTCTCAAAAAAGGAAGGGGTGACTCAATGCGGCTCGCGTCGCCGCGCGTCGCAGCAGGTGAGCTTATACGGGTTGCCATATGCGCGTAGCGCTCTCGCGGTCGATGCGGTTGTGGGGGCGAATGGCCTTTCCGCAAAGGGCATCGAAAGATTTCGTGCGCGCCTCTTTCTGTCTCTCTCCGTGCCCTTCCAATCGCTGACGTGCAAGCGTCGCTCCACCCCTTCAACCACCCCCTCCCCGAAAAGCAGCCGCGCGCGCGCGCCAGCCGCACCCCTGCGCGCCGCCGACGCTCCTCTGTCGCCCGTCGTCGTCGTCGCCGTCGTCGTTGTCGCGCAGCGCCGCATCGGCGCCGGGGCCCCTGCCCCGCTGCCGTCGCCGCCCCTGCCCGACGACAGCAGCAGCAGCAGCAGCAGCATCAGCAGCAGGACCGCCGGGAGAAACACCCCCGCCGCAGCCGGCAGGGGTTGATCCGACCAGCAGCAGCCCCCACAACGAGGGCGCCGGCTCGAGCGCAGCGCCGTCGCCGCCGCCGCCCAGCAGCCCCGCCCTGGCGGCGGCAGCGCCCCGGCGAGCGGCGCCCGAGCCGGCCTTCCTGCGCCGCCCCCTGCTGCTCGCCACGCGCCTCTCGCACACGACCGCCTCGTACATCTCGCGCCGCCGCCGCCGCCGCTGGTGGGCCAAGGCCGGCGGGTTCCCCCGCGTGCCCGTCGGCGAGGCGGACGCGCTGCCCGAGCCCGCGCTCGAGCTGTGGCGAAAGGTGCTGCCGCTCGGCCTCCTGTTCGCGGCGGCGTCGTTCAACCTGACCGTGCTGCAGAGCTGCAAGGACGCCATCCTGATCACGGCCGCGGGCGCCGAGACCCTGCCCTTCTTGGCCTCGTTCGGGGTGCTCCCCCTGAGCGTCCTCTTTTTCATGTTCCTGGGCGCCCTCTCGGCGCGCGTGCGCCCGTCGCGCGTGTTTCCGCTGGCCGTGGCGCCCCTGCTCGCCTTTTACGCCCTCTTCGCCGCCGTGCTCTACCCGCTCGCCCCGGCCCTCCACCCCATCCCGCTGATGGAGGCCGCCATGGCCGCCGTGCCCGTGCCCGGCCTGCACGGCCTGTTCAAGATGGCTGGATACTGGCTATACTCGCTCTTCTTCTGCTGCGCCGAGCTGTGGGGCCCCGTCGTCATCAGCGTGCTCTTCTGGGGCCTCGCCAACGACGCCTGCACGGTCGACGAGGCCAAGTCGACCTACCCGCTCCTGGCGATCGGGGCCAACGTGGCGCTGGTGGCCGCGGGCGCCTTCATCCGGGGCGTTAACGCGTGGCTGCCGACGGCGGGGGCCAACGCGCTGGCCGGGCGGCTCGGGTGCCTGGACGCGGCCACAGGGCTGGCGGACCGGCAGCTGCTGTCGCTGCGCGTGCTGGTGGGGGCAGTGCTGCTCACTTCGGGCGTGATGCTGGCGGCCAAGGCCTACGTCGACGCGTCCATCGTCCAGCCGCGGCGGCGCGCCGAGGCCAAGGCGGCGAAAGCGGCCGCAAAGGCGGCCGCCGCGGCCGCCGCTGCGGCCGGCGCAGACGCCGCCGACGCCCTGGCCGCCGCGCCCCATGCGGACAAGCAAGCCGAGCAGCAGCCGCAGGTTAAGAAGGACAAGAAGAAGAAGGGCTCCTTCTCCGAGTCGATGGCCGTCCTACGCGCCTGCCCAAAAGTGCGCAACCTCGCCGCGCTGGTCATCGGCTACGGCCTGAGCCACCGCCTTTTCGAGTTTTGCTGGAAAAGCACGCTCCGCGCGCTCTACCCTACGGTTGAGGCCTACCAGGGCGCGCTCGCCGACGTGGCGACGGCCACGGGCGTCACCACCCTGGCCTTCATGTTCGCGTCGCGCGTGGTGTTCCGGCGGTTCGGGTGGGGCGTGGCGGCCGCCGTCACGCCCGCCGTCATGGGCGTCGCCGGCGTGGTCTTCTTCGCCGCGTCGGCCTCGCTGGCGGCCGCAGGGGCGCCGGCGCCCGCGGGCGCCGTGACGGCCGCCGCCGTCGCGGGCGCCGTCACGCAGGTGTTCGCGCGCTCGAGCAAGTACTCGCTCTTCGACCCGAGCAAGGAGATGGTCTACATCGTCATGGACCCGCGGGAGCGCGCCAGGGGCAAGGCCGCGATCGACCTGCTCGCCGCGCAGGCGGGCAAGGCCGGCGCCTCGTGGCTCACGTCGCTGCTGATGCTGGCCTTCGGGTCGATCTCGGCGGCCGTGCCCGTGGTGGGCGCCATCTACGTGGGGGTCATCGGGCTGTGGCTGGCGGCCACGCGGCAGCTGTCGGCGCAGATGGGGGCGACCGAGACGGGGGCGGGCGAGGCGGCGGCGGCGGCGCAGGGGCAGCAGCAGCAGCAGCAGCAGGGGCAGCAGCAGCAGGGGCAGCAGCAGCAGCAGCGGGCGCTGCAGGGCGGGGGCGGGGGCGAGGGCGGCGGGGGCGGCAGCGGAGGGGCAAAGGAGCGCGCGCCGCCGGCGGCGGCATCGGCGCCGCCAGCGCCGCGGCCGCCGGCACCGCCGCCGCCGCCGCCGGCCTCGCCCGCGCCGCCGGGCGACGCGGCCGCATCGGCCGCGCTCTCGTCCGCCGCCGCCGCCAACGGCGCGCATGCGCTCGGCGGCAGCAACGGCAACGGCAACGGCAACGGCGGCGGAAGGACGCCGCCGCCGCAGCAGCAGCAGCCGCAGCAGCTGCCGCAGCAGCCGCAGCAGCCGTTGGCCGACGCGCCCGCCGCTGCCGCCACGAGCGCGTGAGTGCGTGAGGGTAGCGAGCGCGACGCGCGCGACGCCCGATCCTCGTGGACCGCGCACGCATGCACACAAAAAGCGGCGCCTCCGAGGCGAGCCGCCGCCGCCGTTGTTTCGCGCGCTGCCCTCGCCCCGCCCGCACGACGCCGCCCCCCCCCCCGCCGCCGCCCCGTAAACAAATGCGAATCCAAATCCCCCCCCGTTTGCTTGTCCTTCATTCTCCGGACGGACAACGAGATCCATAGTTTGAGTCGTCGGTTTCGTGCAGGCGAGAGACGTTTTGTTGCGCGCCCTTGCCCCCGCAAATGGGCGCTCTCGCCGCGCGCTCCCCGCAGTTTTTTTTGCTCCCCCTTTCATTTCCCCCTTTGGAATTCCACAGATTTGAAAAAATGCACCAAACAACAACAACAACCACCCGCCCAGCATAAAAATAACAAGATCGAAAGATAAGAACAAGCTCGTAACATAGGCAGCGCCCCGTGCCGCTCGTCCTCTCTCCCTGCTGCTCACCGCTTGCCGCGCGCCGCGGCCGCCAGCGACCGCCGCAGCCACCAAGCGCCAGCGAGCGCCGCCAGCGTCGCCGCCGCGCCCGCGCCGAGCGCCGCGCCCTCCTCGCGCGGCGCCGGCGCCAGGTACAGGTCCGCCAAGGGGTCGCCGTACGGCCAGTCGGACTCGGTCCACATGGGGTCCTCGGGCCAGCCGTACCGCCGCATCCACGCGTCGGCGCGCGCCGCCTCGGCCGCGCCGGCCTCGCCCCACCGAAAGGGCGGCGCATTGCCGCTGCCGGCCGCCCCGCCGCCGCCGCCGCCGCCGCCGCCGCCGCCGCCGCCGCTGCCGCCGCCTCCGCCGCAGCCCTCGGCGCACCCGACACGCAGAGAGTAGGCGGGGACGTAGCGCGCGGTGGCGTTGACGCACGGGCCCCCGAAGAAGATCGAGTCGGCCGAGGCGGGCGGGGCCGCGCACACGCGCCCGCCCGCCACGCAGCGCTCGGCCGCAGAGGCGTCGCCGCAGCGCGCCCCGGCCGCGCCCGCCGCCGCCGCCGCCCCCGCCCCCGCCCCCGCCTCTGCTCCCCCGCCCCCGTCGTCTGCCCCCGCCATCGTGCTCGCGACGAGCGCGCCCCACACGAATCGCGCCACGGGGTCCTTGCGCGCGGGAGACGCGTACTCGCGCCCGTAGGGCAGGGGCAAAGGCAGCGCCTGCAGCACGCCCACGTAGCGGGGAGGGGGCGGGATCGACGGCGGCGCCGCCGCGCCCGCGCCCGCGCCCGCGCCCGCGCCGCCGCCGCCGCCGCCGCCGCCCGGTGCCGCCGCCGCCCCAGGGCCCGCGTCCGGCCCCATGAGCGCGGCAGCCATCGGGCACGCGAGGCCCGGGCTGTCGGCGGCGAGGCAGCCGGCGTAGCTCTCGACCAGCGCCCGGATGGACGCGGCGTTGGGGCCGGGCGCGGACGCGGGCAGAACCAGCTGCTGCAGCGCCGCCGCCAGCAGCGCGGCCGCCGAGGCGACGCTGCCGACGTCCAGGCCGGCGGCGGCGGCGCCTGCGCCCCCTACTGCTTCCCCCCGGCTTTCCCCTTCCTCGTCGCGCACGCCGTCGTCGAAGCGCCCGCCGCCAAAGTAGGGGTTGGCGCCGTCCATGCGGTCGTCAAACTCGGCCAGGAGCGCGAGGGGCGGCCCCGCGGAGGGCGCCCGCCCCGGCGACGGCCCCCGCCCCAGCACCCTAGCAAAGGAAAAGAGCGACGAGGGCGGCAGGCCGCCGCCGCCCGCGCGCGAAGACGGGCGCGGGGTCACGGCGGCGGCGCCGGCGCCCGCGGCCGCCGCGCGCTCGAACGCCTCGGACAGGGACGCCGGCAGCGGTCCCCCGGCGGCGGCGGCGTCGTCGTCGTGCGTGTGCAAAAAAAACCGCCGCCGCCGCCCGCCGCCCGCCTCCTCGCCCCCCCCCGCCGCCTCTTCGCCGCCGCCGCCCGCCTGCTCGCCGCCGCCGCCCGCCTGCTCGCCGCCGCCGCCCGCGCGCCCGACGGGACCCACCTCTATAACGGCGCTCACGTCCCGCGGCGACGCGCCGGGGCCCAGCGCGGCCTCGACCCACGGCGCGCCTGTCTCCAGCCCGTACAGGAAGCGGCGCGAGCCCATGTAGCCCCACGGCTCGCCCGCGAGCGCGAGGAAGGCGACGCGCGCGCCGCCAAACACCGCCGGCCAGGCGGAAGGAGAAGAGAGAGGGCGGCCGGCGCCCTTGTCGGCGTTTTCGGCGGCCGCCGCCGCCGCCCCCGCCGCCGCCGCCGCCATCGCGCTCTCCCGCAGGGCGTACGACGCGGCCAGCATCGCGATGAGGCCGCTCAGGGGGGCGTCCGCGCCGCGGATGAGGTCGTGGAACAGGTCGTAGCCGTCCGCCTGTGCCACGACCAGCACCAGGGGGGCCGACGGCGGCGGCGGCCCGTCGTCTCGGGCGGCCGTCGCCCGCGCCGCCGCCGCTGGCGGCTCCGCCGCCGCCGCCGCGTCGGCCGCGGCCCCGGCGAGGTCGCGGCGCCGGGCAGGGGCAGGGGCAGGGGCAGGAGCCGCGCCGGTAGCCGCCCCTGCCGCCGCGCCGCCCGCCGCCGCGCCCCCCCGCCGAGCGCCCAGCGGCGGCAGCACCGCCAGGACAGACCACCCGCCGAGCGGCTTGCACGACCCGGCGGCCAGGCACGCGCTCGAGTTGCCGCGGGCGGCCATGCCGAGCGACAGGGCCGCGCGGTGGCGCGCGGGGAGGCCCCGCGGCGCACCTCCTGCCGCCGCCGCGTCGTTGGCGGCGGCGCGGGACAGCGCCTCTCGCGCAAACGCGGCGCCGCGGGCGCCAGCGCGCGGGGACGATCCCCCGCCCGCCGCCCCCCCACCTTCGGCGGCCGCGTCGCCCGGCACGGCCATCACCGGCACGGGCAGCCTGAAGCGCAGCGGGTCGAGCTGCGGGTCGCCGCTCGGGTTCCAGGCGTACGCGCGCTTGGCCCCGTCCCCGTCGGCGTAGTCGGGCGCGTACTCGGCGCCGTAGGGAAAGGGCGGCAGAGCCGTGAAGCGGGCCGGGGGCGGGACGGAGGCGGCCCCGTCGGCGCCGGCGCCGGCGGCGGGGGCGCGGTCGACGACGATGACGCCGCGCACGCGCCGCGCCAGCTGGGCGTCCGCGTCGGCCGCCTCGTCGCCATCGCGCGCGACCGCCAGGGCCGCGTGCCCGCGAGACAGGCGCGCCAGCAGCGCGCCCGAGTCGGCCGCCAGCGTGACGAGCACGACGGGCGAGGGAGGGGAGGGCGGCGAGGACGACGACGACGGCGGCGGCGACGACGGCGGCGACGCCAGCGGCCACATCGCCAGCGGCGCGTCCTCCGACCCGCCGGACTCAGCCCAGCACCCGGACTCGCCGCGCGCGTGCAGCAGCTTGTAGCAGCCGCCCGACCCGGCGTGCGAGGGGTACATGGCCGCCTCGAGGCCGCGGACGGACGGAGGGGGTTCAGATTTCGGCGTCGCGTAGGCGTCGGCGGCGCGCGCGGTCGCCAGCGTCGCCAGCGTCGCCGCGAGCGCAAGGACGGCAGCGGAGAGGCGTCCGCGAGGGGCGCCGGGGGCGGGGACGCCTCTTCGCCTGCGGGTCCAGCGGAGATTCCTGCGTCCGCTGGTTGATGGTGCCATGACGAGGATGATGCAGGGGCCGCGGGTCGACGACGTGTCGAAATCGCGACGTTTTTTTCGGGAGTGGTTGGGTGATCGTGGCTTTTCTGAGCGTTGCTAGGAGGGTGGGTGATCGTGGGGTGGGATGAGGCGGCGAGAGAGCTCTGTCGGGCAGGTGGCGAGGAATTGTCCTGCGTTCACGTGCCGACCGCACGCCATCGTTTGGTCGGTCGCCGACCCAAGTTCCGCCGAACGCCGCGAAGCGGCCGCCCGCTGCCGCGATCGGCGATAGCCAGTGGCGATTCGCCACCCTCACTCTCTCTTTCTGCTTATGCTTCCCTCGCCCGCCAAAACGCCAAACGCACATCCCTCACTCACACATATCGACACACGGCAGCGCCGCATTGCACGCATAGACACGCACAGACCTTCTCCTTCTTCTTCTCCCTCCCTCACTCGCCTTCTGATTGTTGCGGGCGCGCGCCGGGGACGACAGTCACCGCTGGGAGGCGGCCCGGCAGGAGGTTCGGGACGCGGTCGCACTCGGGTCGCGTGCCACTTTGCGCGCGCTCAGCAGCCAGAGCCCCTATTGCTTGTTTGGCGGCGCGCCGAGCCGCCGACCGCGCCGCCGCCGCCGCTGCTCTCTCTCTCGCGCGCGCGCCGCACGACCAAAGGAAATGGCGGACGACAACGACGACCCCACGGCCGAGTTCCCGGTCGTGTGCTCCACCTGCCTGGGCCCCAACCCCTACGTGCGCATGCAGAAGATCCCGGGCGGCGGCGAGTGCCACGTCAGCGGCCGCCCCTACACCGTGTGGCGCTGGCGGCCCGGCGCCGACGCGCGCTACAAAAAGACCGTCGTCTCGCCCGAGGTGGCGCGCGCGCGCCACGTGTGCCAGGTGTGCCTCCTGGACCTCGACTACGGCGTGCCCGTGCAGGTGCGCGACGCGCTGCTGGCGGGCGCGGCGGCGGGCGCGGGCGGCGACGACGACGGCGCGCCCCGCTCGGCCGTCGGAGTCGAGTTTGCGCTGCATGAGCAGGAGCGCCGGGGGTTGCTGGGGGCGGTGCCGGCGGCGGGGATGCCCGGGGGCGCCGGGTACGGGGCGCTGGCGGCGGCCGAGGCGGCGGCGGGACCCGGGGGCGGAGGGGGTGGAGGCGCGGGAGGGGGCGCGGGGGGCGCGCTCGCGGCGTCGGGCGGGGGCAACGGCACCGACGGCGCGCTCGCGCTCGCGCCCGGCTCGGCCGCCGCCGTGCGCGAGCTCGAGCGCCTGCGCGACCGCCGCCCCTACTACGAGCGCAACCGCGCGCGCGTGTGCAGCTTCTTCGTCCGCGGCGAGTGCAACCGCGGCGCGGCGTGCCCCTACCGCCACGAGATGCCAAGCAACCCTCAGGACGGCCTCTCGCGGCAAAACATGCGAGACCGCTACTACGGGGCGGGCGACCCGGTGGCGGCCAAGATGCTGGCGCGGTCGGCGGAGCGGCGGGCGGGCGCGGGCCCGGGGAGGCCGCCGCCGGAGCCGCCGGCCGACCGCTCGGTGACGACGCTGTTTGTGGGCGGGCTCGACGGGGCGGTGGCGGCGCCGGGCGGCGGCGGCGGGTTTGGCGGCGGCGGGTTTGGCGGCGGCGGCGGCGGCGGCGTGACGGAGGACGACCTGCGCGCGGAGCTGCACGCGCACGGCCAGATCGAGGGCGTGCGCGTGATGGGCACGGGCATCGCGTTCGTGACGTTCGCGACGCGCGAGGGCGCCGAGCGCGCCGTCGCCGCGCGGCACGCCTCGCTCGAGGTGCGCGGCGCGCGGCTGCGGCTGGCGTGGGCGTCGTCCGGCGGCGGCGGCGGCGGCGGCGGCGCGGCGGGCGGCGGCCACGGCCGGGGCGCGCCGCGCGACCCGATGCAGCCCGCGGCGCCGCCCCCTCCCGCCCACGCGTGGGCCGGGCACCAGCCCTTTCCCCCGCCCGGCCACTACCCCCCGCGGGCCGGCGGCGGCGGCCCCGCGCTTTCCGCTGGCGCCGCCGCCTTTTACCCGTCGATGGATCCGTCGGCGATGGGCTCGGCGCCGGCCGGCGGCGGGGCCCGGGGGGGCGGGCCGCCGCACCACCCGGGCCAGCAGCAGCACCACCACCACCACCAGCGGCAGCAGCAGCAGCACCACCACCCTCAGGAGCGGCACCCGCAGCAGCAGGGGCTGGCGGGGCAGGGGCCGGGGCAGGGGCACGGGCCGGCGGCCGCGGCGGGGGGCGCGGCGGCGCGCAAGAGGCAGCCAGGGGCAGAGGCGGCGGGTCCCGGCCCCGAGGCGGCCCCGACGACCGCCACGCCCGCCGAGAAGCAGTCGCCCAAGCGGCCGCGCCGCGCGGCGTGAGGTCATACATAGAGAAGTTGATGCACGCAGAAGTGAAAACAAACAACAATCGGTACGTCTTGCGAGTGGCAAACCAGCAGGCGCCTCGGTACGCCGCACGAGATTAGAGATTAGACGCCCCCCTTCAAAAGGAACGGCGGCGGCGGCGCATCAATGATTTGCCGCGCGCTCTCAAAAGTCCATTGCACAGGCAACGGACGCGCTTGCGGTCTACCACGAACATCCCCCGCCACTTGCTCCGTCTCTCTCGGCCCGGCACAACAGCCACAGCAACGTCGAACCTCCGCCTTTTCCGGCGCCCCCCCTTCCCCTCTCTCCCCCCCTCCCCTCGGCGCCACGCCGCTGTTCCTCCTCCTCCTTTCACCCGCCCGGTCCGGCTGTCAATCACGGAGCTGACCCTCAATCCCGCGGTCGCTGAGCAATCCCCGAGGGCCCGTGCGGGCGGGCGACTTTTTCCCCCTTTTTTCGGAGCCCCTCTCTTCCCTCTCTTTTTTCTCCCTCGCGCGCCTTGCTCTCGCGGTCCCCCGCCCGAGACAGATCAACGCCTCCGAAGTCGTGGATTTCAGTGAGCATGAGCGAGTCGGCCGCCGCGGCCCTCGCGCGCGAGACGCACGCCGTCGACGCGCTCCTCGCCCAGTGGAAGCATGAGCTCGGCGCACGTGGCGCGATGATCGGCTCGCTTCCAGACGCGCCCGGCGCCTCCTGGGACCAGAGCGCCCTCGCGACGTGCTTGCCGGGCGGGTACGCGTGGCTCCGCGACCTGGGCGCGCAACACGCGCGACTGTCGTCGTACGGCGGCGGCGTTGCTGACGCAGCGTCATCCGGCGGCGGCGTTGACGCCGTCCCGCGTAATCGCCCAACAGCGGCGACGACGGCGCTCCCCCTGCTCGCCTGCGGCCTCCTGCCCGCGTCTGTCCTGGCCGTGCTGCAGCGGCCCGTCGAGCGCCGCGCCCGCGCCTTTCCGGCAGACGTGCGGCCGCAGTCGCCCGCCGAGCTCGAGGCCCGGATGACGAGTTTTCTGCGCGATGCGCGCGGCGCCTCGGTCTCGGGCGTTGCGGCCCTGCTGACGGCGCCGCCGGCGGCCCGGCCGGCGCTCGCCTCGGCCCCCCTCTGGTCGTTCGAGGCCGAGGTCGCGGGCAGCCGCGCGGCCGCCGCCATCGCGGCCGCCGACCTGGGCAACGTGTCGACCGCGGGCGCGGCCTCGGCCGCGGCCATCGCCGCCAACGCCAAGCGCAAGGACGGCAAGGACGACGAGGACGACGAAGGCGGCGGCGGCGGCGGCAGCCCGAGGAAGCCGTCGGAGGCGGCGCGCTCGCTGCTTTCGCTCAAAGGGCGGGCGCCCCCGACGTGCTTTGGCGCCCCGTCCTCCGCGCCGCGCGGGCCGCACTTCTTCGACCTGCTCGCCGCGGGCCTGCTCCTCAGCGCGGCGCTCGCGGCGGCCGCCTGGCGCGACGCGGGCGGCGGCAGCGTGGGCGGCGGCAGCAGCGGCAGCGGCGGCGGCGCGGCGTGCTCGTACGCCGCCGCCGCGCTGCTCGCCGCGATGGCGCTCGCGTCCGCGCGCTGGCCCGTCCTGCGCTTCGCCGCGCCCGCGCTCGAGCGCCGCTACGCCCGCTGGGCCAACGCCTCGCGCGAGTTCGGCGACGCCGCCTTCTTCACCGCCTGGGCCGTCGTCGGGCTGAGCGAGCTGCTGCGCTCGGACGGCGCAGGCGGGGGGCGCGGCCTGCTGCTGCTCGCGGGCGGAGGGGGCGGGGGGGGCGCGCCCGCCGCCGCCGCCGCCGCCGCCGCCGCCGCCGGCCTCGGCCTCGAGGCGGCGGCCGCCGCCTCGGCCGCCGCCACCGCCGGCGCCGCCGCCGCCGGCCCCGTGGCGCCCAACCCGGCCGCCGCCCTCGCCGCCTGGGCCGCGCTCGCGCCCGTGCTGCCCGGCGCGCTCGTGCTCGGCGCCTCGCCGGCCCTGTACGCCCGCTGGCGCGAGCCGCTGGTCGTCGGCGCGCGTCTGTCGGCGGCGCTGCTGGGCGCGGCGGCGGGCTGGGCGCGGCCCGGGGGCGGCGCGTCGCGGGGGGGGGGCGGCGCCGCCGCGTCGTCCGGCCTCGACCTGGGCGCCGCGGCGCTCGCCTTCCAGCTCGCCGCCGCCGTGTGCCTGCCGCTGCGCCTGTCTGTGTTTGCGCCGGCGCAGGCGCTGCTGATGGCGGCGGCAGCGCTGCACGGCGGCGACACGGCGCGCGCCGCCCTCGCCGCGTGCGCCGCCTGCCTGCTCCCGGCCGCGCTGCTCTACGCGGCCGAGGTCCACGCGCGCAGCCTGTTCCTGGCGGCCGAGCGCTGGGAGGGCGGCGGGGCCGCCGCGCCGCCGCGGTCGCCCAAGGGCGGCGCCGCCGACGCGGCGCCCGTGGAGGCCGACGCCGCCGCCGGCCCGAGCTTCGACGCGCTGCTGGCCCGCGACGGCGCGCGGGACCCGCCGCCGCCGCGCCCGCCGCCGCCCGCGCGCGCCAAGCGCGCCAAGGCCCTGTGATCGACAACACAAAAGAAGCAAGACAGAGCAATAGAACAATCGACGCGCACGCCCCGGGGCCCGCCCCCCCTTTTTTTCTTTTTTTTTCCTTTGCAGGGACGTGCGCGATTCGTCTGGACAGGGCCCCGCTCCCC
>Ga0209390_10003731_pt1 | contig 24099 bp, 24 predicted proteins | sample BON01_FD_187212 | JGI IMG/M metagenome (GOLD analysis project Ga0209390, IMG submission 187212) | Freshwater microbial communities from Lake Bonney liftoff mats and glacier meltwater in Antarctica - BON-01 (SPAdes) (version 2) | ecosystem: Environmental > Aquatic > Freshwater > Ice > Glacier... | reverse complement strand
CAACATCTTCAATTATTTTCGTTCTCAAATCTAAACTATACGGATGTCCCATCTACAGCTCCTTTTAAAGGATTATAGTTTATAGTATTTTCTATAAATTAACAGCAATAACAATGAAGCCTGCTAAGTTCGATTAGCTATATATAAAATATCATAACAAAAGGGGTTTTATTATGAAAATTAGTATAAGAATAGCTTTGTTCAGTATGTTTATGATCTCGGTTAATACGATGCAAGCATCATATATTGCTCGTTTAGCAGCTTGTTCAAAGCAGATACAATCAACCGTTAAAAATCAAATGGGTAAGTTGTCTGATACATTTAAAAATCGTGATATGAATAATCTCAAGCAACAGCTTAACGATGTTTTTAAGGATGCTTCGCAATCTGAAAAATCTGAATTTGTTCATTCTCAGAGAATTCAATATAGTCAAGGTAAGCCAACTCGCCAATCAATTCATTCGGCTAAAGCAGGGATGTTTGGTAAAGCAGAGTCGGTTGTAATTGAAAATATTCAAATTAATAATCATGGTTCAAAAAGTTGGGCTGAGTGTTGTTTTGAATGGTTAAAAAATGGCGGACAAAAGCGAATTGCCGCAACAAGTCTTGTTGTAGGTGCTGCTGGAGGCTATGCTCTTGGTTCATATAATAATAAACAGCCTGTTCAACCACAAATTATAGTAGCTCAAGTTCCTTCCAGTCAGCAGTAGCTTGTAAAAGTTTTTGTAATCGAGACAGAAACACCTTGGTTTGTAAGTAATTATTTCGATTTAACATGAAGAACGATTCAATAAATTTATTGAGTCGTTTTTTTGTTAATACTTTATTTCGTACTTGATGCTGTATGATTGCAAGTAACAGTTCTTCTAAATTAAATTGCTCGGTCGTCATAAACAAAAGATTTAAAAAATGTTCATGGGCAAAACAGGTCTCATATTGTTCCTGTGTTGCATGTCCAACAAAAGTATGCATTTTTGGTGGTTGAGGAGGAAGGTTATAAAATATTTCTCCCTTGTCTTGGTAACCGATCGAAATACAACTAAAGGATGTTTTTAAAAATTCAAATATTTGAGGTTGTTCTCTTTGTAATTCTTCTTCTGTTTTTTCATATGCAACAGGTTGTCGTATGGGGTCAATTGGACCAGTTTTGATATCATAAATAATACCAAATAATGTACGACCATTTGATGTTGCAGTTACCAACGAGCCGAATTCAGGTATTGTATCCCATTTCCAGCTTTGTGCTTCCCAGCTGGTAATACTACTTTCTAAAATTTCAGCGAAATAGGTTTTGTTGGATTGTTTCATTTTTAGATTCTTTCAAATTTTTAATAAAAGTTTGTCGATGTATAATGCAAGATTTGTTTTTTTGTATTGCTTTCATATGAATTGCCGTACCATAACCTTTATGTTTATTAAGTTCATAAACAGGAAAAGAATCGTGCATTTTTGTCATGATGAGATCGCGAGTCCTCTTTGCAATAATTGATGCAGCTGCGATAGATGCTGACTTTGATTCACCTTTAATCCATGATTCCATAGGTATGTTTTTATAAGGAGTATTATCCATGTTTAAGGGCATTGCGTCAATAGCAATGAAATCGGGCATTTTATTACTTAACTGTAAGAGGTGATTGAGAGCCTTTTTCATGGTTATTTGTGTTGCTTTGTAGATATTATTTTTATCAATAATTCGATGATGACTAATTCCAATTGCATAGGTACTATTTTTTATGATCCAGTCTGAAATAATTTCTATCTGAAGCTTGGACATGAGTTTTGAGTCTTTGAGTTTTATGTTAACTGCATAAGGGTTTAAAATCACTGCAGCTGTTACAATAGGTCCAGATAGACATCCTCTTCCAACTTCATCAACACCACAAATTAATTTATTATTGTGCCAATATTCTTCTTCTAACATAAATAAATTAGAATTCTTTGTAGCAGTTTTTATATTTTTTTCTTTCATTGTGAAATTATTTCGTTTGACAAAAAAATGTGATTCTATACTATTTATAGTAATAAGTTGTTTTATTTATCATACTACCAAAAAATTTCCGATATCGGGAGGAAAGATATGTCTTTTTCAAAATCGACAGAATTGCGGGTTAAAGAATTACTTCGTGAAAAAGGTTGGACTACTAAGGTTTTAGCTGAAAAAACAGGGATGTCTGAAAGTTATTTAACTCATATTAAAAATGGCACAAGACGTTGGAATGAAGATTCGTTAAGAAAATTAGCAAATGCATTCGAATTAAGTCCTTTAGAATTATTCGCACAGCGTCGTAAGCGTACTGATAACATTGATAGCAATGTAAGTTTACCAGAAACATCTGATGTAAGTTTGAAAGTGCAAGTTGTACCAGTAGTTGGTGAAGTTCCATCTAATCCATCTCCATACAATAATCAATTAATGCAAATTACAACCGGATTTAAAGAAGTGTTTGTTCCTGTATTAAATACAACAGACAATGCGATGTTTGCATTGTCAATTGATAACAATAACTTGTTCCCAACTTTCACAAAAGGTGATTTTTTAATCATTTCTCCTGAAATTTGGACTCGTTCAGGTGATATTGGTGCTGTAGAATTTGGAAATGATATTCCAGTAAAAGCTATTATGCGTGTAACTTATACAGATGATTTTATTGTTCTTGAATCTGTTAATCATAAAGAATCGCCAATTGCTTTAGTGCGTGGAAAAGATCATTTTAGAATTATTGGACGTATTGTTCAACGAATTCAAAAATTAGCTTAGTAAATTATTTATAGAAATATAATAAAAAGTGTATCAAAAGCTAGTAATATACTGGTGTTTTGGTACACTTTTTATATTAAATACTGTTTGTTTAACCTATTATAGTTTGTAGATATCTATGAATTATAGTATCCATATAGGGTGTGTATGTTACGTTACGAAATGTTGTTTCTAACTGTTCCTGAGATTACTGGGGATGAATCTGAGTCGATTAAATCATACTTCCTTAAAGCTGTAAAAACAGCTAAAGGCGAAATGCTTTCTTTTGAGCGTTGGGGCAAGTATAGATTGGCTTATCCAGTTAATAAAAATGATTACGGTGTTTATTTCTTAGCACGTTTTGAAGTTGCTTTAGAAAATCGTGATGCATTGTTAAAAGATGTTCGTGCTTCTTATATTTTCAAATTTAACAATTTGATTGTAAAAAACATGATTCATCGTTTAGATGATTCAGCTTCTTTGGAATATAAACGTCCAGAATCTTTAGAAGATACTCCTGCTGATGTTGATTCATTTTTGAAAAAAAATGATATGGAAGGTCTTTTGAAACCAAAAGGTACTTTTAAAGGTAAGAAGTTTGAAGAGAAATCTATTGTTGGTGGTGTAGCTGCAGGTGCTGCAACTTCTTCAGTAAATTCTAATGATGATGATAATGAAGATGTTGAAGATCATAACGAACAGGATTAAGTCATGACTAAAAAAATTAAATTAAAAATTAGTGCTCGTCTTTTAAAGAAAAAGCTACGTAAAGATTCTTCAAGTGGCTCTAAACATTGTAGATTTTGTAACAATCCTGGACTAGTTTCAGAAATTGATTACAAAAACGCAGGTTTTTTGCGTAAGTTTTTAACAGAACGTGGTAAAATTTTACCAGCACGTATTTCTGGAAACGCTTGTAAGTATCAAAAAATGGTTTCTCGTGAAATCAAAAAAGCTCGTATTATGGCATTATTACCATATTGCGCAACTCTTTACTAGAAGTGAATTGTTTGCATGACAGTTTATAAAATTATTGTTGCTTATAATGGCACTGCATATCATGGGTGGCAATGGCAATCAAATAATATTACTATTGTGCAAGTTTTACAAGATCGTTTCGAGTCTGTTTTTAAACAGAAGATTTCTATTTCAGGTGCGTCTCGTACCGATGCAGGAGTGCATGCCTTAGGGCAAGTTGCTACTTTTTCATTGGATATGCAGATTGCACCTGAAACTTTAAAATTCGCATGGAATAATGCATTACCTCTCGACATCTTAATTCAAGATATTTTTATAGTCTCTCAAGGATTTAATCCTCGTCATAAAGTTTTATCAAAAACATATAAATATTCTTTCTTTTTAGAACGCCCACTACCACTGTATCAACATTGTGGATGGTTTTTTCGGCAATCTGTAGATTTTGAATTGCTGCAGCAAGCGTTACAAATATTTGTTGGAGAGCATGATTTTCGTTCTTTTTGTACTGGTTATGACATGAATAGCACTATTCGTAGAATTGATTCTATTCATCTTGAGTATGATAATATTATGAATGCGCATATTATTATTGTAAAAGGCCCTGGATTTTTACGGTACATGATTCGTCGAATTGTTGGTGCTTGTTTGACAGTTGCATCAAGAGACGGTATATCTTGTCTTGATTTACAAAAAGCCTTGGATGAAAAAAATCCAGAACAAACTCTACCTAATTCGCCGGCTAAAGGGTTGTTATTGTATGAAATAAAATATGAAATTGATAATAATAAGGAACTAAATTAATGGAAGTTTTTAAAAATTATACTGGTTACCTGAAAATGACCATTGTGACACTTGTTGTTATCGTATCTCTTTTTTGTACGTATTCATGGTTTTTTTGTGATAATGGGATTGTTGATTATGTCGAGTCTCGTGATAAATCTTCAATAAAAGCAATGTTTGCAGATGAATGGAAAATGTTAATTAGCGATGAAAGTCTTAATACGTATTCTGTTGATTTTATGCTTGATAATCGTAGTCCTATGCAACATGCCAAGTCAGATAAATTAATTTTAAAAGTTTTACGTGAGAATGGTAAGACTGTAGGTTTTCTTGCTTATTATCCAAAATCTACCTACTGGTGGCATTTATTATTTTTAGTTGTTGATAAAGATCATCGTAAAAAAGGTTTCGCAACAAAAATGTTACAATGGACACTCGATGATATGATTGCTCGTGGCGCGATTAAAATAACAATATTTACACGATTAGCTAATAGTAAGGCTCGTGCTTTATATCAAGGCAAGTTTGGATTTAAAGATATAGCTCATCATGATGATAAATATATGGATCTTGTATGGTATCCACCTACAAATAAAAATTTGTAATTTTATTTCATATCATTTGGAATATTTAAGTTCATATTTTTTAAAATAAATGGTGCAACGCAAGCAAGACTTTGTAGATCAAGGTCTTGCTTGTTTTTTTGTGATACCATATAAAATGGTACAGGGTTGTTTGTGTGACTTGTACAAACTTGGTTGTTTTTTGTGTCATACATTAATTCGGCATTGCCATGATCGGCAGTGATATAGATTATTCCATTTTGCTGTATGACAACTTCGTCATATAATTTTCCAAGCATACTATCTAAGCATTCAATAGCTGTAATTGTAGCCTTGATATTTCCTGAGTGACCAATCATGTCAGCATTTGCATAATTTGCTAAGTAAAAATCTTTTGGATTGCTTGTGAGTGAATTAAGTATGCATTCTGTTATGATTTCTGCTTGCATATTTGGGTTTTGTGTAATATCAGCATCGGTTGACGATGGAATTAAGGTACGTGTCTCATGAGGAATTGTAATATTTTTATGTCCATTAAAAAAATATGTGACGTGAGCATATTTTTCAGTTTCAGCGATGGTGAAAATAGTTTTATCTTGTTTTGATAAAACTTCAAGAAGAGTGTTATCTGCTTGGACTGCTTGAATGAGCGGTGTTGTTCGTAACGTTGGGTGATATATGATTGGTGTTATTAAAAAAGCAAGATCAAGTGTTAATAGTTTTTCTGTTAGTTGTATTGCTCGATCTGGTCTGAAATTTAAAAAAATTACTCCATCTCCTGGTTGGATAGTATGATCTTTAATGCATGCAGTAGGAATAAAAAATTCATCCGATATTTTTTTGTCATAGCTGTCTTTAATTGCTTGTTGATATGGAGTGAAGCTTTGTTGTTGTGTTAGTATGTCAAAACTTTTTTGAGTGCGATCAAAGTTTTTATTTCTATCCATTGCATAAAATCTACCATGCAGAGATGCTATTTTTCCACATTTATATTTTTGTAAATCAGCTTCTATATTATTTAAAAAATGTTCAGCAGAATAGGGTGCTGTATCTCTTCCATCTAAGAAAGCATGAATGACAAAATTGGTAATTTTATGAAAATTCAGTGTGAAAAGAAGCGAGTGTAAATGATCGATATTGCTATGGATATTCCCATTGGATGCAAGTAATAAGATGTGAATGCGACTTTTCTGGTTGAAATCTTTTAATTCATTTGCTAAGATACTATTAGTTCGTAGTATGTTTTGTTCCATTGATTGATTTAATATGGTGGAGGTTTGGTTGATAATTCTTCCAGATCCTAAGGCAAAATGACCAACTTCTGAATTTCCATTATAATCATAAGGTAAACCAACAAACTTTCCTGATGCTTGTAAAGTTGTATAAGAATGTTGAAGTTTCCAGGTATCAAGATGAGGACTATGTGCTTGAAAAAAAGCATTGTGTTCAGTAGCATCAGATATACCAAGACCGTCAAGTATAATGAGAAGAGTTGGGAATCTACTTGGCATAAAATTCCTAAAAAATTGACATGAGATGATAATTAATTTTTTTATAAAAATAGACTAAAATCTGTTTTATTGAATTTAAATTTATAAGTTATATATATTATAAGTATATATTGATTTTGAAATTTAATAAAAAGGAAATATATGTTAAAAAAAATGAATATAATTTTGGTGTGTATTATAGTGTGGTCGACTGAATTTCAAGCTTGTTTACAAACAGTAGCAATTCCAGCAAAAGATTTTTGCGCAGGAAATTCTTTGGTAATTATTACTTGTGATAGTAATGGCATCGAACAAGTTTCAGGGTGTGTTTCATTTGATGAGGGGAAAACTCAATACTCTCAAGAAGATATTTCCCAGCATCATATTGCTCTTGTGTCAATTAATGATCAGCCAGAAGCTATTGTTTCTGATGTGCAACAAGATCAAAATATATCTCATGAAGATGATGTATTGATTTATCTTTCTTTTAAAGTCGATACGTATTTAAATATTATTCGAGTTCTTGTCATTAAAAATAATTTATTATCAGATAATCCATTTGATGTTGTTGAGTATTCAGCAAGTCATCTTATGTTTGAAGATGATGAAGATGATTTTTTTGGATCATTTAATGATGATGATGATTTAACAGATATTGATTTATCAAATGTGAAAGCAGCTGAAGCAATTAATTTATCGCTGTATGACACCGCAGTTTTAACAGCATATGTATTGTGGGCAATGCAGACTTCATACACACAAGAAATGTATAATTCAATGCTTGAATGGTTTAAATCAAAATATGCAGAATAAAAAAACAATATCCAACACAAATAAACATGAATTTGCTTTTTATTGTTATAACTTAGCATTGCGTCTTAATGAACCAGGTGACATTACTATTGAATCAGATGAATTATATCATCGCTTCAAACATGTTGTGAGAATTAAGCCAGGTAGCACAGTTGTTCTTTTTGATAAAGAATATCATTGTTCTTTTTTATTTCTTCGGTGTGAAGGTAAAAATAAAGTATTGGGAATCTGGAAAGATAAAAAAAACAATGACAAATTGTTGCCAGAAATTACCTTTGTTTTACCACTGTTAAAAATGGATGCATTGTCAGATGCAATATATTCATTAACTGAAGTAGGTATCACTCATGTTCAATTAGTTTCTACTCAAAAAACACAAACTCCCTGCACAGCAAAAGTATTAGACAAATTAGAGAGAGTTGCAATTGCTGCTGCTGAGCAATCAAAGGATTATTCATATCCTACAATTTTACCATCAAAGCCTCTTTCTGATTGGTTGCTTGAAGAACGAGAAGGTGAAAAATTTCATTTTGATGTATCTGGTATTCCATTTGCATCATGGTATTCACCAATTAATTCGCAACAACATTATTATATTTTAGTTGGCCCTGAAGGTGACTTAACTGATGATGAAAAAAAACTGGTTAGTTTAGCTGGTTTTAAAAGTTGTTTATTAACGCCAACTGTTCTTCGTTCAACTCGAGCAATTAGTTTAGTTTCAGGAATTTTTAGACTGTAGATCACTTTGTTTTGAAAATTGACAGTGTGAATCACGACTGTTATTCTATTTCTACCCATATTTAAATGTCATTAAGGCAAAGATTTCTTTATGAATGCAATAAAATTCACATTGCTTTTATCTGTTTTATTTAGTTTTAATATAACAACTCCAGTTGCATTGAGTGAACAACAGAAGACTGCTCTAGCTATAACAGCATGTATTAGTACATATAATGCTTATAAATATATTCGATATACTTATTGTGATCGCCCCGAAGAATTTTATGTACAATATTCATATCCATACGCTCAGTTGTGGTACGAAGATATGATAGTACAATATCCTCAAGCTCATTTAGACACAAAACGCTTTTTACAAATCGAACATGGGACTTCAGCAGAACAAATTGTTTGGAGTATGTCATGTAATAATATTTATTGTCCACAAGTTGACTTGGCCTATATTAATGATGCATATAAGAAAAAAATTGATGGCGAAGAGCTTGATGATACAACTATAAAGACTTTATATATGTGTGAATGGCTTTTGTTGCATGAAGCGGGACACGTTGAACTTAATTATCATCTGAATAAAATGTTTCTGACTATCGGTGTAGTTGCGACATTTGAGTTCATAAAGATGCTTTATAAAGAATCAACTGATGATGCATGCAATAAATCTATAGAATCATTTTTTAGTGCTTATATTACTACTGATGCAACAAATAAATCTTTAACTAATGCAGTAATGTGGATGCGTTATATTGTAATGACATATTCTGAGCTGATTACTATAGGCTGTATACAATTAATGTGGGTAAGAGATCAAGAGAGTCAAGCTGATAGTTTTGCAAATAAACATGCAGATACGCATTCTTTACCTGGAGCTATAAGTTTTTTTGAATATATTTTAAGTTTAAATCAAGATAATATTGAAGCATTGACTCATGAAATTGAAGCAGATGAAGACGCCATGTCATTGTTGTCATATTTTAATACAACAGCACAAGACTTTGCTGATGAGTTCATTAATTTTATTACAGATCCTTTACATCCATCTGTAAATAATAGAATTCAATCTGTTCGTGATGAAATTGAGCATCGGTTGCAAAATCAAGCTGTAACTGAGTAATTTATAATTTTAAATATACAGTCGGTTTTTTGTTAAAATTTTAAATCATAGTTTGTAAATAAAGAGACCTGATAGAAGCAAATATCTATCGGGTCTCTTTTTATGTGAATATCAACGTTTTCAGTGTTTTTTTTATAGTGGGACCCTTTTGATATTTACTTATTGATCTGTCATACTTGTTTTATTAAATAAGTGTAATAAATAAGGATAGTGTATGAAACACAATAAGAAACAATGTTTATTTCTTGTGATAAGCGTTTTTGTACTTGTAACTGATCAACTATATGCTAGTTTGAGTTTGTGGAAAAAGCCGATAGTTGCAATGGCAGCTATGAGCACTGCTGTGATAGCAGGCTATCAATATAACGAGTTAAGACCCCAGGTGAAATTTCCTGAAATAGAAGAAGCATTTAAAGATGTTAAGATTGCTCCTAATTTTAATATTCCTTTGATCGATCATCACTGTGGATGGTTACTCAAAGAGGAAATGACAAATTTTTTTACAAAAATTAAAGAATTTGCTTTAGAGGATAAATCTTTAGAGGGTGTAAGTATGCATCATGTAGATAAGGCTGTAACATATATTGTAATGGATCGTATGAACAGGATTACAGCAAGAAATGTATTAGTATGTAAGGATGATCAAAGTGTAAATGATTATCTTACTGCTAATCAAACTGTATTAGAACGAAAACTTGAATTGAATCCTCAATTAAAAAAATATAACGCATACCATGAGGCATCCCACTGTCTTGTGAGAATTTTAAAACCGGTTGATAGTATAATAACTCAACTATCATTAGTTCCTCAGGGCATGTACGGAGGAATTAATATTGTTGTGCCATCGTGTAAACGAGCGGTGAAACATTCAGTTAAGTATGCTTCCTGTGTGCATAATCAAAAAATATTAAATACCAAACATAGTATCATGTGTGATTTAGCTGGTGGCATTGGTGAAGAGATTTTAAATGGTGAAAAATTAAGCTTTGAAGAGTTTATCACATCACCAAAATATAAGACTATCGGATCTGTGGGACTTGTAGGGACTGATATTCATAATGCTGCTATGGAAGCTAAATATTATTGTATGTATAAAGATTTTATTCTGGTATCAAATTATCAAGAAGAATTAGTGTTATCTGAGTACTCTAATAGTAAAGATTTACATGAAGAAATTTATACATTACTTGAAGAGTGTTATGAAGAGGCATATAAACTTTTAAGTGAAAATAAAGATGTTTTAGATAAAGTTGTAGCCTTGACTTTAGAGCAAGGTATTACTTCTGGAGAAGAAATTTATACATTAGTAGGTAAAACACGTCCAAAATTTGATTTCGAAATGACTGGAGTAGAAAGAGCTCAAAAAGAGGTTGTTGACTTAATTAATTGGACATCAAATCGAATGGCTTTTTATGAGCTTAATCATTCACAGGTTTAGTGGCATTAAAGATTAAAAATTAAAAAGAGACTCGATAGAAGCAAATATCTATCGAGTCTCTTTTTGTAGTATAGTTTACTAAGGTTTTGTAACTGGGCTTTGAAAGTAAAGAGGGTATATTTCTTTTTCAGTCAAACCTTGTGAAAACTTTTTAAATGTTTCATTGATGAGTGATTGTGATGAGGCGAATAAAAGATCGGTATCGATTTTTACTGTTCCTGTAAAAGTTTCTTTAATATAGTCAGCGTGTTTAATGCTACCATTTCCAATGAAATTCAAAGTTTGATGAGGATGAGATGTATTGAGTGAATGTATCAAGTCAGTGATTGAGGTGTAACCTTGTTGTGTAGATGATTTAATTGCATAGTAAACATCAGTGCCAAATGCATCCAAGATAGCAATTTGGTTTTGATCTGTATTTTCTTGTAATAAAAGTTCAAGTCCATTACAAGCAATGAGCGGAATGTTTCTTGCAAATGATAGTCCATTGGCTGTTGCAACAATTGCTCGTAATGTATTAAATGGTCCTGGACCAGTGTTGACACCAATACATGCAATATCGGAAAGAGTTACATGGTGATTTATGAGTAAATTTTGTAATACAGGTATAATTTGTCCGACTGCTTGTAGTTTTGATACAATTAGTGTTTCTAAAATATTTGAATCACGTGCGATACTCATCTCAAGGTGTTGATATGGATATTGAATCGTTATAATGTGTGACATGAAGCCTTTTTATTTTTTAACTTTTTGTTGTTGTAAAAATATACCAAAGTGATCGAACTCTAATGTTTTTTCTTTTTTTAAAGATACTTTTCCACAATTAAGGCACTTCCATCCCTCAAAGCTTAAAAAATGATCAAAAAAAGATTGTTGGATCATGAGACCTGAACACTTTCTGCACTTCATTATTACTCCATTTTAATTTTAATAATGCCGATCTTTATTTTTTATTAAAAGACTTTAGATAAAGATCATTGTAAATGTCAACATATTGATTTTTGGCTAAAAGGTAAATATGATTCTAATATTATAGCAGCAGCAATTGCGTGTTGCATAAGTTTTTCTTCTTTGTTTTTTGGATTACGTATTTTTCGAGCTTGTTGACTTGAAAGTCGTTCATCCCATAATACCCATTTTATAGTGGGAAATAATAGTTCAAGTTGTTCTTTCGTTGCGACGACTTGTCGAGTTTGATCGCTTTCAGTTCCTTGCATAGTCTTTGGATAACCAACAACAACTTCAGAAACTTTTTCTTGAATTAAAGAATCTTTTAAGAAAGTTTCTAGGTCTGCAGCAGCAACGGTTTTAAATGGTTTAGAAAAGAATCTTAAAGGATCCGTTAAAGCAACTCCAACCCAGGCATCTCCAAGATCTAGTGCCATAATTTTCATTTAATATCCTTTTTGAATTTTTAATATATATATTTCAATCTAATAATTGCGTGATTATTTTATATTTTGATGTATGATGATAAACAATATATACCACATAATCGTTGTTAAATTAAGGAATAGTATGGATATTTCATCTATTATTACCAGTGCTGCTCAAAATATATGGAGTTTTCCTTTATTGATTGGTATTTTTGGTCTTTGTGTCTTTATGTCACTAAAATTAAATTTTGTTCAATTTCGATATTTTTTCACTGCTATTGGTATGATTTTTTCTCCATCCTCTGATGGTGTTGCTGAGCAAAAAGCAGGAGAGTTAACAGCTTTTCAGGCTTTTATTAATACGCTTGGGGCTAATATTGGTAATGGTAGTTTGTCAGGGGTTCCTGCAGCAATATGTATTGGTGGTCCAGGTGCTATTTTTTGGTTGTTATTAGCTTCGACTTTTGCAGTTGTTCTTCGTTATGCAGAAGTTTATTTAGGTATGGTATTTATTGGTAAGTACAGATTCGGTAGCGCTAAAGGTGGGCCAATGCTTTATCTTAGTTTATTGCCGATGGGAACTTTTTTATCATATACATTCGCAACATTTTGTTTAGGGTATGCATTCTTTGGAGGCAGTATGGTTCAATGTAATACGGTTGGCCTTGCATTGAAAAAGACATGGGGAATTGATCCATATGTTACTGCATTCTTTATTTTAGCATTTATTATATATGTTTTAGTTGGTGGTTCACAACGTATTATTTCTTATTTAGATAAACTGGTGCCTGTTAAAGTTGGGTTATTTATTGTTTCAGCACTGATTGTTTTAATTTATCATTATCAAATGATTCCACATGCATTTTATCTTATATTCCAGGGAGCTTGGAGCCCAGAATCGTTTATTGGTGGTTCATTTGGGTATGCATTACAAAAATCAATGACAACTGGATTTCAGCGTGGTGTATTGATTCATGAAGCTGGTCTTGGAACAGCTGCCGTTGCATTTGGATCAACAACAGGAAAAAATGCAGTACAAGATAGTATTTTATCAATGTTGAGCGTTTATATTAACACACACATAGTTTGTTTAATGATTGCATTAACATTGTTAGCAAGTGGTGTATGGGATAATGGTGAAACAAGTTCAACATTAATTATTTCAGCATATCAAACTGTATTTGGTTCATTTGGTGGTTGGATTATTTCATTTTTAACCATTAATTTTGGTGTAAGTGTTTTAGTTTCATATGCATATTTGGGCAGAGTTTGTTGGGAATTTTTGACCGGTGGTAAATGGATGTTTGTGTTTCCGTGTTTGTATGCAGCTTGTGCTTTCTTTGGAACATACATGGATGTTTATCTAGTGTTGAATATAGCAGATCTTGTTAATGCCGGTTTGTTTATTTGCAATATGATGGGAATCATTTGGTTTGTAGCAGTCATTCGCAAAGGTTTGACAGAGTATGAAAGCCAACGCGTATAAATATGAATTTACAACTACCTAAAATATATCCTGTAACCAGTCACACTGATAATGTTGGGCTGGGTACAACTTTTATTGCTATTCCTGGAACAAAGGATGATGGTAAATTATATATTCGTTTAGCTATTGAAAAAGGTGCAACATCGGTTGTTGTTCAGAAAGATGTTCAATTATCGATTGATTTACTTGAATTCATAAAAACATCCAACGTTACATTAATTTTTGTGGATAATTGCCGTAAAGCATTAGCTGAAATGGTTGCAGAGTCATTAGGATATCCTGCTAAGAAATTAAAGTTAATTGGTGTAACTGGCACTAAGGGAAAAACCTCAACATCGTATATAATGTATAATTTGTTGAGTAAGCAAGGACATAAAGTTGCTTTGTTGAGTACTGCAGAGAAAAAAATTGGTACTCAGTCTCTTGTAATGAATTTAACAACACCACTGCCAGAACATCTTCATATTTTTTTTGATCTTTGTGTTCAGCATAATGTTGAATATGTGGTAATGGAAGTTTCCGCTCAATCATTAAGTTTATATCGAGTGCATGGTCTTGAATTTGAAGCAGGTATATTTACTAATTTTTCATTAGAGCATCTTGAGTTTTATAAAAATATGCAAGAATATTTAGATACAAAAATTAAATTTTTCAGTATGGTAAAACAGCCAAAAAATATGTTTATCAATATTGACGATCCTTCAGGGCATCAAATTATTCAAAAGCATCCTGAATATAGTTCTTTTTCTTTTGAAAATAAAAATGCAACTTGGTATGCATTAGTAAAACTACTTTCAGAGTCAGTTGATTTAAAGATAAAGCAGAATGAAATTATTTATAGTTTGCAAGCAAGGTTAGTCGGACTGTTTAATGCATATAATTTATTTGCAGCATCATTAGTAGTCAATTGTTTAGGTTTTTCTTTTCATTCAATTTCATTAGTAACTCATCTTTTAGAGCAAATTCCAGGTCGTATGGAACAGTATGCTTTAAAGAATGGAGCAGCTTGTTTTATTGATTATGCTCACAATCCTTCTTCTTATGAAGCTGTTTTATCAACATTAAGACAAATGACAGACAATTTAATTGTTGTATTTGGTGCTGGTGGTTGTCGTGATAGAAGTAAGCGTCCAATAATGGGTGCAATTGTAGAAAAATATTGTGATATTGCTATTGTAACCTCTGACAATCCTCGTGAAGAATTAGCGGCAGCGATAGCAGATGATATTGTTGCAGGATTCACCGGTGACAAAGGTTTGATATCTATTCGAGAATTAAATCGAATAAAGGCAATTGAACTTGCTTATGAATTATCTAAAAAAGATACTATCATTGCGGTCCTAGGAAAAGGGCGGGATGAATACCAAATTGTTGGTCATTTAACATTTCCATTTAAAGAAAGAGCTATCATTAGGCCTTTCCTAAGAGAAGATAATCTTTACAAAAACCTGTAAAAAAGGTATTTTTTATTAATAGAGTCTGTTTAATCTCAATAAATTTAAAGGTGGTTTGGCTATGACAATGAATTGGTTATATGCAATAATTACAAGTGCATCGGCACTTGGCTTTCTTGTTATTTTGTTTCTGAATAAGCGTATTTCTTGTGTTAAAGTTACTGATGCAAAAGCTGCTAAAATTGCGTTAGCAATTCGCAATGGAGCAATGATTTTTTTACGAGAAGAGTATAAGCTAATCGCTGGTGTAGCTAGTGTGGTTGCATTATTGTTAGCATATGTTACCTATGATATGTATGTTCCTACTGCATTTTTACTATCTTCTGCAATTTCTATGTTTGTTGGTTATGTTGGAATGCGTGCTGCAACTAATGCTAATGTCAGAACGACAATAGCAGCAAAAGATCAAGGTGAAACAGCTGCTTTACTAACTGCTTTTTTTGGTGGTGGAGTTATGGGTTTTGCTGTAGCAAGTTTTGGTCTACTTGGTCTTGGTTTGATTTTTTACTTATCATTTGAGTTACCTCATTTTGTTCAAATTATTACTGCATTTGGTGCAGGGTCAAGTCTTGTAGCATTTTTTGCTCGTGTTGGTGGTGGTATCTATACAAAATCTGCTGATGTTGGTGCTGATTTAGTAGGTAAACTGGAATTAGGTATTCCTGAAGATGATCCACGAAATCCTGCAGTTATTGCAGATAACGTTGGTGATTGTGTTGGTGATACTGCTGGTATGGGTGCTGATATTTTTGAATCATATCTTGGTGCAATGATCTCATCTATTATTTTGGCAGTAAATGCGGGTTTAAGTTTTGATATTGTTACATTGCCTTTAGTTTTATCAGCTTTAGGACTTAAGGGTTCTGCAGTTGGTATTGCATTTGGATATTTTATTCCTCAAACTCCTGCGGCTTTATTACGTAATTCAACTTATGTAGCAATGGTAGCTTTTTTAGGCTATACATATGCTTATATTAATTATATGGCTATTGATATGCATTATTTCTTAGCAGTAATCATTGGATGTATTTCTGGTGTAGCTATTGGAATGATTACAGAATATTACACTGGTGGTAAACCAATGAGAGATATTGCAAATAGTTCACGTTCAGGTGCTGCAACAAATATTATTTATGGTTTATCAGTTGGTATGGAATCAACAGTAATACCTGTATTGTTTTTATCGGGTGCAACATTAATGGCGTTTAATTTTGGCGGAGGACTTTTCGGAGTTTCTATTGCTGCAGTTGGAATGCTTGCAACCGTTGGTATTACTATGACTGTAGATGCTTACGGACCTATTGCAGATAATGCTGGTGGTATTGCAGAAATGGCTGGTTTTGATAAATCAGTACGTCATATTACTGATGGTTTAGATGCTCTTGGTAATACAACAGCGGCTATGGGTAAAGGTTTTGCCATAGGTTCAGCATTGATGACATCTGTAGCTTTATTTAATGCTTATTCATTACAAGCTGGTATCAGTGTTATTAACGTTATTGATCCAGTAGTTTTAGTGGGTGTTTTTGTTGGTGGTATTATGCCATTCTTAATTTCTGCTTTAACAATGCGTTCAGTTGGTGATGCAGCTCTTAAAATGGTTATTGAAGTAAGACGTCAATTTAAAGAAATTGCTGGAATAGCTGAAGGAACTACAGATCCTGATTATGAAAGTTGTATTGCAATTGCAACAAAAGCTGCATTGCATGAAATGATTTTACCAGGAGTCTTATCGATTTCAGCTCCAATTTTAGTATTTTATATTTTGGGTACTGAGGCTTTAGGCGGATTACTTGTTGGTTCAACTGTTGTCGGTGTACTGCTAGCATTAATGATGGCAAATGGTGGTGGCGCATGGGATAATGCTAAAAAGTTTATCGAGTCTGGTGAACTAGGTGGCAAAGGTTCTGATGCACATAAAGCAGCTATTGTTGGTGATACTGTTGGAGATCCATTTAAGGATACATCAGGTCCAGCATTAAATATTCTCATTAAACTTATGTCAGTTGTAGCATTATTGCTTGTGTCATAAAAAAATAGTTTTTTAAAAAAAAAGATTGCATTGAAAGATGCAATCTTTTTTTTATATAAATTGTGACCACATAGTCTTTAAAACTATTGAAAATTTATAATTTTATTGATCAAAATGAATGTAATAAGGTTTTTATATAAAAAAGGTTGAAATATGTTAAAAAAAATAACACCGACACTCGTTATTATAACTTTTTTGTCTTTACAGATGTCAGATATGTATGTTTATGCTCAAGAAAAAAAACATTCAAAGGACGATTCTTTTATTTCCTTGCAGAAGCCGATTATAGCTCAAAAATATATTCCTGAGGCTGTTGCGTTAGAAGATAGGTTAACTCACCTTGTTGATTTATCATTGGATTCTGGTCAGCCTCAAGTTGTTTATAATGCTCAAGGGCAGAAAGTTAGTGAATATTATTTTAATGATGATAATAGTGAACATCGGATATTTTATGAAGATAATGGAGATGTTATCACGGTTATTTTTGATCCGCATAAAATTAAACAACAAGAAATTACGCTTAAGCCAGATGGTAGCTCTGTAACAAAATTTTATGATGAACAGGGAAAGCTTGAAGAAATTAAAACGAAATTAGTAGATGGTGCTATTTTTTCTAAAAAAGTATTTGAAGGTGATATGGTTTCAGCTCAAGTTTTGAATAAAAGTGGTCAACTTGAAGGACAGACTGATCGTGATGATTACGGCAATATAACAACTACACAGCAAAATTCTGATGGAGTTGCAACAAGTTTAATTCGATATCGCCAAGATGTTGTGATTAATGATGATGGCACTAGATCAACGACAACTTATGATCCAAGTGGAAAAATAATAATTATAGTGACAGATTCTGAAGAAAAAATGATATCTAAAGCAGTATATGATGCTGATGGTAAAAAGGTATTTGAATTGATTTCTATGTATGATGGTGGTCGAAAAGAAATAACATATTTTTATGATGGACAACAGTCTCAAGAAATTTATGATTTTAATAACAATATTCTTTTATCTGACAAGTATTTTCCTTCAGGTCAAATAAAATTAAGAATAATTTATAATCTAGGCCAGGGTAAAGAAGTTATAAAATTTGACCCGCAGGGTAAAATTACATCGAAAAAAATATATAATATTGATGACACTTTAATTGTTTCAGAAGGTTATTATTCTTCGGGTAAAATAAAATCAAAATCAATGTATCGTCAGGATAGAAATCAAGAAAAACTTAATTATGATTCTAAGGGGAAGTTAATATCAAAAGAAGTGTATAATTTAAATGGTATATTACTGTCGTCAGATCAGTATTATGCTCATGGTAAGCTAAAAACACAAGAAATATATCTTATTGATGGTAGCAAGGATATATTACATTATAATCATAAAGGTACAATGACTTTGAAAGAAAGTTATGATGCTGTAGGTAATAAAATATCGTTAGATTGGTAATTTTTTTAATATTTTAAATGTAAAGAGAGTGTGTAATTATTGAATTACACACTCTCTTTACATTTATTTACAGTTGCATTTTTGAATTGATGCATTATTATTCATGGAATTAGGGAAAGATTGCTCTATTTTTTGAAATAGAACTTCTGTTTCAGACATGTCTTTATTAATCTGATCTCTTGTTCGTACAATTCCACCAACTTGTTTATTAGTATATTTTCCTTGGTTCATGAATAAAATAAATGGGTAACCAATAAGCTCTTGATTGGTTGCTGTTTTTACGATAGTTGCAGTTTCAATTGAAGGTTTGTTATCGACAGTTTTTAAACCTCTGCCATTAGCACGATAAAAGCTAATGTTTTGTAGTTTTGGATGCTTTGATAGATTATCTATCATGGGATCCATTTCTTTGCACCATGGACACTGACTTTTATGAAATGCGATGACCACTGGCCCTTGGCTTTTTGTTAAAATAGTATGTAATGCATCTTGTGTCTCAATTTCTATAATTGAATCTTTATCATGAGGACATGTTGTTACAATTACTGTAGTCAATAATAAATAGATATATAAAAATATATGATTCTTTTTCATTTTCTATCCCCCCGTTAATCAGTCTATTCTGTTTGTTTTCTGTTTTTATTATACAAATTATTGCATACCATTTGTCAATATTATGATTATTTAACATGTTAAAAGAATTCGCATAGGGTTTTTAATTGCTCGCATCGACACCTTTTAAATATTAAATAAAAGTTTCAGCCTGAATAATTATATTTAATCAATTCTTTTTTTTAGAAAAAACATTCTTAAGAATCTCAAATATATTGCTTGATTCTCATGCGTATTTTAGGTAGTATACTTTATGAAAAATGTTAATAAAGCATCTAATTCGATGTATGCATAGTCTAATCATTTTAATATTCATATTAATGTAATGAAATATATGTAAACAGGGCTTTTATTAAAATTGGGAATATTAAAAAATTCAATATGTAATTTAAGTATTGCTGAGTGGGAGTAGAAAGTGGCAAATCAAAATATAAATATATCAGATAAAAATTTTAATGTTGCGCTTAATGGTGTGACTACAGATCCATTCAGTTTTCTAGATGTTCAACGACTTGTTTCCAGAGCAGCTTTGGGGTACGAGTCTCACGTTGATGTTAATAAAATAATTAATACGGCATGCCAAAGTTTGTTTAACGGTATGAGTTTGCATGATTTTAATCATGTCGTTGTTCTTGCCGCCATACCTTTTTTAGAAATTGATGAGGCTTATAATTTTATAGCTGCTCGATTGTTAAACAATGCAATTTTATATGAAGTTGTAGGGGTGGAATATAACGCTTTAACGTACGCAGATAATTATAAAAAATCATTTATTGATGGTATTCATCGTGGAATAGATCTTACATTGTTTGATCCAATGTTATTAAGTTATGATCTGGATTACATTGCAAATAATATACAAATTCAACGTGATGACTTGTTTGGATATATTGGTTTAAAGACTTTGTACGCAGGTTATTTACAAAAATTTAATAATGTTCGATTTGAGCTGCCACAATCTTTTTGGATGCGTGTTGCTATGGGATTGGCTATTAAAGAACAAGATAAAAATAAAAAAGCTGTAGAGTTTTATGATGTTTTATCACAATTATTGTTTGTGTCATCAACTCCAACATTATTGCATGCAGGTCAAAAAACAGCTCAATTAAGTTCATGTTATATTACTTATGTAGCAGATGATTTAAGCCATATTTTTAAATGTATTGGTGATAATGCTCAAATGTCAAAATGGTCAGGCGGAGTTGCTAATGATTGGACGTCATTACGAGCAATGGGAGCTATGGTAACATCGATTAATACTTGTTCTCAAGGTGTGATTCCTTTTTTGAATGTTGCTAACAGTGCGACAGCATCAATTAATCGTAGCGGTAGCCGTCGAGGAGCTGTTTGTGCATATCTTGAGTCTTGGCATTATGATTTTGAAGATTTTTTAGATTTACGCAGAAATACTGGTGATGAGCGTAGAAGAACTCATGATATGAATACTGCAGCATGGATTCCAGATTTATTTATGCAACGTGTTGAGCAGGATGGTGATTGGACATTGTTTTCGCCTGAAGAAACTCCAGATTTACATGAAATTTATGGCAAAAAATTTGCAGAGCGATATGCAATTTATGAAAAAATGGCTGATGAAGGTAAAATTAATTTATTTAAACGTATGCCAGCAAAGCAATTATGGCGTAAATTATTAACTCGGTTATTTGAAACTGGTCATCCATGGCCTACTTTTAAAGATGCTTGTAATGTTCGATCTCCTCAAGATCATGTTGGTGTAATTCATTCATCAAATTTATGTACTGAAATAACTTTGAATACAAGCAAAGAAGAAACAGCTGTTTGTAATATTGGTTCAGTAAATTTAGCTAAATTCATTAAAAATGGAGCTATCGATGAGCCATTTTTAGCTACAACCATAGAAACTGCAATGCGCATGCTTGATAACGTTATTGATATTAATTTTTATCCAACATCTGAAGGCAAAACAGCAAATCAAAGACATCGTCCTGTTGGTCTTGGTGTTATGGGTTTACAAGATGCATTATTTCAATTGAGAACACCATTTGATTCACAAGATGCTATGAAATATTCTGATTTACTGTTGGAAACAGTTTCATATCATGCAATTTTATCATCATCGAAACTTGCTAAAGAACGTGGATCGTATGATTCTTTTGTTGGATCAAAATGGGATCGCAATATTTTTCCAATCGATACAATTGAATTGTTAGCGCAAGAACGTGGAGTAGAAATTCCTTTAATTGGTAAAGAAACAAAAGATTGGTCAGTTGTACGTGACGCTGTTAAAAAATATGGAATGAGAAATTCAAATACCATGGCTATTGCACCAACGGCAACAATCTCAAATATTTCTGGATCATATCCATGTATTGAACCAATTTATAAAAATTTATATGCAAAATCTAACTCAAGTGGTGAGTTTGCCGTATTGAATAATTATTTAGTTGAAGATTTAAAGAAGCTTAATTTGTGGAATGATCATATGAGAGATCGCATTAAATATTATGATGGAAGCATTCAAAAAATTGAAGAAATCCCTGCAGATATTAGAGTGTTGTATAAAACAGCTTTTGAAATTGATGCAGAATGGATGGTTAAAATGACTGCTGCTCGTGGTAAGTGGATTGATCAATCACAATCACACAACGTTTTTTTACAAGGTGTCTCGGGTAAAAAATTGCACGATGTTTATATGACTGGGTGGAAATTAGGATTGAAAACATTTTATTACCTTCGATCATTGGGAGCTAGTCAGGTTGAAAAATCAACATTAGATGCTCGAAAATATGGATTCACTCAAATGCGTGAATATAAAGAAGATGAAAAAGTGGTTGAAAAAGAAAGTAATGTAGCAAAAGACAATGGTGTAGAGTTAGGTGAAATAGATAAAACATCATGTCGATTGACAGATCCAGATTGTGATTCATGTCAATAAACAATAGATAAGGAGTAAGTATGGGAATTATTCGGGATTCAAAAACAGATCCAAATAAAATTTTACCAATGCAGTATTTATGGGCTAGAAAATATTATCAAGGTGGTATTGCTAATAATTGGACCCCTGAAGAGGTTTCAATGCAGCGAGATGTTGAACAGTGGAAGTCTGCAACAGCATTAACACCCCAAGAACGTCATATGGTTTATTTGAATCTTGGGTTTTTTTCAACAGCAGAATCATTAACGGCAAACAATTTAGTACTGATTGTTTATCGGCATGTTACGAACCCTGAGTGTCGACAATATTTATTGAGACAAGCTTTTGAAGAAGCTGTTCATACCGATACATTTATTTATTGTTGCGATACGCTTGGTCTTGATCCAGATGAAATATATAATATGTATGAAACTGTTGATGTGATCAAAGCAAAAGATGATTTTGTGGTAGATTTAACTAAATCAATTCTGGATCCAAATTTTAATATTGTTGATACAGAAACAACACAACAGTTTTTACATGATTTAATAGGTTTTTACGTTATCATGGAGGGTATATTCTTTTATGCCGGATTTGCAATGATGTTGTCTTTGAAGCGTCATAATAAAATGGTTGGTATCGGAGAGCAATTTGAATATATCATGCGTGATGAAAGCCTTCATTTAGCTTTTGGGTGTGATTTAATTAATACAATTAAATTAGAAAATCCTGAAATATGGACAACTCAATTTCAAAATGAAGTAGTTGAATTAGTTAAAAAAGCTGTAGACCTTGAAATTGCCTATGCTTTAGCAGCTTGCCCTGATGGTTTATTAGGTATTACGAGTAAGCAGTTTATTAGTTATGTGCAGCATATTGCTGATAGACGTTTAGAACGAATCGACTTACCTAAAGTGTATGATGCAGAAAATCCATTTCCTTGGATGTCACAGGCAACTGACTTAAGTAAAGAGAAGAATTTTTTTGAAACTCGAGTTACTGAATATCAGTCAGCTGGATCTCTTGATTGGGAGTAATAATTAAAGTTAAGGACCTACTTTGTAGTGGGTCCTTACAACTGAAGAGTCTATTTTTTTGTTTCTGTCTTTAACTCTGATTTTTTGATTAATGTTTGTATTCTGGTGGTAATCGGAATTTGATTCACTTCTGAGTTTTTTATAGTTGGATGAATTGTATCAACTTTTATTGTTTGTGCATATTGTATCCAAAAAACAAGATCCCACAAAGTTGTTCGGTGTTGATTCTTGTCTAAAAAATTAATTGACTCAATGATTGTTGCATCTTCAAGAGCATCAAGGTATGGAATTATAGCTTTCATTGCTGATATGTAGATTGATAAGGGTTTATTGTCATTATGATCAAATAATTTTTCATTAATATCTTTTAATTGTATAATTGCTTGCTCTCTACTTATCGTCACAGGTACATTTAGATCAGGATATGTGGACAAGGTTTGCATGGATGAAGTTTTATTGTTTGTAAAATCATCATATTTCGTAGAAACATTTTGTATAAAAGTAGATAATTTTGATAAAAAAGCTGTTGTTTCTTGATCCATTTTTTGAATAATTTTTTCAAGATGTTTATCAGTCAAAAAATCAGTATCAATATGATATTCATCAAGACTTTGTAATTGTTTTTTTTGACTTAAGGCTTGCTGACTTAATTGATTAAGTGATCTTTGTGGATAAGTATTAATATTATTTGGTGTTTGACCGGTTTGTAATTTTTGAGCCATCAAACTCATTATAGTCGGCTTAATATTTTTAGGAATTAGTTTTGATGTTGGGATATGATGAGGGTGAAATGCTGTAGCTGCTTGGTATTGTCGTGCAATTTTTGGCTGTAGTGTAACTTCTTGTGATGTAAAATTAGAAAATACTTTTTCAGGTTCATACTCAAAAGAATCTATTGTTGGGCTATATTCAAAATGAGATGCATCTAAGTGCGTGCAATTTGTTTGAATTATGGTCATTATGATCACCATATAGCTAATCGAACTTAGCAGGCTTCATTGTTATTGCTGTTAATTTATAGAAAATACTATAAACTATAATCCTTTAAAAGGAGCTGTAGATGGGACATCCGTATAGTTTAGATTTGAGAACGAAAATAATTGAAGATGTTG
>Ga0209390_10003729_pt1 | contig 24144 bp, 21 predicted proteins | sample BON01_FD_187212 | JGI IMG/M metagenome (GOLD analysis project Ga0209390, IMG submission 187212) | Freshwater microbial communities from Lake Bonney liftoff mats and glacier meltwater in Antarctica - BON-01 (SPAdes) (version 2) | ecosystem: Environmental > Aquatic > Freshwater > Ice > Glacier... | reverse complement strand
CTGTTATCCGTTCAAAGGGAAAGCATCCAAACGGTAAAGACAATCCTGAAGAGCCGTGTGAAGCGAGAGTTTCAAGTACGGTTCTGCGAGAAGGTGGGGGTGAAATTCCCCCGCCTTACTCGATTAGCGGTAGTTCTTTTTGGTCTTGATAGAGTATCATTTTACAGGTATTGGTGTTGCTGTTGTTTCGTGGGCGTAAATAATTTTCCAAACACCGTCTTTATTTTTAAATAGCAAACTTCCTACATATGGTTCAATTTTCATTTTTTCTCCACTTGTTAATTCAAATTCATTTATACCTGTCCAAGTACACATTACCAAATCTTTTGACAAAAAAGTAAAGTCCTGTTTTATTGTTGAGAAGTTTAATGACTTTAATCCTTTGAAACCTTCTCCCTGCGCCTTTTTCATAGTGGCGAAGTCATTAACAGTAGCGTCTGAATTTACAATTTTAAATGTGGCATCGTCTGAATAAACACTTGCAGCCTTGTCAACATTTAGCTCTTTTGCACCTTGAATAACTATGTTAATTTGATTTGATATTGCTTTTTTGATAACTTCCTTTTCGTCTGTTGTTAATTCTTTATCTTCTGCATTTTTAATTGAGTTGTTACTATTTTTACAAGCTATGAAAAATGATGAAACCAAAAGTGTTGTCAGTAAAAGTGCTAATATTTTCTTCATTGTTATTCTTTTAAATTGTTGCTTACTCTATTCAGTTTTCGGCTTCCCTGTTTTAAGTTGTCAATTATGCTTGCGGTCGTTGAGCATTACCGCTAACGGTTTGTGTATGATTAGTTGCGATGTTAAGCACGAAAGTTAGTAAATAAAGACTGAATAGAAAGTCCACTAGGGCTTTCGTAAGTAAGCTAAAACCAAGCAATCAATTATACACGTTGTTGTGCTTTCGTTATTTTTAAATTACTCTTCAGTCGTCACAATTCCAACTACATTTCTGAATCTGCCAATTTCTTGGTATCCGCATATTGCTGAAATAAAATAATTTTTCCTTCGTCATTAAGTGTCCATAGATGTGCGACTTGTGCATTATAGGTCTTACCATTTTTTTACTTTAGCGTCATATCGTAGAGTGGCTAAAACCATATTATCATTCATTCCGTGGATTTTCACATCCTGTAACCCAAAGTATTCGTGATTTGTTCCAAGACGAGCAAACACGCCTTCTAAAATTGCATCAGGGCCAATGTAGGGATTGCCATCTGCAAGCGAATTACTTTCAGCTTCATTCCATTCGATTTTAGGATGCATTAACCCAAGGACAGTTGGCGTATCGCCAGTTGAAAAACCATTGTATAAAGAGTCAATAACTTGAATGTTTTTTGTTGAGTTGCCATAATTTTAGTTTTAATTGATTTATCTAATCACTGATTAAGTTGTTATTCGGATGGTAAATTTGAATTGAATATATCTCGAAATAATTTCCATTTTCCGTCTTCTTTTTTCCAAACAACAATATATTTTTCTTCGGCAACAGTATTATCGCCAACAAAAAGCGTTAATTCTCCTTCTTCAACAATTAAATCTTCTGTTCCATAAATGTTTTCAAGTCTTAAATCAGCTTTAGTTATTCCTGATTTAACGATATTTGACATTGCAGTTTGAATATCAGTTCGTCCCACAACTGATGGTGCTCCAGCACTCATAAATTTAGCATCTTTAGTATAAGCATTTGCCAAACCAATTGAATCACCTGCTGCAACCAATGCCATAAAGTTTTGATTCGCTTCTTCAATTTCTGCCTTGGCGGTTATCAAATTAAATTCGGGGATAGACTGTTCTTTTTCTTTTGGCTTCTCATTACAGCTTTGAAACACAATTACAAAACTTAAAAGTACAGTAAAGTAAGTCAATCGATTAAATAGTTCTAATTGGTTTTTCATAATATTAATTAATAGTTTATTGCCTACTTTTTCGGTTTTCAGCTTTACCGTTTATATTTCTCACTTGAGTTTGTCTTAATGAAGCACAACGGTTTGTATATGAAACGTAGTGCAGAAAATAAGCAGTTTCTTTTCGGATAAGCACAAGCCGAATTTTTAAATTTTACTAATTATTTTATTTTTGGGAATTTGTCAAATTTAAAAATTTGGCGACTTCCCAAAAATGCCCGAACCTATGTGTTAGCAAAGACTCGCACTATGTTTTATATGCGTTGTTAGGCAACGTTCTTGTCCGCGTACTTAATTATTTCGTTCAATTCAGCTCGTTTATTTTCTTTTTCCTCCTCAATATCATAATCATCTTGGATTCCGAGCCAAAATTTCGCTGAATTTCCAAAATACTTGCTCAATCGCAAAGCCGTATCTGCTGTAATTCGACGATTTCCTTTAATTATTTCTGAAATTCTTGTCTGTGGTATTTTCAAATCTTTTGAAAGTCGGTAGGCAGTAATTTCGAAAGGTTCAAGAAATTCGTAATTTAAAATTTCTCCTGGATGTACATTTGCTAACTTTTCCATATTTTTCTTTTTAATGATAATCAATTATCTTAACGTCACTGGCATTTCCTTTATCCCAAACGAAAATTATTCTCCATTGTTTATTAATCCGAATACTGTAAAAATCGCTTAATTTTCCCGTGAGTTTTTCAAGTCGGTTGGAAGGTGGAATTCTCAAATCAGAAATGTCTTGTGAGTTGTTCAGCATTCTCAATTTCCGTCGCCCAACGTTTTGAATATCAATCGGCATTTTCTTAACTCGGATTCCATTCCAAATTTGTTCAGTTTCTTTTGAGTCAAAAGTTAATATCATATCTTTTACGTTACTAACGTCAAAGATATGTAAAATATTTAAATGTTATGGGGATTTTTCTTGAATGTTGCATAACGGATGGGTATTGGCGTTGTTGCCATCACAGAATTTAATTAACAAGATAACACTTTAAAGTTATGACAAAACTATCAGAAAGCACGGAAGGCAATAACGCTAATACGTTGTTATATGCTGTTTTTTCTTCGGAATTTGACAAATGGGAGAAAATTTATAATCCTTCAAATTATTTTATCAAAAATGGGAGAACTATTCCTTACGACTTTCACAATTTTTGCTCAACTTTATGGGGGAATATGTTACATAAAAGAGGCACTTGGTTTGAAATGTTTCTGAAAAAAATGCTAAATACTGCAAATAATTAGCAAAATGATTTAAAAGATGCTCTCTGGAATACCGTTAGAAACTTTAATATAAATAGCATATAACATTTGTATAAACGTAATCAGTTGCGTTTATTTCCGTTATCAGGGTTTTCTTATAAAAATTAATACTCTTATAATTATATAAAACATGGTAAAAGTTTAGAAAAAAGTCTCATATTTAGTAACCTTTGTGGTCGGTTGAACCTGAATCAGTACTAAAATAACTACTTTCCTATCTCCTTTGTGATGCAAAATACCCAATTCTGGTCGAAATAAGTTATTATAAGAAAGCCCTGTTTCCGTTATGTATGTAGTCCGTCTGACTTATCTAACATGATAAAGCCCTCATCCGCCTTCGCTCGGCTCCGTCGAGTGACAACTATCCCTTAGCCCTCTGGGCGGCTTTGTCTCAAGAGCTCCGCAAAGATTTGGCGCATCAATTTCTATACGTAAATAGTTTCCTTTGCTAAAACCAATTCGTATTCGTGAGATTGGCCATGCAGTCATTCAGCGTTTTAACGCAATAATGTAAAATCTACCAAATCATCGTTACTCAATTTATGCAATTGGTTTGAATATTTGCTTTGCTTTCCGTAAAAGTTATTAAACGGTAAAAGTTGTACCCTAATTCCTGACTAACGCTTTTCGATAAATAGGCAAGCCACTGAGCCTTACTCCCCCTCCCCAATCACCCCGGAAAAGTCCGTTTTAAATCCATAATACCCACAAAAGGCGGTTAGGGCGATGACGGAGAGAATGGAGCCTTCAAAACCAAAGCCTCCCCCGGTGAGCCAAGCGGGGGGGAGGGACGAGAAGCTAATCAGGCTCGCTATGTCGAAACCACTGACGTTGAAATCATAAAAGGCGGACTGCATGAAGTTCCAACCCCAGTGAAAACCGGTGCATACCCACAGGTTCTGGTATTTGATGTACAGCAGTCCCAGCGCCAAACCGGCCAGTAGTATATTGAGGCCGGCCAGCCAGTTGAAGTCCGGGTTGAAGAAGTGCAGCAGGGAAAATAGCAGGGAACTTACCGCCAAGGCCCAGTAATTCCCGAAGCGGTGGGCAATGACCCCGAGCAGGAATCCACGGGTCAAAATCTCCTCCGATAAGCTTTGAAATAGGAATAGAACCAGGAAGCCAACAAACAGGGAAGAATTCCACTGCACACCGGTGTACTCTAATTTTTGTAAAATGGTGAGGACAATGACCCCGACGGTAATGATCAGTGCGCTTTCGATAAATCCTTTTCCCAGACCAACGAGTACCTTTTCTCGGTTAAACCCCAACTCCGCAAACGACCGTTTGAAGACAAACTTCCTGACCACAAAATAGGCGAGGAGGAAAGCCGCATTGAGGGGTAGGTACTCGATGGCTAATCCCCAGAAAGGATCAGTTTCACTCTTCACGGGGCCATCAACCAACGCCAGGACTTTGAACAGAGCCGTGTAGGATACGATCAGGATGGCACTGAGTAATACAAAAAGAAGTATTTCGAGTAAAGTAAAACCAAGCTTTATAAAAAACGCCTTGTTCATGAGAGAATAATTTGGGGATGTTTATCCGGCAAGTTAGTCCTACTTTTTTGAACATACCACCGTGATCATAAATCCGGTGATGAATAAAACGGACGTTCCGAATACAATGGCGAGATACGCATGGAACGGACTAGCGTAGGCACTCATGGGCCCTTCGGTCCAGAATAAGGGCGATAAGCTCATCCAGAGAATCAACAAAACGCCCAACACTACCCCGACGATTGCTCCTTTTTGGTTTACTTTTTCTACAAAAGCCCCGAGCAGAAATAGCCCCAACATTCCACCGCTAAAAACGGAAGCAAGTTTCCACCAGGCATCCAAAGCACTTTTAACGTTGATCATGGCAAAACCAATCCCAATGCCGATGAGGCTGATGACGAGGGTAGTGACGTAGAGTATCCGCATGGATTTCTTTTCGGAAAGCGGCTCCTTGGAAAAACGTTGGTAGTAGTCAACGAGCACCACCGTGGAAGAACTATTGATACCCGTAGAAATGGTACTCATACCCGCCGCAAATATGGAGGCAATGAGTAGCCCGGTGAGGCCGTCGGGCAGTACGTCCACGATAAAGAACGGGAATACCCGATCACTCTTGGCCAGGTCGTGGAGTTCGGCTGGGAGGGTATCCGGGAACACGTTGTAGTAGGCAAACAGGGCGGTACCGATCATGAAAAAGAGCATGGATACGGGTAGGTAGAGTAATCCGCCCCACAGCGCCGAACGTTTGGCCTCGGCCTCTGAGCTGGAAGCCATGTAACGCTGCACGTAGTTTTGGTCGATGCCGTAGTTTTGGAGGTTAATAAAGATACCGTAGATCAGCACGACCCAAAAGGTGGATTCGGTCAGGCTGCTGCCGAAGCTACCGAGGCTGAATTTATCGTACTTGTTGGCGATGGTGATGATCTGTCCCGGTCCTTCGGGCATGGAAAAGGCGATAAATAGTAGACAGGCGATGGCGCCTCCAATCAAGACAATGCCCTGAATGGCGTCGGTCCACATCACGGCCTGAATACCGCCAAGGAGCGAATATCCCATGACGACCAGTCCCGTAACGCCGATGATGGTGAGGATATCCCATCCAAAGAGCGCATTGACGGGTAGCGCCAATAGATAGAGTATGGTACCGATCCGCATGAGCTGCGTCAGCAGGTAGCAGGCCGATACGTACACCCGCGCCCACAAGCCGAATTTTGTTTCCAGAAAACTATACGCCGAAGGGCTGTTTAATTTCCGGTAAATCGGCACAAAAAACCGCACCGCCATGTAGGCCGAAATGGGTAGGGACAGGCTAAAAACGAAGGCGTTCCAGTTGGTTTGGTAGGCGTTGCCCGGTAACCCCAGAAAGCTGATGCTACTGACAAAGGTGGCAAAGATAGACATGGTGACTACCCAGGTAGGGAAGTTGCTGTTGCCCAATGTAAAGGAAGAGGAAGAGTTACTCTTGGAATAAAACGAAGCTCCAAAGAGCGTAATCCCGCCCATGTACATCAAAAAAACGATCAGGTCGAGGGTTTTCATTTGTATCAATTTTGAATGATAGGATGATAGAATGTGTGAATGTCCTTCTGTCCAATGATAGAATTTTGGATTTCTATTCTATCACTGAATCAAAATTGAACATTCATACTTCTCCGCCAATACCTTAAACGCATCCATTAATGCTTTGAACCGTAGAATGTCTACGGCGGGGAGGGTTTCGGTGGGGATGCGGGTGTGGGTGGTGATGGGTAATCCGCGTTCTTTCAGGAACATTTTGGCGGAGTAGGGGTAGAAGGTATGCGTGGTACGATCCATGAGGGTGAGCATGGCGTGCAATTGATTGAGTTCTTCGGTTCTTCCGTTCTTCCTGAATTCTCGCAGTAGATAGGTATACAGCTCCGGATAAAAATTGGCAGAAATCGGCGAAACTCCATCGGCTCCGGCTTCGAGTGAATCGAGGGCGGTGGTAGTATCCGCATTCATGAAAAGCAGATTAGAGTTTTCGGTGGCGGCTATTTTCTTTTGTAGAGAAGCCGAGTGGCAGCAGGTATCCTTGTGGTACACAAAGCGCCCGGTACTGACCATCCACCGCATTAAATCGGGGCTCAACAACCGTTTATACGGAATCGGGCATTCGTAAATACCCAAAGGAATGGAACCCGTCTGCTCAAAAATGGTTTCTAAGCGTTGCTTAAAAATATCGTCGCCTTCGTCGGGTAGCACAATCAGGCTGGATATGAGTACTACGGCGCCTACCCCGGTGTCGTATACTTTTTTGATGAATTCAATATTCTGCTTTAAATCTCGCCCCATAGTTCCGGTGGCGGCCACGGGTACCTTTCCTTCACTTCCCCGAAGTACCCCCTTGATTAGCTCCAAGCGCTCCGAATCGGTAAGCTGGTACATCTCGCTGGAAAGGCAATTGGCAAACAGGCCGTTTGAACCGGCGTTGATGTAAAAGCGCGTGAGCGCGTCCAGTCCGTTGTGGTCGATGGTATTGGATTCGGTAAAGGGGGTAATCATGACGGGCCACAGCCCTTGGGGTAGTTTGGTATTTACGGACATAAAGTAGAGCTTGGAGGAAGTTTAAGGATTTAGAGTTTTATGAAAATTTTCTTGCGGTACAGCCAATAGGCCGGGATGAAATTCATGGCCGTAAAAAATAGCGCGTACAGCATACTCGCCAATTCCGGGACGATACCGAGTCCCATCATTCCTTGAACCGCCCGTTCATTTAAGGTTTGTCCGCCGATTTTTAGCCCGTAGAACAGTAACGCGAATATATCTGCTAGTACATACACCGTAATAGCGTTGGCTCCGAAAATGATTCCGGGTTTGGTACCTGCTTTGCGGCCGAGTATATCAATGGCAAAGTAGGAGGCGCCCAGTACCATGGCGGCCATGCCCGAGGTAATGAGCACAAAAGAGCTGGTCCATAAATTTTCATTGATCGGAAAAGTTAATCCCCACAGGTATCCGCAAGTCGTGGCCAGTAAACCCAGAGAAAATAGGTAGTTTACTTTTTCATGTGGGGTATAGTTGCCCAGGAGCAGTCTTCCGGCCAGCATACCCGTAATGCCCGTGACTATGGACGGGAAAGTACTCAGGATACCTTCCGGGTCCCAGGTACCCTGCCACATTTTGCCGGGTAGAAATTGCTGATCCACCCACGCGGCCAGATTCCGGCCGGGTTCGAGTACTACCTCACCGATACCGGGTGTAGGAATGAGGATCAGGGCGAGCCAGTAGGCACATAGCGTTATCAACCCAATCCAGGCTTGCTGTTTCCAGTTAGTATGCAAATAGAGTAGCGCGCAGACCAGAAAAACGATGGCGATTCGGTGCAAAGTACCCGTCCAGCGTACGTCCGATAAGTCAAAGTCGGGCAGCAGGTTGAGGAACATCCCAACCACAAAAATTTTCAAAGACCGAACGACTATTTTTCCATACATGGCCTTGGGGGGAATACCCTCGGCCAACCGTCGGGAGTAGGCAAAAACAATGGAAACTCCCACCACAAAAAGGAAGAAGGGAGCGATCAGATCGGTAAAGGACAGGCCATTCCAATGGGTATGGTTTAAGGGTCCAAAAACAAAATCGCTATTGCCGGGAAAGTTGACCGTAATCATGGCCGCAATGGTAAAACCACGCATAGCATCCAAAGAAATAAGTCGACCGGGATGGTTAATCATACGGTTTAGAATCAAAAATAATTAGTAAAAGCATTGTGGTGGCAATAGTATTTTTAATACTCCCCGCAGTAGTATTAGGGCTACTTCACTTTGGTTTTATATGAAGAAATACGGAATTGCGTTGCTTTTACTTGTTATGAGTCTCGGCTTTTGGGGCTGTACGGAAAAACAAGAGGAAACGGAGGTGAGGAAAAGTAAACTCAGAGTATCGTGGAAACTGCTCAGTAATTTCACGGATGTTAAGGACGGTTTTAACGCTCGATTTGTACTCGAAAATGGCGGGGATGAAATACTGGAAGGCACCAATTGGGCTCTGTTTTTTAATATGGCGCCCCGGCCGGTTTTACCCGCTACCTTACCCCAGTCCGCCCGCATTGAGCATATAAACGGAGATTGGTACAAACTGCTGCCCGAAAGTGATTTCAAGCTCGTTCCGGGCGATTCGGTGGTCATTGAGTACTCGGGTACGGAGGGAATAATCAAAGAAACCGACGCTCCACTCGGCCTGTACATAGTGTACTATACGCCCCAAGGCAAAGAGGAAAAAATTGAGGAGATTGAACAGTACACCATCGAACCATTTACCGAGCGCGACCAATTACTCCGCGGACCGAAAGATAAGCTACCCATGGCGAGTGCCCAACAAAGGTACTTGGATAACCTTGCCCAACCGGTGGTTAGCGGTGCTCAACAATTAAAGATTATTCCCTCCCCCGTTCGGCTTGAAAGTAGGGTAGGTACCTATACTTTGAACGGGAAACAGGTGATTCACTACGCCAAAGGGCTGGGTAAAGAAGCCAATTATCTGAGTGGACAATTGAAAAGTACTACCTCAGCTACCTATACTTCCAGCGAAGGTACAGGTACTATGGGGATAACTTTGTCCGTCGAACCACTAATCGTAAACGGAATTAGCAAAGAGGCCTACCGCCTGACGATTGGCGAGGAGGGAATTAAGATTATTGGCTCCGATCCGGCTGGTGTTTTTTACGGAATCCAAAGCCTGTTGGCCCTGATACCCTACGAAAGCTACGGTAAATCAACCGTTGAACTTCCCCAACTACTGGTTGAAGATGCCCCCCGGTTTCGCACTCGGGGGTTCCAATTGGACGTAAGCCGTAACTTCCAGAATAAGGAAAGTATCCTGCGCGTGTTGGATCTGATGGCCTACTATAAATTGAATCATTTCCTGCTGTATACCACCGAAGACGAAGGGTGGCGACTGGAAATAGACGGATTACCCGAGTTGACGGACGTAGGGGCGCAGCGCCAGCATACGAGTAGTCCTGATGCACCCGTTATGCACCCCGCCTACGGTTCCGGGCCGGTGGCGTACGCTAAGGGCACGCACGGGAGCGGCTACTATACCAAAGCCGATTTTATAGAGATATTGAAATATGCCGCCGAAAGGCACATCAAGGTAATCCCTGAGCTTAATTTTCCCGCGCACGCCATGGCGGCAATCAAGTCGATGGAGGCACGGTACCAACGCTTGATGAAGGAAGGGAAAGAAAAAGAAGCCAATGAGTATCGGTTGATTGACCCGGACGATCGCTCCGAGTATCTGTCTGCCCAAGGCTACAAGAATAACGTTGTGAGTGTGGCGCGGGAGTCGACCTACCGGTTTTATGAGAAGGTAGTTGACGAAATGGCGAAAATGTACCAGCAAGCGGGCCTGAAAATGGATGTAATCCACGCCGGGGGCGATGAAGTAGCGGAAGGTGCCTGGACCAAGTCGCCGATGGCGGCTAAGCTTCTGAAAGAGAATCCTTCGATCAAAGATCCTCATAATTTACAGGCCTATTTCTTTGGCAAATTAGTTGACCGCCTGAAAAGTCGGAATTTGACCATTCACGGGTGGGAAGAGGTGGCCCTATTAAGGAAGGATGATGGAAGCTACGGACCCAACCCGGCCTTTGCCAACAAGAAAGTAGTGCCTTACATCTGGAATAATCTGTTTGATTACCGGGATATGGGGTACCGGCTAGCCAACGCCGGATATCCGGTCATTTTATGTAATGTGTCCAACTTTTATTTCGATTTGGCCTATACCAACGACCCCAAAGAACCGGGCCTCTACTGGGCTGGTTTCGTGGATACCCGCGATAACTGGACTTTCGCACCCTACAACATGTTCAGTACGACGCGGGAAACGAACATGGGGCGGCCCCTGGACGAAAAGAAAGACTTCGTGGGGATGCAGCAACTGCGGGCTGATGCCCGTAAGAATATCATTGGGGTAGAAGCTCAGCTTTGGTCCGAAACGGTAAAAGGTCGGGATATGATGGAGTACTACATGCTTCCCAAGCTCATGGGTTTTGCGGAAAGCGCCTGGTCAAAGGAGCGGAAATGGGAAACGATGTCGCAGTCGCCCGCCCGAAAAACCATCATGGATCAGGAGTGGACCATTTTTACGAGTAGGGTATCCGAACAAGAGTTACCCCGGTTGTCAAAAAAGAATGGAGGGTATAATTACCGGGTGCCCACTCCCGGCGCGGTGATTGAAAATGGAATCCTGAAAGCCAATACCGAGAGTTCAGGCCTCAGTATCCGGTATACCACCAATGGTACCGAACCCACCGCTCAGTCACCCTTGTACAGCAAGCCGGTACCGGTAGGAGAGAGGGTCATGGTAAGGAGCTTTGACAAGGCGGGTCGATTCAGCCGTACAGTAGTAGTTAATCAATGAGTAGCGGTTAGCTAGTAGTTTGTTAGTTTTTTATAGCACTGATTATTAAATAATTATACAAAAGAGTAGTCGCAGATTCAGGTTTGAAATACAAAATTAGTTTACATTTTAGAGAATTATAAAGCTCTGATTGACAGCTAAATAAATCTTAATTCCTGACACCTACTTATAGATAGGTACCAAGTGTTTAATCTGAACAATTAATGCATACTAATTCTGTGGTAAGTTCTAAGGCAGAATCAGTTTGTATTATTCATCTAGTCAAATCCATTGCCACTATTTTTCTATATCAAATACTTACAAAAAGATAACGGCCGGGTGGTGTTTCGCTACAAGCTAATAGCTATCAGCTACTTAGCATTCATAATAAATAAACCACACGCACAAAAATTATGATTTTAGGAGTAGACATTGGTGGTACAAACCTTCGGGCGGGGATCGAGTTGGAGGGAGAAATTATTGACAAAAGGATTGTTCCTCTCCGACAGAAAGATTCCCTGGAAGCTACCCTGAAGCAATTAATGGCGCTAATAAGCCCGATGCTGGCCTATCCCGTAAGTGGGATTGGGGTCGGTGTGCCTTCCGTGGTGGATACGGAACGAGGGATTGTGTACAACGCCGTCAATATCCCGTCCTGGGAAAGGGTAGAGCTGAAAACGATCCTGGAAAAAGAATATAAGGTACCCGTATTTGTCAATAACGATGTGAATTGCTTCACCCTCGGGGAACATCGCTTCGGCTTGGCCAGGAATTATAATTCGGTGGTCGGAATTTCTATCGGCACGGGCCTGGGCTCGGGCATTATTATCAACAATCAGCTGTATTCTGGCAGTAATTGCGGAGCGGGAGAAATAGGTTTACTGCCCTACCTCGACCACAACCTGGAATTTTATACGTGCAGTAGCTTCTTTGAATCGGTGCACGGTATATCGGCCCTTAAAGCCGAGGAGCTTGCCGAAAAAGGCGATCCCCGAAGCTTAAGGGTGTGGGCGGAATTTGGTTTGCACCTGGGGTTTGCAATCAAGGCGATACTGTACACCTATGATCCGGAAATTATTATCATGGGAGGTTCTATTTCCAAGGGATACCCGTTTTTTTATCAAGCATTACGTAAAAGTATGGATGACTTTGCCTTTCCCGAAACCTTGAAGCGATTAAAGATTCTCCCCTCCCAGGATGAAAATATAGCCTTATTGGGCGCTGCCGCTCTGGCCGAACTCCAAAAGTGCAAAGTTTAAAATTGTTGAGTATCTTCCCTGAATCGTTGCCTTTCGTAAGTCCAAATTACCCCGCCTCATGAAACAAAATACCCTGATCGTAATTCTTATTCTGCTGATCTTTTTTGTCATTTCCTTCTTAAGTAATATTCTTGGACCCATTATTCCGGACATAGTCGATAGTTTCGACCTGAGTATTGGGTTGGCTGGCTTTATGCCTTTCGCCTTCTTTGTGGCCTACGGGGTTATGTCGATTCCTTCCGGGTTATTGGTCGAAAAGTATCGGGAAAAGAAGGTGTTACTATGGGCGTTTATGTTGGCGTTTGCGGGGGCGCTGCTGTTTGCTTTTATCCCCGGTTTTGGGGTGGCTCTTTTTTCACTTTTCCTCATTGGAGTGGGCATGGCGATGTTGCAGGTAGTGATTAATCCCCTCTTGCGGGTAGCCGGTGGGGAGGCCAATTTTGCCTTTAATTCCGTATTAGCCCAGTTGTTTTTTGGGGTCGCTTCGTTTTTATCCCCTTTGCTGTACAGCTATCTGGTATTGAATGTCCATTCGGACAACACCTCGGGTCTGATGCAGCTTTTTAACTCCTTGGTGCCCGAAAATCTGAAATGGGTATCCCTGTATTGGGTGTTTGCGTTGATTTCTCTGTTGATGGTTATTATCATTCAATTTGTCCGCTTTCCGCAGGTTGAGTTAAAAGAAGACGAGAAAATTGAAGCGGGCGGCGTACTTCGCGAGTTACTATCGAACCGGAAGGTACTGCTGTTCTTTTTGGGTATTTTTGCCTACGTGGGTACCGAGCAAGGTATCGCCAACTGGACCTCCAAGTTTTTACAAACCTACCACGGAGTTGATCCGGCAACGGCCGGGGCTTCGGTTATTTCAAATTTCTGGGGGCTACTCACCGTTGGCTGCCTATTAGGATTAGCATTATTGAAGTTTTTCGACAGCCGCAAAGTATTGATTACCTTTACCACGGGGGCTATAATTTCTCTGATAGCAGCCTTGTTCGGATCGGCTGAGGTCGCCGTTGTTGCGTTTCCTTTGACGGGCTTTTTTGCTTCCGTGATGTGGTCTATTATTGTATCGTTAGCCCTGAATTCCGTTCCCCATCATCACGGTACCTTCTCGGGTATTCTGTGTAGTGGCATTGCCGGTGGGGCGGTAGTACCCCTCATCGTGGGTGGACTAGCCGAATGGGTAGGCTTACGGTTCGCGATGATATTTCTATTTACTACCTTAGGGTATATATTCAGTATCGGTTTGTGGGCTAAACCACTGGTTACCAATGCTACCATCCGTTTTAAAGATATGTTCACGAGTTAGTACTATGTATAAAATTGTACTGCTGATTGACTTCGCGGAGGAGTATAGTAAAAGTTTGCTGAAAGGAATTTCTAAGTACTCCCGGGATCATGGTCCTTGGGTGTTTTGTCGCATGCCGCTATTTCACCGGGAAACGATGGGCATCGACGGGATTCTCAAATGGGCTTTGGAGTGGGGTGCCGACGGAATCATCGGTCAGATGTATAACGATAAGGATATTGTCAAAGTAGTAGAAGCGGGCATTCCTTTGATTGCTCAGGACTTTAAGGAACGATTCAAGGAGATTCCGAATATTACAGGTGCTTACCGCGAAACCGGGGTAATGGCAGCGGATTATTTTCTAAAAAAAGGATTTAAAAATTTTGCTTTTTACGGGTTCAAAGATATCGTTTGGTCACGAGAAAGAGCCGAAGGATTTGAAGGTCGTATCCAACGAGCCGGGTACCGGGTGCATTACTTCGAGCACCGTAAAGCCCGGACCAGCGAGCTATGGTATTACAAGCCAAGTTCTTTGAGTAGCTGGCTGAAATCGCTCCCTAAACCGGTGGCGCTCATGGCTTGTGATGATAATCAAGGGCAGCACATTACCGAAGCGTGCCGTTTGTCGGGTTTACGTATACCCGAAGAGGTAGCCGTTTTGGGGGTAGATAATGACGTCATGTTGTGTGAACTTTCTGATCCTCCGTTATCCAGTATAGCCCTCGATGTAGAAAAGGGTGGCTATGATTCGGCCCAACTACTCGACCAAATGATTCGGAATGGTATGACCGGGGCCTACGATATTGTAGTAAAGCCCACGCAAATAGTCACGAGGTACTCAACGGATATTTACGCCACGAACGATACTTGTATCGCTACCTCCCTAAAATATATTCACCAGAATATTGACAAAAATCTACAAGTGGATGATATTGTCAAACAGGTACCTTTATCGCGGCGGGCATTAGAAAAGCGCTTTCATGATATTACCGGCTATCCGATCTACAAGTACATATTTAACCTGCGAATCGAGAAATTTACTAAAAAACTTCTCGAAACCGATATGTCCATTTTCGAAATTGCGATTGACATGGGCCTCAACGATAGCAAAAATATCGCCCGTCAGTTTCGTCAGGTAAAAGGCTGTACCCCCATCGAGTACAGGCAGCGGTACTTGGCCGGAAAATAATACATTACTTACTGAATAGTTTGCTTTGCTACGTTGACACCCCGGAGTGTAACCTTGGGGGCTTTTTTTTCATTTTTACGACAACGTACCGTGAGTACTTTATTTTCTCCGGGTAGGAGCGAGACATAATTATCTGACCAAAATACCGGGGTTATGGCCTCATTGGTAATCCCGTCTTGGAGTTCTAACTCAATAAAAAAGGCTATTTTTTCGATTGGATTAGAAATATTTACCGAGACTTCAAACTCTCCATTGATCTCCCTGGTGGTCATTTTAGCCGCTACTTGTGCGGGAGCTAGTCGGTTGAGTGAGGTAAAATCGGCGAATTGTTTTTGGGGTGTATAGTACCAGTAGTAACGGCCCCAATCTAGCTGATCGGGTTTACTGGCAAGCCAATAAAAATTATCGGCCACTAATTTACCGTTCTTGTCCTTCAATTTTAAGTCCAGAAAGTAGACCTCACTGGTAGTGGGTAGTTTAAGGTTACTGTTCCTGCTAATACCATTATTTGGTAAGTCATACGTTTTGGTGAATTCCTGAATCACCTTCGAATTACTATCCAGTAATTTGACTTCGGCAGTCATCTCATTTGCGTCCTCCTGAGTATCGTTACCGAAGTAAATCAAATTGTCGCGGTAGTTGTAGATTATACTCAGGGGAGCGCAGGCTTTTTTAGCCCCGTAATAGGCTCCGGTAGGCATTAGGTAGTAGTCAAAAAGCTGCCAGTAAAACTCCGGCCAAGGCGAATTGAGCATCCATTGAATCACGCCGGTGGACTTGGCATGATTGACTACGTGGGCTTCAAACATAGGTCGGATAGCTTCGTAGTTCATGATTTGCGCTTTGAGCGTCAATTCGTCAAGATCTTTGGGAGTCCCGTAGCGTTTATTTAAAGCAGTCAGGTATACACCCAAGGTATTAAAATCTTTCCGACCGGAATGGTAGTTCCAAACGTCATTATCAGCGGGCCATAGTCTTGCATCTGGAATCATTTTTCTGATGCTACTAGCCGGCGGAATTTGCGGGCCGGGGCCAACCTCTGAGTTAAAACCAAATGCTCCACCTAACTTTTTATCTTCGTACCAATATACCGGTGGTACATACTCGTAGGGACCATTCATTTTCATGCCGGATGGGCCGGAAACGGTACTTTCAAATGCTCCGGTTGAAACTAAAAACGGCCGGGTCTGATCGTAGTCCGCGAGGATTTGCCGGTACCGCTTTTCCAGGGCTGGCGTTGGCATGGCGTCGCTGCCTCCGGCCCAGGTAAAGATGCTCGGGTGATTACGCAACCATTTTACCTGATCCCGAAAATAATCAGACAATAGAGTCTCTTCGTTTGGGGTTAGTTTGACGGCGTAGAGATCAACACCTTCGTTGATGGGGAGGTTTTCGTCGCCGGGTTTCATGTTCAGGGGTAGTCCAAGATAATCGGGCCATTCCCATTGGCAGCTCCAACCTACCATCAACAAGATTCCGTTGCGATCACAGAGATCATAAATATGCTGGTTATTACCCCAAACTCCTTCAAAGCGTAGAGCGTTCAGGTTCATTTCTTTGACGTACCGTATTTGAGCCGAGTCTTTTTTTGGTTGGTATCGTAAAAACAGATCATCTACCCAGCCCGCACCTTTGATCAGCAGTGGCCGGCCATTAATTCTGTACCCACGTACACCTTCTTGGGTGAGGTAGGTTTCCACTTCCCGGATTCCAAAGGAAGTACTTTGCTCGTCGATTCGATTTTGCTTTTCGTGTAATTCCAGCCTTAGATCGTACATTTCCGGCGAGCCTAAACCGTTTGGCCACCACAGTCGGGGATTTTTGATGGTTAATTGTGGGAATTTTTTCGGTGTGAAATAGATTGTTTTATGTTCCTGCGGTTCCAAGGACACTTCTTTTTCAAAACGAACAGACTCAATAAAGCCCGTAACTCGAACGGTCTTCGCTTGATTACTATGGTTGGTGATTTCGGTGCTAATGGTTAAGGTCGCTTTGTCCAGAGTACCGGGTTTTAGGTCCGGCGCTACGAAGGGCATATCCAGAGTTACCTTACCGGAGCGGCGTAAACGGATTTCGCGGAAAATACCCATGTAGTGATCGGGTGGGGTAGGAGCCCAATCCACAAAGCCCATGTAAAAATCGCGAACCTGCGGGGGGAATACTTTTACCAACAGCGTATTAGCGCCGCTCTGCGCTGCTTGGGTAATATCCAGATCAAACTGCCGGAAGGCACCGAAGATCGTATCTTGGTTGGCTATTTTTTTACCATTTAGCCAGATATCCGCCCGATAATTGATCCCGTCAACCAGTAGACGCAGTACTTCGGCATCTGGTTGAATCTCGTCAAGTGTAAAGGTGTTTCGAAACCACCACGGCTTTTCAAAGGGTGCCCGGGGGATCGCTTCCAGATTCTTACCCATAAACGGGTCCTTATAAACACCCGCCTCCACGAGGGCTCCTAGTACCGTGGTAGGTACCTTGGCTTTGGTCCATACCGTAGGGTCGGGTGCGTTTTCAGTAAGCTCCTGAATATTCTCAGATACGTTCGCTGAAGAGGCAATTACCCAGTTCTCAGAAAGTACTTGTTCCCCGGTGGTATAGTCCTTTACCTGACAACCAACTAGAACACTTACAAAAAAGGGAACCAGAGTAAGGGTTTGATATCTATGAAAAAAAGAAGGACAAGTGTAACCCATAGGGGAAAAGAAAAATTTAGACGCTGAATTCGGGAGCTGTAACTAGCGCCTGAACTTTCCTGATTGCCTGAGCAAAAGAAAGCATATCTTGGGAGCTACCCAACATGGCGTGTTGCAAAATCCAGACACCTTCGTCTGCGCAGGCCCGCTCGGCTACCGGGCATTCTACGTTGGTATAACTAACGGAATCAGGCAGGGCATAGCACATGAAGTTCTTATTCTGAAACAGAGGTTGTTTGTACAACGGATACGGGTAACCCCTAAAACAAGGTACTCCTTCGGCCGCCAGCATTTCTACAAAGGTATTCTTATGAACTCCATTGAATTTGGTTGAATCATAGCGAAAAATATAAAGGTGCTGGCAATGAATCGTTTCACCGTGCCCACGGGTGAGTGGATTTATTCCTTCAATTGGTTCCAGTAATTCGTTCAGATGTAAACCATTCTCGTGCCGTAGATGGGTTTGTGCGTCCAGACGCTTTAATTGCTGGGACAGTAAAACGGCCTGAATCGGGCTGATGCGGTAATTGCAGCCGGGCAGATAGTGGTCGTACCATTGTCCTTCGGGTAGTCTTCCAACATTACGAAGGGAAGCCATGGTCCGGTATAGCTCTGGATCGTTGGTGATGACAATACCTCCCTCGCCACTCGTCAGATTCTTGGAAGATTGGAAGCTAAAACTCCCGGCATCGCCGATGGTGCCCAGTTTCTTGCCCTTAAACTCGGCACCGTGGGCATGAGCGGCATCCTCAATAACCCGCAAATTATGTCGCTGGGCGATATCCATAATAGCATCCATAGCGCAGGCTTGTCCGGCAAAATGAACGGGTATTATGGCCTTGGTCCGCGGGGTAATGGCTGCTTCAATCTTACTAGCGTCAAGATTATACGTACCTGGGTCAATATCCACAAAGACAGGTACGCCGTTTGCTTCCACGACGGTAGAGGCGGTGGCAATGAAGGTATACGGCGGAACAATCACTTCGTCGCCGGGCCTGATGCCGCAAGCAATTAATGCCAGTCGCAACGAAACTGAGCCGTTCACGCAGCTAACGGCATATTTTGCGCCGCAGTAGGCCGCAAACTCATTTTCAAAGGCTTCCACCACACCGGTGCAATCGGGGTTACCCCATTGTCCACTTCGGATAATATCTGCTACAACTTCGGCTTCTTTTTCATCAAATATTGGCCAAGGGAAACTAGTTTTTACTGTTTTTTCTCCTCCGTATAGTGCCAGGTATTCGTCCATATTTTGTTCATAGGTTTAGGCCTTAATACTGTCCAGAAAGGCTATCAGGCTACTCGATGCTTGTTTTTTTCTTTCCATACTAGTCCATAAGATTTACTCTCTAGTATTTATATTGATCTATCGCTCGTATTCAATTCATACATGAAACTTTCAAAATCATTTCTATTAGTGCTCCTGATCTCCGGTATGACCCTCGGAACTACTTGGGCGATACGGGGTCAATTCGGTCATGAACAAGGAGCTGCTTGGGCGGGAGGAATCGGAGCATTAGTCATTCTCTTGTTAGCCAAACGAAAAGATTGGTACCCCAAAGCTTTGCGGGCGACGCTTGCAGGGGCGATTGGTTGGGGATTGGGGGGAATTATGAGCTACGGTATAGTAGTCGGCTACGGCCGGGGCTCTGATTTTAGTAATGTATTCTACGGCTTGACGATGCTCTTTGTGATAGGAGCATTGTACGGTTTTTTGGGTGGCGGTCTGTTTGGATTAGCCTTAGAAGAGTCAAAAAACAAACGAGTAGATTGGGCGCGATTACTCGTCGAAATGGTAGCGGTAGCACTAGTTACGTATTTCTTTGTCATTGAGCAATGGGGCTGGTTGATGACCCCGCCCCGCTCAGAAATGTGGGCAGTCTGCCTAGGGGTTGCATTCGCACTCACCTGGTACATGGTTAGGAATCAGTACACCGCTGCGCTTCGGGTTGCGGTATACGCTGGACTGGGGGGAGGTTTTGGCTTTGCCTTTGGAAACTTCTTACAAGTACTCGGGCATGTTTCTGAAATCCCTTTCAATTTCTGGAATGTGATGGAGTACAGCCTTGGTTTTTTTGGGGGAATTGGAATGGCCTATGGTACCTACACAGCAGAATGGGAAGTACCTGAGCAGCCATCAGAGAAGTCAGATAACCAATGGTTTCCAATCGTCATGGTATCTTTGGTCATTCCATTGATCGTATGGGATCAGTCATTTGTTTTGGAGCGACTGAGTAAAATGGGGGAAGTTATTCAGGTAGGTAATCCGGAGTCCTTGGCGAGCATTAGTCAACTAATGGCTCTACTCTTGATCATTGGGATTGGGGGATATTGGGTCAACTACTTTTATATTCAGAGACCAGCCGACCAGCCGACCTATAACAGCCTGAAAATATACTTTCTGACTCATTTCGGGCTGTACACTTTTTGTAGTTGGCTTGTTACGGGAGCGTTTTTTAGTACTTACCGAATTGAACAGTACCTCTATTTGGTCAATTTGCTAATTATTGGCTTGGTCGTTAATTTCCTGACGGCTAACTTCCAACCCAAGAGTAATAACACCTGGCATTGGGGAATAGCCTTGTTCGGAATTGTGGTAGTACTTGGGATACTAGCCTTCATTGCGGTTGCATCCCATGGAGAAATAAAAGGAGCGCAAACCAGATTTTAATCTTTGTTTGCGCTCCTTTCGACGAAAAAAGCGTGCTTTGCAGCACGCTCTCCGAGATATTCTTAATGAACAAACGGTTAGATAACGCGAACGTTAACTGCGTTCAATCCTTTTTTTCCCTGCTCTACTTCGTAAGACACTTTGTCATTCTCGCGAATGTCATCGGCTAGGCCTGATACGTGTACGAAAATGTCTTGATCACCATTTGATGGGGAGATGAAACCAAATCCTTTGGTATCATTGAAAAATTTGACTGTTCCTTCTTGCATTATAATTATTGTATTGGTAAATATTCATAACAAAGGAACAGCAAAATAATTGAAATTCCAAACGTATACCAGTTAATAACTTGTTTTTCACTGATTTGTGGCTATTTTAAGCTGTGAAGGCACTATTTATTTTCAACTTAATTACAGAGAATGGTTTGGAAATGGGGAAGTACCTACTTTAAAGTGACGGTTTTTCCGGTTTTAGCTGAATTCTTAGCGGCTTCCAGTATCTGTACAACCGTAATATTGACGGGAAGCTCATATAAATCGTTGGGGGTCATGATGAGTCGTCCTCGTACCACATCGGCTAAAACGGAGAATGGATCTTCGAAAGGTTCCGGACGAGGGGAGAGTTTAAGGGTTTCTTCGGGACTCTTTTCCTGTAATCGCTGCCGTACCGTGGTGCGGTCCACGGCTACGGCATATCCCTTAGTGCCGTATACCTCCATATCTTTTCTGGCAAAGGTCCAGTTCCATGACCCCTGTATGATGCACTGTGCTTTGGGATATTGCAAAATGATGGTCGCCTCATCGTCCACTTTTGGGTATATATTGGGTTTATTTTGTTGAGTCACCGCCGTTACGGTCAAGGGTTTCTCTCCTAGCATCAACCAGGTCATCAGATTGGCGCCGTAGCACCCAAAATCCATCAAGGCACCACTTCCGTTTTGGACGGGATCGGTTAGCCAGGAAAAGAACTCATTGCTCACCCCAATTTCCTTTGGACCTTGGTGTCCGTCGTTGACCATTACTTTTCTGATCTCACCCAATTTACCTTCCTCGTAAAGTTGTTGCACGTGTTGGTTACTGGAATACCAGGATGTTTCAAAGTTGGTAAGTACCTTAATACCGTTTTTCTTGGCCAAGGCCCCAATTTCCAACGCATCTTCGTAGGTGGTGGCGAGTGGTTTTTCTACCATTACGTGTATTTTTTTTGGCGCGGCCGCCCTGACCACGTCGATGTGCTCATTGATCGGGCCAAACGCCGTCACAGCCTCTGGTTTGGTTTCGGTGAGCATTTTATCAAGGTTATTGTAGAACAACTTCGGATCTAGCTTATAGCGGTCAATGAATTTTGCTATCAGCGCTTTATCTGTTTCATAAATTCCTACTAGTTCGATATTTTTTTTCTCCTTCCGATTGAAAATCCAACCAATGTGTCCGTGACTGATTCCGGCCACGGCTACCCTGACGGGTGTTTGGGCGTAGGCAGGAGCTACCATTAGGCCCACAAGTATTAGCAATAAAGCTTTCATAAAGTGTTCGGTTGTTTTGGGGTATATACTAGTGGTAAAAAGAGGCATGTACAGGAATTCTACCATGATTATCGAATCTGAAAGCATGTTTAAAGTACAATATATCCTATTATTTGAGATGTAAAAATAAGAAAAACAATAAAGAAAGATGGACCAGGACTCACTAAGGGCAGGGGAGCGCATATAACCCTTCCAACTCATTTCAAAAACTAAGCCATACGCTAGACTACGAGGACAACACAGATTGGGGTGATACCCCTGCACCTCGGACGCAGTTCTTTCGGAGTCCCCAAAAGAGATTATCAGCGAGGTTAAAAGTCTGGATGTGGGTATGCCGAAATCAGTAAACCCCTACCAGGGATGTGAACATGGGTGTATTTACTACTACGCCCGTAATTCCTACGAGTATTGGGACTTTTCGGCTGGTTTGGACTTCGAAACTAAGATTATGGTCAAGAAGGATGCCCCTAGATTACTGGAAGCTGAATTCCAGTCAACGAAGTGGAAGCCAGTGGTAATTTTATTTTCTGGTAATACGGATTGTTATCAACCGGCCGAGCGGCAGTTTCGACTCACCGATCCATGTTGGAGTTATGCTTAAAGTACCGGAATCCGGTGGGTAAGTAGTAGAACAATATTAGAGATAGAGTAAAATTATTATATTTATCTGAAAGTCAGTAATTTGAATGTTTTAAGTTGTATTAATAAATAAGCCCGACTACTTATTATTACCAAAAATATGCTTGTTTTCCGGGATATTGACCTACTAACTGAATTGGCCCGGCTCAATTTGGTACACGTCTATATTACCATAATAACCCTGCAAAGAGTTGCGGTAGGTTATGGACCGAAGGACGGTTACCGCCGCTCAACGTTTATAGGTAATTCAAAAACTAACCGCTGCTGGTACCCCAACCGGGGTAATGACCGCGTCCATTATTCTTGGTCTGACCGATCATAAGATTCCCAAACTAATTGAAGCGGCCGCTGAGGCGGGTGCGGTAGGAGCGGGCTACACCATCGTCAGGTTGAATGGAGCCATTGCTGATCTTTTTGAAGACTGGATGCGGAACGCCTTTCCGGACCGGATGGACAAGGTGTTGAATTAAATCCGGGAATGCCACGGCGGGAAGCTGAATGATAGCCACTTCGGGACCAGAATGCGGGGAGAAGGTGCCCTGGCAGAAAATATCAAAGCAATGCACGCGATCTCCCGTTCCCGGTGGATGGAAAGGCGAAGTCTCCCACCGTTGGACCACTCCCTTTTCAGGCGGGAAGGTTTACAAATGAAGTTATTTTAGCTGATAATTTTTCAGGGAAATTATCAGCTATTTGCCACATCTTCTTGGTAACCGCGTATAGTCAATTAAACCAATAGTTACCTCTATTGCTAACTGCGAGCAAGTGCTGAGGATACTGACTCATCTATCCATAAATTATCTTAGTAAGTGGCTGACAATTATGATAGCAGAACCGAACGCGAAAATATTTCTGGCTGAAAAGCGATTGAAATTAGAAAATCCTTTTAATCAGAATTTTACTACCTATTTACCCGAGCAAATAGACTTGTCAAGAAAGACTGTTGTGGGAGTATCTTCTTCTTTATCCGATGACATACTAACAAGGGGGAATCAGCTTACTAGTAGAAGTGAAGGCAGATTCATGGGTTGTGTTTGTTCCTTACATCGGTGATCTGATTCTGAGGTTTGGGCAGGAATACCAATTGCTACTGGCGGAGGGCGAAGTAATGGTCAAGACATTCAAGAAAGGTGAATTGTACGAAATCAGGAACCCCAGTCCGGACGACCACATTAACTTTTTCCAACTCAGGTTTTTCTCCGAATTTTCTCACAAATATGAAGTGTCGGACATTCAAATGGCGGCTTATCCTAACGCTGTACGATCTATCGTGACCTCAGGAAGTACCTCCATATCAATCGGACTGTACGAGGATAGAAAAAAGGAGTTTATACCCTAAGAAGTTCTCAAAACGGGCTATTTGTTTATGTCATCGAAGGTGTGTTTGAATGTAAAGATCATCTGGTTCAGAAACGAGATGGTCTTGCTTTGCGGAACGTAGAAACTGTGGAATTTGAGGCACTCTCGCAGGGTGCAGTCCTTCTATTGGTGGAGTTCGAAACCCCAAATGTAGTTTTCGTAAGTAACGGTTGATAAATCCGGGAAAAAAGATGCCGGATGGATACTATTTTCTGCTCATGAGCGTAATCGAAGTAGGGGCATGTCTCTACTTTTTAAACTTCTGAATTATACTCTGATGTTACGCAAGTCTATTGTATATGATAAAAAAAGCGAATTAAATTTGGCAGATGAAAACAGACCTTGATCTATACACGGATTATTTGATCAGTTTCCTGGGGCAAACCAGTGCCACTGGCTTGTCCGCTCTGCTTGACAATGCCGTGAGCCACGATGGGGTGACCCGCTTTCTCAACCAACCCGATCACGACAGCAAAGCCCTGTGGAG
>Ga0209390_10003728_pt1 | contig 24150 bp, 28 predicted proteins | sample BON01_FD_187212 | JGI IMG/M metagenome (GOLD analysis project Ga0209390, IMG submission 187212) | Freshwater microbial communities from Lake Bonney liftoff mats and glacier meltwater in Antarctica - BON-01 (SPAdes) (version 2) | ecosystem: Environmental > Aquatic > Freshwater > Ice > Glacier... | reverse complement strand
TTATCTCTAGGAAATTAACCAAAAATGAATAATTTGTGTTCAAATCGGCACCAAATAAAATCGGCCTCTAGGCCACGCCAGTATTAGTTCTTACTGAAAATTAACCCGGTTAAGCCGGACAGCAGTGATGTTCTATATGTTCTATATTTTATGAGCTGTAAATTATTGTTATCATTTTATCTGCTGTTGTTGCTCATCAAGCGACAATGTAATTAACGAATTAACGAATTAACTCATTAACTAAATAAATTCATTCAGCTTCTGCATGTACAGATCATGACCATGATGCATGGTCTCTTTCCATTGATCGCCCGAATCTTCATTGGCATCGTCGCTAATATATTTAAATGAATGCCAGGGAATGTTAAAACTAAAAGCAGTGGCGGCAATGGCAAACAATTCCATATCAACCACATCAACTTTTTGTTCGTGTAACCATGGGTCATGCTCGGTGACAAAACTGTCGCCCGTGCCACATACGTGTTCCCCCGTAACCGAAAAATATTCATATGGGCGCGGGCAAAATGGGGTGATGCCCCTGGGTGCCAAGGGCTCAGCAGCCATGTCTCGTTGAATCACTTTACGAATACTTAACAAACCGCTCAGCTCAGGGTTAATTTTACCCACCGTACCAAAATTAATAATCAGTTTTGGCTCATACGTTTGAATGGCGTTGATAGTCGTTAGTAGGGCATTAATTTTACCTAAGCCGGTGAAGACAACTTTCACATCAGAAGGTAAGTCAAATTGTTTAAGTTCTGATTCTAGAGCAGTGACGATAAGTAAAGGTGATTTCATATAACTCGATCGAATGAGCGATTGGTGTGTTCAAAAGTATTTGAGCATCAATAAAAAATGGTGAACAAATATGCAGATTAAATATACAACCTATTGCCTATTTTTTATAGTACTCATTGCTTTTCCCCATTTCTTGCAAGCTTGTGCAAGAAATGGGGTGTAACCTTAGATTACATTAGCAGATCAATTAATAAGGAAACATCATGCGGTTACACAAATATTTTTTAGTTTTTTTGATTTCGTTATTTACTTCTATTTCCGCCCAAGCATCAGAAACATTAACTGTTGTTCACCCGGCACTTGCAGCACCTACATTAATTGATAATGGTTTGCCAGGCCAGTCTGTTGGTGATGTGCGAATTTTTCAATTTGACGCCCAAACAACGAGTGGCGACAAAATCACGGTCGATTGGATCATGACAACGACGGGTGTTGATCAGTCAAGCATGGGTGAATATCGAATGAGTGCGGCCACATTTTCTTTTGGTTCAACAACCCAAGAGCAAATTGTGATTCAAGGTATTGCTCAATATTCAAGTGCAAATGAGACTCTCAAATCAACCGTGTCAACGACGCGGGCGGTAACAGGCGGAACTGGCAAGTATGCCAATGCGAGTGGTTGGATGGAAACAACTCATCTGTCTGATGGTACTTGGAAACACGTTCTTCATTTGAAATAGATTCAATAATGCAATAAGAACAATTTAAGTGATTGGCGTTAACGGGTTCTCTTAATTAGGTCTATTCGTATATTTATATGTTCATGTGTTCATGTTTTTACAAATCATGTTAGGTGAGTTTTACCTCACAAAAGAAGCGTTAAGGAAACATTATTTTATGAAAATTACAAAAACATTAGCCAGTATTTTATTTTTATTCGTGTTGTCACCCGCATCGTTTGCTGCTGATTACAAGTTGGTTTATTACAGCGATATTCAGCCGCCAGAATTGATTGATCAATTACCTTCAGGTCTGTCGCTTGGTGATATGTATGTTCGCAACGCGCCTGTACGGTCTTCAGAAAATGGCCCTGTGATTGGTGAGTACTTTTCACAAGCTACGATTATTTATTTAGACCTGAAAAACCAAAAATCAGCTCGTGCTTACCAGGCAGAAGCTGTACTGCCTGAAGGTACTTTATATCAATTTGACTTTGTGCAGCTTAACCATGGCGACCCCATCAAAGAAGGCCATAAACATATGGGTGCAATTATTGGTGGCACGGGTAAATATGCGGGTATTCGAGGTACTTACGAAATGGAAATGATGAAAGGTGGTAAATCAGTTAAGGTTACAAGCCATTATTGGTTGGGGCAGTAGCAACTTACTCTGTGAGGTAACCTTGATGTACCCCTTGAGGTCAAGTTGTTGATGTTGGCACCAACTGTTTGTTGATATGTGCTCATCAAAATTTGACGGGCATGGTTTGACCCCAAATGACGGTTTTGTATGTTCAAGTATCATTTGAACTAAACAATACGAAATAGGGTGATCTAGCTTATGAAAATTATTGCCTGCTACTCAAATAAAGGGGGGGTTGGTAAAACAGCCACCGCGGTAAATATGGCGTATTCGTTCGCGGCGAATGGCCAGCGCACGCTTCTTTGTGACCTTGACCCGCAAGGTGCATCAACGTTTTACTTTCAAGTCAAGCCTGCTAAAAAGTTAAACGTTAATCGTTTTTTGAATGACAAAGAGCGATTTGTAAAGTCTATACGTGAGAGTGATTTTGTAAATTTAGATATCTTGCCCGCTAATATGTCGTTCCGCGACTTTGACATATTTCTTAAAGATATACGCAATAGTGATAAGCGCATTAAGAAAACGCTCAAGACTGTTAAAGACGACTATGACATTGTCATACTTGATTGCGCACCCAATATATCGACGCTTTCAGAAAGTATTTTTAAAGTGGCAGATGCCATTTTAGTGCCTGTGATTCCAACGCCACTGTCACAACGAACTTTTGTACAGTTAATGGAATTTTTTCAAGAGCATGGTTTAGACACTCAAAAGATAAAACCTTTTTTCTCGATGGTTCAAACAATTAAAGCACTGCATTCAGACACTATTGTCGATCTGGTTAAACAATACCCCAAGCAGTTTTTGACGAACTACATTCCATTTAACTCAGACATTGAAAAAATGGGTGTTTATCTTCAACCCGTCATTCACACCTCTGCTACGGGAACCGCCGCATTAGCCTATCAAGCTTTGTTTGATGAGCTTTTAGCTAAGCTTCGTTAATTTTAACAAGATGCTCGGAAATCCTCTCCGTTCAGGGGGAGGATGAATAGCGCTGACGCCAATACAGTAAAAAATACGATGTCACTGCCAAAGGTTAAGGTAGAGGTGCGTGCCCAATACGGCTTGCAAGTCGGTGATGGGTATGTGAGCCAAAACGTGAGCGCTAATCTGGTTTGGCGGTTTTAATAAAGGTGTCGTGGGAGTTCCGCTTATTTTGTCTGAGCCCCCTCAGCTTGACCCAATGCCTTTGAAGGGTCTATCGATAAGTCGGCACTTAAAAACGCAGGTGTTTCGGGTAGGGCCATCATGACGTTGTTGGCGTCCATGACTTGTATCTTTAGGTTTTTGGCTTTGATGCCGAGTACATGACCACCATGTTGATGATCTGCAGATAAAAAGTGCATGTGGTAACCGGGTATATTAAAGGTGCGGGCAAAGGTGGGCGACCAAAAACCCATTAACGAACCCGTACAGTCTTTGAATGTAAACTCAGATTGATGATGGGTGGCTTCAACTAAGGTTTCACCCGGCTCTGCTTTGCAGGCTACGCGGTAGTAAATTTCATCAAACACGCCATCTATTCTGATTGCTGTAAACAGATTGCTAGATTCACGAAATCCATCAATTTGTTGAATTAAATCGGCCCAGCTTTCAACTGTACTCAACACACCTGAACGGTCTGCTTCAAATTGAGCGCTGACCCAAAACGGCGCAGTCGTGTCGTCGCTGGGTTCAAGCACGCGACCGTCACCCAACGCTTGCCACACGCGACCATCTAGCATGATGCCTTCGCCGTTGAGGCTATCAAACGTACCCAAACCAAAGTCACCATGGGTTTTAATTTGACCCACCGTGATGCAACCTTGATACACCCCTTGCACCAAAGCAGTTGAGGTCGACACTTGAAATAACGTGTGATGGTCAACCCCTAAAGACTTTGCTAAGGCGTCTTGCACCACGCGATCAAGTGTTTCGCCCGTTTGCTCACATCGATGTTTAAGCGCATTTAAGATTGAGTCAGAAATGTTTACCTTCAGTTTATGGCTGCCAGGTACGTTTGGGTTTTTGGTTGCTTGGGTCATTGTTTATGAAAGAAGTGTTGCGTAAGAAAATAGCGTTTAAATTAATAGACGAAAATAGACGGCTTTAAAATGATAGGCTTCTTTAGTGTCAATTCACATAGCTTTGAATCACGTCTTGCATCAGGCGGTGATTGCGGCTGTAGTCAACCGGCACATTAATGATGACGGGCACGTCTGATCCAAACGCTTGCGCTAGTACTTGAGCCAACTCACTGGCCGAGGTAATGTTGTAGCCTTTACACCCAAATGATTCGGCTAACTTTACAACATCGTACCCACCCAATTTCACGCCAGACTCTTCACCATAAGCGGCTTGTTCTTGAAAGGCGACCATATCGTACGAGTTACTGTTCCAAATAATATGAACAAACTTTACCCCTTCTCTCACGGCTGTTTCGAGCTCCATCACACTGAATAAAAAGCCACCATCGCCCGATATAGACAGCACTCGGTCATTCGGGTGCAGCATACTCATGGCAATGGCCCAGGGCATGGCCACACCAAGGGTTTGTTGGCCGTTACTCACCATGAATTGACGGGCATGGTCAGCCACACAGTATCGATTGGTCCATATATAGTGCGACCCCACATCAAGTGCCACATGTGTATTGTGCGTAATAACGTTGCGAATTTCGTGAATTAAACGCAGGGGCTCAATTGTGTCGTAGCCTATTGTTAGTACGCAGTCATTTAGAGGTACTTCGCCCCCAATGGCTAGTACGGCAGAGCCTTCACTGGTGGCGGTCGCCAAGCCGGTTACCAAATTTGTTACGCCTGGGCCAGAGGTGGCAATGCATACACCAACGGTACCCGTTAAGCGACCAAAGGCTAAAGCCATAAAGGCTGCATTTTTTCGTGGCGACACACCACCAACTTAATTTTTGAATGCTTAAGCGCAATAAAAAGGCTATCAATTTTGGCCCCCGGAATACCAAAAACGTGTGTCACGCCATGGTTTTCGAGTAGGGTGACAATGGCGTTAGATCAGTTTTTGAGGTTGTTGGGGTTAGCCAAGATGCGATCCAAGTTTAAAAGGTGTGTGGTGTGTCAGCGTATGAACAATTTAGATTGGTTGTTAAATTTAACCCATCAAAAGAACCAACACTAAAGCTGCGGCAACAATATGTGCAAGTGTGATCACAACAGACAAACCGTGTAATTGCATAAAACGCTTTCGTTCACCTTGATCGGTCGCTCGGTTAATGGCGGGCATGAGCATTTGACGAGTGGGTAGAGTTGTTAATGCAATCAGAGCCAGCACAAGTGCACTAAAACCCTCTACAAATACTGATAGTAAGGCAGCCAGTGCAGAGGTGCCCATAACAAATACGTAAAAAGGTGGGAAAGCCTTGCGTATTAATGCACGGGCTTCAACAGCAGGCAGTACTTTAAACAAAAAAGCTGCAAATGCCGCCGCAAAAAGCAGCATGCCACCAAATAGCCATGCGGTGACAAGAAGCGCGGCGATGCGAAGATAATCATCCATGATGGGTGTGCCTATACGAGTGAATTGTTATGCCAACACGATACCCGTAAAGTTGCCTTAATTTACCCAATATCACCTTATTTTGCAGGTCAATGCCAGCGCCTTCTGTAGTAGCAACAGCCTCTTCAAGTGAGTTGCACATATCGTTACCCCATAAAGATTCAAATCTAAGCGATATAGACAATATTTTAATTTAAGAGAAATCAATCTAATGAGCGGTTTGAACACGTGGAATTCAAGCGCGTCTAGAGGTTAATTAGTCATATTGGCTATTAATGAAAAAAAATGTCATTGTTTTCATGTTTTTGGTAATGACTGCATTTTCTGTAAAGGAATAGTAAGTCATGTTGTGTTGTTGTTCTGTTAAAATGAAGGAATGATAATTTTTAAAAAAACATGGGCTACGCTCTTTTTAGTAGTTTTAATGGTCGCTACATTTTCAACTGAAGCGAGGGCGGCTGCATTTAATAAAGAAATTCTTGTTCTTGAGCAGCGCACTGCTTTGTTAAAACATCACCCAAATATTAAAGATGGCGAAACGGGCCATGTTTTATATTTTGAAGGTGAGCTATATTTTAAAGATGGCAAACGCGCGGGAATTTTATATGGTTCGACGGTAGCTATCGATATTAAAGACAGCGATTCAAACCCTGAAATTCGTCATAGAGATCTGATTTTTGTGATTGATGATAGCCAGATTTTGTCTTCAGGTATATCGGGTTACGAACGCACGCCAAAATGGAAAGCAGAAGGTCGAGAATGGTTGCCCCTTGATTTAGCAATATTAGGTGGAACGGGTCAATACATGGGCGTGTTCGGTTCTGTTAAAACCATAAAGTTAAAAAATAATATATTTCAGCACACGCTTGAAATGTACAAACCGAATTTGCAATAAACCATTTGGCCAGCCACTGGCCCATGACCAATCTTTCTTCAGGCAGCGAACCTAAGCAACAGGGTTGGGCTTAACTGCACTTTAAGGGGCATTGCAGGGTCACTCGCTGCTATTTCTATGACAATCGGTGCAACTTGGTGGGCAACCATTCTGTAAGCTGATGCAATCGTTTCACCTAGTGCCTGTAGTTTGGCCTACACCACCACAACTTCTCGAGTTGTCGCTTGCGATCCCGTCTGCAAAAACTTGACAAAAACCAATGGGAACGTCGATGCGCAGTGACAGTATGGAGTGATCGACAGTTTTTGCGCGTACGAGCACTTGATCATATCGTCGTGCTGCACAACCCTGAGCAGGCCAATCATGCTTGCAAACGGTTTGTTCAAATGTCTGAATTGGTACGCAGGTTTAGTCATGCTGTTAAAGTGACTAGTGAATCAATTGCCTCAAGTCACTCGAGTGACTTAGGTGAATGGTCAGATCTGTTGAACCCACCTAATCGGCATAGTTCTGACGACTTGGCTTACGCATTAGGCCTGCAAGCGGGGTCTTTGGCCACCGCGATGGCGCAGCTCAATCAACCTGAGCAAGCCCAAACTTGGCAATCGTTAAGCGACGACTTGACCCGCTTAAATAAAAATATATACGCTTAGCTTAATTTTAAGTTCTGCGGCTCAATCAAATTTTGAATGAGCCCACTTCTTTCTTTACCCAAGCCTCAGCCCATTGAAAAGTCGGGTGTGAAGCTTAAATCATGGTTTTATATACTCAGTTGCCTGTTTTTAGCTCAGGGCTGGCATGGGTACGTCAGTTGTAAACTTTGGCACAGAATACCCCGCTTGCACAGCAGGTCGCACCGCGATTCTTAGGTACCAGTCTTTGACGTTTGGAAAATGGTCTAAGTCAATTTCTTGCCATTCAAATCTAGACACCCATGGCCAGCAGGCCATATCTGCAATGGTGTACTCACCACGATTTGCACCTGCAATGTAATCACGGCCTTCTAAACGCTTATTGAGCACACCATACAAACGCTTTGCTTCAGCCCCATAACGTTGCTCAGCGTATTCTGATTTGCCTTTGTTATATTTTACAAAATGGTGCGTTTGCCCCAGCATCGGGCCCAAGCCACCCATTTGCCACATTAGCCATTCGACCATGCGCCAATATTCATCGCCATCGCATTGAAACCTTTTGTACTTGTCAGCCAAGTACATCATGATCGCGCCCGTTTCCATCATATGAATACCCGTTTCGTGATCAACAATTGCAGGAATACGGTTGTTGGGCGAAATCTTTAAAAAATCAGGGGCGAATTGCTCATCTTTTGTGATGTCGATAGCGTGAACGGTATAAGGAATGCCCAGTTCTTCAAGCAGAATCGAGACCTTGCGCCCGTTAGGTGTTGTCCAGGTGTATAAATCAATCATTATTTAGCCTCTTAACGTATCAATTAACGACTTATCGATTTGGGTATCAAAAAGATTTAGTTTAAGTGGTTTAGTGATCTTTGCATTCAAGCATTTCGAACACTTACAGCACATCAACGCGATAACCTGCGCGAGGGAAGTGCACACAAACGTTACCCACTTCATCGGTATGACGGTCAATCACGATAGTGTCTGCATCGGCAAATCTTACGGTTCCGGTGACGGGTTGTTCGCCACCGTTAACGTCGGGGCTAACTGAGATCGGCATACCAACTTCGAGGCCTTGCGGTTCGTGCGCGGCAACGCCTGTCTGAGCGAGTGGCTCAAGGTCACGCGCAATGATGATGGCTTCTTCAGGGGTTATGTCGCTTGATGAGCCATGGCCAATATCACGTACATTTTGTTCCCAACGTTCTAACTCGGGGAATGCTGACAAAAAGGCTGGGCCGTCGGCCCAACGACCGCGCAAGAACCAAACCACAAAATAAATCTGGGCATCTATGGCAGCGGGCTGAGCCCCTAAAAGAAAAGCTCGGCCATCAGCCATTTGAGCATTGAGCCAAGATAAGGGAGCGCGAACTTGTGAAACCAGATGGGGGAGCTCAGCATTTGCCTGTTTTAAAGCTTCAGCCCAATTTTCGCCTAGATAAAGTCGACCTCGATCTTGTGCGAAATCTTTGTCTAACTTATCGCCTGCTGAGCCCAAAATGTGCCTGACAGAGGTGTCGAAAAAAGCGCCATCTGTCCAACGACTGAGGCACCACATTAAGCCAAAGTCTGATGTTGGCATGAATGTGGGGGAAGGGTAGCGGCGCTCAAGCTCACGAATAATGCACTGGCTATCGCAGTAAATATCAGCCCCGATTTGCATCACGGGTGTGCGTCGGTAACCGCCTGTTAGCGCCGTTAGCATAGGCTTTGGCGGCAGACGTGGTATGTCAACATTGCGCCAAGCAAGCCCCTTTATGCCAAAAGCCACCCTTACTTTTTCAGCTACAGGTGATTGAGGGTAAGCATGGAAAATAATTTCTGAAGCGGCTGCTGTCACGTTGAGATCTATTTTGTATTGAGTTGTTATCGTTTCATACAGCATACCTTAGCGCACGACATATTTTGATCAATGTTTGTCATTTAGCGTTCGTGTTCGACCAGCACCGCCAGTTTGTTTCTTGTGGGGCTAACAGACATTTCGCATGTGATCGCCCAGCTCAATGTGGCCTTTTTCTTTCACGACCTTGGCGGCATTGAGGCGATCAGCCTCTTCTCTGTTTTGACTGAGTTTTCTTTTGAAAACCAAAGAATCGATCGTAATTTCAATGCCAACAATTTTTTTGAGCATGTTTGCAATATAGTCTGATGGGGCATCGCCCATTTTCCAAGGTTTGGGTTCGCTTTGCTCATGATGGCGGGTTAAACGAGCCAGTAACCCCCTCAGAAATCGCTCGTCATTTTTAAGTGTTGCGCTAGGCAGGTCAAACAAGCCAAGGCCGCCCGACGTTGGACGGCATATGGCAATAACGTGTCGCTAAACATGCAAAATAACGACACGTTTTGTGGACATGTCGCTGAGAAGGCTATATCATCAAAACGTGTCGCTAAAAATGCATTTTTAAACTATGACAGAAGCTTAAATGACCTGGAACCCTGAAAAACCCCATAATGAGCTGCCTTCGCTGCCCCCAAAACATACGCTTGAAAGTAGGGTCGTGCTCAAGGCTTGCATCAATGCACGAACTGCTTTAGCTGAACTGAAGCAGGCGGCAGGTTTGATACCGAATCAAACCATGCTAATTAATACGATTCCCCTGCTTGAGGCAAAAGACAGCTCAGAGATTGAAAACATTGTCACCACGGCAGACAGACTTTTTCAACATGCTCAGTGGGAAAACCAGGCCGACTCAGCGACTAAAGAGGCACTGCGTTATCGATCTGCACTGAATAAAGGGTTTCAATCATTAAAAAAACGCCCTCTTTGTACAGCGACTGCTGTCGAGATATGTCAAACACTTAAAGGTGTAGACATGAACATCAGAAAGATATCAGGCACTCAGTTGCTTAATGACAAAACGGGCGACATTATTTATACGCCACCTGAAGGGGAAAATACGCTTCGCAATATGTTGGCCAACTGGGAACAGTTTATACATAATGAAGAAGACATAGACCCGCTCGTTCGCATGGCTGTCGGCCATTACCAATTTGAGGCCATTCACCCGTTTATCGATGGTAACGGACGCACAGGGCGAGTCATCAATATCTTATATTTGATTCAACAAGACTTGCTTCAACTACCCATTCTTTACCTCAGTCGACACATTATTGCGAACAAAAATGATTATTACAGGTTACTACTAGAAGTGACCCGCGATGACGCTTGGGAGCCTTGGATTTTATTTATGCTTAAAGCAGTTGAGGAGACTTCTCGTTGGACAACAGAAAAAATTGCAGCCATTAAACACCTATCAGACCATACTGCAGATTTTGTTCGCGACAAACTGCCTAAAACGTATACCCGTGAGTTGGTTGATGTCATATTCGAACAACCCTATTGCAGAATTTCAGATGTGGTTGACAAGGGTGTAGCAAAGCGTCAGGCTGCGTCTAGATATTTAAAAAGCCTTGTTGATATTGGCGTTCTGAATGAAATGAGTATGGGTAAAGAAAAGCTTTTTATTCAGCCAAAGCTGATGAGGCTATTGAGTCAAGACACCAATCACTTTCAGCCTTACAGTAGTTAGGTATCAATGGAATAGGGCATTGCGTTGGGCTGCACTCAATTCGACCCAGCTGCCAGGCGCTAAGTCACCCAACTGTAACGTACCCATACTGACGCGCATCAATCTAAGTGTGGGGTGCCCAACCGCTGCGGTCATCTTACGAACCTGACGGTTTTTACCTTCAATGAGTTCCAACCCTATCCAGCAATCTGGAATACTCAACCGAACGCGAATCGGCGGTTCGCGTGCTGCGATGTTAGGCTGCGGATCAAGCATCCAGGCGCGTGCGGGCATCGTCGTATAGTCTTTAACCAGCACACCGCTAGATAACTGCTCGAGCGCTTCAGGGGTTGGAATGTTTTCGACTTGCGCCCAATAACAACGCGTGTGGGCATTTTTAGGGTCTAGCAGTTGGGTGTTAAACCCTGGCTCATCGCTAAGCAACAACATGCCCTCTGAGTCAGCATCTAAACGACCCATCGCATAAACATCTTTTGGCAAGCCAAACTCTGAAAGTGTCCGGTTCGCAGAACCGTCTTCAGTGAACTGAGATAACACCCCATAGGGTTTGTTGAAAATGATGATCATTGCAGCGGTGAGGCCTTTTGATTTTACAAGATTTGTATGGCAGGTTGATTAATCTTGTACGGCACAACACATCAGTACCGACGAAATCAATACTGATTTCCTTTGAAGCCCATCAACAAAGTTTAAACCGTCAGCCAACAAGCTGCCTGCAATGATCAGGCAGCCCGTTGAGCAAACATTGATCTGAGCCCAGTTTTTTGACTACAACCCCTATTTTTAGGAACTCAATTGTGGCCCAAGGCGGAATTGACCAGAGCCATAGGAATTTAATTCTAGTGGCCATCAATTAGTAAACCTCGTCATGATCTCCAACATTGATTGGAATGATTTCATTCTCAGTAATGATGAGTTCAATCGTAATTCTGTATTTGAGGTTGATCGAAACGCTGGACAGACCGTTAAGTTTTCCCTTAAGTGCGTGAAGTCGCAAAGAAGGGTGGTGTGGGTTCACGGTTAATAACTCAAGTGTTTTGGTGTACTGAGTCGCTGCGTTTGGGTGTTGCTTAATGAACTTGGCAGCTTTTCGGTTGTATTGGTCAGTGAAAATTAACTGCCAGGTCATGCTGCCAACTTTGTGTTGAGCTTATTGATACGACGAATATGCTGGGCAACGGTTTCTTTTACAAAGCGACCCGCTTCAAGATCGGCTCTAGATTCAGCGAGTGCAGCTTCGAGCTCGCATTCGCGAAGATATTGATATTGTTCTTCGCTCATCACAATGTATTTAATTTTTCCCCGAACAGAAACGGCAACTTCGGGTTGCGTAGTGAGTGCGTCTTCAATTGCTTTAACCCCTTTGGTTTTGAGGTCGTTTGCTGAGATTGTGCTCATGGTGAATCCCTGTTTAACATTGCTAACAGTATAATCAATAGTGCGATTAAAAGCACTATCAATCACTTGGAAACAATCAGTTATAAACCCAGAAATGCAAAAACCCCAGCGCGAACGCAGGGGTTTTTATCAATATATGGTGGCCCGAGGCGGAATTAAACCAGCGACACAGAGAGTCTCAAGCACTCTACGATAGACCGAATTCGCTGTTATCTCAACCGCTATGCCACACTGTCAAAACCTCGTGTACGAAGTGTTTTAACAAAGTAATTTAAGTGCTTCTCACTCCATCCTACAAAAACAATAAAGAAACTGCTGGGTAGAACCTATTGGAGTATGGTGAATTTCTTTAGAACTATTTATTAATTTAAACGTCTTACCAAATTCACTATGTAATTGATTTTCATCATATCGCACCACATCTAGGCCGCTACACTGCTCTGGCCCTTCGGGACCAAAGGTAGCAATAATCACATGGCCACCATGCTTTACAGAGCGAACCACCTGTTCCACATATTTGACCCTTTGCTCTGCCTGCGTTAAAAAATGAAATACAGCCCTGTCATGCCAAATATCAAAGTGGTTTTGAGGTAATGTGGCCTGAGTGATGTCAGCACAATACCAATTAACGTTATCGGCAGCTTTTCCAATTCGCGCCCGAGCGACATCAATTGCTATTTGAGAAATATCAAGTACGCTGATATTTTTATAGCCCTCGGCCAATAGATCGTCAACTAGCGTAGCTTCGCCGCCGCCAATGTCAATGATGGCTGAGTTCTTATCGCCACTCGCTTGATGAATGAGATTAAGGGACGTTTGAAGGTGGGGCGCGTACCAACTGACTGACTCTGGTACCTTAGTTCCATAGACCTGATCCCAATGCGCCTTATTGTTCATGATGCGATTCCTTTAGTGTCTTGAACTTAAAATAAGCTGAAATAACGTTTGGCTACGATGAGTTTGAACACTAAAGTCAACAGACCACAGATATCATTTAAAACGAAACGTCAGTTACGTCACTCATAATGTGACCACATCCTCAGCACCCTTACCGTCTTTTCTTTTCGAAAGATTTCGTAAATTAATCGATGCTGAATATTGATTCTGCGCGAGTAAGCCCCTACTAAGTCGCCAATCAGTTTTTCAAAAGGCGGAGGGTTTTGAAGAGGGTTTATTTCCAAGACGTCTAATAAAACTTGCGCTTTATCTTTTAGCCCAGCGGCAGAAAGTTTTTTAGCATCTTTAAGGGCATACTTGGAATAGACTACATTCCAAGTCACCACTTTAATACTTTCTTACTGTTAGCTAACGGCTCAGCCATGGCTTTTTTAATAGACTCACGCATACCAGGAATTGCTAATAGGTATAGCGTTTCCTGAATAGCACTCCAATCTTCTTCGGAAACTAAAACAGCATTTGCCCGCTTGCCAGTTATTAATACTGGTTTATGCGTTTCTGCGGTTTGATCAATTAAGCGATACAAGCCCGCTCTCGCTTCACTTGCAGTTAATGTAGCCATGATTTGCCTCTTTCAATAATAATACGTAAAAGCGTACGTTTTGTCAAAAGGGTCTTTTTGGGGCTAGCGTGCTTAGAACATGCCATACACCTTTGAGTTCATCGACTTTTGCAATGGCTGCAAGACTATCAGCGTTGATGATAAAAGTATTAAGTTTGAACACACCCACAAATATACCCTATTCAGCCCAGTTTAAAAAAGCTTGGCAACATCTTGTATTTTTCAGACCGTCAATTCGATGTCGAATTTCAACTCTAGCGCCTAAAACAACGAATACTTCTTCACCGTCATTGGCATGCCATTTGTATGGCTCGGCAGTCAATGTAGGCGGGTAGTCATGCCATTCATGCGGGCAATGTCAATCGTTCCGTAACGAGACGCTCGAGGTTTCGTCCGTTCGAAAGCGCTTTTTTTTACCTGTAAACCATGTGCTCGGTATGCATTCGATAATTGCAGTATGTGCATTGTTAGACTGATTGGTTATAAAGAAATTGTAAAAATGTCGTTTTGGTTTTAATGAGTTTTTATTACACTATTAGATTGTCTGGATATGCCGTTCCGGATAGCGTTTGTGTAGCCGGCATCGTAAAGATGAGATATGTCGAAAATTTATGTGATTCATGAGAACTCCGCCTGGGTAGAGCCGTTGCAAGCAGCTTTTCAGGAGCTGGATTTACCTTACGAGGAGTGGTTTCTCGACGAAGGCAAACTGGATCTGTCCGCGCCTGCGCCTGAGGGAGTTTTCTACAACCGAATGAGTGCTTCATCGCACACTCGCGATCACCGCTTTGCGCCCGAATACACGGCAGCAGTGCTGTCCTGGCTTGAGGCTCATGGTCGGCGTGTTGTCAACAACAGCCGCGCCTTGCAGCTTGAAATTAGCAAGGTCGCACAGTATGCTGCTTTGCAGAATTACGGGGTCAAGACCCCCATCACCATCGCTGCAGTCGGCAAGCAGCACATCATCGAAGCCGCCCGCCAGATGACAGGCTCATTCATCACCAAACACAATCGCGCAGGCAAAGGGCTGGGCGTAAAACTTTTCCATCATATCGATGCCCTGCAGAGCTATGTGAACAGTGAGCAGTTCGAGCCTTCCGTCGACGGCATCACGCTGATACAGCAATACATTCGCGCACCGCAGCCTTTCATTACGCGCGTCGAATTCGTAGGCGGCAAGTTCCTTTATGCCGTGCGCGTTGATACTTCGCTAGGGTTTGAGCTCTGTCCAGCAGACGTCTGCCAGATCGGTGATGCTTTCTGTCCGGTGGGCGAAACTGCTCCCGAAGCGCCTGCGCCGCGCTTTCAGATCATCGAGGGTTTTGATAGCCCCATTATTCAGCGTTATCAGCGCTTCATTGCCGAAAACGGGATAGAGATTGCCGGAATCGAGTTTATTGTTGATGAAATAGGTGAAATCTACACTTACGATGTCAATACTAATACCAATTACAACAGCGACGCTGAAGATGCAGCTGAGCTTTACGGTATGCGTGCGATTGCCCGATATCTTGGGCAGCAGTTGCATGATCTGAATGCCCGCCGGTCAAGTGTTCACAAGTCTCCAGACGTTACCTGACAGCAGGTTGTTTCTTTTCGATCTTTACAGTTACATGCAAGACAATCGCCGACTTGCATGCAACTGAGGTTTGTCAGTCATAAATATGGTTAGTAGAAGGGCAGACCGGTTGCTTACAGAAAATCTGAATTCATTACTTTAGTCGAGGCTTAACTAGTTTGGCATCCGGCATAGATAAAGTTCCTGCCCTGATTTCATCAACAGCATTTGCAACTGCACTGGCGACGTTATGTACCTCTTTTTGCATCGCAATATCTAAATCAAGGACGGCATGACTTTCTGCGTAAGACTCATAATAGCCGATGTATCTGTCAAGACGAGAAAGCACTCCAGCATCAATCAGCCCCATCCAGTCTAACCAATCTGAAAGACCCCTACGAACGCCTTCAATACCCGCAACGTCACCATGCACGACCAACCCATATGCTCGTCCAGCGAGATGCTTGGGATAAGACCACCCTGCCAGCTCTAACGCCTTCGCTTTCTCTGCATTTTTACCTGAAGTCGTTGTGGGATCAGGATTGCCGCCATCGGCACATACCAATCGATCAATCATCAACTTTAAAACACCCGGGGTTTGATACCAATAAACCGGCGTCATAATGATGATCCCATGCGCCGCCACCCATTTTTCGTAAATTTCAGCCATCCAGTCATTCGTTTGACGTTGGCCGTGATTCGGGTAGCAGCTACAGGGCCAGTGGCATAAAGGCATTGCTGTTGAAACGCACGCTTTGCAGGGGTGTATGTGCTTGTCATAAGAAGAGGTAAGCAAACTCAGATCTAGAATATCAACCTCCATGTTGCGAGCAATCAATGTTTCCGCAGCATGTTCTATTAACCTAAATGTTTTAGACATTTCACCAGCACAACTACCGTCATTTCGGGCAGAACCGCATATGAGCAACACCCTTGACTGAGTCGAGGGGTCTTTTTGGATAGCTTCAGCTGCAATTAAATTATCGCGTGTAGCACTCCACTCAACAGACAAGTGATAATTTGGGTCTGCAAAACCTGCCCCTGCTTTTTCAGTCAAAGGGGCTTTATGCCCTTGAATATAGTTTTCCCAAGCGACTTGCTCGATTTTATCAATTTCGTTTTTCACGGTATCAAATGTTGGGTCAACGAATGAGCGATAAAATTCTAGATGAAATTCGTCTCTGCCAAGTACAGATGGCGATTGGCCTTTTCTAGGTTTAGTCATTTTGGTTCCTTGTTAAGTAGATTCTTTTGTTGAAAAAGATTGCACCCAGTTAGCAAATACCTCAACCCACATCTTTAAAAATGGGGAGGTACGATCACTAGGTTGCCCATCAACATTAAAGAAATGATCGTTCATAACTAAAAACGCCTCTGGCTGCGCAAGAATGGGCATATTGAGTGAGGTTAAAATATTTCGAGGGTGCTACTGAGCAGTTGAAGTACCCATCGACCCAGGGCTCATTCCCATAATTCCAGCTGGCTTTTTATTCCATGAGTTATTGTTTGGTGGTCGAGAGGCATGATCAATTGCGTTTTTGAGTACACCCGGAATAGAACGGTTGTATTCAGGTGTCACAAACAAAATACCATCTGACTGCTCGATTTCACATTTCATGCGCAATACAGGAATACTCTGATGTTCATCGTCGTCTTGATTAAAGAGCGGCAAATCGCTGATCTCTACGAAATGAAACTTAAAGTGCTCACGAGCAAGTTTAATTACTGCGTGAGCCAAACGCTTATTGAAAGAATTTCTACGAAGGCTACCGACAATCACCGAAATTTGATAAGTAGTCATCCCCACTCCTATTCTTGAGATCTGTCTTACACAGGGTACTCTGATTTATCAATCAGTCCAGACTTCATTTTTTGTATTCAAGCTAAAGCTAGCCTAATGTAGGGCGAGTCATCCATCAAGCAAAAATTTAAAAATGGTCTTACCGATTTATTGTCAAGAGATAATTAACTTGACCGGTCGCTCGGATAGGTTTAGGGTAAAAAAAGAAAACATGTTTGAAGCACTTGCATTTAGACAGTGTTGTATTGTGCGCCAAGTTGGGTACATTCTTGCGGAGATACCATATGAGCAATCAGCATCTTCCACCATTGAAACCTTTGCGGCGCCAATTTCTGACAGCAACAGCCATTGGAGCTACGGCTGTATCCTTACCTCTTCAACTTTACGCAGCCCAGCCTATTGAAGTTCCGCTTGATCAATACAAGCCTGAATATTTGAATTTAAGTGAGTGGGCTTTCGTCATGGCAGCAACTGCTCGCCTTATTCCATCTGCAAACGACGGTCCAGGTGCCCTTGAGGCACGTGTTCCTGTGTTTATCGATAAGCAGCTTGCTAGCAAATATGGCGCTGCTGCTGACTGGTACATGGAGGGGCCGCACAACCCTGCAGCAGATCAAACTCTAGGGTATCAAACACCTCTCACGCCGGCACAGATATATCGTCAAGGAACTGAAAAAGTCAACGCGTGGTGTGTGTCTAATCGCGGCAAACTATTTGCCGAATTAGATACTTTGCAGCAGGATGAAGTCCTGTCGGATTTGCAAAAAGGGAAGATCAAAATGCCTGCAGAACTGCGTGATTTCTTTTCCATGCTTTTAAGCAATACCAAAGAAGGCTATTTTTCAGACCCCAAGTACGGCGGCAATCACAAAATGCTTGCCTGGTCGTACATCGGTTTTCCAGGTGCGCGTGCCAGTTTTAAAGAGTGGGCAGATCAACATAACGTTGCATATCCATTAGGCCCTGTTTCAATTTCCGGCGAGAGGGCATAAATCATGGCACGTCAAGATCCGAAAAAAGATGTTGTGATTGTTGGTTTAGGCTGGACGGGTGCGATTCTTGGTATGGAATTGGCGAAAGAGGGTCTGGAGATTCTTGCCTTGGAACGCGGGGACGATCGGGACACGGTGCCCGACTTTAAATATCCTAATATCGCTGACGAACTCAAGTACGGTATACGTTACGACCTCATGCAAAGACCAGCGGAATCAACGCTGACCATACGGCATACGCTCGATGAAACCGCTTTACCCTACAGGCAGCTGGGTTCTTTTCTGCCTGGTAACGGGGTGGGTGGCGCGGGCGTGCACTGGAATGGTCACAATTGGCGTCCTCAGCCCCAAGAGTTACGCCTGCGTTCTTACACGATTGAACGCTTTGGTGAGAAAATTATTCCTAGTGATATGCTTCTTGAAGACTATCCTGTGAGCTACGAAGAGCTCGAGCCGTTTTTCGATCAATTCGAATGCGTGGCTGGTATTTCTGGTCAAGCAGGCAATTTGCGCGGCAAGATTGTTCTTGGCGGCAACCCTTTCGAAGGCCCCCGTTCGCGCGACTACCCCATGCCACCCATGCCCCAAACCTACGATGCTACCCTGTTTGCTCAAGCGGCCAAAGCAATGGGCTATCATCCCTTTCCGCGGCCGGGTGCAATCGCTTCAGAGTCGTATGTTAACGAGTATGGCATGCAAATGGGGCCCTGTAGTTTCTGTGGTTTCTGTGAGCGTTATGGCTGCTACAACTACTCTAAGGGTTCGCCTCAAGTCTGTATTTTAGATGCACTCAAACGCAAATCAAATTTCTCGTATAAGACAAATTCTGAAGTTATTCGCGTCGAAATGGCTGCTGATAAAAAGACCGCAACCGGTGTGACTTATTTCGATCACAAGACCGGTGAAGAAGTCTTCCAGCCCGCCGATCTGGTTCTGCTTTGTGCCTATCAATTGCATAATGTGCACTTACTTTTGGTGTCTGGCATTGGTAAGCCCTACGACCCAGGCACGGGCGAGGGAGTGACAGGCCGTGGCTATGCTTACCAGATGAATGGTGGTGTCAGCATGTTTTTTAAGGATAAGGAATTTAACCCATTCATTGGCACCGGATCGAACGGCATGGTGATTGACGACTTTGGCATCAATCAAAATGACTTTGCGCGCGAGGGCTTCATTGGGGGAAGCTATATTTCGTCCGGTACGTTCAACGGGCAACCCATCCGCAATATGCCACTTCCAACAGGCACACCATCTTGGGGCAAAGACTGGAAAAAGGCCGTGGGTGATTGGTATGGTCATGCGATGAGCATCGGATCACATGGTTCCTGCATGTCTTATCGCAACTGCTATCTTGACCTAGATCCTACCTATGAAGATCGTTTCGGGCGCCCTATGTTACGCATGACGTTTAATTGGAATAACAACGATATTCGTATGACGCAATTTATGCGAGTGAAGATCGAAGGTATTGCAGCCTCTATGAAACCTGACATCATGCGGTCTGGCTTCAAAAAAGAAGGTGCGATGTACGATGTTCGCCCCTATCAGACCACTCATAATGTTGGTGGTAACGCCATGGGTGTAGACCCAATCAAATCAGTGGTTAATCGCTTCTTGCAGGTTCATGATGTACACAATGTATTCGTCATGGGGGCTGGGGCCTTTCCGCAAAATATTCAGTACAACCCAACGGGTATGGTGGGTGGGTTGGCCTATTGGGCAGCACATGCCATTCGTACTGATTATTTACGCCAGCCGCGCAGTTTGGTCTGAGGGAGCATTTTTATGAAAATTTTATTGCGTACTGTGACTCTATTGATCGTGTTTGCTATCGTGGTTGTTGCAGCAATAATCTGGGTGCCTGTGCAACGCACGCCAGCCAAAGCTCTGAGTGAAAACGGTTCAATCACGACTCTAGCGAGCGGTGAGTATGTCACTCAGACAGCCGACTGTATGGGGTGTCATACAGCCGTTGGCGGCAAACCCTTTGCGGGCGGGCTTGAGGTCGTCTCACCGCTTGGTGTAATTTATTCCACTAACATTACGCCCGACAAAAAAACGGGTATTGGTAATTACACCTTGAATGATTTTCGGGCAGTATTGTATGACGGAATAAGCAAGGGCGGTAACCACTTGTATCCAGCTATGCCTTATGAAAATTACCGCTTCATGACCGAAGCGGACGTGCAGTCCATGTATCAGTACTTCATGAAGGAAGTGCTCGCCGTTGACAACAAGGTGCCTGAAACCAACTTGAAATTTCCCTTCAATCAACGCTGGGGGTTGCGTGTGTGGAACTGGCTGGCGCTGAAAAACCCTGATTTCATGCCGGTGTCTGATGATGGTCGTATTAATCGGGGTGGGTATCTGGTGCAAGGCCCTGGGCACTGTGCAGCCTGTCATAGTCCACGCACGGTTTTTATGACTCAGAATGGTATCAGTGAAAGTAGTGCAACTTTTCTGAGTGGTGGCGAGCTTAACGGCTGGTCAGTGCCTGACTTACGTGGCGCGGACAGTGTCTCTTCTAAATGGAGCACGCAACAGATTGTGCATTACCTAGCGACGGGTCGTAATGATTATGCAGCCAGCGTGGGGGAAATGTCTTTAGTTGTAGAGCATTCGCTGCAGTACCAGACAGATGCAGACAACAATGCTATTGCTTTATACCTTAAGCATCTAAGTGGCAGTTCAGATAGTGGTACCTTGGCCACTCAGGCTAAAAAACCACCGACTGTTACCGAGAAACTGCTGGTCAGTGCAGACCCATCTATGTCAATTGGGGCACGCCTGTATCTTGACAATTGCGCGGGATGCCATGCGACCAATGGTCGTGGTGCACCAGAAATATTCGCTACGCTCGATGGAAATGCTTTGGTTAACGCAGCTTCTCCAACTGGCCTCATCTCTGTTATTTTGCATGGTGTTGAGCTGCCCTCAACAGAAAAACGGCCAGCACGTTTGCGCATGCAAGCTTATGCGTGGCGCTTGAACGATGAAGAAGTTGCTGAGCTAGCCACCTTCGTGCGCCAAGGCTGGCATAACGACGCCACCAAGGTTAGCAGTAGTTTAGTCACTCCTTTAAGATAAAAGCCCCCATGACTATACGTCCAATCGCATTAGTAGATGGAGACTGTGACTTTAAACAGTCGTAACCTTAGCGTTTTCAATGTCTACAGAAAACGCATGTTAGCCATTCAATCAGCTTTAATTATAGTAAACCTAAGCCGTAAGGCGTTGCTAATAACAGAGACTGAACTCAAGCTCATAGCTAAAGCAGCAATCATTGGCGACAATAACCAACCTGTAAATGGGAACAATAAACCCGCAGCGATTGGCACACCAAGCATGTTGTAAAAAAATGCGAAACTTAAGTTTTGCTTCATATTTGCTACAGTCGCAACTGACAAGGCGCGTGCTATCGCAATACCGCGCAGGTCGCCCTTCACCAAAGTTAGTTGCGCACTGTTCATCGCCACATCTGTACCGGTACCCATCGCAATACCAACGTTGGCTTTCGCAAGCGCGGGCGCATCGTTAATGCCATCACCCGCCATTGCAACGATACATCCTTCGCGTTGCAAACGCTCAACCAGTTTGAGTTTATCGGCAGGCTTGACCTCGCCATGCACTTCTTCAATACCTAGTTGCCTACCGACAGCTTGTGCAGTCGTTAAGCCATCTCCAGTTGCCATAATGATGCGCAAACCTGACTTGCGAAGTGAGGCGAGGGCCTCTTTAGTCGTAACCTTGACAGAATCTGACACCACAATTATGCCCGAGAACTTGCCCCCTACACTTAGATGCATAACGCTAGCACCTTGGCTACGACGTTCCTCAGCCTGAGTAGATAATAACGTTACATCAATATTGAGCTGCTGCATAAGAGCTATATTTCCTAGTACTAAAGCCTTGCCCTCAACTTCACCACGCACACCAATGCCAGACGAAGAGTCGAACTGTTCGACCTTATTAAGATTTAGGTTTCGTTCACGAGCCGCGTTAACAATTGCTACCGCTAGGGGGTGTTCACTGCCTTGGTCTAGACTGGCTGCTAGTCGTAAAAGCTCGTTTTCGTCAAAACCTGCCACACCCACTGCACGATCGAACTTAGGTTTACCTTCTGTCAGCGTACCCGTTTTATCAACGATTAAGGTATCAATCTTACGTAAGTTCTCGATCGCGGCAGCGTCGCGAAATAGCACGCCCTGCTTAGCACCACGACCCGTAGCAACCATGATTGACATCGGCGTAGCGAGCCCCAACGCACAGGGGCAAGCAATGATCAAAACTGTCACTGCATTAATAAGACCATAGACCCAGCTGGGTTCAGGACCGAAAAACCCCCAGCTAAAAAAAGTTAATAAAGCAATACCCACCACGCCGTAAACGAACCAGGCTGCAACTGTATCTGCCATGCGTTGCATAGGTGCGCGAGAACGCTGAGCCGACACAACCATCTGGACGATCTGAGAAAGCACTGTGCTCGAGCCCACGCTCTCTGTGCGCATAAGTAGAGCACCACTGGTATTAAGTGTGGCACCAATGAGCTTGTCACCTACACGCTTGGTAACTGGCAGCGGCTCTCCGGTCAACATCGATTCGTCAATCGCGCTACTGCCCTCTAACACCACTCCATCAACGGGTACTTTTTCACCTGGCCGCACGCGCAGACTGTCGCCCGTTTTCACATCAGCGAGTGGTACATCGTCTTCAGTACCATCAGGTTTGACCAGTCGGGCAGTCTTGGGTGAAAGACGGAGCAAAGATTTGATAGCTTCAGAAGTCTTCGAACGCGCCTTTAGCTCAAGCATTTGACCGAAGAGGGTCAGTGAGATGATAACCACCGAAGCCTCAAAATAAACTGCAACGCGGCCCATCGAAATGAAAGATGCTGGAAATATATTTGGTGCTAATGTCGCGACCACGCTATAAACAAAAGCAGCTCCTGTTCCAAGGCTAATAAGAGTCCACATGTTGGGGTTACGCTGAACCACCGACTGCGCACCACGTACGAAGAATGGCCAGCCTGCCCAAAGCACAACCGGAAGGGACAAACTAAGCTCGACCCAACTTTGCGTATTCATATCAAACCAGCCCAGTTGGTGACCAAACATGGCAAGCGTCGTCACAACAATGGTGAATGGCAATGTCCACCAAAACCGTCTAGAAAATGAAACCAGTTCGGGGTTTTTATCGTCATCAAGTTTGGGAACAACGGGTTCGAGTGTCATACCACACTTGGGGCAGTTTCCAGGGTGATTCTGCTGTATTTCGGGATGCATTGGACAGGTATAGATGGTTTCACTAACGGCTAAATCAGGCACCGATTTTGACGACTTAGCTAGACCTTCTGGCTTATTCATGTTGTTCCCCACTTCTGGACTATTTAAATGGCCTAAAGTTTCTCAACGTATTTTAAATATCAAAATTCAATTAACAATACCACAGTAAAAATACGAATTGATCTTGATATTTGCAGAACTAAAGCTTTCATCTGAGGGTCATTCGTTTCATATGTTGTTGAGTTCACAGATCAACTCAGTAGTGTCCGGTTAAAAATCGAATGGTGACAATCCAATGTTGGCCAAACTTAATCACGCGATTCAATAATTGATTCGGTAAATTCCAAATTATTATTAAATTAGGAAGTGCAAAATGAATAAAGACCAAGTAGAAGGCACAGCAAAAGACATTAGTGGAAAAATTCAACGAACCGCCGGCAAAATAATTGGTAGTAACGAACAACAAATAAAGGGCATCAAGAAGCAAATTGAAGGTGACACCCAGAAAGCTTTAGGTGATATCAAAGAAGCCATTAAAGACATAGATAAATCCTAAGCTAGCATGCATTTGCTAATGTAACCATACCGCGTTACTGTTGAAGAGTTGAATTCATGGCTGTGCAAAGCAATTAATTGATGCCTTTTTTAAAAACGTAATATCTTGATGTACAAGGAGGTGATGGTGTATGAACGCTAATGTGCCAGACATTACTCAAAATAACGGTCAAACTGAGTTTGATCGCTTTCAAGACCATTACCCGACACGGCGGGCGAGTGATCCTGCCGTGTTGGCTCGTAGCGAGCCAGTTGCATATGGTTCCGCCCATGTGGGGCCATTAGATCAATTAGCACTAAATCAGTACGCTGAGTCAGGCTTTATACATTTTGATCATTTTTTTAATTCAAATGAGCTCAATATGTTTT